>Ga0209220_1000412_pt1 | contig 14917 bp, 19 predicted proteins | sample BlaSpr_A8_OM3_M3_FD_187984 | JGI IMG/M metagenome (GOLD analysis project Ga0209220, IMG submission 187984) | Forest soil microbial communities from Thunder Bay, Ontario, Canada - Black Spruce, Ontario site 2_A8_OM3_M3 (SPAdes) (version 2) | ecosystem: Environmental > Terrestrial > Soil > Boreal... | reverse complement strand
TTGGCCTGATACATCGATTGATCGGCCGATGCCATCAAGGCCTCGAGCGTTACCGGATGCGCTGACTCATAAAGGGCCACCCCAAGGCTGATCGACAGGTTCCACGGATACTGGGTTTCATGGTTGTACGCGGCAAGACTCTTCGCTAGCCGGTCGAGCACGATCTGCACGCCCGCGCCTTTGATGTCGGTCATGAGGACAATGAACTCATCGCCCCCCAGCCGCGCGACCACGTCCGACCGTCGAAAGGTTCGCTGCAGCAAGCCGGCCAGTTCTTTCAGGGCTCGGTCCCCCTCCTCGTGGCCGCACGTATCGTTGATGGTCTTGAAGCGGTCAACATCAATAAAGACCAGGCCAAGGGACGTCCCTTTTCGGTCTGCGAGGCTGCGCTGATGTTCGGCCAGCAGCAGGAACCCCCGGCGATTTAGGAGTCCGGTCAGTTCATCGTTGACCGCCAGCTGACGGACTTGTGCCAGCATCCCATGGCGCTCGATCGCGTAGCGGATCGCACGGGGCAGCAGCTCACTGTCCACCTTGCTCTTGCGCAGGAAGTCCTGAGCCCCTTCATTGACGGCTTTGAGCGCCACGCTCTCATCATTGAGGCCCGATAGAACGAGAACGGGGACCTCTGGGTCCCGAGCGTGGATGGCTCGGTAGGTCTCGAGCCCCTGGCTGTCTGGGAGCGAGAGGTCGAGCAGGATCACATCCACCTCCTCGACACCCGGGCCGAGACTGGCAAGCGCGTGCTGCAGCGAATCGGCGACCTGGACTGTGAACTGATCTGGCGCCCCGTCGTGCAGCGCCTCTCGAACGAGGCGCGCGTCGCCCGGGTTGTCTTCGACGAGCAGGACCCGGGTTTGCATGATCACACCATTTACTGGGCAGGGAGCTTGACGATCTCCACCCAGAACTCCTCGATCGACTTGACGACCTCCAGAAAATGGTCGATGCCAACCGGCTTCGTCACGTAACAATTGGCATGAAGCTCGTAGGCCCGGGCGATATCGGTCTCGGCCTCGGAAGAGGTCAACACGACGACCGGTATTCGCATCAAGTCCGGGTCCTTCTTGATCTCCGCCAGCAGCTCCCGACCATCCATCCTCGGCATGTTGAGGTCGAGCATGACCAGGTTCGGTCTGGTCGCGTCACGATACTTGCCTTCGTGTCGCAGGTACGCGAGCGCCTCGACGCCGTCGCCAACGACCTGCAGGACATTGCGGAACTTCGCTTCTTTGAGCGCCTCCTGCGTCAGGCGTACGTCCCCGGGGTTGTCTTCAACGAGCAGGATGCGGACGACCTCGCGAATCTCACTCATGCTGCGACTTGCTGACCTCCTGTGGCGGGCAGGGTGAAGAAAAATGTCGTGCCCTTGCCCGGCTCTGATTCCAACCAGATGCGACCACCGTTGCGTTCGACGATCCGCTTGACGACCGCGAGACCGATCCCGGTCCCGGGATATTCACCCTGCTGGTGCAGGCGCTGAAAGATCAGAAAGATGCGATCTCGATATTGTGGATCGATCCCAATGCCATTGTCCGCTACGGAAAACGTCCACTCGTTTCCGTGTTGCTCCGCCGCGATCCGAACGATCGGTCGATCCGCCTTACAGAATTTGAGGGCGTTGGCAATCAGGTTCTGGAAGACGCGAACCAGCATCCCGTGGTTCGCGAAGACCGTCGGTAGCGGACCCCTCGAGACCAATGCGGACCGTTCCTCGATCGCGGTTTGCAGGTTGGTCAGCGCCTGATCGACCACGAGCTGCATGTCGACCGGTTTGGCGGAAACGTCCTCACGGCCAACCCGGGAGTAGGAGAGCAGGTCATTGATGAGCTCCTGCATCCGATTGACGCCACCGATGGCAAACCCGATGAACTCGTCGGCGTCGGCGTCGAGCTTGCCGGCGTAGCGCCGCTGGAGCAGGCCCGTGAACCCGCTGACCATGCGCAGCGGTTCCTGCAGGTCGTGCGAGGCAATGTACGCAAATTGCTCAAGGTCGCCATTGGAGCGTTTGAGCTCATCAGCTTGTTGATTGAGCGACCGCACCATCTTCGTCATCGCGCGTGAAAGGCTGCCGATTTCATCGCCCCGATCCGTGAACCCCGGCTCCACCATCTCACCAGCCGCAATCCGATCAGCAGAGGCTCGTAGTCGTCCCAACGGCGCGGAAATGCCAAGCGTCACGGCGATCGCGACGAGCAGCGCGATTGCTATGCCGACCAGCGAGGCCACAATGACGAGCTGAGTCGAGTCGGAGGCGGACTTCTGGGCGTCGACCGCCGAAATCCGAATGTGCAAACCGAGCTCGTCACCAATGCTGGCCGCCGTCGCCCGCACCGCGTCGACCAGGACAATCTCTGCGGCACTTTCGGCGCCCAGAGGCGTTCCGGCCCGAATCGTGGCGATCTCCCGGCTCGATTCCGCTTCGACGGCTTGAATTTGCGTACGGAGCCGGGTGATCGTCGGGATCAGCGCAACAATGCCAGCTTCGTTTTCGAACTGAGCCAGCGTGGCCAGGTCGCCAAAGATTTGGTCATGGGCTCGGAAGAATGGTTGGAGCAGATCTTCACTACCGCGAGGCACGGTGTCCACCGACCCCTCGAACCGGGTGAGGGCGATTTGCTCATTCAGGATCTGCAGTCTGAGATCGTCGATGAGCTGCAACTCGGGGACGTCGACCCGGCTGAGATGGTCCGTGACCGCAGCGGTATCGTGGAGACGGACAAGCGTCAGCGCAGCAATGCCGAGCATTACGAGCAGAATCAACCCGTAGCCGGCGGCAATACGGACGAAGAGCGGCAGGCGAACCGGCCCTGGTTTCAAACGTGCTTCCCGCATAGGTCAGACGGCATCGCCTAGGCGATATTGCGAACGGGACACATGGGCCACTCTTTCCTGCAAATGCAGGTGGCGGCGGTCTGTTAAGACAGTGGTGAATCATGCTGGCTGAGCCGAGAACCTGGCAGCTCGACGTCGCGGCGGTAGAGGACCTAACACCGCGGATGCGCCGGGTGCAGCTGACCAGCGCTGATTTGGACCGCTTCGACTCCGTCGCGGGCCAGGACATGGCGCTGACCTTCCGGCGCGTGGATTCCCCACCGGTACGCCGGCGCTACACCATCCGCCATTTTGACCGGGACCATCCGCGCCTCGATCTCGACTTCGTGTTGCACGGTGATGGTCCCGGCATGCGGTGGGCGCAGACGGTGCGCCCGGGCGATTCGATCGAGGTGGTCGGGCCGCGGGGCAAGATCACCCTCGTGCCCAACGCCACCTGGCACCTCTTTGCCGGTGACGCCACCGCCGTCCCGGGCGCGCTGGCGATGATGGAGGCGCTTCCTGCCGACGTGCCGGCGGTCGGGTTCCTTCAGGTCGACGGCCCGGAGGAGCGCCAGTCCGCCGACGGCAACCGCGGACAACAGATCACCTGGCATTACGAGGTGCCGGCTCCGACCGGTGATACCGGTCTAAGCGCCGCCCTCGCCGGCGCCGCGCTGCCGCCGGGCCGCGGTCATGCCTACCTCGCCGGGGAGGTTGCCCTGGTGACGGCGCTCAAGGCGACGCTTCTATCGCGTGGCTGGACAGCCGAGGACATTTCCGCGAAGGCGTACTGGAATCGCGGGCGGGCCAATGCCGGTCACGGCGAGCCGGAACTCAAGGCCACATAGCCAGTACGTCACGCTGCCCTTTCCACGCCGGGGGCGGCTTATACGCCGCCCCTTCCACGCCGGGGGCGGCTTATGCGCGCGTCTGTTCCTCGCTGACCTGCCAAAGGCGGCGGGCCGTTTCGACATCCTGGGCCGCCGGCGACGGCGCGACCGGACGCCGGTCGAAGACATAGGCGCCGTTGAGGTCATTCGCGTCCTCCGAGTCCACGAGCCATACCAGTGTCTCGGCACCCTTTTGCGGGCTGCGGGCAAACGGCCTCGAGATCGCCATGCCGATGCGCATCATCACCCCGTTGTTGCGGTTGAAGCCGGTGGCGACGAATCCAGGATGGAACGCGTTGGCGGTGACGCCTGTGCCCTCGAGGCGACGCGCGAGCTCCGCGGTGAACAGAATGTTGGCCAGCTTGGTTTCTCCGTAGCGGGTGAAGCCGGCGCCACCCCAGGACCGCTCCGCGTTGAGGTCGTCGAATGGGATTCGAGCACGTTCATGCGCGCCGGATGAGGTGGTCACGATCCGCGCCGGATGGCTGGCTTTCAACCGGTCGAGCAGCAGGTTCGTCAGCAAGAACGGGGCCAGGTGATCGACGGCCCAGGTCAGCTCGATGCCGTCGGCGCTCATCTGCCAGCGGCCGTAAATGGCGCCGGCATTGTTCACCAGCACCTGGATGCGGGGATATCGCGCCAGCAGCTCGACGGCCAGTTGTCGAATGGACGATTGTGACGCCAGGTCAGCGAGCGTCACGTCAGGGGCGCTACCTGTTGAAACGGCGCTGATCCGCCGGACCGCCTCCGCCGCCCTCGCCTGGTTGCGGGCCACCACCGTCAGGTCGGCGCCTCGGCGGGCCAGCTCGATCGCGGCGGCCAGCCCGATACCGCTCGTCGCCCCGGTCACCACGACGCGCTTGCCGGCGACGCCACCCCAGCTGGCCATCAGAAATCCCGCCGCCCCTCGAAGCTCGCGGCCGCACCGGGGCGCGTCAACTGATAGACCGCGATTCGCTGGCCTCCGGGTGCGGCGAAGGAGCAGATTGGTCCGTGCGGAATTTCAAAGGTCGATTCTTCACTCCAGCCCCGCCCCTTCAACTCGGTCAGCGCCTTGCGAAGGTTCTTGACCCGATAGACCAGGATTGGCGTCTCGCCCTCGACATGGTCGGCCAGCAGGAACATCGGCGGCGGCGGCGCCAGCTCGATGGCGGCGACGCGCGCCCCCATCCCTTCCACGGCAAAGTGGACCCGACCGCCGAGCACCTCCGCGAAATAGGCCAGGTCTCGCTTGACGTCGCGGCTCGGGTGGTAGACGAAGTCCAGAGACTCGAAGGCCACCGGATCAACCCTTCGACGGAGTGCTGCGGTCCTGGATTTCCCACGCGTGGTCGAGCGCGTGCCAGGCGATGCGGCGCGCGGCATAGCGCTGCGGCCATCCCCTTTCGACGAGGGCCTTCCCGTTCGAGGCCTTTCCGATCACGTCGGCAATCGCAGCACGAAATTCAGCGATTCCGTGACGATCATCTCGAGCGGGCGGGCTGAGCCGAAGCCCCAGCTTCCGGACATAGGCACCCTCCGCACCAAACACGTGGTCCGCGATCTGGTCGCGATCACGGCCACCGCCGCGCGGACCCTTGCCTAGCTCCGCCGGTGCGCCCGCGATCACCTCATCGAAGATGACCCACGCCGCGTTGAGAAGGGCCGCGATCCGCTTCGCCTCCGGCGCGCCAAGCGGCCTGGTGTCGCGCTTGGCGATCGAGTCCGGCGCTCCGAAGTCTGTCGTCGCCGTGCCCGCCAGACGCTCCAGCACGCGAAACGACGTGGCCGACTTTGGGTCGAACGCGATGCGTGCCTTTTTGGCAACCGGTGCGTAGCGCGAGGCATAGGCAGCGAGCCCGGCTATCGCCGAAGCCTCGTCCTTCCCCGATCGGCACCAGCCCGGCCAGTCGAGGGCGGCGGCGAAGACTCGCTTGCTGCCCCGCTCGATCGAGACGTCGGTCAGCTGAGCCGCTCCGGGCCCGCCGGCCCACGCGAGCCGCGCTTCAGTGCGATGCGAGCGTTAGAGGCGTTCAATGATCATCGCCATCCCCTGGCCACCGCCGACGCACATCGTCTCCAATCCAATGGTCTTGTTGTCGGTGGCAAGGCCGTTCAAGAGCGTGCACAGGATGCGGGCCCCGGTCATCCCGAATGGATGGCCAAGCGCGATCGCGCCGCCATGCGGATTGAGCTTGTCGCTAAAGGGGTCGACGCCCAGTTCGCGCGCGGAGGGGATGACCTGGGCGGCAAAGGCCTCGTTGATCTCGACGATGTCGATGTCGTCGATCGTCATCTTTGCCCGCTTGAGTGCTTGGCGCGAGGCCTCGATCGGGCCCAGCCCCATGATCTCGGGCTCGAGCGCCGACACCCCGGTGGCGATGATCCGCGCCAGCGGTCGAAGACCAAGCTCCTTCGCCTTGCGGTCGGAGGTGATGACGACCGCAGCCGCCCCATCATTCAACGGACAGGAATTGCCCGCGGTGACGCGGCCGTTTTCGCGGAAGGCCGGCTTCAGCGTGGCCAGCACCTCCATCGTTGTGTTGGGCCGCGGCCCGTCGTCCCGCTGCATGGTCGTGCCATTCCTCAGCGGCACCGGGATGATCTCGCGATCGAAGAACCCGCCGTCGCGCGACTCGACCGCCCGCGTCTGGCTCTTGACGGCGTAGCGATCCATTTCCTCGCGGCTGATGTCCTTGCGATCCGCGACATTCTCCGCCGTCTCTCCCATCGCGATATAGATGTCGGGGTACTCCTCGCTGTTGCCTCGCTGCAGTCTCGGGTTCTGGGCATCGGGCTGGTCGGCGAATCCGTTGATGTACCTCGAGACGCATTCCACCCCGACCGAGAGAAAGGCCTCGCCTTCGCCCGCCTTGATGGCATGGAAGGCCATCCGGCTGGTCTGGAGCGACGATGCACAGTAACGATTGACGGTTGTGCCCGGAACGTCGAAGCGGGCCAGGATACTAACGGCCCTTCCGAGGTTGAAGCCCTGTTCACCGGCCGGCAGACCGCAACCGCAGATCAAGTCATCGAGCGTCGTCGGGTCGAGTTGCGGGACCTTCTGCATGACCTTGCCCGCGATGTGGGCGGCCAGGTCGTCGGGCCGCATCTCCACCAGCGACCCCTTATTGGCGCGGCCAATCGGAGAGCGGCCATAGGCAACGATCACCGCATCAGGCATGACGAAGGATCAGCTTATCGCGATCGGTCGCGGTGCATATGCAGGCGGATCGTGGTCCCGCTCGCAAAGGAGCGAAGCTGCACCAGGTCGCAGAGCTGGTTGGCCAGCCACAGCCCGCGTCCCCCGTCCCGGGTGGGTGCGGGCCGACGGCGGTCGGCGAGCGGATCGTCGAAGTGTCCGCGATCGCGAACCTCACAGACGAGGACGCCGCCATCGCGCCAGATGCGAAGCGTGCCCGAACCACCGCCGTGCTGCACGCTATTGGTTGCCACCTCGTTGGCCGCGAGCACGAGGTCCGCGATCGGTCGTGTCATGAAACCCGCGCTGGCGGCTTCCCTCGAGACCAGGCGCCGAACCGCTGGCAGCCCGCCGACGGCGAACACCAGCGTCGCGCGGAGCGCAGCCGGCTCCGGTAATGGCTTGTCGTAGGGCGCCACCGATGCAGCCACGCCCGGGTAGCGGTCACTCCAGCTGTATCCATGGCCATCGGCGATAACGGGATGGGTGCGATGCGCCGTCTCGACCACCGTCGGGTCGAGCGCCTCTGTGTTGTACGGGCACAGGAGCCAGAAGTCCCGCGCATCATCGAACGCCGCATTGAGCAGCGCCTCGTGGCGCTGCGATTCGACCATCTCGTTGGCGGTCCGCTCCGGGTAAATCGGTTCGCCGATGCCGCGCAACCGCCGACCTTCCCCGGCATGGGCCTCGACGAAGTTGTGCCACGCCGGGATGATGCGGGCCGGATTGGCTCCCACCTCCGCCATATCCCGGAACTGAACGCGATCCGCCTCCTTGCCCATCGCGGTTCGAAGCGCCGCGATCTTCGGCCGGCTGACCACCACGAGGATCGGCTCGTCGGCATCCAGCGCACCCTTGATGAACGGCGTGGTGCGGGCGACGAACTGCTCCATGCCGGCATAGAGCAGCGCCTCGTGCCGGAATCCCTTGGTGGGAGTCACGCGACGGCCTCCGCCACGATGCTGAGGTTCGGTAACGGCGCCCAGTCAACGATTTCCAGGGCACGCTCGAGCTGTCGCGGAATGCCGTGGAGCACCATGCGGCGACCCGGTTCGAGCGCCTGCGCGGCCCGAACGATCGCCTGCAGCCCGCCCAGGTCACAGAAGAGCAGGCCGCTCAGGTCGACGTGCACATCGCCTGCCGCTGACGGCAGCCCCGCGAGCGCCCGCGCCACCGCCTGAACGTTGGACGCCTCGACATCCCCGACCAGGGCAAGGCCGGGAGGGTCCGCGGTTGGCACGATCTGCAGGATCGTATCGGTATAGATCGGACGATCCCAGAGCCGCCGCGTCCATTCCGCTGCGGGTTCGGTCGGCAGGCCGACAAAGGCGCGAGCCGGACTGGCGAAGGCGTCCGGGGGCGCATCGGTCCAGCGCGGCGTCGTCATCTCCGGTGTGCGGACCCAGGCCACGACCCATTCCTTGATCAGCTGCCGAAGCGGCTGGGTCGGCAGCCCCACGTCGTGAAAGCGAGCCTCGTTGGCGTTGAGGAAGCGGTCGATCGCTTGCAGAAAGCCATCGATCAACTGCTCGACATCCGCCTCGATCCCCCGCGACCGAGATCGGGCATGCAGGCGGGACCGGGCCTCAGAGAGTTGCATGCGATGCGGCAGGCTGAAGCCGTCGAACTCTTCCTGCAGGGCTCGCACGACATCCACCCGGGCCGGGGTGACCTGGGCCACCCATTGCAGACGCTGCGGCTGGCTGCCCAGCGCGCACCGCGGGTAAAACCGGCCACGATTCTCCAACTGGTTCCCGGCCGTCAGATGCCGGCAGGTGCGCCATTCGCCCAGCGGCTGGTTCCGGGAGTCGGCCGCGAGGAAGCTGGTCGCCTGGTACGCCGGGCAGTCGGCAAAGTCCTCGGCGAACGGCCGGGGATAGATGCAACGGTCGGGTTGCTGCGCTTGTAGCGCCAAATCTCCCATTCCGGCTACCACATTGTATAGGGGGCACGGTGGGAGGTCAACCGCTCACTTTCGGGGCTACATCGCGTCGATGGTTTCGGCGACTTCAATCGTGCCGCCACCGACCAGAACCGGACAGCCTTTAGCCAGCTTGACCGCCGCGTCCAGGCTGTCCGCCTTGACGACGCTGTAGCCGCTGACCGGGTTCTGGCCGCCACCATCGCTGACGGCGCCCTTGCTCGAAAGGGTCTTGGCGCGCATCACCGGATTGCCACCATCGACAAGCGCTGGCCCAAGGTCCTGGAACCACTTGCCCCAATCGGCCATGATCTTGTTTCGCGCCGCCTCGTCCTGCGCCATTCCGCCGCCTCCGTGATATGCGAGTAGAAAGTTCGGCATCGTCGTCCTCCGGTCCGAGAATTACGTCGTCGCCCGATCGGTCGTCGTCACGCGCGCGCATAAAGCTACGTATGCCGGTAACACTCCGTTCCACCCCCCCTGGTTGGCCTTCCGCCAGGCCGGCCCACCCCCCCCAAGGCGCTCCCAACCCCGATGTTCGATCTCGACCCGGGTCGGGGCCTGCCCACCACCCTTGAAGCGGATCTCGACTTCCGTGGCATCGGCTCGGTCCTTTCGGATGTACCAGAGGTAGCCCAGCCTGTGAGGCGGCTCCCACACGGTGATCTCACCCCACTCCACTTCGCGACCGCCCAGGGTCCGCTCGAAGATTCGTCCCCCCGGGCGACTCTCGAAAATGACCTGTAGCCCGGGCTCCGCGGAGACCGTGTGCGAAACCGGCCACCAGCGGGAGGTGCGCCGGGTCCAGAGGTCGAAGGCGTCCTGGAGCGGGCATTCGACCTCGAAGGCGAAGCGAAGCGGCTCGATCATTTGCTTGATCGCCTTCTGCCGGTATTGTCGGCCAGCAGTTTGAATCGCCTGGCGGCGTCGCCCCAGACCTCGACCAGGTATGCCTGTACCGCCTCGACGCCGCGGGCCTGCAACTGGTAGATCCGCCGGGTGCCCTGCGGCTCATCGATGACCAACCCAGCCTGCTTGAGAAGCCGAAGATGTCGGGAGACGGCCGGCCGGCTGATGGGAAGGGCCTCGGCGATTTCTCCTACGGTTCGGCCGCCGGAACCGAGCAATTCAACGATGGCGCGGCGGTTGCCGTCGCCCAGGGCATCGAACGGGTCACCGGCGACCGGGAGGGTGGGCACGGTAGGAGCGTAACAAAAATGCTACCGTTAGCAGACCATCATTTCGACGGAGGGAGGACGACGTGAAATTTTATGAAGCAAGCTCGACCATTTCCGCCAAACCCGAGGCCATCTGGGCGATCCTGACCGACGGCGCCGCGTACTCAAGCTGGGACTCGGGGGTGGAGAGGGTCGAAGGGCGGATTGCGCCGGGCGAGACGATCAAGGTCTTTGTCAAGGTCAACCCAGGCCGTGCGTTCCCGATCAAAGTGACCGAGTTCGTCCCAGGGCAACGGATGGTCTGGTCGGGCGGCATGCCGCTCGGTCTCTTCAAGGGAGTACGGACGTACACGCTTTCGCCGGAGGGGAACGGGACCACGAAATTCAACATGCGCGAGGAATACACAGGGCCAATGCTCCCGATGATCTGGCGCTCAATCCCCGACCTTGGGCCATCGTTCACGCAATTCGCCAACGGCCTCAAGCAAAGGGCGGAGACGGGAAAGAGCTAGCCAACTCCAAGCTGGCCGACGATCACTCCGACCGCCCGGACGGCAACGGCAACCACACCCAACGCGACCAGACCTACGGCAACCACTCCCGCCGACACTAGACCGGCAGCCACGACGCCGAGGGCTACCAGACCGAGCGCAACCGGTCCCACCGCGACGCCCCCCACCGCAATGATGCCAACCGCCGCAATTCCTACCCCGGTGTCGCCAACGGCGATCAGCCCGCGCACTCGGCCAGGGCGGTAACGACCGCCCTCCCAGCGACCGACGGCGACGTGCACCAATGGAATCCCTCGCCAGCTCTCCGACGATCGATACTCGTGCCCCGGCATCTCGGCTCCTCGGCGGTGTGATTGGACGCCTGCCGCGACCATACGTTGAAGGCAGCGTCCCGACCATTCACGGAGGTCAGCGCTTTAAGGTGACAGCCGTCATCGATGCGAGGCGGAGGGCGAGCACCGGACAATCGTCGACGGCGCGCCGGGCGAGTTCCGACAGGTGTTCCGGTACCGGACCGCTTTTCACGATCGGGTAGCCCCAGTCATCGAGGCTGATCAGCTCCGGGAGCAATTCCGCGCAGAGCCCGTGCCCGTCGCAGCGGATCCGGTCGACCTGGAGCATCTCGCCCATCAGGCCACCGCCACCCGCTCGGGCCTCGACACGCTCAGGCAGCGCCGGCGCTGGTGCTGGGCAAAATCGTCGGCGAAAAGCTGCAGCGCGCTTCGAATCAAGCCGACCGCGCCATCCGGATGATGGCAGGCGCCGCGGCCCACCAGCTGGCCGCTCCAGCGAACGATGCGGTCGAGGTCGTCCTTCTGCGGCGACCTTGTGGCGAGCCGTTGGGTCGCCTCGGCAATCGCCGGGAGCCCGAAGACGCAGGGTCCGCACTGGCGCGCGGATTGTGACGCGAGATAGGCCATAATCCGCGTCGTCGCCTCCACACCGCAGCTGTCCGCGGAGAGAAAGTGGATGACACCGCAGCCCAGCGCCAATCCACGGGCGCGCATGGACCGGGGATCCAGCGGCAAACCCCATTGCTCGTCGACGTCAGCCCAACCGCCGAAATAGCCACCGAGGAGGACCGCCTGGGCGTCGCCTCGCAGACCGCCGGCGGCAGCGGCCGCATCGCCCATCGTGGACCCGAAATCGACCTCCTGGACCCCCGCGCGGTTGACCGCGCCCGACACCGTGATCATGCCGATCCCGCCCCTCCGGCCCTTGTCGGTGTACCAATCGCGGCCACGACGAGCGATTAGCGCCGCCAGCGCGAGGCTTTCGACGTTCTGGACCAGCGTCGGCCGTCCGCCCACCCCGCGCTCGAAGGGTCGAGGTGGTGTCGTGGTTGGCCGGGCATCGCCGGCGTTCACGAAATGAACCGCCGCCGACTCCTCACCGGACACGTAGCCGGTCGGCGCCGTGACAATCTGGGCTCGTCCGCGGATGTCCGCCGGCCGCTCAGCGAGCGCGTGCCGTATGGCCGCATCCGCCGCCCGGTGTTCCGCACCTATATAAAAGATGATGTCGTCGGCACCCACCGCTTGGGCCGCGAGCAGCGCACCGTCGATGACCAGGTGCGGGCGGGCCGCCATCAGCGATCGGTCCTTCCGGCTCAACGGCTCGCCCTCGGCACCATTGGCGAGCACCACCGCGCGACCCGACGATCGCTCGGCGACCGCACGCCACTTGCGGCCGACGGGAAACCCCGCGCCCCCACGACCGAGGAGCCCGCTCGATTCCAGCTCGGCGATCAGCTCGCCGGAAGGCAGCGCAGGTAGCGGCCCCAGGCGCTGCCGGTGCGCGGCCAGGCTTTCGCCGCTCGGCCCGATCAGCTCCATTTCTTGACCTGCGGCGCCGGTGCCGGCAGCTGCCGCCATGCCGTGGGTGCGGCCCGACTCACCCGCCAGGCGATCGCAACGACGACGCTGCCGACGCAGACCGCCTCGATCGCCAGCATCCAGAGGAATCTCGGATCCGTGCCTGTGCCGATGCTATGAATGAGGGCGACCGGCCACATCGCGTAGGCAAGCCAGTGAACCAACCGCCAGACGCGCGGACCGAAGATCGGGCGCAGCAGGCTGGTCAGGACGATCGCGAGCAGCAGATAAATGCCAACCACCCCAAGGCCGAGCCAGAACCGGCGATAGGGCGACGTGAAGGGAACGAGGGCGGCGCCCCAGCCCAGGGCCGTAAATGGATCGACGACCGCCGTGACGACGTGGATCGCAAGGAAGATGAGGGTCGTCAACGCCAGGTTGCGATGAAAACCCGTGGTGAGGAAACGCGGCCACGAGGCCGTTTGCCAGCGCATGGCGGAAACGATGCCGAGCACGACGACTCCGGTGAGCAGGACGAGGCTGACAACACCGGCGCCCCGCGTCGCGTACCAGAGCAGGGTGTCGTTCATGCCGCCACGCTCGACGGATCCGGCCAGGGGCCGATGTAGTGGATGGTGCCGTCGTTCTCGACCAGGCGCGCCGGTAGCCGGCAGCTGGTCAACCAGTCGAGCGCCGCCTCACCCCGCACGATCGCCCCGGTCGAGGCGATATTGGCGTCGGTGCAGGTGGCGGCGACCACGGTGACGGTTCGGAAGGGGCCGCTAGTTGGAAGGCTCGTCGCCGGGTCGATGATGTGGTGCAGCACAGCGCCGGCGCGTGACCACCGGCGGACCGTCGTGCTCGATGTGGCGACCCCGCCCGACGGCACGCAGATGACGTCGCCGTCGCCATCGGGCTTGACGCGGCTATCTTCGGCTACAAGGATTCGCCACCCGCCCGATGGCGGCTCGCCCGCGGTGGCGATGTCGCCGCCGAGGCTGACGAGCACCCCGCCCCCGCCGGCAGCGGCCATGGCGGCGGTGACTGCGAGGTCGGCGGCCAGCGCCTTTCCGGTCGAGCCGAGGTCGAGTTCGACGCCCGGGGGCATCCAGACGGTTCGCGACCGCCGCTCGAGGCGGATCGCCTGCCAGCCTGGCACCCGCTCGGCGCGCAGCCTGATTTCCTTCCCCGGCCCGGGGACGACGTCGGGGCTTTCAAGGGAAATGCGTGAGAAATCGTCGTCGTAGCCAGCGACGCGAATGGCGCGACCGATGGTGGGGTCGACCGCCCCATCGGTCAGACGCGCCCCGCGCAGCGCCAGCTCGATCGCCATCGCCAGCAACGGGCTGATCTGAATCGTGCGTCCCGCACTCGCGTTGACGCGAGTCAGCTCACTATCCGCACGGAAGCGGCTGTAAGTCGCATCGACGTCCTCGAGGACCTGGCGTACCGCCGTGGTTGCCGGCTCGAGCCCGTCGTCATGCGTGGTGATGACGTGGACCGAGGTGCCCAGCGCCTTCCAGCTCTTCAGCGCGACCGTCATCATGAACCGCCGCTGGTGACGGTGCCGCTGCCCGTAGTGCCCGTGGTGGGCGCCGGCGTGGCCGATGGCAAACTGTTGGTGGTCGTCGTCGATGAGCTCGAGCTCGAGCTGGTTGTCGTGCCGGTGGTTGTCGTAGCACTCAATGCCGTGCCGCTGGACGAAGACTTACCCGCGTACGAGGCGGCCGCGGCGTAGCTGACGCCGACCACCGCGATGAGCCCGCCGGCCGTGGCACCGAAAGTCAGGCGCCGCAGGCGCTCGAGCCCGCGATCTCGTTGGGTCGGTGTTAAAGAATCCATGACTTCATGGTGCAGGGGAGCACCTTGCAAAACCGTGACGCCGCTAGGCGTCGAGGCGGGCCAGCGGCGGGGTCGTTTCGGACGCCGCGCGCGTGCCTGCTGGGCGTGCGAGCAGCCGCGGCCAGGTCACCGCCATGCTGGCGCCGCCGGCCGCCGAGCTGCCAACCTCCCAGCGCCCGTTGGTCGCGGTGACCACGGCGTCGGCGATCGCCAGCCCGAGTCCGGAGCCGCCCGGCAGATCCGACGCCCGCCGAAACCGATCGAAGATCTGACCGCGCTGGTCGACGGGAATCCCCGGCCCCGAGTCGTCCACGGCCAGCTTGATGCGGTTGCCTTCAGCGGCCACCCGCACCTCGACAGTGCCCTGCTCCGGCGTGTACTTGCACGCGTTGTCGAGCAAGACCCCGACCAGGTGGTCGAGCCATTCCGGCGATGCCGCAATCACGTGCGAATCCCCGCTGAGCCGAACGCTCAGCCGCTGCTGGCGGGCTTCGGCCACGGCGGCAAACCGCTCCACCGCCTGCTGAGCCATCACGCCGACGTCGACTGGTTCGGTGCGGCCCGCGCGCGGCATCGCCTCGAAGCGGGCGAGCCAGAGGAGATCATCGACGAGGCGCCGCATCCGCTGGCTTTCTTGGTTGACGCGGGTGAAGGCGCGCAGGTACCAGTCCTGTTCGCGTGGCTGCGACAGGGCCAGCGAGGTCTGCGCCTGGATGACCGCCAGCGGCGTGCGCAACTCGTGCGAGGCGTTGGCGGTGAAGT
>Ga0209220_1000411_pt1 | contig 14943 bp, 14 predicted proteins | sample BlaSpr_A8_OM3_M3_FD_187984 | JGI IMG/M metagenome (GOLD analysis project Ga0209220, IMG submission 187984) | Forest soil microbial communities from Thunder Bay, Ontario, Canada - Black Spruce, Ontario site 2_A8_OM3_M3 (SPAdes) (version 2) | ecosystem: Environmental > Terrestrial > Soil > Boreal... | reverse complement strand
GAGTGCTGCGGTCTGGCGGCGCTGCCCGTTGCGCTGTGGCTCCTTCCGTTGCGGTGGGATCTAACCGCGCTCGTCCTCACCTTTACGGGCGGCGCGGTGGGCGGTCTGGGACTGATCCTCTTTTATCGGGCCATGACGCTCAACTTGATCGGCGTCGTCGCGCCGATCACCGCCGTCGTGGCCGCAGCGCTGCCGACGCTGGTGGGAGTCCTTGGTGGCGAACGCCTCCATGTCGGGCAGCTCGGCGGCATCGCCGTGGGACTGGTGGCGATCGTTCTGATCAATGGGCCAAGTCGCGAGGCCGCGACGGGAGCTCGGGCAGCGCTGGGCCTGGCCGTCCTTGCCGGCCTCGGCTTCGGCCTCTTCTTCATTCTGTTTCACGCCGGAAGCTCAGCTGGGGTCGTAGCCTTCTTGAGCGGTCGAGTGGGTTCAGCGCTGGCAGCGATGGGTTTCGCGTTGGTTAGCGGAGTTTCATTCGCTCCGCGGCGTGCTGCCTGGCGCCTGATCGGTGTCGGCGGGGCATTCGACGGGATAGGAGTCGTGCTCTATCTCTTTGCGACGTTTCACGGCCTGCTTTCGCTCAGTGCCCTGCTGACGTCGTTCTATCCAGGCTTTACCATCCTGTGCGCGCGCTTGTTTACGCGCGAACGGCTGAACCTGGTGCAGGCGATCGGCGCGGCCCTAGCGGTACTCTCAGTGGCTTTGATCGCGGCCACGTGACACTGGGCGTGCTTTATGTCGCCTGCCGGCTGGCCATGACTGCCTTCGCCCGGGCGCGCATCTCCTGGTGGACGCCGTTCATCCACGGGATGTCCTTGGGCAAGAACTGCTTGGGCACCTTGGCGACCACCGTGTAGTTCGCGTCGCAGACGTTGGCGATTCGCGAGCGGGCGGCCTGGGACACCAGCTGGTAGGTGTCCATGATCGAGAGCCCGGTGTCCTTCGCCAGCCACCGGATGGTTTGCGCGTGCGCGATCCGGTAGCGGTCAGGCTACAACCACGTGCTGAGCTCGGGTTTGCTTGGCTGCCTGCACCCTAGTCAACAGTAGGAATCGACTCTATACTTTGCACGCTTCTGGAGGGATGACTGTCGTCGTCAGGAGGTGGGGAAATGCGAGCGCTCATTAGCCGATTCGTGGCGGCCTCTGTCGTCCTCGGCGCATCGACCGGATTCGCGTCAGCACCGGCCTTTGCCGGCAGCGCGCCCAGCGACCAGGGATCGGCCGCGCTGCAGCGGCATATCGCTCGGGGCTACGACATCGTCGCGGCCAGAAAGGCTCGCTTTCTACAAAAAGCGCCCGCTCCTCCACCCAACAGCGGCAGCGTCTGTCCGGCTGAGCCGAGCCTGACAGGCAACGTGCAGGTGAACTGCCGTGCTGAGGATGCGGCCTATCCGCCATCGCAGCAGAACGAAACAACGGTTTCGGTGTATGGGTCAAAAGTTGTCGTCGGCTTCAACGATGACCTCGTTTGCTGCGATCAGATCAACATTTCCGGGTATTCCGTATCGACCAACCGCGGACGCACCTTTACCGATATGGGCGACGTGCCGTGGTCAAGCGACGTCCAGCCCATCGGCGACCCATCGATTTCGCACGATGATCGAGGGAATTTCTACTACGCGAGCCTCGCTTTGTCGAGCGACAACCCGCCCAACTCGCTGATCTCGATCTACGAGATGAGCGCCGGCTCGAACACTTTTCACTTGCTGTCGGTGCCCGTGAACGTCGGCCGGTCCGACGTCTTTTTCGCCGACAAGGACCTGCTCGAGATCGCACGCGACGGCACCGGTCACCGCCACTTCTACGTCACCTGGCAGTACTACAAGGACAATTCCTTCAACCTCGGGGCGGTCATGATGACGGATTCAACCGACGGCGTGAACTGGCGAACCATCCAGGTCTCACCTGGGATTCCGTGCCAGCCACTCAGCCCTGCCTCGCATCCACTACCAGCGGGAAACACGGTCTACGTTTCCTACATCGAGATGGACCTCGCCAGCTGCAAGACCAACCATTTCGCCACCGAGGGGTTTCAGCGGATGGCAACCGTCGACGTCCGGACGGGTGCGGTGAAGGCCGTGAAGACCATCGCCGCCGTCCACGGCGCCGGCGACAAAGTCGAGTTCTGCGGCCAGGGATACTTGCAGGTCATTCAGACCGAGCCCGCGCATAACATCCGGTCACCCGAGCTACCGAGCAGTGCCATCGACGAGAACGGCACGCTGTACGACGTCTGGGCTGACCGCCCCGCCGGCCCTGGCGGCGGCAATGACAACGCCACCCGCATCTACCTGAGCTATTCACGCGATCGCAATGGCAGCTGGAGCGTTCCACAGGTCATCAGTGGGCCCACCTCCGCGAGCTTCATGAACGACCGCTTCCAGCCCTGGGTGATGGCCGACGAGGACGGCGTGCATGTCATCTGGTACGAACGGGTGCAGTCGCCGAGCGGCGGGTCCGACTGGCTTCGAACGGACAAGGCGGATCTGACGCTTGCCGGCCGGCATCAGGCGCCTCACCTGATGAATGGCGGCGAGACCGCGTTGAGCTCGGTCCCCTTCCCGGTTATCGATACCGGCGGAGGCTGCTACATGGGCGACTACAACCAGATCGCCAGCAACGGTCACGAGCGGTTCGTCGCCTGGGGCGATAACCGGAACACCGTTCCCACCGATACCGGTCCGCTCAACCAACCTGACGTCTTCCTGCAGGCTTATGGCGACGAGGTGGGCAACAACCAGAACTAGTCGGGCGAGGGCGGCGCGGTCGCTACCGGAACGTTTCCGGCCAACCGGGTCCCCTCTCCCGGTTGGGAATCGATCTGGACCGTGCCGCCGAGCGCTCCGATGCGACCCAGGATATTCGTCAGTCCGGCCCCTAGCGACGTTGCGCTTGAATCGAATCCAGTGCCGTTGTCCACAATTTCAAAGAGAAGGGCCCCATTCTTTTTCATGGAGCTTCACGTGGGCTTCGGCGCCAGGGCCTGCATACTTTGCCGCGTTTTGGAGCGCCTCGATCCAAGAAAAATAGGTGGCCGCCTCCAATCCCGGCGGATACCGACCGATCCCGTCGATGTCGACGTCGGCCCGGATGGGCGATCGGCGGCAGGTCGCCTCGAGCGCGCGGCCGAGCCCTTCCTGGTGGGGACTGGCCGATGGGAGGGCGGTGGGCCATACGTCCGAGGGGGTGCAGGCCACCCCACAATTAGCGACCTAGAATCTCGACATGACCGAGGAGCGAAAGCTGGTGACGATCCTCTTCGCCGATGTCGTGGGATCCGCCGCTCTCGGCCACCAGCATGATCCCGAAGTCGTCTGGTCGGCACTCAAGCAGGCATTCGCTGAGCTCCAGCAGGTGTTGCAGACCCACGGGGCGAGCGTGGAGAAGCTGATGGGCGACGCTGTCATGGCCGTCTTTGGCGTACCGACGGTCCACGATGACGACGCTGAACGGGCCGTCCGCGCCGCGGTCTTGATCCAGGAGCAGCATCGGACGATCGGCAGCGGATTGCCAATACGGCTCCGAATCGGGATCAATAGCGGCGAAGTTGTGACCGGAACGGCCGAAGGCGGCTCCTTCGTCACGGGCAGCGTCATGGGAAATACCGTAAACCTTGCGGCCCGCCTCCAACAGGCGGCGGATCCGGGCGAGATTCTCATCGGTCCGCTCACCCACCAACTGACAGAGCGCTCAGTGCGGTCCGGGAGGATGCGATCGATCGTCGCGAAGGGCATTGGGACTGTCGACGCGTTTCCCGTGGAGGGCCTTCTGGCCGAACTCCCCCACGCCGAAGGCGACCTCGCAGGCTTTCGAGCTCCCTTGATCGGTCGGGAGAAGGCGATGAGCGACCTTCGTGACGCTTACCAGGGCGTCAGGGAGAACAAGCGGGCGTACAGTATCACCGTCTTCGGCGGCGCCGGCGCGGGAAAGACCCGTCTCGCGTCAGAGTTCATATCGGCCATCAACGGCGCAACGGCATTGCGGGGGCGCTGCCTACCCTACGGGAAGGGCATTACGTTTTGGCCATTGCAGGAAATGCTGCGCGCCGATACCGCCACGAATCCGCAGGACGATAGTCGCGTGATCAGTCAAAAGATTCGAACAAGGCTCGAAGCCAGGCTCGAGGGATCGTCGGAATCGATCGAGCCTATTCTTGAGCCACTTTCCGTACTGATTGGAGGAGCGGCGGACGGCGGCGCTCCCGCTATACAGTCCCAAACTCTCTCCCAGGACCCTCGATGGGCCGTCCGCAGGTACTTCGAGCTGCGCGCAGGTGAGAAGGGCCTGACTTTGGTTTTCGAGGATATTCACTGGGCTGAACCAACGCTGCTCGATTTGATTGGTTACCTGTCCGACTCGACTCAGGCGCCGATTTTCCTGGTATGCCTCGCTCGGCCCGAACTCCTCGATCTAAGACCGGAGTGGGGCCGCCCGGCCGCCAATGCTGCGGCTATCGACCTCGAGCCTCTCAGCCCAGAGGAAACGCGCCGCATGACGGCCGAACTGCTGCAGACGGATTTCCTCTCCGAGAGCATCCACGCCGCGATCGGCAACCAGGCCGCCGGGAATCCGCTTTTTATCGAGGAATTCGTGAAGATGCTGCTTGAAACGCAGCAGATCCGTTGGGAAAACGGTCAGTGGCGAGCGGCATCGCCAACGGTCATCCCGCCGCCACCAACGGTTCAGGCGCTGATTGCGGCGCGCCTCGACCGCTTGCCCGAGGCGGTCCGTCGATTGCTGCAGCAGGCGGCTGTAGTTGGAGAGGTCTTCTCCAGCGACGCCCTGACAGCAATCGCCGCTCAGAATGACCTCGAGGAGAATCTCAACGAGGCTCTGCGGCGCGACCTGATTGTCGACCTGCGTTCCGCCGGCCTTATCGAGGGACGCAGTTATCAGTTCAAGCACATCCTGGTCCATGACGCGGCCTACGCAGGACTCTCGAAGGAGAACCGCTTCACCCTGCACGATCGACTCGGCCGCTGGCTGGAGCAGATCCGTCCTGATGCGCAGGCCTACGCCGACATCGTCGCCTATCACAGCGAGCAGGCCTACCTCTTGAGCCGAGAGCTTCACAGCACGAAGACGTCGGAGCTGGCCGACCGGGCATTCCGGCATCTGCTTGGGGCCGGCCGGCGAGCGTACGCGCTCGGAGACATCGGCGCGGCCCTGATTCTGTTTCGTCGTTGCGTGAATGCGCTAGCCGATGCCCAGGTCTCCCTGGCAGAAGCTGCCGAAGCCAAGGCCTTTCTGGCACTTGCTACGTCCATGGCCGCGCAAGCGGTTGGCACTCGGACCTTGCTGGATGAGGCGATTCGGGCATGCCGTCTCGCCGGCTCGCCCGAAGTCCTCTACGAGCTCTTGATCTGGCGAGGCGCCCGTCTCGGCGATGACGACATGCAACATGGCGCCGCTCTCATCGAAGAGGCGGTGTCCCTTGCCGAAGAGACCGGCAACTCAATGCTCATCGCACGCGCTCGTGTTGATCGGACAAGAATTGCCGAGTTTGCCGGCGACCTTGACGAAATGGCCCGGCTCCTCGAGGACGCCTATCCCTACGTCCGAGAGTACGGCGACCGAGCGACGCTCGCGGACCTCCTGGCCAGATTGGCCGATTGCACGATTGATGTGCCGGGCAAGCTTGGCCAGGGCCTGAATTACGCGGAGGAGGCCTACGCCAACGCCAAAGCGACAAGCTCCAAGTACTACGCCTCGCTGGGCAGGACCGTCTCGGCCCGCGTCATTAACGTCGTCGATCCTGAGCGGGCAGCGGCCATTGCTTTGGAAGCCACGGTCCTGGCAAGGGAGAGTGGAGCGCCTCGCCCAATCGCTCGGGCCTATGAGGCGCTTGGTGAAGCCCGGTACGAAAGCGGGGCATACGCCGACGCCCGCGCCGCGTACGAGCAGGGTCTCTCAGTCCCCAACCCGTCTGAAATGGGCTTCATCGCCCCAGAGCTGGAATATATGTTGGCCCTGACCTGCCTGAAGCTCGGCGATTTGACGGCAGCGCGGCAGCACGCGGAGGCGGCGTATGGCGGTGCCGTAAAGGAGGACGTTCACGCATTCGGTCTCGCGTTGGCCGCCCTGGCGGCCGTCTCCGGACGAGAGGGCAAGACGGTCGAGGCCGAGCGCCTGTTCAAACAGGCGGTGGAGATTATCGATGGCACCGCGTACCGTGAACGCAGCGCCTTCATCCGCGAGCTTTTCGCGGAATTCCTTCTCTCGCAGGGCCGCCCCGCAGAGGCCCGTCCACTGCTCGAACGGGCTCACGACTTCGCGGCCGAGCCGTTGCGTTTTCGGCAGCGCGCCCGAATAGAGGTCCTGCTCGCCCAGTGCTCGTCAGTGCCTGCCGAGCAACCGAGCGGTGGCCTACCGTGACGGCCGGTTAGCCATTACTGCCTTCGCCCGCGCGCGCATCTTCTGATGGACACCGTTCATCCACGGAATGTCCTTTGGCAGGAACTGCTTGGGCACCTTGGCGACGACGGTGTAGTTCGCGTCGCAGACATTGGCGATTCGCGAGCGGGCCGCCTGGGAAACCAGCTGGTAGGTATCCATGATCGAGAGCCCGGTGTCCTTCGCCAGCCACTGGATGATCTGGGTGTGCGCGATCCGGTAGGCGTCCTCGAGCGGCCGGTAAGAGCCGGCGACCATCAGCGAGTCGTCGTTCTCGAGCCGCGGCCACTCGCTGAAGATGCCCTTGACGACGTCGACGGTCAGCACCGTGTTCATTGCCCCTTCCACCGCCACGCCGCAAGCCTCTCCCTCCCCCATCGTGTAGTGGCCGTCCCCCAGGGAGAACAGCGCGCCCGGGACATTAACCCCCAAATAGATGGTTGCGCCCGCCTTCGCCTCGGGCGTGTCCATGTTGCCGCCGAACATCTCCGGGACCAGGACGTTGCGCACCTCGTAGGCCGCAGGCGCCACCCCGATCGTGCCATGGAACGGTTCGAGCGGGAACGTCGTCCCGTAATCCGAATCGAGAGCCCGGAAGTGTACGGCGTTGGCCGCCTTGTCGACCTTGTACATCCACACGCGCTCCGGCAGCGGTTCCTGCAGGGTGGCGGTGAAATGCGTCCCAGTCAGGGCCCCGAATAGCGACACCGTGCAGCTGGCCGCCCAATCCCGGGCCGGCTGAACGTCGATGAGGTGGATCGCCAGCGTGTCGCCCGGCTCTGCCCCCTCGACGTAGAACGGGCCGGTCTGTGGATTGATGAACGGGTACTCGATCGACTTGCTGGGCAGGTCCTTCTCCGATCGGATCTTGCCGGCAAAGCAGTCCTCCGTATACAGATCGAGCACGTCGCCTGGCTTGATTCGAGCGATCGGTTGGACGCCGCCAAAGGTCCAGGCGTATTGCTTCTCAGTCGGAACGATCCGCTTGACGTCAATGGTCTCGATCATTCATCGCCTCTTTCTGCGTCAGTCAGCTATTCGGTTTTCTTGGAGGCGCGCCTCTCAGCGAGCACCAGGCGAGCCTTGGCCAGAGCGGCCCGGCGCCGTTCCAGCGATGCCGGGTCTGTGATCTTGCGGCGCCTGCGGATTGTCCGAGGCTTCGGTCCTGCGTCAGCCGCTCGAGCGCCCGCCGGCTTGGCCGCCATTCCCTCAACGGCCTGGCTGACTCGGGCCAGGATCGAATGCAACGCCTTGTTTTCGCGAACCAGCGACTGGTTCTCTGCTACGAGTTCAGTGACCTGAGACAAGAGTAGGTTAGCTGCCGATCCATTCCCAGCCGCCGTCGGATGCCGCTGGCTGCGTCGGCCTCGTGTAGTGCGTGCCATCACTCACAACCCTCCCTGGTTCATTGAGCCGGCCCCCGAGGCGCACAGTCTATCTCGATCGTTGCGCACTGTCTATCCCTACTGATAGATCCCTTTGCCGCCACTGACTTCGAGCGCCAGCAGTAATTCGACAAGCAGCACCTTCATGGCGTCCGGCCAGTCACTCGTTGTGTATTCGGTCGACCTCGAGCTGGTCCGCTTGACACCAGGGACAAGCCCACACGTCTCGGCAATCGTCGTCGAGTTCCATTCGATGCCGATCGTGATCGGTGGCTTGAGCACATAAGGCTTGAAAGCCTTGTTCTTCAGCGCCCGGGCGGGAAGGCTCTGTCGGCCGACCTCCGGGTTGCCGGTCTAACCAGCTACGGCATCGTCCTCGGTCACGAGGATCTATCAGTTGCCCGGCTTAGCGAAGAGCATGGCGTCATTACGGCGCCCGAGCGAACCCGTCTAGTGGTCGGCGCGCGGCTCCTCATCATTCCCGCCCACATCTGTACAGCGGTGAACTTGCACACGGCTCTGATGGCGGTCGCCGCCAATCACCACCCGCGCTGGCTTTCGGTTGATGCGCGGCGCTGGATTCCCAACGGCCCTGAGGCTGGCCAAGATACTGGCCGCGAACGGGCTTTAGAGGCACGCCAGTCTTAGGGACTCTCCAATGTTCTCTGACGAGGTCCCTTCAGCGAGGCGCAGCGACCGGCTACGCGGAGAAGATCGGGACGCGTTGTGCCAGATCCAGTCTCCCGAGGCAGTCCACATTCTTGCTCAAGATCAATTGGGCCGCGGAGGATTAAGCCTCAGCCGATGATCGGCGATCGAATCAGCACCGGCTCTCAAGAGCCCCGGACGGCGAACTCGGTAAACTGGCCGCGACCTCTAAAAATGCAATCTGGGAAAGAAGCCCCAAAAGCTATCCGCGGGGACGACAACATGCGCGCCAGCCCGTCAAGTCGTTTAGGGCTAGATGACGAGGGCGTCGCGCATCCGCCTGCAGGGATCTTGCATTTCACCGTCGACTCCGCCCTCCTCCGTGAGCTTGGTGAACGGCTTGTAGGCCGGCCAAGCATCGCGTTGGCCGAGTTAATCAAGAATGCCTACGATGCCGATGCTACCGCAGTTAGTGTGCAGTTCGGGAAGGACCGAATCGTAATCGCCGACAACGGAATCGGCATGGACTACAACACGTTTCGAGATTTTTGGATGCGTATAGGCACCCCGCACAAGCAAAAGAGCCTTACGAGTCCGCTCTTCCAACGTCCCTTGACTGGCTCCAAAGGGGTCGGGCGTTTATCAACGCAATTCCTTGCAAGGCAGCTCGAATTGCGGACAGTGTCAAAGGACCATCAGACACTCGAACTGTCCGCGGGCGTTGACTGGCCGACCGCTGCGGCCGCTGGTGAGCTAACCCAGGCTGAAGCAAGTTATCGGGAGCAGAAGCCATCCGCTCCCTATCCCGACGGATCTCCGCACGGGACCGCAATAGAACTTCGCTCCCTCAACCACCGATGGACGGCCGGCGAATACGAGGAGCTGGCGAGGGAGATTTGGTGGCTCCAGCCACCATTTCAAACAGGCTCAGCAGCTGGGTTTGATAGCTCGGCGTTCTCGGTGAGCCTTTCCGGTGCTAGCGATGACGCCATTAAGCAATTTTCGGTTCAGATGCGCGCCTACATGTCCCTCTGGCATGCCCGTGTAGTCGGAAGGTTGAAACCACTTGAAGGCGACACAGCCATCGTGGGCCCTCGCACAGTTCAAGTCGCGCTGGAATTCGCAGGCGATCGCATCCTGAACCAGGAGTTTATCCTTCAGAATTGCGAACTCGCAGAACTCCGGTTTGAGATTCGAGTGTTTCACCCTAAGTACCGGCAGCCATACGGCGTAAAGGTGGAAGAGCTCAGAAACTACCTGAAGCAGTTTGGTGGCGTGCACGTCTACGACGCCGGCTTCCGTTTGCCGTATTACGGGGCTGAAACGGACTGGCTTCAGATCGAGCTAGATCATTCGCATCGGCTTTCTCGCTCACGTCTCCTACCGGATGAATTTCAGGTACCGGAAGGCATGAATTTCCTACCCACTAATACCAGGCTTCTCGGCGTTGTAAACGTCGATACGTCACGAGAACGTCAGCTTTGGGACAAGGGAACACAAGGGGAACGACCCCAATTTTTGATGATCCAGATATCCCGTGATAGGCTCGTTGACAACGGCGCTTTGCGAAGTCTCAGGGACAGTGTACGGATAGCCCTCGACTTCTACGCCGTAGAGGAGGCCCGGCGCAGTTTCGAGGAAGCAGAGAGCGTCAGGGATACGGAACCGCTCAGCGAGAAAGCAGAGCGGATCGAACAGATCCTCGAACGTTACTCAAGCGAAATCCCGACCGGCCTCAGGACGACTTTGGCTAGCGAGGTCAATCGGGCTGTCACAGCGGTTGAAACAAATGCTGAACTGCTGGCTCGTCAAGCAGGACTTCTCGGAGCTCTAGCAACAGCTGGGATGTCTGCACTCGCGTATGAACACGAACTTGGGAAGCAGTATCTTGCACTGGAGGATATAGCAGATCGCTTAAAGAAGCTGCGAGCCGATACCAAGACTACGCGATCGCTCTTTGAGTTTTCCAAAGAGCTGTACGCCTGGGTTGACCGCGCACGTGAGATCCGTTCATTGTTCACCTCGTTGGCTGATCAGGCACAACGGACGAACCGCCAGCGTTTCGTTGCGAAGTCTTTGGTAGATCAGGTTGTTGAGAGGATGACCCTGCTCTTGAGGGGAGTTCAAGTGCAAACCAGCGATATCGACGCGGCTCTAAGACTCCCGAAGGGACGGTTCGCTGAATGGAGCGCGATACTCCAGAACTTGTTCATTAACTCGGCCAACGCTATGTTGGACAGCAGGCGCAAGGTCTTGCAAGTTAAATCCATAAATGGGAACTCGACTCGTTCCCTAATCATTCAGGACACCGGGTCCGGCGTTGAACTGAGCTCTTCCGAGGAATTGTTTAAGCCTTTTGTTCGCCGCCTCGACATTTCGGACGAACGCCGGGCACTTGGCCTCGGTGGAACTGGGCTGGGTTTGACAATCGTAAGGATGATCAGCCTAGAGCTAGGATGTCAGGTGACCTTCCGGAAACCAGAGGCTGGGTTCTCTACCGCTGTATCCATTTCCTGGAGAGAAAGTGCGTAAACGAACGATAGTGATCTGCGACGATGAGGGCAGCCGAGCATCTAAGTGGCAGGAGCTCATCTTGTCAGTCGGCAAACCTATGGCTAATTACCGAATAGTTACCCTAACCAAGAAAGACTTCGATGATGCTATCCAAGAACTTAGACAGCGACAGCTGGCCGCGCGGGGTAAGGGTGCACCACAAATCAGCGAGACACCATTCGATCTAGCGGACCTCCTGGTAGTCGACTTCGATCTTCTCAAGTTTGAGACCCCCGGTTCTGATACTGGAGAAGGGGTTGCTTATTTGGCCAGAAGTTACTCAAAGTGTGGCTATATCCTTGAGCTAAACCAGTTCGGGACCAACTGGTTCGACTTGACGCTCTCTGGTCACGCCGAGTCGTTCGCAGACCTTAACATTGGAAGCGACCAACTGGCCAACCCGGGGCTATGGTCGCAGAAATTTGACGGCTTCCGTCCATGGTCATGGCCGTTGATCCCGCAAGCTTTAACCGACCTATCAACTAGGGTCGCAAGCCTCAAAGGCCAGCTTGACAAAGTGATTACCGACTTCTTGGGCTTAACGCTGGACAAAGTAGGAGTCCTCCCTCGGTCAAGCCGTGAGTTTCTAGGTGTTGGCCGAGATCCGGATCAGGCCACTTTCAGAGAATTTGTGACTTCGTCCCCCTTCGGTCTTCGTCGAGCTGACAAACCACTTGACGATGGGCAAATTGCAAGGATTGCGGCTTCTCGAATTGCCAAGTGGCTCGAGCACGTCGTTTTGTCCGGCCAGGAGACCCTAGTGGATGCGCCTCACCTGGTCTCACGCTATCCAAGCTTGCTCACCGGTGGATTGTCGCAATCAACTTTGAAGAAGACCGGGACACTAGGCCAGGATTTTCGCAAGCTTGGACTGCGTTACGGCTTGATAGAGGACGCGCGCTTTACAAGACTTGGATGGCTGAGCCGCCCGGCTTGGAGATGGTTCCAGATCAAGAGCCTAGAGAGCCTACCGGAGGACAAAGACCCATGGTCAGCACCGGACATTCGCTACGAGTTCTGCGAGGACGTTTCGCAATTTCTGCCGCGGGAAGGAGTACGCTCGTTTGTTGCCTCCGTCGATTCATCGTTCGATCATCGCTTTTTGGCGAATCCGCGCGCGGACGGTGGCCGGAAATTGGCGGATAGGAATCGTAAACCTGGGAAAAGAGTGCCAACAGACCTTACTCGAGTCGATTACCTTCCCGCCGACCGGCTCGCCATCTGATGCATGAGCGCGAAGGAGGAGCAGAATCTTTTTAGGGCAGTCCTTCTATGGATGGTCGGCCGCGAGGAGCGACGACGACGGCTGCCGGGTTACGGAGATGCGCTCGGGCAGCTAAGGCGCGAGCTCGCTGATCGTTACGTCGTCTGCGATTCAGCCACCCTGGAGACGCTTCTGCCACGTGATCATCGGACTGAGCTGGACCTGTCCGCGAGTAAACGCTTCATATTCCTTGAGGCCTTGGAGAGAGCACCGATGATCCCTGTAATGTCCGTGTATTGCAATTTCGTAAGTACGCCCTCGGTAGTGCGCTTACGCACTGCCCTGTTCCTTCTTACCCCGAACGACTTGGGCCACAAAGTTCAGGCAGTAGGGTACCGATTTGAAACACCCGAGGGTCCTCAAGGCCGACACTCCTACCACCACGCTCAACCCATCCGCGCTTTTGACGCCGCTGGGTCGGAATTGCCGGGAGCTCAGAGCTGGCTGCCTACCACCGATCCGACTTTCGCTCTGGACGCCGACAATCCGATCTCGCTGATTTTTTGTATGTTGGTGAGCTTGTACGGAGCCGACTACATGAAGAGTATGGTCGGCCTCAAACTAATACCCCGCTTGCGGCAATATCTTGACGGAACGGGGCTACCCTCACTTAGAGCTCGCCGTGATGCTACATAGCCCGCTCCAACTGGTTCCAACAATCGAAGAGGCCCTCTTGGCGACAGACCCTGTCGCCGTACGCCGTCGACGTCGCTAGCCTGAACGACACGAATCACCATCTTCAGTGCTTCAGCAGAGGGTTGATGTTCCCAAATGCGCACTACGCGCCATCCCTGAGCTCTAAGGCTTTCATTTGTGTCTTGATCCCGCGCTTTGTTAGTTTCGATTTTGTCTCTCCACCAATCCGCATTAGCTTTCGGCCAGGTCCCATGTTCAGGACATCCGTGCCAGAAACATCCGTCGACATAAACAGCGACCCGCGGCCGTATGAAGACGATGTCCGCCCGGCGTCGACCGCCGCTTATCGGGCTGTAGTCAATCCTGAAGCGAAAGCCAAGCGCGTGCAGGCCCGAACGCAGCGCAAGTTCGCCCGGAGTATCGCGACGCCGGGTCGCCTGCATGCGACCGGTGACAAATGAATCGCTCGGCTTCGGACGTAAACCCATTCCCTTCAGATGCTCGCAAAACGCGAGTCGTAGATATGTCCCAGGCGGCGCACCATCTGGTCGTATTGGAAGTCGTCACCCGGCGCCGGCGCCGGCGGTCCCGTCACCACGCCAAACGGTGAGCCATCGTTGCGGCAGTCGACCACTACGATGCCGATGGCGTCGAATCCCTCCTCGCCCGGCTTCACCCGCCTGGGAATCTTCATCACCTTATCGATCACGAGCTGAGCGTCACGCGGCTGCTTGTGCGTACTCACCTGTGCAGGACGCTCGGCGAGGTCCCACTTGTTTATGTCGGTGCTAACGAATTCCTTGGCCACGTTTACCATCACGAATGCTGACGCCGCCGCGAAGTCTGACGAGGCATGGACCGTTAGGTGGCTGGAGTTCAGCTCATCGTAGAGGCGAGGTAGCGCTCGCTGGTGCGCCGTCATAGCCGCCTTCGCCTCTAAGGCAACAAGTACTGACCCCACCGGACCACGCCGAATCTCAGGCAGGGCGTCAAGCCGCGCTTGCTCGGCGGGCTGAAGCAGGATGCCCCACGTCTTCGCCAGTGAGGCGAGGGTCACGGCGCCCATTTCTCCTGCCGGCACCGTCCCAGGTCGTGCGATGACTAGATCGAGCTTTTTCGGCCGCTGCTGCTTGAAGTCACCCATCTTATGGTTGACGCCGAAGATCACCTTGCCCTCTTTGATGTGATTCCGCAGGAGCGAGCTTGTCTGCATGAGATCCAGCATCACAGACCAGCAAGCGACCTTTGAGTGGTGGTCACTCCGAGAGTGGTATTGCCAGCGGTTGCCGTACTTGTCGATTTTGTCACCCACCACGCTCAGAGTGCGGGCGACGATCATAGGCCCATCCATCAGCGACCGCAAATCACGCGGCTGGCTTTTCGCGCACCGACCGCACGTGCGCGCGGATTGCATCGAGGAAACCGTCCGGAAAGTGCAATGTGCTTCGTGCCGTTCGACTAAGAAAGCCCTCAGCCGCACGTACCGACAACGGCTTCAGCGGGTAGGCAAGGAACTCCGTGAGGTGGTTGTAGGGCTTCTGCTCAGGCCAAATGGAAATGTCGACCGCCATCGCTGTGGTACCCGATCCCTGAGCCGCGCGCGGCCAGGGATCTCCCATTCGGAGCGGCCTCCCTTCGCTGGCCACCACCGCGCCAGGGCGGCGGAGGCGTTCGCCGATCCACCGCGCCACTGGGACGCTTACAGCGTTCCCAACCATTTTCCATCGTGCGCCCAGAACGCGCGCCCCGCCCGCTTCGATGGCCGTCCAGTCGGGTGGGAACCCCTGGAGCCTTTCTGCGTCCCTAATGTCAGGCGTACCGACGAAACCGTCCGGCATCCACACCGCGGGCGCTGACGGAATGCCAATCGCTGAGCCACCCTTGAGAGTCGGCACGGCGTCCACCGCCCAGCCGAGACCGCGCAGGCCCTCCGTCCAATAGAACCCATAGGCCAACGCCCCAACCTCCCGCTCCTCTGGCTCACCGGCGTCGTCGGCATAGAGAACTCCTGCCGGATCCTTTGATCGAGATGCCAGCAATAGAACGCGTTGCCGGCGTTAGA
>Ga0209220_1000409_pt1 | contig 14996 bp, 15 predicted proteins | sample BlaSpr_A8_OM3_M3_FD_187984 | JGI IMG/M metagenome (GOLD analysis project Ga0209220, IMG submission 187984) | Forest soil microbial communities from Thunder Bay, Ontario, Canada - Black Spruce, Ontario site 2_A8_OM3_M3 (SPAdes) (version 2) | ecosystem: Environmental > Terrestrial > Soil > Boreal... | reverse complement strand
CCCCACGCATTGCGGGTCGACGACGACGTCGGTGCTCAGCAGCAGGATGAAGCGCCCCTGGCAGCGTTCCAGGCCGACGTTCGCGGCGCGGCCGTAGCCAAGGTTCTTCGACTGCACCAGGACGGTAGCCTGCGGGAACTCATCGGTCACTGCCGCGGCCGAGCCGTCGGAGGAGTCGTTGTCGACGACGACCGCTTCAACCGGCACGTCCGCGCTCGCAAAGAAAGCCTTCAGGCACTGAAGGAGCTCCTCCTTCGAGTTGCGGCTGACGATCAGTGCCGAGACGATCGGCTTGGAACCTTCTGGCATCGGGAAGGAATTATCCCCGGACGCGCCCGCCTACAATCCCCCGAGTGCAGACCGGCGCGACACTGGCTCCAGGTCGGCGCCTCGGCCTGCTTCTGCGCAACCGGCTGATCCGCCAGAACCTGGTCCTCTTCACCGGCGGCCTGGTCGCCGGCATCGGCGGCTTCGTTTACCACGCCATCGCCGGCCACGTGCTGGGGCCGGCCATCTACGGCCAGGTCGCGTTCCTGATCGCGGTTTACGCGGTCGGGACTGGTCCGGCCCTGATCCTGATCGTGGTCCTTGCCCGCTACACGGCGATGCTGTCCGCGCGGGGGGACCCGGGCGTGCGCTCGCTCCTGACCAGGACGGCCCGGCTGGTCGCCATCCCGTGCCTCCTGCTCCTCCTCCTGACGACGCTTTTCGCGCGCCCGATCGCGGCCTTCGAGCACCTTGGCTCGACCATCCCGATCCTGATCCTCGGTTTTTCGATCGCCCTGATCTGGCAGGTCGCGATTCCGAGAGGAATCCTCCAGGGCCTCCAGCGATTCACCTCGCTGTCGCTGAACCTTTCACTCGAGCTGATCGTGCGCACGACGGTCGTCTTTCTCCTCCTGCGCGCCGGCTACGCCGTCTCGGGGGCGATGGCCGCCGTTTTCGTCGGGCTCGTGTTCGTCTTCTGCCTCGGTCTCTACACCCTGCGCGATCATTTCCGCCGCGTCGGCACGCGCGTGCCCCTTCGAGTCATGGCAGGCTTCTCGCTCACCGCGGCGGCCGGGATCATCGGCGTGCAGATCCTCTACAACCAGGACGTCATCCTGGCCGAGCACTACCTGAGCAGCCACGACGGCGGCATCTACGGCGGGCTGAACAAGATCGGCACGATCGTGTATTTCCTGACGCTCAGCGTCAGCCAGGTCCTGTTTCCCCGCGTCGTCGAGGCGGTCGCCAAGGAGGAGCACCCGGGCCGGATCCTCCTCGCGTCAGCCGGAATCCTGACCGCCCTCGGCCTTGGCGCCCTGTTCGTTTTCGCTGTCGCGCCGGGCGTCGTCGTCGGCGTCCTGTTCGGAGACGGCTTTCGCGATGCCACGCCGTTCGTGGTCCCGATCGGCGTCGTCGGCCTCGCGCTGTCGCTCGACAACCTGCTGGTCCAGTTCTTCATGGCGGTGCACGACCGCGTTTTCGTGCCGATCCTGGCCCTCGGCGTGGCTGCCGAGGGGCTGCTGATCTTCCTCTTCCACGCGCGGGTCGGCGAGATCGTGGCCGACGTGCTGGTGGCGCTGGTCGGGCTGCTGGTGCTGCTGAGCTTGCGGTGCTACGTCCTGCTGCCCAGGCTGCGGGCCGACAGCGTGGGAGAACCGAGCCGGCGCTGACCTAACCGAAAATATTTAAGTCCCGCCACCCCGAAGGGCGACAGGACTTAAAAGTGCTCGGCGACGACCTACTCTCCCGTCGGGTTACCCCGACAGTACCATCGGCGCTGGAGGGCTTAACTTCCGTGTTCGGAATGGGAACGGGTGTCTCCCCTCCGCCATAGCCACCGAACACGGGAATTATACCGAGCCGGGAAAGAGGTCTCCCCTAGCGGGTGCGGCGGCGCCTGGCGCGCAGGCTCTTGATCTTGCGAGCCTCGGCCGGGGGAACGTAGTGCGAGCGCCGTCGCATCTCGCGCACGAGTCCCTGTTCCTGCACCTTGCGGCGGAACTCGCGCAGCGCCTGCTCGAACTCCTCGGGGTCCTTGACGACTATTCGCACAACCCGAAAAGGATACAGGCCGGAGAGCGCCGGCCGCTCCTTAACTTCTACTCGAGGACATCGGGCCGCACAGTCCGCGCGACCGCGATGACGGCCAGCACAAGCGCGTAGACGGCGATCACGGCGACGGCATGCGTGGCATCCACCGGCGCGAGGGGCGACGAGAAGGCAGGGCGCGCGTGGTGCCCGGGCTCGATCAGCTGCAGCAGAACGTTCAGGTTCGGCGAGAGCTGGTACTGGCTGATCGCCGTCCAGGGCTGATCGTGGCCGGTGGCGCGTATGCCGAGGATCTCGAGAATGTTGAGGAAGTTGTCCACCGGGTAGAAGGCGAGGGCCGCGGCGATTCCGAACGCGAGCGAGCGGCCCACCGAGGTGGCCGCGGCCACGATGAGGAGGGCGATCCCCATGCTGATGCCCTGGACGATGGCCCATCGCCCGACGTCGCCCCAGAACTCGCTCGTGATCTTGTGCGCGGCGTCCAGGCTGCCGGTGAAGGACAGGATCATCAGGGCGAGGATCGCTCCGACCAGGACCACGAACCCGGCCATGAGGGCGACCCCGACCACGGCGAGGGTGAGCAGCTTGGCCAGCAGCAGCCGCAGGCGGCCGGTTCCGCGCGCGTAGATGATGCGAATCGTCCCGTACGAGTACTCCATGCCCAACAGCCGCGAGCCGAAGATCAGGACGAAGATCCCGGCACCGATCTGGAAGACAGTGCCAAACGTCTCGAGCTGGTCGTAGGCCCACTGCGTCGGGTCGGCCACCAGCAGGTTCTTGATGTTCACGCCGCCCGAGACGGCGAGGACGATGACGGCAAGCAGCACGATCGCTCCAGCCAGCGACAGCCAGAAGCTCAGCTGGCGCGAGAGCTTGAGGACCTCGCCGCGCAAGGTGCCCGGGAAGCTGGGACGCAGAACGGCCACGCTCAATTCGAGGTGTCACCTCCGGTCAGGCTCAGGAAAATGTCCTCGAGGTCACGCTGCCGAGGGCTGACCGAGTCCGGGCTGTAACCGTTCTGGACCAGGTAACGGATGAGGTCGCGGCCCCGCCCATCGGGCGCGGACGTGATGACCACGCCGTCCTCGGCTCGCGCATCGCCGGCCCATGGCAGAAGGCGGAGGGCGGCGGCCAGCTCGGGAGGGTTGTCGACCTTCACCTCGAACACTCCGGGCGCCGAGAGCAGCTCCGCGACCGGCGCGACGCGGACGAGCCTTCCGTGATTGATGATCGCGACCCGCGTGCAGATCTGCTGCACCTCGCTCAGCACGTGGCTCGAAATGAAGACGGTCTTGCCCGACGCGGCCAGTTGGCGGAGCAGGTCGCGCATCTCGACGATCCCCGCGGGGTCGAGGCCGTTGGCGGGCTCATCGAGGATCAAGAGATCGGGATCGTTGAGCAGCGCGATGGCCAGCCCGAGGCGCTGCTTCATGCCCATCGAATAGGTCTTCACCCGGTCCCGGTCGCGGCCTTTCAGCGAAACGATCTCGAGCACCTCGTCGATCCGCTTCTCCCGCACGCCGCCGAGCAGGTCGCCGACTGCGCGCAAGTTGTCGCGGCCCGAGAGGTAGCCGTAAAGCGCGGGCGACTCGACCAGCGCGCCGACCCGAGGCAGGACGTCCGACCGATGCGCGCGGACCTCGCGCCCGAGGATCTCGACCGAGCCGGCCGTCGGCGCGATCAGGCCAAGCGCCATACGGATGGTGGTCGTCTTGCCCGCTCCGTTGGGACCGAGGAATCCAAAGAGCTCCGCGCGTTCGATCTCGAGGTCGAGCCTGTCGACCGCGAGGCGCTTGCCGTATGACTTGGAAAGAGCGACGGTGCGTAGTACCGGCGGCGCGACGCTCACACTCATTCGAGCACCGCGCGCGCCGGTTTTATGACGCGAGCCCTGCGCTTCTTTCTAGGGGTTGACTCCTGCCAGCGTCACCGTCGCGGTATGCGATCCACTCGTTGTGACCCACGTCACCGACACCTTGTCGCCGGGCTGGTGCGACTTGATGGCTGGGCCGAGCGTGTCGGCTGACGTCACTGCTGTGCCACCGACCGAGGTGATCACGGCGTAGCGGGGGATGCCGGCGTCCGCCGCCGGCGAGCCCGGCACCACGCCGGTCACCACCGCGCCTGAGCTGACGTTGACGCCCAGCTGAGCCGCGCCGGCCGCGTCGAGCGTCTGGACCTGGACCCCCATGTAGCCCTGCTGGGTGTAGGTGAGGTCCGAGCCCTGGTCGTGCGCGCGAATCCTGTTGACGATGTCGAGGGCGGTGTTGACTGGAATCGCGTATCCGACGTTGGACGCTGAGGAGCGGAAGCCCTGCGCCTGGCCCGCGGTGATCATGCCCACGACCTGGCCGCCGGTGTTCACCAAAGGCCCACCCGAGTCACCCTCGTAGATCACGGCGTCGCTCTGGATCATTCCATTCAGGGTCTCCGATAGGCCGCCGCCTTCACTTGCGGTGATGGTCTGGTTGAGGTCGGTGATCTGGCCCTGGGTTGCGTGCGGTGTGCCGCCCTGGCCCAGTGCGTTGCCGATCGCGACCACGGTGTCCCCCACCTTTAGCGATGAGGAGTTCGCAAGCGTCACCGTCGGCAGGCCCGAGACGTTCTGGTCGATCTGGATCAGCGCCACGTCCTGCGAGATGTCGACCCCGACGACGTGCGCGGTGTACGTCTGGGACCTGCCCTGCACAGCGACAGTGATGCTCGTCGACCCGGTCACGACGTGGTTGTTGGTCAGGATCTCGCCGCTCGAGCTGATGATCATGCCAGTGCCGGCGGCCGCGCTCGTGCCGATGGTGGTGTTGATGTCGACGATCGCGGGGTCGACCCTCGCGGCGATCGCGTCGGCGTTGGTGTTGCCTATTACGGAGCCTGTGCTCGGCGTGGCCGCCACGATCGGCGATTGAGGCGTATTCGATTGCGCGGTCTGGGGGTTGACGGCCCTGGCGAGGCTCCAACCGATGCCCGCACCCGCGGCGGCGGCGACGACCGCGATGAGGACGATGTACGCCGCGATCCGGTTCCACATGGGAACCGGCGGCGGCGGCGGCGGTGGCATCCACCCAGGTGGGTAGCCCATCGGAGCGCCCGTGGCGGAGCTCATGGTCGGCTCGGACGGCGCGGGCATCAAAGACTGGTCCGGCGGAGCCGGCTGTCCCGGCTCGACTGGCTGCTGGTCTGACATCACACCCTACCTCCGGTAAATCTCTGGAACTTCACGTTTGTGCTCCAGATTGACCGGGGAACCTGGGAGCGTTCTCGACGGATCCTTAGCGTTTGCTGGGAACCCTGGGGCCCTACCTCCCTACGTTAGACGTCGCCCGATCGATGGACAATGTCACCGGCAACCAGACTTGGGCTCGCGTGGAGGTGGACATGGCGTTCAGAGAGGCCTCGCAGTTGACCGCGGCATCACCCGCCAGGGTCTGGCAGGTCTGGTCTGACGTCAACCACTGGCCCGATTGGAACCCGGACATGAAGGCGTCGCATCTCGACGGGCCGCTCAAGCTCGGCGCGACCGGGACGATCGACACCCGGTCGGGCGGCAAGCACGACGTCGTGGTGACGTACTTCGAGGACGGCCGGTCGTTCGAGCTCGAGAGCACCGCGCTGCCCGGGACGAAGATGGCGATTCGCGCGACGATCGCGCCCAGCGGCGTGGGAAGCAGGATCATCCAGGGGTTCGAACCACGCGGCCTGCTGGCGCCGCTGGTCGGCCCGATGATGAGCGGTCCCATCCTCAAGACGTTCAACTCGGTGCTGGCCGGGCTAAAGCAGAAGGTGGAGGCCGGGTCCTAGCGGTTTACGATCGAGACATGAGCACTGATCCCCCAAGCCAACCACCTTCCCCTCCGGCCCCGTCGCCCGCTCCAGCCCCACCACCCGAGCCCGGGCCCGGAGCATCCCGAGACGAATGGCGCGAGTGGCGGCGCCGGCAGCGCGACTACACGCGCGCGAACTGGATGCATGGCTTCTACGGACCTTGGGGCTGCGGCTGGGCTGGTGGATGGACCTGGTTCTGGGGAGCGGCGCTGGTGGTCATCGGTGGTTACTACCTGCTCTCCAACCTCGGACTTCTCGGCTGGCTTCGAGGCGACGTGCTGTGGCCGATCCTGCTGATTCTGCTTGGCGTGGCGATCCTCGTGAACCGCTACCGAGGTGGATGGCGCTGACCGCCTAGCGGGTCACCGATGAGTTCCGCCGCGGGCGAGCGTCTAACAGAGCGAATCACAAGGCCCGGCAGGAGGTTGAGATGAGGCTGGTCGCAACAGAGTACCTATCGCTCGACGGAGTCTTCGAAGAGCCGGGCCATTGGTCCGGCCCATGGTTCAAGGAAGAGGCCGGGCAGTTCAAGTGGGCGGAGCTGGAGGCGAGTGACGCGCTGGTGGTCGGGCGGAACACCTATCTGGGCTTCGCGGCCGCGTGGCCGAACGTGAAGGGCACGGGCGAGTTCGGCGAAAAGATGAACAGCATGCCCAAGTACGTCGTCTCCTCGACGCTCGACAAGGTCGAATGGGCCGGGTCGAAGCTGATCAAGGGGAACGTGTCGGAGGAGATCAAGCGGTTGAAGAAGCAGCCAGGCGGCGACCTCCTGCTGTCCGGCAGCGGTCAGCTCTTCAACGCGATGATGCGGGAGAACCTGATCGACCTTTACCGGTTCATGCTCCACCCGGTCGTCCTTGGCAAGGGCATGCGTCTGTTCGAGGACGGAGGCAAGCAGCAGAACCTCAAGCTGACGGAGATGAAGCGTTTCGCGACGGGCATCATCGTCCTGGAGTACGAGCCGGACAACAGCTGAGCTCGCCGACCTAACGCCGCCTAGGCCCCGGGCGATTCCGTCCTGAGGATGTGGACGTCCACTCCTGACAGCCGGCGGATCACCTCGCTGGTGGTGTCGCCGGGTATCCAGCGACTCCTCCGGCGATGTCCAAGGATCACCTCGGTGGCGAGCGTCTCGTGGACGTAGTCGACAAGGGCGCGAGCCGCGGAGCGGCCGTGCAGGTGCACGAAATCGCCGCCGAGCTGGTGGGTCAGCGCGGCGTAGGCGCCCATCCACTCCTTCTCTTCGTCGCTCTGACGCCGCGTCCTCACCGACACGACTGAGAACTTCGCATCCTGGATCTGGGCGTAGGACGCGGTCCGGCGAATGCGGTTCTCCAGCCCGCGCTGGACTGGTATGCCCAGCACGATCCGTCCCACCACCTCCCACGGAACGGTCACCCCGCTCTCCCGCATGTACCCGACCAGCTGCCTGTCGGCATGCTCGGCGATCAGCCTGAACGCCGATTCTCGCATTGCGTCCAGCACGTTCAAGCGAAGCTCTCGTTGGAGGGCAACCGCAAGCTCCGCCGGGCTCAGGACGCGCTGCTCGCGAAGCCGCTGGAGCAGGTCGGCGGGAGTGATGTCGATGAGCTCGAGCTCGTCGATCGCCTCGAGCGCGGTGTCGTCGATCAGGGCGCCCAGCGGTGCGCCTCCCCGCATTGTCGCGTACGCCGTCGCCATGCTCTTGACCGAAAGCAGGTGCAGCGTCGCCAGGACGGTCGTGCCCGCGGCCAGCAATCGGGCGACGGACTCGATGCGCGGCCGCCCCGCCATGTCGACGTCCGCAAGATCGTCGATGCACACGACTTCCGGGTTGCGGGCCAGCACGGCTTCGACGTCGAGGGAGCGATGGTCCGGATGCGAGAGGCCGGCGCCGACCACCTCGAGATCCCTGAGCGCTTGCCCCGGCTCTCCGTGGACGCGATAGGCCGCCGCCACCACATCGGTGCCGCGACTGCGCCGGCGTCTTGCTTCGTCGAGCATCGCCGTCGTCGCTCCGACCCCACGCGCGTAGCCGAGGTACACGCGGAACAAGACGCGGCGGCGTGTCTCGGCCGAGATCTGTCGCAGGATCCGCATTGGGTCGGGGCGCGCCCCCTCACTGCTCACTGGACCAACTTCGCGATCACGTGCACATCCGAGCCGGGCAGCCCGTCGATGATCCGGTCGACCACGCTTGGTCGCAGGCGGCTGAACTGTGTGCTCCTGACCATCTCGCCCACGACGACGTGCTCGATCGACGAGTCTCGGGCCGCCTGGACGACTGCCGCGGCGACGTCCGAGCCACCCAGCACTGCAAACGAAGACCCGAGCTGTGCGGCGAGCGCCCGCAAACGCTCGAGCTCTGCTTCGTTCGGGCTCTCCGCACGCACGGTGACGACCATGCAGCTCCCACCCAGCCGCCTGGCCAACCGCGCTCCTCGGCGGATCAGGTCCTCGGACGACGAGTCGCACGACACGGCGACCAGGACGTCTTCGGGAGACGCAAGCACATGATGCGAGCGAGCCATCGAATCGGCGACGAGCCGCAGTCCGATCTGGCGCATCGCGGCGAGGTTTTGCGGCCGAAAGAAGTTGGCCAGCGCCGTTTCGACCTTTTCGCGCGCGTAGATGTTCCCGTGGCGCATGCGCTTGCGGAGCGCCTCGGGCGTGATGTCGATGAACTGGATCTCGTCCGCGCCGTCGAGCTCCTTGTCGGGAACCGTCTCGCGCACGACGATGCCGGTGACCTTCTCGACGAGGTCCTTGACGCTTTCGACGTGCTGGACGTTCACAGTGGTGATGACGCCGATGCCGGCGGCGCGTAGGTCTTCGACGTCCTCCCACCGCTTCTCATGGCGGAGGCCCGGCACGTTCGTATGCGCGAGCTCATCGACCAGCGCGATCTCCGGCTTGCGGCGCAGGACCGCCTCGAGGTCCATCTCTTCCAGCACGGTGCCGCGATACGGCACCCGCACACGAGGGATGACCTCCAGGCCCGCCAGCAGCTCGACGGTGCGGGGCCGGTTGTAGGTCTCGACATATCCCACGACCACGTCGTGGGCGTGGACCACGAGCTCGTGGGCCTCCCGAAGCATCGCGTACGTCTTGCCGGCGCCGGGTGTCCCGCCGAGGAAGATCTTCAGGCGGCCACGATCGGGTTCGAGCGGAGACGCTTCGGGCTGCGCCTTCGCCTGCATTACCCGGCCTAGGTTAGCCAGCCTCGCCTGCGTCGAGCGCCAGGTTCACCTCGAGCACGTTGACGTACTGCTCACCAAACAGCCACAGGATGCGGCCGTGCACATGCTTCTCGATGAGCGCGCGCACCTTCGCCGGATCCAGGTTGCGTGCCTGGGCGACGCGATTCACCTGCAGCAGGGCGGACGCTTCTGAGATGTTCGGATCGAACCCACTGAAATCACCGGTTACCAGGTCAACCGGGACCTGGTCGTTCGGCCCGAGACCGTTGGCCTGGCGGGCAGCGCGGGCTGAGCTTGCCACGCGGTCGATGAGGGACTGGTTGCTGGGACCGAGGTTGCTGCCGGCGGAGTTGTCGGCGGCGTACCCGTTGGCGGAATACCGCCCCTGGAAATATTTGTCCGCGCTGAACGACTGACCGATCAATGTAGAGCCGACGATCTGCCCGTTCCGCATGATCAGGCTGCCGTTGGCCTGGTCGTGGAAGAGAACCTGGATCAGGCCGGTCATGCCCACGCCGTAGACGAGACCGGTGACGACCGCGAAAACGATCGTCAGCCGCAAGGCTTGAACAATCTCGCGGGGCAGTGAGTTCAGCATTGGTTTCAAAGGCTCCTATTTACGACAGGTGAATCGCGGTGACGATGATGTCGATGACCTTTATGCCGAAGAACGGCACGATGATGCCGCCGAGGCCGTAGATCACCAGGTTGTTGCGCAGCAGGGCGGCGGCGCCGATGGGCCGATAGCGCACGCCGCGCAGCGCCAGCGGGACCAGGGCGATGATGATCAACGCGTTGAAGATCACGGCCGACAGGACCGCGCTGTTCGGGGTGTGCAGCTGCATGATGTTCAGCGCCTTGAGGTCGCCGACGGTCGTGCCGAGGAACATCGCCGGGATGATGGCGAAGTACTTCGCAACGTCGTTGGCAATGCTGAACGTGGTGAGAGCGCCGCGCGTGATGAGCATCTGCTTGCCGGCCTCGACGATCTCGATCAGCTTGGTGGGGTCGCTGTCGAGGTCGATGATGTTGCCGGCCTCCTTGGCCGCCTGGGTGCCGCTGTTCATAGCCACCGCTACGTCTGCCTGAGCCAACGCGGGCGCGTCGTTCGTGCCGTCGCCGGTCATCGCGATCATGCGGCCTGCGCTTTGCTCTGACTTGATCAGCTCGAGCTTCTTCTCCGGGGTCGCCTGTGCGAGGAAGTCGTCCACGCCGGACTCCCTGGCTATGGCTGCCGCGGTCAACGGGTTGTCGCCGGTGATCATCACCGTGCGCAGTCCCATGCGGCGCAGCTCGGCGAAACGCTCGCGGATGCCCGGCTTGATGATGTCCTTCAGGTGGATCGTGCCCAGGATGACCTGGTTCTCGCCCACGACCAATGGAGTGCCACCGGAGCGGCCGATCACGGCGACGCTGTCGCTCACGTCAAGGGGCAGGTCCTTCCCGCTCCAGCGACCCATCGCGTCGTCGGCACCTTTGCGGATGGTCCGCCCGTTGAAGTCGACGCCGCTCATTCGGGTCGTCGCCGAGAACGCAACGAACGTCATGCCGCTCGAGTCGGTGCTGCCGCCGCTCGAGCCGAGACGGCGGGCGAGCGTAACGATGGACTTGCCTTCCGGCGTCTCGTCAGAGAGGCTCGCCAGCTCGGCAGCTTCGATCAGCTGGTCCATGCGCACGCCCGGCGCGGGGATGAACTCGGATGCATGGCGGTTGCCGAACGTGATCGTGCCGGTCTTGTCCAGCAACAAGGTGTCGACGTCGCCGGCTGCCTCCACCGCACGTCCGGAGAGGGCGACCACGTTGCGCTGCAGCAGCCGATCGATCCCGGCGATCCCGATGGCCGACAGCAGCCCGCCGATCGTGGTGGGGATGAGGCACACGAGGAGCGCGATCAGGACCGTGACCGTCACCATCGTGCCGGCGTACACGGCAAACGGCTCGAGCGTGACGGTTGCGATCACAAAGATGATCGTCAACGCCGCGAGCAGGATGTTCAGGGCGATCTCGTTCGGCGTCTTGCGCCGCGAGGCGCTCTCGACAAGACCGATCATCCGGTCGAGAAATGTCTCGCCAGGGTTCGCCGTGATCTGAATCACGACGCGGTCGGACAGCACCCGCGTGCCGCCGGTCACCGCGCTTCGATCGCCGCCCGCCTCGCGAATCACAGGCGCCGACTCGCCCGTGATGGCGGACTCGTCGATCGACGCGATGCCTTCGACCACGTCGCCGTCGCCTGGAACGACGTCGCCTGCCTCGGCAACGACCAGGTCCCCCTTCTTCAGCTGCGTCGAGGAAACGCGCTCCTCAGTGCCGTCGACGAGGCGCCGCGCGATCGTCTCTGAGCGAGTCTTCCGCAACGCCGCCGCCTGTGCCTTGCCTCTGCCCTCAGCCATCGCCTCGGCGAAATTGGCGAACAGCACGGTGAACCACAGCCACACGGAGATCTGACCGACGAAGAGCTCGTTGTTAGGCCCGCTGAACGCGGGGGTTCCGTTGAAGAGGTCGATCATGAAGATGATCGTCGTGATCACCGCACCGACCTCGACGACGAACATGACCGGGTTGCGGGCCATCCACCTCGGGTCGAGCTTCGCAAAGCTGCCCCAGATCGCCGGAACCAGGATCGCCCGATCCGTCAGGCTGCTCCGCCCTCTGCGCCTGTCGCGCCTCTCGATGGTTTCGCGCGCGTTCATCTAGTGCAGGTGTCCCGCGGCCAGCTGGAACTGCTCGAGCAGAGGTCCCAGGGCCAGTGCCGGAAAGAACGTGAGCGCGCCAACGATGATGATCACGCCGATGAGCAGGCCGACGAAGAGCGGCGTGTCCGTCTGCAAGGTCCCGGGTCCGGCCGGAACCACCTTCTTGCCCGCAAGAGCGCCCGCGAGCGCGAGGATCGGGATGTAGAAAACGTAGCGGCCGGTCCACATCGCGATGCCCAATGCCGTGTTGTAGTACACGGTGTTGCCGGTGAGGCCGGCGAAGGCGCTGCCGTTGTTCCCGTTCGTGGACGAGAACGCGTAAAGGATCTCGGTGAAGCCATGCGCGGCCGGATTCAGCGGCCCGGCCAGGCCTGCTGGAACCAGGACTGAGATCGCGGTCCACACCAGGATGTTGAAGGCGCTGGTCAGGATGACGAGCGAGGCGAGCCGCACTTCCTTTGATTCGATCTTCTTGCCCAGGTACTCCGGTGTGCGACCGACCATGAGGCCCGCGATGAACACCGCGAGGATGGCGAACACCAGCATCCCGTAGAGACCCGCGCCAACCCCGCCCGGTGTGACCTCGCCGAGCTGGATCATCACCAACGGCACCATGCCGCCGATCGGCGTGTAGCTGTCATGGCTCGAATCGACGGAGCCTGTGCTCGTGCCGGTGGTCGTAACCGCGAACTGAGCCGAATAGATAGGCCCGAAGATGACCGACTTGCCCTCCATGTTGCCTCCGGCCTGAGTCGCGGTGTTCGCTTGACTGACGCCGATGTTGGTGAGCGCAGGGTTACCCGACTGCTCGGCCCACGCTGCGACCACAACCCCCGTGCAGAGGACTAAGCCCATCGTCGCGGCGATCGCTATTCCTTGTTTCACGTTGCCAACCCAGCGGCCGAACATCAATGCCAGCGCGAAAGGAATCAGGATCTCGAGGAAGATCTCGAACTGGTTGGTGAACCCGTTCGGATTTTCAAAGGGATGCGCTGAGTTCGCATTGAAAGGGCCGCCGCCGTTGTTGCCCAGGTCTTTGATCGCCTCTTGCGAGGCAAACGGACCGACAGCTATGTGCTGCACGGTGCCCTCGAGGCCGGTGGCTGTCGGGTATCCGGCCAGTGTTTGCACAGCGCCCTGGGAGGCCAGGATCAACGCCGCCACAAATGCAATTGGGATGAGGACGTAGATCGTCGCCCGCGTCACGTCGACGTAGAAGTTCCCAAGGGTCTTCACCTGCCGGTTTGAGATGCCACGCACAAGGGCGACTGCCATAGCGATACCAGTGGCGGCGGAGAGGAAGTTGTGCATCACGAGCCCCACCATCTGCGAGAAGTAGGACATCGTCGACTCGCCCGTGTAGTTCTGCCAGTTGGTGTTCGTGGTGAAGCTGACCGCCGTGTTGAAGGCGAGGTCTGCCGGCACCGGCCCGAAGCCCATCGGGTTGAAGGGAAGCTTGTCCTGGAACCTCAGCACCAGGTAGGTGAAGAGCAGGCTCACGATCGTCGTCGCGAGCAGCGAGATCCCGTAGCCGATCCAGGTCTGTTCCTTTCTCTCGTCGACGCCCATCAGCCAGTAGGCGCCCCGCTCGACGGGCCGCAGCGCCGGGCTGAGGAACACACGCTCACCCTGGAACACCTTCACCAGGTAAGGCGCGAGAAACCATGCCCCGACGGCCACGGCCACGTAGGTGATGACGACGCCGACTATGTCGAGGATCACGGCTTAGAACTTCTCCGGATACAGAAGAGCGATGAACAGGTAGATCGTCACGATGACCGCGACGATGCCTGTGATGATGTAGGGCAGCTGGGCTTCCATTTAAGGCAGGTCCTCCAGTCCGCGGACATAGACAAGGGACACGATGGTCAGCACCAGCGCAAGGCCGAGCATCCAAACGTCGAGCGGCATGGCTAGAAACCTAAGACGCGGGGAGTCAACGAAGCGTCAACGCTGTATTCACGGGGGAGGCAGGCCTCCCCCGTGGAACCCCCACCGAGTCAGAGAACGCATGGAGGCGTTCGGCGGGCCGCGCTGGGTGACGGCCGGAGTGAATCCGGCCTACCGCCACCATCCGCCTGTAAATTTTGGCTCAGACCGCGGCGGGTGGACCGAAGCGGTAGCCGCGAGCGCCGACGGTGACGATGACCGCGGGGTTCTTGGGATCGGCCTCGAGCTTAACGCGCAGCCGCTGGATGAACGTGCGCAGGTAGTTCCGCTCGTCGCCGTAACCAGGACCCCAGACCGTGCGCAGCAGCGTCCGATGGTCCATGACCTGGCCCGCCTTCTCGGCCAGCGCCGCAAGCAGGCCGTACTCCGTGGGCGAGAGGCGGACCTCGACGCCGTCGCGAAGCACCGACTGAGCTCCGAGATCCACCACCACGTTTCCGACCCTTGTGGCTTTGGTCTGCGTCGCCGGCTGCTGCACGCGTCTGAGCACCGCGCGCAGCCGGGCCAGGAGCTCGTCGGCGCCGAACGGCTTGGCAAGATAGTCGTCGGCTCCCATGTCGAGTGCGCGGACCTTGTCGCGCTCCTCGCCGCGGGCGCTGATCACTATGACGGAGGGGATCCGTCTTCCCTCCAGCGTGGCCAGGATGCGCCAGCCGTCCACGAACGGCAGCCCTATGTCCAGCAGCACCACGTCGTAGCTGCCGGTCTCGAGCTCGCGGGCCCCCGCGGCGCCGTCTCCCGCGGTGCGGACCGTGAACCCGTTTCTCTCCAGGGTGGACCGGATCGAATTCCTCAGCGCCGGATCGTCCTCGACGATCAGGATCTCGCTCACCCGGCGTCGCGCGCGTCGGGAAGCGTGAAGCGGAAGGTCGCGCCGGGCTCTCCTTTGTCCTCCACCACAACCGTGCCGGCGTGCGCCTCGACGAGCCCCTTCACGATGGCGAGGCCAAGGCCGGTGCCGCCGGAATTGCCGTTGCCGGCGCCGCGGAAGAAGCGTTCGAAGATTCGCTCGCGCAGGTCGGCGGGAATGCCCGGTCCCCGATCGCTGACCCTGACGGTGACCACGCCCGACTGCTCGTGCGCCACGGCGACGCTGATCGGCGTCGAGTGAGGAGCGAATCGGTCGGCGTTCGAGAGCAGGTTGTCGAAGACCTGGCCGAGCCGTTCCCAGTCGGCGAGGACGTCCACGCGGGCAGCGTCCCGATCCCAGGCCACCTGGCGATCCGGCGAAGCGCGGTGCAAGCGCTCGGCGGCAGCCTCGATGGCATCGTCCAGGTCGAGGGGGACGAGGTCGAGCTCGGCGGCGATCGTG
>Ga0209220_1000408_pt1 | contig 15015 bp, 16 predicted proteins | sample BlaSpr_A8_OM3_M3_FD_187984 | JGI IMG/M metagenome (GOLD analysis project Ga0209220, IMG submission 187984) | Forest soil microbial communities from Thunder Bay, Ontario, Canada - Black Spruce, Ontario site 2_A8_OM3_M3 (SPAdes) (version 2) | ecosystem: Environmental > Terrestrial > Soil > Boreal... | reverse complement strand
GCGCCCGCACGATGCGCTGGCGTTCGAGCTCGCGATAGACGTGCGCGAGTGTCACCGCATCGTCGAGCGCGTGATGGGCACGCCCGCCGTCGATCCCGAACCGCGTCGCGATGTCCTCCAGCCGGGCCCTGTCCTGCGAAAGCGAGCGGACCAGCGGATAAGTGTCGTAGAACACCAGGCTGTCCACGCCATCCATGCCACCTGCCAGCCGGCGCAGCACGGGCACATCGAACCGGTGGCCGTTGTGCGCGATCAGGACGTCGTCACCTACAAAGGCGCGAAACTGCGGCCAAACGGCGCTAAAAGGCGGAGCCGCCTGGACGTCGGCATCGCTGTAGCCGTGGATTTCGCTGGCGCGCGGTGAGATCGGCCGGAACGGCTGGACTAGCGTGTGAAATCGATCCACGATCTTGCCGTCCACAACCCGCACCGCGCCGATCTCGACCACGCCGCACGTCGCGACATCCGTATCCGTCGTCTCGAAGTCAAACGTCACATAGCGTTCGAGGGCGGCATTGAGCTCCTTGGCATGCATGAGTTGCAGTGCCTTGAACAGGGTCAGCGCGAGCCCATGCTCACCGCCGTCCGCCTGTCGCAGCACCTCGCCAGGGTGTGGTTTTAACGGCCCGGCGTTTGAGGGCAGCCTGCGTACGCCCGCCGCCGCCAGCATTCCCCGCAACGCGATCTCGAGCCCGCCTTGTGGCTCAATGGTGATGTCCTGTCCGCCCGCAATGGCGCGCTCCAGCCGCTCGGCGAGCCGCACCGCGTCCGGCATGGCCGCGGGATCGGTGAGCTCATCGTGCCGTTCCTCCAGCGCGTTACGGAAGGGGCCGATGCTCTGCGACAGGATCTCGTCCACGACCGCCTGCACGCTGTCATGCGCTCGGGTCAGCGCCCCGAGATTCTCCACCTGATAGACAAGGCGCCACAGTTTCTTGGTATCGGGATCCTGAGCCGGCCGGCGCCGGGCGAGCGCGCGTACAGATGAAAGGAAGTCTCCGGGACCGATGGCGGCTTCTACTTCCTGTAGGAAGTGCTCAGACAGCACGCAGCGCGCAAAGGCCTCGAGCGCCACGGGGTCGCCGGGGTCCCGCACCACCCGCAGCGCGGTGATCACGTAGCGGATGACGTCGTCCTCGATCAGCGAGCGGCCGCGGGCCAGCCGGCAGGGAATCCCCGCGCGCAGGAGTCGCCCCTCGAGGTACTCCCCGACCTTGTGTTTGCGATAGAGAATGGCGTACTCGCCCCATCCCAAACCCGACGCCGCGCGGTCGCCGGCCAGGTCTTCCAGCAGCCAGGCGGCCTCTTCCTCCTCGTCGCGAAACCCGAACGCACCCACCTCGTGCGGTGACTCCTGATCCGCGGTGAGCTGCTTCGCGAACAGCTGGGGGTTCTGCGCCAGCACCCGCCGCGCGGTCTCGAAGATCTGGCGCGAGCAGCGGCAGTTCTTGTCCAGCATGATGGGCCGCGCGATGCCGTAGTCGCGCCCGAAGCGGACCAGCACGTAGGGGTCGGCGCCGGTCCAGGTGAAGATCGACTGCTCGTCGTCGCCGACCGCGAAAAAGTTGTCGTGCGGCGCCGCCAGGCGCTTGAGGAGGTCGTACTGGACCGCGTTGACGTCCTGGAATTCGTCGACCAGCAGGTAATCCCAGCGCGCCGCGATCGCGTCGGCGACGTCATCGTGCTGGCGCAGCAAGGCCGCGGCCCTCACGATGAGGTCGTCGAAATCGAGCATGTTGCGGCGCGCGAGCCAGGCGGCATACGCGGAATACAGGCGTTGGTCGCTGGTAGTCAGCGGGTAGTCCTGAAAGCGGTGCCGCCCGAACAGCGTCAGCAGCGACCCCCGCCGCTCGAGGGGCACGTGCAGCCGGCCGAGGATGACCTTCTGGTAGGCCTCGTCGGCAACGCCGAATCCCTGGCGCAATCCCGCCGTTTCGGAGTATTCGCGCAGCAGTGCCAGGCACAGCGCGTGAATCGTGCCGCGCGTGATGCTCTCCGCCCGGTCGCCGAGGGTGTGCCGCAGGCGGAGCGCGATCTCTTCGGCGGCCCGGTTCGTGAACGTGACGGCGCAGATGCGCGCGGGCGCGATGCTGGCGGTCGATATCAGGTGCTGGATTCTCGCGATGAGACAGAACGTCTTGCCGGCGCCGGGCCCCGCAACGACGAGTACGGGGCCGAGGGGGGCCTCGATGGCGAGGCGCTGCTGCGGAAGCGGGTCGAAGTCCACCACCCTAGATCTTAGCGTACATTCTCCCCCCATGCCGAAAGAAACCGCGGTCATCGTCGGCGCCGGCCCCATCGGCCTCGCCTGTGCCATCTCCGCTAAACGCCGGGGGATCGACCCTCTCGTCATAGACGCCGGCGCGCTCGCGAACTCGATCGTCCACTACCCGATCGGCATGACGTTCTTCACGACACCCGAGCGCTTGGAGATCGGAAACCATCCGCTGGTGTGCGCCGGCGCCAAGGCCACACGCGAGGAAGCCCTGAAGTACTACCGCGGCGTCGCCCGCGCCGAGTCTGTGCGCGTGCGCACGTACACGAAGCTGGTGAGCGCGCGCGAGGTTGAAACGCGGCTCGGGCGCGAGCCCATCACCTGGGATCGCCTCGTCCTCGCCACCGGCTACTTCGACCATCCGAACCACCTCGGCGTCCCCGGCGAAGAGCTGCCGCACGTGCACCACTACTTCGACGAAGCGCACCTGTCGTATGGACTGGACGTGGTCGTGATCGGCGGCAAGAACTCGGCGGTCGAAGCGGCGCTGCAACTGTTTCGCGCCGGCGCCCGCACCACGATCGTCTACCGTGGCAGCGAGTGGCCGAAGAGCGTGAAATACTGGCTCCGCCCCGATCTCGAGAACCGCATCAAGGCGGGCGAGATCGCGGCCCGCCTCGGCGCCCAGGTGGTCGAGATCACGCCGCGCGACGTGCGCATACGTGGACCCAAGGGCGAGGAGCGGATCCCGGCGGACCGCGTCTATCCCTTGATCGGCTTCCACCCCGACCTGGAGCTCTTCAGGAAGATCGGGATTGCCTTCGACGCCGAGTCGGGCCGTCCCCGGATCGACCCGGAGACGCTCGAGACATCGGTCGCCGGGGTGCATGTCGCGGGCAGCGTGATCGCGGGGAACAAGATCTCGGAGATTTTCATCGAGAACGGCCGCTTTGACGGGGAGAAGATCTTTGGGAGCCCGGCCGAGCGGGCGAAAGCCGGGGAGTTGTACCAGGGGATTAGACGCGAAACCGGGGAGTAGTCCCTCGCCGCAGCCCGACAGGCCTTTCCCCTCCTAGATACGGTTGCTACCTTGAGTTTATGTCCGAACTCCGCGATGCCTTGGCGGACGCCCTCGGAGCCCTGCATCGGGTCGAGCGCGAAGTGCGCCCAATAGGCGAGGATCGCCTCTTCGTCGTGAGCCAGTCCCCCGGCGGCCCAGAGCTGTTGGTCAAGGTTCTGCCCGCCGCGCTGTCGTTCGGCATCAACGACCTCCAGTTCGAGCGCGCCGTTCTGCTCCTCGCCCAGCGGCTGCACCATCCACATCTCGTCCCACCTCGCGGCGCGGGGCGCGCGGGTTCGTTCGTGTATCATACGCGCCCCTTCGTACCGGGGACGACACTGCGCGCCTGGCTGGGCAACAATGGCGCGGTGCCGCTCGCCCGCGCCGTTGAAATTCTGCGAGGCGTGCTGAGCGGCCTCGCGCATGCCCACGCCGCGCAGATCGCGCACGGCGATTTGACGACCGCCAACGTATTGCTCGCCGATGAAGGGGTCCTCGTCTCCGACACGGGGATTGCGGCCGCCCTGGGCCGGCCCGCGTCGGCGCGGAGCGATATGATCGCCGCGCAAGCCCTGGCCCATGAGATGCTCACCGGCCGGGCGCCCGGTCCCGATGAAGAGCCGCTCGAGCGGAGCCGTTCGCTCCCCGCCTGGCTGTCGGAATGGATGCGTTCCCGCTGGACCGACGCCGGCAAGGCGCTCGCCGGGATGCGGCCTCCGCCCCCACCTAGTAGCTCCCAGTCGTCTCAGCTCTTCGCTTGATCGCTCGCAGCCACATCCGTCGAATCAGTCCGCTGCCGGCCCGAATCGTCCACCAGTAGAACGCGAATTTCCGCTGCGTGCGCGGGTCGGTGGCATGGACGCGTGTCTCCGTCCTGACGACTGACATGGCCAAGCCCGGAGTGTCGATCCGAAAGTTCATGACGGCCTTGGCGTAGCCTGGGCCACTGACCGCCTTGAATTCGTCTGGGGTCTTGGGGCGGGCCGCGCCGGGTGGCGCGATGACGATCGTGCCGACGACAATCTCGCCCTCACCCCCTGACCCCCTCTCCCGCTCGGGGAGAGGGGGAACGGCGCCGAGGAGCAAGAACCCGCCGCGCGTCGCCACATCAAGGATCGGCTTATCCGGCGGCGCATTGAGGATGCTCTCGCGACCGACTTGTCCCAGGCGGCGGAGCCACGTCAGCGCTCGAAAGAAGCGGATCTCCCCCGCGGTGACGGTCTCGATGGCACGATATGCCCGCTCCGGCGTCGCGAGTACTGCGATCGCGTGGATCTCGCGGAACTGCCACTCCGGGGCGAACTCGTCGAGCAGTGTCACATGGTGAATCTGGTGATTAATCCCTGGCTTTGCAGCGCATCCCCTTTTCGGGCTAGCCCGTCCTTCTCATCCCAAAACCGCTTCATCGGGCGATTGGCTCACCGCCGCCGTTTTTCTAGACTCCCCCAGAGTTAGTCCATCCAATCGGAGGAAAGTCATGTTTGCCGCACTAGCAGTCATTCTCATCGTCGCCTGGCTGTTGGGCTTCATTGTGTTTCACGTGGCGGGAGGCCTGATTCACCTCCTCCTCATCATCGCTCTTGTCGCCTTCATTTGGCATCTCGTCGCCGGACGCCGCACCACCAGTGTCTAGCGGGCTAACCAAAGCAGAGGAGCAGCACATGGCTCGCAAAAGCAGTTCACAGAAGGCAACGACCAAGAGGGTGCGCCGGAAACCGGTGCGTAAACGCTCGTTGCTGGCAAGGCTGAAGTTCTGGTAGCTGAACCCAACACGGGCTCGAGGACGTAGGGACGCGGTCCCTCTCCTCGAGCCTTTTCATGTTCAAGCCTGTCTTGCAGCTGGCCGCCGTCGGCCTCGTCGGCATCGGTCTCTGGAAAATCGCAGCGGTGTTTCTCCTGCCATTCATCTTCCTGCTGTTCAAGGTCGCGCTCATCGGGGGCCTGATCCTGCTGGCCTATTGGTGGCTCAACAAGAAGGACCGGCAGGGCGACGTGCCGCCTCCACCGGTGTCCGAGTAGACACGCTTCACCGTTTCTGAGGTGTCCCGCCTGACACAATCGAGCCGGATCTAATCTCGAAGGGCCGTGGCCCATGGTCTGCCTTTCTCCCTTGTCAGAAAGGGAGGACACCATGAGCTACTGGAAAGGCTTCGCCATCGCCGCCGCGATCGATCTCGCCTGCATCGCCGGATGTCCGGCGGTGCCGACCGACCCCGCTCCTCCCGCCCTAATCCAGGTGGTCGCGGACCTGGGCGACATCGATGGATACGAGGACTCGGTCATGACGTATCTGCAGGAGCATCGGAAGGACGTCGATGCGATGGAACGGCTCGCGCGCGTCTATGCGGACCAGGGCTGGCATGAAGCGGCCCTCCGCCCGCTCGCCCGCGCGCTGCAGCTCGATCCGTCGCGCCGCAGCCTCTGGGTCGCGCTCGACCGCTCCGTTGAGAAGAGCGGCCGCATGAAGATCACGGACGCGGAGCTGGTCGGTAAAGCGCAGGATTTTGTGGAAGCGGTGGAGATGTGGGGGATGGGGTGCTAAAGAACTCAAAGGCGTGAAAAAGGCGTGGGAATGCGTAACGCATTTCCCACGCCTCTTTACGCCTTTAGACGCCTTGTCCTTTTACTGATCAACCCACGTCGACCGCACATCGTACGTCACCGCGTACACGAGCCGGTTGACGAGCTGTCCGTAGGCATCGTTCGGGTCGCGCGCCAAGAACGACGGCGTGCCGCCTGAGAACGACAACCCGCCGACCTTCTCCGTCGAGCTGGAGCTGCGCCGCCACAGCGTCCCGCCGGTGCGCGTGTTCACGAGCCACACGGACAACTCGACGGTCACCGTCGCTTCGAGGTTCGGCACCAGGCTGACGAGCCCGCCACTCGGCTTCACGTTGGAAATCTTCAGGTGACCAAAGAAGGCAACGGGGACTGCGGCGGCATCCGAGAACACCCGCGCCGAGTCGGCCTGCGCGTAATCGCGCATCTCGATGCCGTTCTGCGCGGCGAGTACGTACTCCTCGAAACGCCGCGTGGCGAACTCGTGGAGCGTGCCCTTCGCGTTCTCGACCGAGAACTGGAACAGGCCGATGTTGTGGTGCGGGACCAGGTTCAGGTTCGGGGGCAGGAGCACGCGCTGGCGCGGGGGCCGGTGCGAGCATCCGAAGATCGCCATCACCACGATGAGCAAAAACACTACGCGGAGAGCGCGCATAGGCACCTCGAGAGAGGGGAATTCAGGGCCCCAACATAATGCCTTCCCCTACTTCCAAGTCTCTGTGGGCACCGTCACCGGTAGCGGCTGTGCGCGTATGTAGCTGATAGTCTTCCAGATAGCCCCTGGGGACAGTATCCCGCCGTAGGCCGGCATCCCCTTCGGGCGCCCGTAGTAGATCGACTGATACAGGGCGCCGTCCGTCCCGCCGTAGCGCCAGCGGCCGTCCACCAGACTCGGCCCCACCCACCCCGTCCCCCCGCCGCCATGACAGCCGTCGCAGTTCATTTGGACGAAGATCTTGGATCCCTGAGATACCGATGCCGAGTCACCGCCGAGCGGGCTCTCGAGCTTGTGCGCGGGTGGGGGATTGCCACCGGCAGCGACATGCTGAGGATAGCCGACCGATGGCGGGGGTCCGGCATCGGGCCGGTCGCAGGCAACGAGTGCAAGCACGACGGTGGCTACAAGCCGAAGATCCATACCATTCCCCCCTGGCTCGTATGCCGGGCCAGGTCGGGCGCGAAGTCCGCCGGCGGACGCACGTCGGCCGGATCGTCGGAGCGGACGTCACCCGAGAGCAGAAACCAGTCGCCGCCGATGCCCGCATACACCGCCACGTACTGCTTCCCGTCCGGTCCCCGGTAGGAAATCGGCGCGCCCACAACGCCCGAGCCCACCTTGAACTTCCACAGCTCGCGGCCGGAGCGCGCATCCGCGGCCTTGAACCAGCCGTCGAGCGTGCCGTAGAACACGACGTCGCCGGCGGTGACGACGCTGCCGCTCCATACGGGAAACTTCTCTTTGACCTCCCAGACTTTGCGCCCACGCGCCGCGTCCCAGGCCAGAAAAGAGCCCATGTGGCCGCCCGGGCCCGCGATGTACGGCGTGCTGGCGCCGATGTACGGCGTGCCGGCGATCCTGGTCACCGCCGCCGCCTCAAAATTCATGCAGAGATTGTTCGTGGCCGTGTAGAAGAATCCCGTGCGCGGCGAGTACGCCGCCGGCGATGCGGGACTCTTACCGCCCTCGAGACTTGGACAGATTCCCTGCACGTTGCCGCGTGAAGCGCCGGTCAACTTGGTCGAGTCGAGGATCGGCAGCCCGCTCGCCCGATCGATTCCTTTTGCCCACGTCACGTGCGCGAACGGCTCGGCGACGAGCACTTCGCCGGTCGCGCGGTCGAGCGTGTACGCGAACCCGTTCTTGTCAAAGTGCACCAGGACCTTGCGCAGGCGGCCGGCGACCACGAGGTCGGCGAGGATCATCTCGGCGTTGGCGTCGAAGTCCCAGCTGTCGTGCGGCGTGAACTGATACGCCCATACCAGCACGCCATCCGTGGGGCGCCGCGCGAGCACGCTGTTGGTCCACTTGTTCTCGCCGGGCCGCTGCTCGGTGTTGTATGGCGAGGGGTTGCCGGTCCCGAAATAGATCAAGTCGAGGCCAGGATCGTAGGAGATCCAGCCCCACACCGGGGCGCCGCCCCGCTTCCACGAGTCCCCCGACCAGCTCGTGAGCCCGATGTTCCGGTCGCCGGGGAAGGACGTTGCCAGCACCAGCGTGTCTGGCCCCATGTTGTGTGCGGTCCAGACGATGCGGCCCGTCGCGAGGTCGAGTCCCTTCACCCACCCGTAGATCCCGAACTCGCCGCCCGATGGTCCCACGATCACGCGGTTGCCGGCGACGAAGGGTGCCATCGGCGTCGTCTCACCCTGGCCGAGGTCCGCGATCTGCGTCTTCCAGAGCTCGCGTCCGGTCTTTGCGTCCACGGCGACCGTGTGCCCATCCAGCAGGTTGTACACGATCTTGCCGTCCGCATACACGGCGCCGCGGTTGATCGCGTCACAGCAGGCGATGCCGACGGCGCTGGGATTCACGTCGGGCCGATACTTCCACTTGAGGGGATAGCCGGCGCGCGTGAGATCGAAGGCGTACAGCACGTTGGGGAAGGGCGTGACGACGTACATCGTGTTGTTGACGACCAGCGGCTGGCCTTCGTGCCCGCCGAGGACCCCGGTCGAGAAACTCCACACGGGGTGCAGCAGCCGGGCATTGGCGGGGGTGACTTGCGAGAGGCCGCTGTAACGAGTGGCGGCGTAATCTTTTCCGGGCATGGGCCACTGTCCGTCGTCGCGCTGCGGTGCGCCTTGTAACGCGGTGAGGAGGAGCAGCACAGCCGGTGCCGTTCTCATGGCAATAATGATACTTTGAGAGCATGAACCTCGCGCTCGCCCTCGCGCTGGCACTGACCACGGGTGCTCCCCTGGACACGGCTACGTTCGCCGGCGGCTGCTTCTGGTCCATGGAGCATCCGTTCGATCAGCTCGATGGCGTCGCGTCGGTGACCGTGGGGTTCATGGGGGGGCGCATCCAGAAACCGTCATACATGGACGTGGTGACGGGAACGACGGGGCACCTCGAATCGGTGCAGGTGGTGTACGATCCCAGCAAGGTGAGCTACGACAAGCTGCTCGACGCGTTCTGGCACAACATCGATCCGTTCCAGGCAGATGGACAGTTCTGCGACAACGGTCCGCAGTATCAGACCGCCATCTTCTATCGCGACTCGACCCAGCAGCGGCTCGCCGAGGACTCGAAGCGGCACGTCGCGCTCCGTTTCCAGCGGCCGATTGCGACGCAGGTCCGCGCGGCGGGCCCGTTCTACGCGGCGGAGGAGTATCACCAGCATTACTACACGAAGAATCCCGTGCGATATGGGATGTATCGCGTGGGCTGCGGCCGCGACCGGCGCGTGCGCGAGATTTGGGGCGCGGCCGAGTCGCGCGCGACTGGAGGGGAACCGACCATGTATGCGACGAAGCCGAACGACAACGAGCTGCGCAGCAAGCTGACGCCGCTACAGTATCAGGTGACGCAGCACGAAGCCACGGAGCGGCCGTTCCAGAACGAATTCTGGGACAATCACAAGGCGGGGATCTACGTGGACGTCGTGTCGGGCGAGCCGCTGTTCAGCTCACTCGACAAGTTCGAGTCGGGGACGGGGTGGCCGAGTTTCACCCGGCCGCTCGCGGCCGAGAACGTCCGCGAGAAGAGCGACCGCTCGCTCTTCATGGAGCGCACCGAGGTTCGCTCGACGCACGCCAATTCGCACCTCGGGCACCTGTTCAACGACGGGCCGAAACCCACCGGCCTCCGGTACTGCATCAATTCGGCGGCGCTGCGGTTCGTTCCGGTGGAGCGGTTGGACGCGGAAGGCTATGGCCAGTACTTGGCGCTGTTCAAGAAGTAGGGGTCTCGGGAGCCGGCGGGCGTTCCAGTAGCGTCACGGCGCGGTTCAGGCGATCGATCGCAGCGCCGAGATCCGCGCTCGGCCCCGGGGTCAACTCGCCCACCAGGGCAACCTCACGCAACAACTGCAGCGCATTGCGCACGTGCTCGACCGGCCGCTCGGTAAGGCCTGACCGCGACCCCCGGCCGCGCCGATCGAGGGTGCTGCGCCGCTCCGAGCCGCGGCGTCGATCCACTACGCTGCGTCGCTCCGCGACCACCATGGAAACCGAATGTCGCCGCGCGTCCGCGCGGCGGTCGACGCCGGCGCGGCGGTCGGCGAACAGCCGAGAAAAGCTCAACGCATCACCTGCCCGGCGGGCTAGAAGGAGGGGTTTGACGGCTCGGCGAAACTACCGCCCCGCGGCGTATTGTGCCAGGCTCGACCCAGTCCCGCGAAACCAACCTTTTCGCAAGCCGTAGCATCCAACGTACACCCCTCTCTTCGAAGGCACTTCATGGGTCCGTTGGCGTCGGTTGCCGTCCTCGTCGTGGCCCTGCAGACCTCCACGGCTCCCCCGCCCATCTCGCCCCCCAACGCCACTGCGACGACCGCGGTTGCCACGCGCGCCGCCACGCCGCCGGTGATCGACGGGCGCGACGACGACGAGGTCTGGCGGATCGCCCCCGCGATCTCGGCGTTCCGACAGTTCCGGCCGGTCGAAGACGCGGAACCGACCTTCCGGACCGAGACGAAGGTCGCCTACGACGCCCACAACTTTTACGTCTTCATCCGCGCCTTCGATTCGCACCCCGACAGCATCTTGAAGCTGCTCGCGCGGCGCGACATCCGGACGGCCTCCGACCAGCTCAAGATCATCATCGACTCCTATCACGACCGCCGCACCGGCTACGAGTTCGCCGTGAACCCCGCGGGCGTGAAGCGTGACTACGCGGTCTACGACGACGGCAACGAAGACGACGCGTGGGACGGCGTGTGGGAGGCCGGGACGCAGATCGACGCGCTCGGCTGGACCGCCGAGTTCCGCATCCCCCTTTCGCAGATGCGCTACGCACCCGGACCGTCCAACACGTTCGGGTTCGGCGTATGGCGGGACATCGACCGCTACACCGAGCGGGTGAGTTGGCCGCTGTACCGTGTGACCCGTCCCGGCCTCATGTCGCAGCTCGGAGAAGTGACCGGTCTCGACGGGCTCGCCGCGCCGCGGCGCCTCGAGCTGGCGCCTTATGTCGTAACGAAAAACGTCCCACTGGCGGGCCCCGCCTTCGACCGCGCCCAGAAGCTCGACGTCGGCGCCGACATCAAGTACGGACTGACGTCGAACATCACGATCGACGCGACGGTGAACCCCGACTTTGGACAGGTTGAGGCCGATCCTTCGGTGCTCAACCTCGGGCCGTTCGAGACGTTCTACCAGGAGCGGCGGCCGTTCTTCATCGAGGGGACGGGCATCTTCCAGTTCGGCATCAACTGCAGCGTCGTCAATTGCAGTGGGGAAGGGCTCTTTTACTCGCGGCGGGTGGGAGGTGCGTCGCGGATCATCGGCGCCGCCAAGATCACCGGGCGACTGCCCAGCGGGCTGACGCTCGGCATGCTGGACGCGGTGACCAACCACGCCACGAATGGGCTGGGCCAGACGCTCGAGCCGACCACGAACTACTCCGCGTTCCGCGCGACCCAGGACTTCCGCAAGGGCGAGAGCGGCATCGGCGTGATGCTGACCGCGGTGAACCGGGGCGTCGATCAGTGGACGGAGAACGTGCTCCGGAACAGCGCGTACGTCGGGGCCTTCAACTTCCGCCACCGGTTCGCGGGCGGGCGCTATCAGCTCAGGGGCTCCATCGACGCGAGCCGCGTCGCCGGCACCCCTGCGGCCATCGCCAGAACGCAGCGCAGCTCTGTGCACCTCTATCAGCGGCCGGACGACGGCCTGATCCTCGACACTACGCGCACCAGCCTGTCGGGAGACGCCGAGGAGGTCCTGTTCCAGCGGACCAGCGGTTTCATCCGGTTCGAGACGAGCTACCTGCGCCGGTCCCCGGGCTTCGAGGCGAACGACTTGGGCTTCCTGCGCCGCGCCGACCAGCAAAGCTGGAATACGTGGGCCGCGATGAATTTCACCAAGCCGGAACTCTTCTTTCAGCAGGGCTACTGGAACTTCAACTGGTGGCAATTCTGGACGACGGAGGGATTGCCCACGGAGCGCGCCGCCAACACGAACGCGCACTTCCAGCTCAACAATCGGTTTTGGGCGCACCTCGGGGGGACCATCGGTCAGCTCGGCCGCACCTTCGACGACCGCGCGGCGCGCGGCGGACCCGCCGTTCGCGTCGATCCGTACCTCGCCCCGTGGGGCGGCTTCGAGGGCGACCAGCGCCGCCCCATCATTCCCTACTTCTTCGTGAACTACTTCCGGGGGGACGGCGGTCGCTCGACGAGTCTCAACCTGAGCCCGAGTGTGGACTTCCGCGTGTCTACGCAGTTCCGCGCGTCACTCGGCCTCAGCCTCTCGCACGATGTGAACGATTGGCAATTCCACGGGATCGTCACCGACAGCAGCGGCACGCGCCACTATACGTTTGCGCACCTCGATCAGAAGACGTCCTCAGTGTCGTTCCGGGTGGACTACACCGCGAGCCCCACGCTCACGGTCCAGGCGTACGCGTCACCGTTCGTGAGCAAGGGGCCCTACTCCAACGTCCGGGAGCTGGCGAACCCCCGTGCGGACCGGTTCGTAGACCGGTTCCAGGCGTATTCGGCCGTGCCAGGCCACGAGAACTTCAAGGCCTTCAACTCGAATGTGGTGCTGCGCTGGGAGTACCGGCCGGGCTCGACGCTCTTCGTGGTGTGGAGTCAGGGGCGGGTGGACCAAAACGACCTGGACACTGCGCGTCCCATGTTTCGCGACTTCCGCCGGCTGTTCGACCAACACCCCCTAAACACCTTCCTCGTGAAGGTGTCCTACTGGCTGAACCGATAGGAAGAAGGGAGTGGCTAGACGACTGCGGCGAACGGCACCAGCCGGCGCTTCTGCTCGTCCCACAGCGTCAACCTGACGCACCGGAAGCTTTCCAGGAGCGTCAACGTCGGGACGTTGCGCAGCTCGACGTGCTCATCCAGCACGCGCTGCAGGCGGTAATTCGGGATGCGGGGGTGGAGGTGGTGGATGTGGTGGATGCCGATATTGCCGGTCGCCCACTGCAGGATCTTGGGGAGACGGTAGTAGGAGCTTCCCTGGAGGGCGGCCGCGTCGTACTGCCAGCGATCGTCGTGCTCCCAGTAAGTCGGCTCAAACTGGTGCTGGACGTAGAACAGCCACACGCCGATGGACGTGGACAGCAGCGTCACGGGTAGCTGCACGCGCACGAAGGCTCCGAATCCCACCAGCCAGCCCATCAGCACGATCACCGCGGCAAGGCCCACATTGGTCCACAGGATGCTGCGCCGCTCGCGCGTCCACTCACGCGGCACGATCGTGGGGAGGCGGTGCCGGATGAAGAAGTGCACAATGGCGCCCACCCCGAACAGCACGACCGGATGCCGGTACAGGCGGTATATGAAACGTTGCCAGCGCGAGCGCGCCAGGTACTCGTCCACGGTCAGCGTATCGATGTCGCCGAACCCACGGTGCTCCAGATTCCCCGACGTGGCGTGATGGAGCGCATGGGTCTTCTTCCAGTAGTGATAAGGCGTCAGCGTCAGCACGCCGAGAATCGAGCCGACCGCGTCAGCCACTCGTCCTGAAGGGAAGAAGGAGCCGTGCCCGCAGTCGTGCTGAATGATGAACAGCCGGATCAGGAAGAAGGCCGTGGGAACGGCGAGCAGGAGGGTGAGCCAGTAGTGGACGCCGAGACTGAGGTACATCAGGGTCCACGCGCCGGCGAACAGCGCCCCGCTGATGCCGAGCTGCGTCAAGCTGCGGCGGACATCGGCGCCCTTGTAGCGAGCGAGCCGCGCGCTCCAGGAGGCGTTCACTTGTGGCGGTACGTAATGCGTCCGCGGGTGAGGTCGTAGGGAGAGACGGCGAGGGTGACGCGATCGCCCGCGAGCACGCGGATCCGGAACCGGCGCATCTTGCCGGCAACGGTGGCGAGCACCTGATGCCCGTTTTCGAGCATCACGCGGAACGTGGTGTTGGGCAGGACCTCGGACACGGTCCCTTCTATTTCGATCGCTTCTTCTTTCGCCATCCGCTTGCTCTCCTTGGAAAGCAAAGGCGGGACCGGTTCGTAGCCAAGTCCCGCCAGGTGCTGAACGCTAATAATGTCGAGAACCGAAGTCAAACGCCCAGCGGGATCATTGTCGTGGCACTATTGTCGCACCCCCACCTCGTCCAAATGGAGTAACAGGTCGGCCGGGTCCTCGTATACCCGGTACGCGCCGGCGCGCTCCAGCTCGTCCTGGCCGTACCCGCCTGACAGCATCCCCACGCCGAGTGCGCGCGCCCGCCGTGCGGACAGCATGTCCCACACGCTGTCGCCGACGGCGATCGCCGATTCGATCGGCACGCCGAGCCGAGCCGCCGCCGCGATCCAGAGATCGGGATCGGGCTTGGCGTGCTCGACGTCGTCGCGCGTGATCACCGGCACGTCTTTCGGCAGATCGAGGAGATCGAGCAGCGGCCGCGCGCTCTTCAGGGCACCGCTTGTGGCCACGGCCCACAGCACCCGGGCCTTGGTGAGGTGACGCAGCAGCTCGCGCGCGCCGGGGAGCAACCGTACCTCGCGCACCTGGGCGGCAAACAGCTTGGCGTGCGCGCGCTTCATGGCCTCCGCGTGTTTGGCGCTGAGCTTGCGGCCCGTCTCGCGCGCCAAACTTTCGGCGAGCAGCCCGCCGCTCATCCCGATGCGGCGGTGGATCCGCCACACCGACAGCTTGATGCCTCCCAGCTCGAGCGCCTTGTGCCAGGCGAGGGCATGCTGGTAGACGCTGTCGGTCAGGGTGCCGTCCAGGTCGAACAAGAAGGCCGGTTCCATGTCCTTGAATGTATCGGCGCAAGAGCCGGGAAGGATTTGCTCCCCGGCTCTTGTCTCTTGCTAGGCATCTAGGCGACTAGTCTTCTCCTGCGCCGCTTATTCCTCCGCCATCATCTCGATGGCGAACCGCAGCCGCAGCATCGCGGTGTCGACCAGCCGGCGGTCGTCGTCCTGCAGCGAACCCGAGTCGGCGATTTGTGTGAGGAGCTCCAGCACGGCGTGCACTTGCGAGCTGGCGGACTCCATCTGGAGCCGGCGATCGATGCCGCTACGGCGCTCGACCTCCACCGGTACATCCTT
>Ga0209220_1000407_pt1 | contig 15033 bp, 14 predicted proteins | sample BlaSpr_A8_OM3_M3_FD_187984 | JGI IMG/M metagenome (GOLD analysis project Ga0209220, IMG submission 187984) | Forest soil microbial communities from Thunder Bay, Ontario, Canada - Black Spruce, Ontario site 2_A8_OM3_M3 (SPAdes) (version 2) | ecosystem: Environmental > Terrestrial > Soil > Boreal... | reverse complement strand
GAAGCGGCACAGGAGTCTTCGCCCGCCTGCCTGCGCATCGCGCTAGAGCCGGTCGAGGGCGAGCTCGCCGTCCGCATTCTCAAGCGCCACGGCGCGCCGGCAGCCGCGCCGCTGATCCTGCCCCTGAAAAATCCTATCCATGCTTTGGGTCGCTCTCCATTTTCCCTGCCTGCCTTGCGGGACGCTCGAGCACGTCGCAGCCTGGGCCTGCCAGTTCACGCCTAAGGTTTCGCTCGAGCCGCCGCAGGGCTTGCTTCTCGAGGTGGAGGGCAGCCTGCGGCTATTCGGCGGGCTCGAGCGCCTCATCGAGCATCTGCGCGAAGGGCTCGACGCCATGGAGCTCACCGCGCAGCTCGCAGTTGCTCCCGTAGCCCGCGCAGCGCTCTGGCGGGCACGAGGGGATGGCCAGGCTGTCGAAGATTTGCCGATCGACGTTACGGGTAACGCCGAGTCATTTGAATTCCTGAAAAGCATCGGCATTTCCACCCTCGGAGAACTGCTGAAGCTGCCGCGCGACGGGCTGGGACGGCGTTGCGGCCGGGCGCTGCTCGACGATCTCGACCGCGCTCTCGGCACGGCGCCCGAAGCACGCGAATTCTTCACGCCGCCGCCGCGCTTCGCCGCCATGCTCGAGCTGCCGGCAGAGGTGATCCACGCCGAAGACCTGCTATTTGCTGCGCGGCGGTTGCTGGTTCAGCTTGAAGGCCTGCTTGCGGCGCGCCATGCCGGGGTCCGCGCCTTTACGGTTTTCTTGTTCCACCCAAAAGGGAAATCTACTGCGATAGAAATCGGCCTGGCATCGCCGGCGCGCGAAGCCGCGCGCTTGGGGCAATTGCTGCGCGAGAAGCTTGCGGCGTTGTCGCTGGCGTGTCCGGTGGAAGCGATTCGGCTCGAAGCCGACGATTTTTCGCTGCTGCAGGCGCGTACCGCGGGAATGTTCGGCGACGCGCTCGCCGAGGACGAAGGCTGGGCGCGTCTTGCCGAGCGGTTGCAGGCGCGCCTCGGACACGACGCGGTCTATGGAGTAGCGACTTATCCCGATCATCGTCCAGAGTACAGCTGGCGGCGCGTCGAGGCCGGCGAATGGGAGCCGCGGGAGTTCAGGCATCCCGGCCCACGCCCGCTCTGGCTGCTCGAGGCGCCGCGCCCGATGTGCGAAGACGATTTCTTGCTGCTTGCCGGCCCCGAGCGTATCGAATGCGGCTGGTGGGACGGCGACGAGGCGCGGCGCGACTATTTCATCGCCCGTTTTTCCGATTCTTCCCTGGGCTGGGTTTACCGCGAAGCCGGCGAATGGTTCCTGCATGGTCTGTTTGCCTGACTACGCCGAGCTGCACTGCCTGTCGAATTTCAGCTTCCTGCGCGGCGCTTCGCACGCCGAGGAGCTGGTGGAACGCGCCGCGGCGCTCGGCTACTCGGCGCTCGCCATCACCGACCAATGCTCGCTCGCCGGGGCCGTGCGGGCACATCAAGCCGCGAAAGAGCAAAAAGGCTTGAAGCTCATCCTGGGAACCGAGATTCGTCTGCAGGAAGGCCTGAAATTGGTGCTCCTCGCCACGGACCGCCATTCCTACGGCGCAATTTCCTCGCTGATCACCACCGGGCGGCGCCGAAGCAAGAAGGGCTCTTACTCGTTATCGCGCACGGATGTGGCGGCATTAAGCGGCAAAGCGGTGTTGGTGTTATGGGTTCCAGAAGATTTCAGTCATGCTGAATGGCTTGCCAAAGCCTTTCCTGGTAATGCGTGGATCGCAGTTGAGCTGCATTGCGGACCGAACGATCGGGCCAAGCTCAATTGCCTGAAGGAGCTCTCGCGGCGCTCGGGTCTGCCGCTGGTCGCGGCGGGCGACGTGCACATGCATCTGCGCTCGCGCAGGCGGCTGCAGGACGTGCTCACCGCGATCCGGCTGCGGCGCCCGGTAGACCAATGCGGGCACGATCTCTACCCGAACGCCGAGCGGCATCTGCGGCTGCGCATGCGCCTGGCGCAACTCTATCCGCCCGAGCTGCTCGCCGAGACGCTGGCGATTGCCGAGCGCTGCGACTTTTCGCTCGATTCATTGAGATATGAATACCCGGAAGAACTGGTCCCTGCAGGAGAAACGCCGGCGAGCTGGCTGCACAAACTCACCGCGGACGGGCTGCGCTGGCGCTTGCCTGCGGGCGTGCCGGCGAAGGTGGCCGAGCTGGTCGCTCACGAGCTCGCCCTGATCGCCGAGCTGCGCTACGAGCCGTTCTTCCTCACGGTGCACGACGTGGTGCACTATGCGCGGCAGCGGGGCATTCTTTGCCAGGGCAGGGGATCGGCGGCCAATTCGGTGGTGTGCTATGCGCTCGGCATCACCGAGGTCGATCCGGCGAGGATGAACATGCTGTTCGAGCGCTTCGTCTCGAAGGAGCGCAACGAGCCGCCGGACATCGACGTCGACTTCGAGCACCAGCGGCGCGAGGAAGTGATCCAGTACGTGTACGCCAAGTACACCCGCAGCCGCGCTGCGCTCGCGGCCACGGTGATCTGCTATCGGGCGAAGAGCGCCGTGCGCGACGTAGGCAAGGCCCTCGGTTTCCCGCCCGAGGAGATCGACCGCGTGGCGAAGAGCTTTGCCTTCCGGGATCACCCGATCGAGCCGACAAGCCAGTGGTTCGAGCTGGCGCAGATGCTGCGGGGTTTCCCCCGTCACCTTTCGCAGCATGTGGGGGGCTTCGTCATCTCGCGCGGAGCGCTCGCCGAGCTGGTGCCGATGGAGAACGCTGCCATGCCCGAGCGCACCGTGATCCAGTGGGACAAGGACGACCTCGAGGCGCTCGGGCTGCTCAAGGTCGATGTTCTCGCCCTGGGAATGCTGTCCGCAATCCGCAGGGCGCTGGAATTTGTTTCTACAGAGAAAAATCATCCTTTCACCATGGCTGATATTCCCTCCGAGGATCCGGCTGTTTACGCGATGATCCAGAAGGCCGACACCGTCGGGGTGTTCCAGATCGAGTCGCGCGCGCAGATGAGCATGCTGCCGCGCCTGCGGCCGGAGAACTTCTACGACCTGGTGATCGAGGTGGCGATCGTGCGGCCCGGCCCGATTCAGGGCGGCATGGTGCATCCTTACCTGCGGCGCCGGCGCGGCCTCGAGCCGACCACCTATCCCAGCGAGGCAGTGAAGCAGGTGCTCAGCCGCACGCTCGGGGTGCCGATCTTCCAGGAGCAGGTGATGCAGCTGGCGATGGTCGCCGCGGATTTCACCCCCGGCGAGGCCGACCGCCTGCGCCGCTCGATGGCGGCGTGGCGGCGCTCAGGCAGCCTGCAGCAGTTCGAGGACAAGCTGAAGAGCGGAATGACGCGCAACGGCTATAGCCTGGAGTTCGCCGACGCGATCTACCGCCAGATCCTCGGCTTCGGCGAATACGGCTTCCCGGAATCCCACTCGGCGAGCTTTGCGCTGCTGGTGTATGTCTCGTCGTGGCTGAAGTGCCACTGGCCGGCGGCGTTCTGCGCCGCGCTGCTCAACAGCCAGCCGATGGGTTTCTATTCGCCTTCCCAGCTCGTGCAGGACGCGCGGCGGCACGCTGTAGAGGTACGTTCCCCGGACGTCACCGCAAGCGATTGGAACTGCACGCTCGAGCAGGGCGCGGTGCGCCTGGGGTTGCGCATGGTGAGCGGGCTTTCCGAGGCGGCGGGACGGCGTATTTTTTCAAGCAGACCTTATTCGAGCGTGGCGGATCTCGCCCACCGCGCGGAGCTGAACCGCAAGGACCTGCGCTGTCTGGCGGCGGCGGGGGCGCTCGAGCCGCTGGCCGGACACCGGCGCCTCGCGCACTGGAGCGCAGCCGGCGCCGAGCGCCGCCCGCCGCTCGATGCGCCGGCGAGCGAACGCATGCCGGTGCTGGAGCCGCCGCGCGAAGGCGAGGACATCGTCGCCGACTACGCCAGCCTCGGGCTGACTCTCGGCCGCCATCCGCTCGCGCTGCTGCGAAGCCGATTGAACAAGCTTCAACTGCTCACGGCAGAAGAGCTCCGGCTGCGCTCCCACGGCAGCACGGCGCGCGTTGCCGGCCTGGTCACTTGCCGGCAGCGCCCCGACACCGCGAGCGGCGTCATCTTCGTCACCCTCGAGGACGAAACCGGGTGCGTCAACGTCGTGGTGTGGAATCGCCTCGCCGAACGGCAGCGAAGCGAGCTGCTCGGCGCGCGGCTCCTCGGCGTACAGGGCGTGATCGAACGCGACGGCGAGGTCGTGCATCTGGTCGCGCGGCACCTGTTCGATCATAGTGCGCTGCTTGGACCCCTGGCGGCTGCATCACGCGATTTTCATTGAGATGCTAGTATCGACTCCCGACGATGGCGACCCGCGTCGACATCCTTGGCCTGATCGCTGACCGCCGCGCCCGGCGGCCGGCGCGGGCATTGCCGGCGCTGGATGCGCTCTTCAGGCGGCTTGCCGCCTGCGCTCAGCCCGACGAGGCGCTGCGCACCGAGGACCGCATCTGGGACGCGTGGATGCACCATCCGCACCGCGCCGCCGCCGCGGCGCTCGACCTGGCCACGCGCGACATTGCCGCGAAGCGCTACGACATCGCGGAAACCCGCCTCACCGCCCTGCTGCGCAGCGCGCCGGACTTCGCCGAGGCCTGGCACAAGCGCGCCACGCTCTACTACCTGCTCGGGCGCGACGACGAATGCCTGCGCGACATCCGCCGCACCCTCGAGCTCGAGCCGCGTCATTTTGCCGCCATGCTTCACTTCGCCGAGATCCTGCTGGGCAGCGGGGCTGCGGACGAAGCGCGCTTCGCATTTCATGCGGCGTTGTCCGTGCATCCGCATCTGCCGCGCGCGCGCGAGGCGTTGTCTGACAAACCCTGACAGTGGGCGGGCAGGGAAAAACACCTGCCGCCTATAATGAATGCATGAACGATGAAGCCTACAAGGTCAAGGTCGCGAAGGACCTCGAGGACCTGATTCCGGCCTTCATGCGCAATCGGAAGAAAGAGCTGGAGACCCTCAAAGTGGCGCTGGCCGCGGCCGATTTCGAGCAGCTGCGCCAGCTCGGCCATCGCATGAAGGGCGTGGGCAACTCCTACGGCTTCGCCCAGGTTTCGGCCATCGGGCAGGAGATCGAGGACGGTGCGCGCAGCGGCAACCGGGCGTCGCTCGAGGCGCACATCGCGCAGTACGGTGAATACCTCTCGAAGGTGCAGATCGCGTTTGAGTGACCGATGCGCATCCTGATCATCGACGACGACGAGGATCTGCGCAATCTGCTGGCGCGTTACATCATGCAGCAGTGGCCCGACGGCCAGGTCGACCAGTACGACCCGCTCGACCGCGACATACCCGACGCCTCGTTTCCGCTCGGCAGCTACGACGCCATGATCCTCGATTACATGCTGGGGCGCGGCGACGGCCTGCAATGGCTGCAGGAGCTGAAGCGCCGCGCCGACTGCCCGCCGGTGCTGTTCCTCACCGGGGCGGGCAACGAGATCATCGCGGTGCGTGCCATGAAGGCCGGCGCGGACGACTACCAGCGCAAGCAAGAGCTGACGCGGGAGAGGCTGATCACCTCGATCCGGGACCTTACCTCCAATACCAGCGAAAAGACGCTTTCGCCCGAGCTCGCCGCGCGGATGGAAGGCCAGGCGCTGGGCGCCCGGATGCAGATTCCCGGCATCAAGGTGCTGCACCTGATCGGCGAGGGCGGCATGTCGCGCGTGTACCTCGCCTCGCGGGAAGGCGACGACGAGCCCCTGGTGGTGAAGATCCTGCGCTCCGAGGTGACCTCGGACCGCAATGCGCTGGCACGCTTCATGGAAGAGTACGCGCTGGTCGAGCGCATCCACAGCCGGCACGTGGCGCGCATCTACAGCCACGGCGCCTCCGAGGGCCATGCCTACCTGGTGATGGAGTTCTTCGACGGGGGCGACCTCAACAAGCGTCTGAGCGGCAAGGCGCTGGCGGTGGACGAAGCGCTGCGCCTGTTCCGCGACCTCATGTTCGCGCTCGGCGACATTCACGAGAAGGGCATCCTGCACCGCGACCTCAAGCCGCAGAACCTGATGTTCCGCCGCGACGGCAGCCTGGCGGTGGTCGATTTCGGCATCGCCAAGCACATCGATGCGGCGGACCGAACCGGTCACGGCGAGATCCTCGGCACGCCGCGTTACATGAGCCCCGAGCAGGTGCAGGGGCGAGCGCTCGACCTACGCACGGACATCTACAGCGCCGGGGTGCTGCTCTTCCAGATGCTGACCGGCCGGCACCTGTTCGACGGGGCGACTGCGGTCGAGGTGGCCTTGCACCATCTGAATACGCAGCCGCCGTCCTTGCCGGAGGGTCTCGCCGAGTATCAGCGGCTGCTCGACAAGTTGGTGGAAAAGGACCGCGACGCGCGCTTTCGCAACGCCGACGAGGTGATCGGCTTCCTGTCGCGCCGGTATTTCCAGGCCGCGCCGCCAGTCGCGCCCGACAAGACTCAGAAGTTACATTAAGGAAGCTTAGCCCAGATCGCGCGCAGCTGATCGGGTAGATCCCTGGGCGAGAACGGCTTGGAAATCGCCCCGGCGGCGCCCATCGCTATCAGCTCGTCCAGATCGCGCTGCGAAGCCTTTGCGGTGATGAAGACGACCGGCAGCGCCTTGGTCTCGGGCCTTAGCTGCATCTGGCGGAACAGCGTCGGCCCGTCCATCGCCGGCATCATCCAGTCGAGCATCACCATGTCGGGACGGAACGCGGTCATCGCCTCGATCGCCATGGTCGGATCGCCGACGATCTCGACCGTCATCTTGCCGACTCGCTCGAGCGACATGCGCACGATGCGCTGGATATCCTCGTCGTCCTCGACGTAGCAGATGCGGGTCAGCGGGCGTGCAGGCATCGCGGCTCCTTGTTATGCGTGTTTGGGCAGCTCGAACCAGAAGGTAGTACCGGCGCCGGCCCGGTCCTCGAAGCCGATGCGGCCCTGCATCATCTCGATCAGCCGCTTGCAGATGGCGAGGCCCAGGCCGGTGCCGCCCTTCTGGCGCGAAGGGGTCGAATCGGCCTGCGCGAAGCGGCTGAAGATGCGGCTGCGGAAATTGTCCGGGATACCGGGCCCCCGGTCGTGGACGCCGACACGGACATTTGCGCCGCGCTCTTCGAGCGTGATGTCCACCGTGCCCCACTCGGGAGAAAACTTGGCGGCGTTGGAGAGCAGGTTGGTCATCACCTGCAGCAGCCGCTTGCGGTCGGCGCTGACCTGGCGGCCCGGCAGCTCGCCGCTGGCCTGGAAGCGCACCTTGAAGCGCTCGCCGAAGGCCTGGTTGAGCACGATTGCCTCGCGCACCACGTCGTCGATAGTCAGCACTTCGGGCGTCATGGTCAGCCTGCCGGACTCGATCTTCTCGATGTCTAGGATGTCGTTGATGATGTCGAGCAGGCGCTGGCCGTTGCGCTCGGCCACCAGAGTGAGCTCGCTCACATCCGGCGCCAGCTCGCCGACGACCCCGGAATTGAGAAGCTGCAGCGAGCCGATGATCGAAGTGAGCGGCGTGCGCAGCTCGTGGCTGAGGGTCGAGGTGAAATCCTTCTGCATGCGCTCGGCTTCGATCTGCCGCGTGACGTCCTTGCCCTGGGCGATGACGCAGACGATGCTGCCCTCGGGATTCACCAGCGGCGTGACCGCCCATTCACACACCAACGCGATGCCGTCGCGGCGCGGGTTGCGGATCTTGATGCCGGCAAGAGGCTCGCGGGTCTCGGTCAGCTGCTTCCAGTTGTTGTCGAAATCGGCGTGGAACTCGGGCAGCACCAGGCGCTTGACGTGCCCGCCGATCAGCTCGGCCGCCGCATATCCGAAGAGCAGCTCGGCGGCGTGATTGACCGCGGTGACGATGCCCTGCGCATCGATCTCCAGGACCGCGATCGGCGCCCGCTCGGCAAACAGCGCCAGCTTGCGCCCGCTCGCCTCGACCTGGCGCCGCGCTTCTTCGAGCTCGACCAGCTGGTGTTCCAGCCGCTGGTTCAGGACGCTGTAGTCCTCGGTCAGCTTGCCGTACGCGTGGCGCAGGCGGTAGCCCGAGTGGAACACCCGGTTCAGGCGATAGGCGATGGCGACGCTGATGCCGTAGAAGAGCGGTACCAGCAGGGCAATTTCCGCAAACAGGCGGTTGCCGAAAGTGGCGAGCACGTAGGTGAAAGGAATCGCAATGCCCGCGGCATAGGCGGCGAATATCGGCCAGGACGCGGCGTATAACGGGATGCCGCCCGACATGACGCCTGACAGCAGGAAGGCGAGAAATACCTGGCGCTCGTCGGCGTGCGAGGGAAAGAACACGGAAGCGCCGAACCCCCACGTGACGCCCGCGGCGAGCGCGCCGATGCCCAGCCAGCGCAGCCACTGCTCGCCTTCTTCCACCTTGCGGGCGCTGCGCCAATACGCGAAATACAGCGCAGCGTGCAGTGCGCTCACCATTAGCAGCAAGCTGCCCCAGAAATACACCAGCTCGATGATCCGCCCTTCGCGCAGCTCGAGCGCGGCGATCAGGCCGATCACGACGGTAGCGGCGATGCCCAGCGGCAGCTGGCTGTAGAGCTGCTCGACGCGGTTGGCGAGCACCAGGTGTGGATCCGAGCGGTCCGCGACCGCGGCTGCAGCGCTGCGAAGCGCCGGCTCGGTGCCGCTGGCGGTAGTGGAGTGATTCATGCGCAGGCAAAGCCTGCGTCATTTTTACATATTCTTGTCGTTGCGAATTACGCCGACCGCAATGCCTTCGATGGTCAGCGCTTCGCGCCGCAGGTCGACTTCGATGGGCTGGAATTCCGGGTTCTCGGGCAGCAGCTGCACGGCGTGCCCACGGCGGCGCAGGCGTTTCACGGTGACCTCGTCGGCGAGCCGGGCCACGACGATCTGGCCGCTGCGCGCGTCCTGCGTGCGGTGCACGGCGAGCAGGTCTCCCTCGAGGATTCCCGCGTCGCGCATCGACATGCCGCGCACGCGCAGCAGGTAATCGGCGCGCGGCGTAAAGAGGTTCGGATCGACCTGGTAGCGGCCCTGCAGGTGCTCTTCGGCGAGGATCGGGCTGCCCGCGGCGACCCGGCCGACCACCGGCAGCTCGAGCAGGCGCCCGAGCCGGTTCGCCGGCCGCGAATCGCGCACGCGGATGCCGCGCGAGGCGCCCGAGGAAATCTCGATCGCCCCCTTCTTCTCGAGGGCGCGCAGGTGCTGCTCGGCGGCGTTCACGGAGCGAAACCCCATCCTCTCCGCGATCTCGGCGCGCGTCGGCGGATAGCCCGCCACTTCGGTCAGCTCGCGCACCAGGCGCAGGATCTCGGTCTGTCGTGCGGTCAGCTGCTCCATACTGGGTCTCCTTCCACTGGAAGTATATCCAGTATGAGGGAACTGATCAAACGGGCTCGATCAGGCGCGCATCCTCATTCGCGGCGTTGCTCACCGCCTTGCTCACCGGGTAGGCGCGCATTAGATGCGCCGGATACGGACGGATGAATTGCTCTGCATTGTGGTTGGCGGGGTCCAGCCAAGCATCGTAGGCCTGCAGCGGCACGATGACGGGCATGCGGTCGTGGATGCCCTTCATCAGCTCGTTCGGTGCGGTCGTGATTAGGCACACCGTGTGCAGTCCGTTCCACAGCTCGGTGATGCCTGCCAACGCGAATAGCTCGTCGCCCGCGGGCCGAATGTAGTAAGGCTGTTTGCCGGAGCGGGTCGTCTGCCACTCATAGAACCCGCTCGCGGGAACGAGACAGCGCCACTGCCTGAACGCAGCCTTGAAGGCGGGCCTTTCCGCGATGGTTTCTCCGCGCGCGTTCGCGAGCCGGTTGCCGATGCTCGGGTCCCTGGCCCAGTTCGGCACCAGTCCCCAGCGATAGTGGTTCCACCGCCGGCGCTTCGCATCCTGGCGCACGATCAGGATGTCCATCGACGGGCAGGTGTTGTAGCGCGGCGTGAATTCGGGCAGCGAGTCGAGCTTGAATTGCAGGGCAACGACCTCGGGGTGGCTATGGAGCGCGTAACGGCCGCACATGCGCCTAAGGTTACAATGCGCTACGCATGATCATCCAGTCGTTGCTGGACACCGACCTGTACAAGTTCACCATGATGCAGGTCGTGCTGCACCACTTTCCCGGCGCGCAGGTCGAGTACAGGTTCAGGTGCCGCACCGAGGGCGTCAACCTGCGTCCTTACCTCGATGAGATCCGCCAGGAGGTCGCGGCGCTCTACGAGATGAGGTTCCGCGAAGAAGAGCTGCTCTATCTGCGCAACCTGCGCTTCATGAAATCGGACTTCGTCGATTTCCTCGGCCTGTTCCAGTTCAACGAGAAGTACCTGCGCATCGGCGCGGGCGAGGGCCCGGGTGAGATCGACATCAGCATCCGCGGCCCGTGGCTGCACACCATCCTGTACGAGATCCCGGTGCTCGCCATCGTCTCCGAGGTGTACTTTCGCCGCACGCAGCCGCAGCCGGACCTCGACGAGGGCAGGCGCCGGCTGCAGGCCAAGATCGACCTGGTGCGCACCGTCGAGCCCGAGCTCGACTTCAGGATTTCGGATTTCGGCACGCGGCGGCGCTTCTCGGCCGCATGGCACGAGGAGGTGCTGCAAACGCTCAAGCGCGAGATGCCCGAGTACTTCGCCGGCACCTCCAATGTCTGGTTCGCGATGCGCAACAATCTGACCCCGCTCGGCACCCTGGGCCACGAGTACATGCAGGCCTGCCAGGCGCTCGGGCCCCGGCTGCGGGACTCGCAGACCTTTGCCTTCGACAAATGGGCGCAGGAATACCGCGGCGACCTCGGCATCGCCATCTCGGACACCTACGGCGTGGAGGCGTTCCTGCGCGACTTCGACATGTACTTCTGCAAGCTGTTCGACGGCGCGCGCCACGACTCCGGCGATCCTTTCGACTGGGGCGAGAAGATGATCGCGCACTACCGCAGGAACCGCGTCGACCCGCGTACTAAGACGCTGATCTTCTCCGACCAGCTGTCGTTTCCCCTCGCTATCGGCATCGCGCGCCGCTTTCACGGCCGCGCCAAGACCGCCTTCGGCATCGGCACCAACCTCACCAATGACCTTGGCTACGAGCCGATCAACATCGTCATCAAGATGACCGAATGCAACGGCCAGCCGGTCGCGAAGGTGTCCGATGCGCCGGGCAAGACGATCAGCAAGGACGCCGGCTATCTGCGGTATCTGCGCCAGGTATTCGGGCTGGAACCGGTGGAAAAAGCCTAACCGTAGCAGATAGCCCGCAGGCGGCGCTCGCGCTCGCGCAGGCTGCAACCGCGCAGGTCGGCGGCGCCGCGCTCGGTGACGATGACCCCGGCTTCGCTGCGCGGCGTCGCCACCGGCCCCGAGAGCCGTTCCACCACGCGGTACGCGGGCAACACGGTAATGGCCACGCCGCCCGCGGACTGGTTCGCGGCGCGCACGAAGTCGAGCGCGCCGCCGACCGCGCCGACGTAGCTGCCGCGCGCTACTTCGGCATTGACTTGGCCGGTGAGATCCACCTCCACCGCCGAATTGATGGCGACGAAGCGCTCAATGCCGGCCAGCACGCGCGGATCGTGGGTGTACTCCGAGGAGCGCAGCCGGATGGACGGGTTGTCGCGCGCGAAGTCGAAAAGCTTGCGCGTGCCGATCAGCATGGCGCAATCCGTTGCGGTGACGACGCCCGCTCGCATCAACTCGACAATGCCGTCGCCCACGGTGCCCGAATGCACCACAAGCCGTGCATGGCGACCCAGCTCGCGGCACACCGCATCGGGCAGGGCGCCAATGCCGAACTCCAGCGTCGCGCCATCGGGGATGAATGGCGCCGCATGGCGCGCGATGGCCGGTTCGACTTCCCCGTTTTTCGCTGGCGGGGGCGCAGCCGGCGGGCGCGAGCTTTCGACGAGGAGGACAAAATCTTCGCGCCGCAGCCGCTTCTCGGTATGCGTCCAGGGAACCTGCGCATTCACCTCGGCGACCACCACGCGTGCCGTTTGCAATGCGGGGATCACGTAATCGGCCGCGAGGCCCAGGCTGTACTCGCCGCGCGCGTTCGGCGGACTCACCTGCAGCATCACGACATCAGCACGGATCTTCCCCGAGCGGATCATCGTCCCGATCTGGGAATAAGGGATCGGTTGGATATCCAGGGCGCCGGCATCGGCTAGGGCGCGGTTATGGCCGATGCCGCAGTACGCGGACAGGCGCAGATGGTCCGCGTGCGCGGGCTTCAGGATGCCGGCGTAGTTGACGCCCAGAAAGACGCCTGCGCCGGAAAACGCCGCGCGTTGCGCGACCAGCGCCTCCACCAGCGTCTGCGGCTCGGCACAGGCCTGGCCGAAGATGACCCCGTCGCCGGGTCGAATTACACTAGCTAGATCGATCATCGGGACGATTATGACTGACGAGAAATGTCTGGACGTGATTCTGCGCAAGGCGCGTACCCACAATGTCTTCACCGACAAGCCGGTGAGCGACGACACCCTGAGGCAGGTCCACGAGCTGATGAAGTGGGGGCCGACCAGCGCGAATTCGCAGCCCGCCCGCTTCGTTTTCGTGCGCTCGGGCGAAGCCAAGGAAAGGCTGCGGCCGGCGCTGAGCGACACCAACCGCGACAAGACGATGAAGGCGCCGGTCACGGCGATCGTCGCCTACGACACCCGGTTCTACGAGTTCCTGCCGCGCATGTTCCACAACCCCGATGCCATCAACTGGTTCCGCGGCGAGGACAAGAAGGCGCTCGCCGAAATCACCGCCTTCCGCAACGGCACGCTGCAGGGCGCCTACTTCATCATCGCGGCGCGCGCGCTCGGCCTCGATTGCGGGCCGATGTCGGGCTTCGACAACGCGAAGGTGGATGCGGCGTTTTTTCCCGACGGCCGGTGGAAGTCGAACTTCCTGATCAACCTCGGCTACGGCGATCCTGCCAAGCTCTTTCCGCGCAATCCCCGGCTCGGCTTCGAGGAGCAGTGCCGCGTGATCTAGTCGAAGCGGACGTTCTTGACGACCTGATCGCGTACCGGCCCCGAGATCCTCAGCTTCACGGCCCATTCGCCGTGCATCTCGAGGTCGAGCCGAGCCTCGTATTCGCCCGGCTTCTTTCCGGGGCGGGCTTTTACCGGCTTGATGTTGTGCGCCATCGGCATGGAAGGCATGTCGGCGCCGACGCTGACCTGCGCCCCCGCTAGCGGCTCGCCGCCGCGGTACAGACGGATGACGCAATCGTAGATGAAGTCCTTCCCGGCGTGCTTGCAGTCGAGATCTGCCTGTATTTTCTGTGCGAGTACCGGGGCTGCGAAAAATGCCAGAAAGCAAAGAAAGAATCTCATAGTTTCGACTTTAGCCAATGCACGGCCTGCTCGTCGAGCAGCCCGCGTGGCCTGAAGACGAGCAGCACCGCCACCAGCCCGCCGAAGGCGATCATGCGGTATTCCTGCAGCGGCCGGATGGCCTCGAGCACGCCGATGTCGAGCATCACGCCGAGCAGCGGCCCGAACACCGTGCCGAGGCCGCCGATGAGGCCATAAGCGAGACTGTGCACGCCGAGCATGATGTCGAAGTTGCGCGGCTCGATGTAGGTGTTGTGGTGCGCGAACAGCGCGCCGCCCAGCGCGGCAAGCGCTCCGCCGGCGGCCACCACGCCGAGCTTCAGCCGATCGACGTCGATTCCCGCCGAGCGGGCGAGATCCGGATCATGGCCGAGCGCGCGGATAGTCACCCCCAACCTCGAGTTTTCAATTAGTACAAGAATTACCACCATGCCGGCGAGAAGCATCCATACCAGCGCAAGAAAATCCAGCGGCTCGAAGCCGCGCTCGAACATCCAGCGGATGCCGCGAAAGCCCTGCGTGCCGTCCGGGCCGACCTTCTCGGCGCCCACCGCGATCTGCCAATGGAACAACTCGAACAGGATGCGCAGCATCTCCGCCGCGGCGAGGGTCGCCATCGCGAAATACAGGCCGCGCAGGCGCAGCGTCGGCAGGCCCACCAGGGCCGCGGCCGCCGCGCCGAGCGCCATCGCCGCGAGCACGGCGAGCGGCAGCGGCCAGCCCAGCATCGCGGTGCAGATTCCGGCGGCGTAGGCGCCGACACCGAAGAACGCCTGTTGACCGAACGACAGCTCGCCGGCCACGAGCACCAGCCAGGCCGACAGCGCGACGAACGAGAACAGGCCGACGTTCGTCAGAACGCCGATCGCGTATTCATCCATGGCGGGCGGATGGCAAGCAGGATGAAGAGCAGCAGATAGGCGACAAAGTCGCGGAACTGCGGACCGAGATACCACTGGCTGTGCGCCTCGATCAGGCCGAGCACCACACCGCCGGCGACCGCGCCCGGCAGGGAGCCGAGACCGCCCAGCATCATCGCCAGCATGCCCTTCAGGGTCGACCACATGCCGAGCATCGGCGTCACCTGCTCGTGGCTAGAGACGATCAGAAAGCCGGTGAGCCCGCCGATCGCCGAGGCGAGCGCGAAGACGCGCAGCGAGATCGCCGAGACGCTGATGCCGGACAGCTCGGCCGCCGCCGGACTGTCGATGACTGCGCGCACGGCGGTGCCGAAGCGCGAGCGGTAAAGAATTGCCCACAAGGCAGCGCAGACCAGGACCGCCGCAAGGAGCATCACGAGAGACTCGACTCGCAGCGAAAGCGCTCCGATTGCCAGCGGCCCACCGTCATAGAGGGCGGGGAAAGAATACAGATGCCTCGGCAGGGCGAGCGTCGCGAGCTCCTCGAACTGCATCCACAGCGCGAAGCTCGCCACCATCGCCGCCGCGGCGGCGCCCTTGCGGTGAGGGGCGAAGCAAAGCCTCTCCACATAGACGCCGGCAAGCACCGAGCCGGCAATCGCGATCATTGCAAGCGGCAGCAGGCCGATTCCCGAGCGCAGATACATCCACGTCGCGCAATAGCAGCCGAACATGATCGCCGGCCCGTAGGCCAGGTTGGCGCGCCGCAGGACGCCGAAGATCAAGGTGAAGCCAACCGCGAGCAGCGCATAGGAGGAGCCGAGCGCCAGCCCGTCGAGCGTGTTCTGGAGAAAATCGATCAAACCCTGG
>Ga0209220_1000406_pt1 | contig 15063 bp, 16 predicted proteins | sample BlaSpr_A8_OM3_M3_FD_187984 | JGI IMG/M metagenome (GOLD analysis project Ga0209220, IMG submission 187984) | Forest soil microbial communities from Thunder Bay, Ontario, Canada - Black Spruce, Ontario site 2_A8_OM3_M3 (SPAdes) (version 2) | ecosystem: Environmental > Terrestrial > Soil > Boreal... | reverse complement strand
TCGGCGAATTCCAGGAAAGTGAAGGTGCCGTCGTCGCAAGCGCGCAAGAGCTTGATGTTCTGGCTACCGGATACGGAGTAGTGGCAATTGCGAACCTTCACCCGTGTCGCCATGTCGGCTTTGGCCTGCCAGCCGATGGGCTTGCGAATGGCACCCGGGTTGACGGCGATCTCCCCTTCGGGCGGATAGCTGAAGCGCAGCAGATAGGTTGCGTCGCGCTTGTCCTTGGGTGTCGTCGCCGTCAGCCGGAAGTAATACATCCGGCGGTCGGTGACCACCGTCAGATTCGTGACCGCACGCGGTTCGACGGGCTTCAAATGCACCCGGTGCCCCATCGGATACGCCTGCCAGGCAATCGTGTCGCCCAAGGTCAGGTACTGCACTGTCTCACCCTGCTCGAACTCGATGGTCGTGGTGAATCGATAGCTTCCCGTCACTTCGTAAACCTCGGAAGCGTTGTAGACGACTTGACGAATCCGCTGATCGGTCGCAGTCGGCTGGGGAATCCGTGCGGCCAGGCCGGTCTGGCTGGCGATGGCCAACGCCACCAGAACGATCGCCTTTTTCACGGAGTGCCTCCTTTACCCGGTGCTGCGCCTTGATTCACCAACTCCTGGTCCCTGCGATACGCGACCGCGCGAAAGTTGAGCGGATTGAGAATGCGGTCTTCGTTTCGCAGCGGGCGGTCGCTGTAGCGAAAGCTGACTGTCGAGACGTACTGCTTTTCGACGGGATTCGCTTGAGCGCCGAGCGACTCCTCGATGGCCGCGTAGCGCACCTGATAGGTATTCGCGTTGTTCGGAATCGGCAGAACCGTGCTCACTTCGATTCGGCGGCGCACCTTGGCGCCGTACCGCTTCATCGGGCTGCTGTCGTTGTACTGTGAGGTTTCTTCCTCGTACTGCCGCCAGACGTTCCCGTCCGACATTACGCGGACCAGCTTTACGCTCGTGACAAGGTCCTGCGGATCGTAGAATTCCCGCGCGATCACGTATCGCGCCACGTCGCTCCGCTGAATCGCTTCCTTCTGGGTGAGTTCGCCGACGCTTTTGCTGTATTCGACGGAGGTCACCAGGCCGGTGCGCGAATCGACCGTCACGGCGAGAGGCACCAATTTCTGGAGAGGCAGCAGCATCGCCACGGCGGCAACTGCGGCGGCGGCGATCAGTCCGGCGATGATCGTGGCGAGAAACCATCTGTTGCGTTCGACGACGATAGACCCGTGGGTCAGATACTCCCACTCCTTCGCCTGGGGATCGCCCAGCAGCGTCGGCGGAGGCATTTCCATCGACGACATTTCCATTTCGTTCCCCATCACGCTCTCGCGGAAGTTCTGGCCGAAGTTCTCGCGGACGTTCTCGCCGCTTGCGGACCGGACAACTGGCCCTGACCTCTGCTCGATCCCATTTGAATGCGGGGCCCGCGGCGGGCCACCGCACCGAGCGCTCGTTGGGTTGATCGGACCACGTGGCCCGTGGCATCGCCGATGTAGCTCATCGAGCCGATCAGCGAATGCGCGTGTCCGTCCGCCTTGCGCAGCACGAAAAGCAGCGACGTGAAGATCAGCAGGAGCGGAAGCACCCGGCCCTGAAGCTGCGTCGGGTCGAGCGAATCGGCGGTGTAGAGCTCGCCTTCCGGGACCACCGCCAGATAAATCCCGTAGCCCAGGCCGAGCGTCGCATAGACGATGAGTTGGAAGACGACGAGCGTCACCAGCGATGCGATCCAGTTTTTGAACCACTGCCGGGTTGCGTCGAACAGCAGGAAGGCCACGAAGATCGGTCCGAGGCCGAGCGTCGCCGCGACGAGCAGCTTTGCGAGCAGCAGCAGGAATACCGCGAACGCCGTCAGGCTCAGGGTCATTACGAATACGACTGCGCCGAGCCCCCACAACGCGAGATCCCATCCGGAACGCGACCAGATCGAAAAGGCCGTGTCCATCCCGCGGTCGTACAGATCGTCCAGCGCGCTACCCGCGTTTCGACCAAGCGAAAGCGTCGAGCTGAAGAGATCGGGGCTCTTGGTGAACACTTCATAGAGGTAGCTGAACCAATCCCAGTTCAACGCCGTATACGTGACGAAACCGATCAGGAGGATGTTTCGGAATGCCGACGTATACAGGTGCTGGATTTGGCCGGTCATCACCATGTACCCGTACACGACAACAAACAGGGTGACCGCCGCCCAGAGGGGCGCGCTCACGGTGTTCGCGACCGGGCCGAATACCCGCGTGACGAAGTCGGCGGTGACGTTCTCGGTCACCGTCAGCACCGTCGTCGGCAGCCCCACCGTCATCCCTTCCGGGCCGCAGCGTAACGCTGCCGCACGCGATCATCGAAGAGATGCTCGCGGGTCAGGCTTCCGGCGATCCCTATTTGCGACGCCCGCTGCTGAAGCTCCGAGGCGCACCCCGCTTTCTGCTGCTCCGATACCGACGAAATCTTTCCGCTCGCCGAGAACTTGAGCCCGTTGAACTGTTTGACGTACAACGCGGGCTCGTAGAGAGCTGCGGCACAGGAGGCCGAAAAGGCGTTCTTCGGCTCGATCCATTGCGCGAACTGCCCGTCGCTGGCAGCCACCAGCGGGTTGTCCTGCTTTGCGCAGGAACTCAGCGCAACGACCGCCATACCGGCAAATAACCACAGTCTATTCATCCGACCACCTCGATTGGTTCGTTGGGAAGTGGATTCCGACTGCAAGGAGACCCCGGGGCGCCGACGCAGGGCGATTTCACCGTGGGTTGCGCGCAGCCTCCAAGCACCACAATTGCAAAGACCACGGCAATCGTGAGCAGTTTCATGGCTGGCGCACCCGGTACTGGTAGTTGGAGTCGAACCGGAGCAGCTCGGTACGGGTGGCCTGGGTTTGCACCCTGTCGTTCTCCGCGCTTGCGCTGAGGTTGCCCTGGACTGCGGACAGCCGCGCGATGGCGATCTGCAGCATCGCGTTCTCGGACACCAGGCGATTGTTGAGGTCGGTCGCTTCCTTGATGTTCTGCGTGCTGTCGATGCGCTGTACCAGCTGCTCGATGTTCCTCCGGTGGATCTCCACCGCGTCGTAGGTCGCATCCGTCACCGCGAACGCGGCGCGGGTATTGTCGTAGCTCAGCTTGTAAGCTCCCGCGTTGCGGCTCTTGTCAGTCGCGAACAGCGCAGGATCGACGGTCTTCATGAGACCCTCGTAGTAATCCATCTTGGTCTGGTATTTCCCCTCCTGCTGCAGCTTGACCACCTCCTGCCATGAACCGGGGACGATGCTTTGTGCGCCCAGCGCCTCCGCCTGGCCCATCCCGCCGATTCCGTAGCTGCCGGTGATGGCCTGATATTGATTCCTCAATTGCTCGAGCTGCGACTTGAGTTGCGCGAGCTGCTCGATCATTTGCAGGTACTGCTCGATGCTCTGTATGAGGTTCGCGATGTCGATTACCGCGAATTGCGCGTAGCTCTTTGGAACCGCGATGGCGAAAGACAGGCAGGCGACCGCGATAAGCAAAACCGATTTGTGGACTCTCACTTTGCTGTCTCCATGAAAGCGGGCAACCAGACTTCCGGGTCCTGGCTGTTGACCTCGTGCATGATTTCGCGCATGCGCCGCACGTTCCCCTCGTTCCCCGAGAGCACGGGGAGAAAGCGGCCAAGCTCCGGCGTGTCGAGCCTGGCGCGCACCACCACGCTGTCGTTCCCGTGCCGTATGAGGGCGAGGCGCTCTTCCGGTTCCCACTCCCGCAGCAGGTCGAATTCGCGCTGCGACAAGCCGAACACCTTCCGGTAGTCGTGCTCGTCGGCACGGTCGCAGGCGAAGTAGAGAAACGTGACCGGCTGCTTGACGAGACTGTCGGAGTTTTCGTCGTAGGACAGACCGATATCGGGCGTGATGAAGATCACCACGCCGTTTTTCTTCCGTACCGTCATCAGCCAGTCGTCGATGCGGGCGCGGAAATACGGGCTGCGCCGCAGCTTCCAGCCCTCCTCCAGCACGATGATGAAGGGCTCGCCGTCCATCACGAGATCGATCCGGTGAAACACGTACTCCAGCACCGCGAGCAGCGCGACTTCGTCCTGGATGATGCGGGTCGTGTTGAAATAGCAAAAGCGCGCGTCGAGCTTGAATCGGTCCTCGTCGTTGTCGAACAGGCCGGCGTACTTTCCCCCGGCCAGCCAGGCGGCCAGACGGCTCCGGAGGCTCCCTTCGCGTCCGAGCCCGAAGTAGCTTGCAATCTCGATCAGGCTTCGCTCGGACGGCGCGTGCCGATAGATGCCGTCAATCGCCGCTTGAATGATTTGCCGGTCGTCCGCGTCGAGCGGGTCGCCGCCCGCCGCGAGGCGGTTCTCCAGCCACTGCGACAGGAAGGCACGGTTGACCGGGCTGTCCGGCAGCGCCAGGGGATTGAACCCGCTCGGTTCGCCCAGGGCGACGTCGGTTACGGCGGCACCACAGGCGCGCGCGAAGATTTCGCCGCCGTTCTTGTCGTCGAAGTAGAAGATCCTCGGATTGACCCGCTGCGCCTGCGCAAGAAGCAGATTGAGCAGCGTCGATTTCCCTCTGCCGGTCGGCGCGGCCACGAGCACGTGGCCGGGCGGATACGGCCCGCTCCCGGAATGGAAATTCAGGAAGTACGGCGTCTTGCTCTCCGTCTCCAGGACGGTGATCGCCCTGCCCCACCAGTTGCCGTCAGGCCGTCCGCGCGAAAAGTTGTGCAGGCTCGCGAACCCCGCGAGGTTCGTCGTCGAGATGCGGCGCTTGCGCGCCACGTACTGAAAATTCCCCGGCAGCTGCGCCCAGAAACAGGCTTCGAGATTCAACGTTTCGCGCGTGGCCTGGATGTTGAGGTCGATGAAGCAGTCCTCGACCGCCACAAGCGCGCGGTCCAGCGACGCGAGCTGATTGTCGGCCGCCTTCACCAGCACCGACAGGTGATGCCAGCCCATCGCGACGCGGCCCGAGGCCACGTCGCTCATCGCGTCGGTCAGATCGTCGATCTGGTCCTCCGCCTTGTCCTCCGATTGGTCCAGGCGCTTCTGCTGAACCTCGATTTCCTTGGTCGAAGTCGGCCGGTCCTCGAAATGGTAGGACTGCGTGATGACCACCTCGACCGGCAGGTTGAGGAACCGGTCGAGCATGTCGCAATCGGTCATGTCGGGGTACTCCTTCACGCTCAGGAATGCCCCTAGTTGGCTCCTCGTCCAGCCGCGCATTTCCATCGCCTCGTTCCCGAAGATCGGACGATTCCTGCCGAGGTAGTCCCGGATCGGCATGCGCGGCACGCGAACGTCGGCGTCCTCCCAGTTCACCAGGTAATGGAGGAAGCCCAAGGGCTGCGAATACCAGTCCTCGTTTTTGCGGTACATGCATAGCAGCTTCGGCTCGTAGCCGCCAAGCGTCTGCAGCACGCGCTGCGTCACGTCCCGCAACTCCTGCGCACAGCGCTTGCGCCAGTAGTCGAGCTTGTCGCGCTGGCGCTTGTGGCTCAGGTAGACGACGCGATCCTTCGCGCCCACCAGAACGCCCGATTTGTAGGGGAACTTCACGAGCGAGACGTAAATGTCGTTTACGTATTGCTCGCTCCGCTCATGCTTCCGCCGCCACGCGGCGTCCAGCTCGGCGCAGAACCGGTTGGGGAACGTGCCCTCCGGGTACTCGAAGTGCTTTCGCCGGATGACATGCACCGTCACTCCGAAGTCGCTCTTGGCGATCGAGCGCACCAGGCGGTTGCGAAAGCGCTTCTGACGCCTCAGATCTTCTTCGTCGCGGGTCTGGAATGCGAGGCCTTCCAGCTTGATGATCTGAATAAGCTGGTCGTCTTCCGTGAGCAGCGTTTCGGCGTCGTAGTGGGCGATGTACGGAATGAATCGCCGCAGCCGCTGCTCCTTCTTCTTCGCCTCGCTGCCGGCGGGAGCGGTCTGCGCAAAGTCGAGCCCGAGCCTAGTCAGGATCATAGCTCGTGCCGCCCCACACTTTTTTGTTCGCGCCCTTCCCCGTTAGCGCGAAGCCGGTCCACCAGATGCCGAAGTAGTCGGGGTCGTCCAGACACTTCCAATAGCACAATACGTGCAACAGGGCGGCGCCCGCCAATACCCACAGCGAGCGGCTCACGAGGAACGCGATAGACCACACGACCACCTCAAGGATGAAGCAGTCGAGCGTGACGCCGAGAACCATGGCGTCGCGCGTCATGCCCTGGTACAGCGGATCTTCGCGGTCCACCGATCAAGTCCGGATTTCGTCGACGATCAGCACCGCCCCGAAAACTATGACGATCCCGATGATCGACACCAGGGCCTTGCGCTTGTCCATCATTCCGTACTTCATCCGGTAGCCGATCGCCGCAATCGTGACAACGGCCGAGCCGACCGCCCACTGGTTGGTGAGCAGATCGACGGCCTTGAAGAGCAGGCGCGTGATCGGATCGTCGGCGTAGGCAGGCAGTGACAGCAGAGCCAGCATCAACGCACTACACATACGTTCCAGCGCGCGCCGGACACCTGCCGGCTGGTGTTCGGCCAAACCCTGTAGATTCTTTGCCATCTCGATCTCCTCGGTCCGATAGTCGGGTCAGCGGCGGCTGACCTGCGCGGTGTTGTCTGTCCGGGAAAGCATAGGCGCACCGATTTTCGGCCGCAGTAGTAAAAATGGCGGAAATTTACTATTGAATTTAGTAATATCCTGTGCTAGGCGAAATCATGGGAACCTCACCAATTTCTTTGGAACAGCAAGCGCTGTTTACCTCGATGCTGACCAAGGCGTTCGGGGGGCAGTACGCGCTCGTGATCGACGCACGCAGCCAGCGCGAGTACACGGAGGACCACGTTCCCAGCGCCGTGAACCTGCCGGTCGTGGACAACGAGGAGTACGCGGAAGTCGGCACGACTCATCGGACCGACAAGCATCGCGCCTATCTGATCGGAGTTTCCTACGCGCTCAAGAATATTTCGCGCTCGATAGAGGACTTGGTCGCGAGCCACCCGAAGGACGCGAAGATGCTCGTTTACTGCTTTCGGGGCGGCAAGCGCAGCAAGCTGTGGTTCGACGCCCTGTCCACCATCGGATACCGCGTAGACCGCCTACCCGGCGGCTGGAAAGCGTACCGGGCGTGGGTGAGAGATCAGCTAACTGAGCTACCTCGCAAATTCCGCTACAACGTCCTGTGCGGCCCCACCGGTTGCGGGAAGACCCGGCTGCTTTCAGCGCTTGCGTCGGTGGGTGCCCAAGTTCTCGACCTTGAGGATCTGGCACAGCACCGCGGATCATTGATCGGCGACCTTCCCGGTGTCGCACAGCCTAGTCAGAAATGGTTCGAATCGCTAGTCGTTGAAAAGCTTTCGCGCTTCGATCCCACGCGTCCCATTTGGGTTGAATCCGAAAGCAAGAAGATCGGCGCGATCCAGGTCCCCTCTGTTTTGCTTGAAACAATGCGCTCCGCGCGCCTGTTCAGCCTCAGTGCGCCGATGGCTGAGCGGGTCGCCCTATGGAGGGAAGACTACGGCCACTTCGAGCGTGATCTGGACGGCATGATGGATCGCCTGCGCCACTTGCGCCCGCTTGTCGGCGGCGAGGAATTTTCTCGCTGGCAGACCTTCGTGACAGAAAAACGCGCACCTGAGTTGTTCCAGCGGCTGATGGAAGCGCACTACGACCCCGCCTACGCTCACTCGATCCGCAAGAACTTCCCATTGATTGCCCAGGCGTCCAAGGTGGACCTCCTCAGACTCGACCGCGACTCCCTCCTTGAGGCGGCCCGGCAAATCCACGGCCAGCCTGCTACGGCTTGATCCGACGATGAAGCTTTACGGCTACCGGAACGGCAGGACGCTTCGGGCGTTATGGGCTCTCGAAGAAATCGGCGCGGTGTATGAGTACGTGGAAGTGGACATCATTCGCGGCGAAGGACGCACGCCGGGGTTTCTCAAAATCAACCCCGGCGGAAAGGTCCCCGTACTGGACGACGGTGGGACCATCATCACCGAGTCGGCCGCCATCTGCATGCACTTGGCCGAAAAGTACCCTACAAGCCAGTTACTGCCCCCCGCTGGCACCGCTGAACGTACCGAATGCTACAAGTGGATCAGCTTCGTTCTCACGGAGCTGGACGCGCTACTTTGGACCATCGCCAAGCATCGCTTTGCGCTTCCAAAGGAGCGCCGCGTCCCCGCCATAGTTGATTGTGCTGCTTGGGAGTTCGAGGCCGCGGCAAAGATTCTTGCCACGGGATTGGAAGATCGCGTCTACCTCGTTGGAACGTCCTTCAGTGTGGCTGACATTGTTGCGGGCCATACTCTCCTTTGGGCAAAGAGTGCGCGCTTGGAGCTAGGCTCCGAGTCATTGGTACGCTATCTGGCTTCACTCCAGATGCGTGATGCTCTCGCGCGTGCTCGTGAAAAAACACATCTCCTTCCGATCTCTCCGGCGTAATCGTATTCAGCGTGTAGCGGGCACTACGTCCTAGAAGGGATTTTCTTCCCTCGCCTCTTTTAACAATTGCTGTACCGTTCGAAGCACTCGCCCTTCATTTAGCGCATCCTTGGCTGTCGCATCGATGGCGGTCACGCGTGGATTGCCGCCAAGAGTTGCCTCAGCAGCTAGGAGCGCGGACGCGTTTGGTTCAACGACAACAATCCTGAGTTTCCCATTGGTCTCGAGACCCTGCTTAACGATCTCGTTTATGTAGTCATCACCAAAACTATATCCGATGATCACAAGCACGTTCGTAACAAGGATGCGTTCCGAAAAGTGGTAGGCCAGACTAAGGAATGGCTGTCGAGCGGACAACTTGTTCGCCGTACCGAAGATCAGAAGCGGTCGATGTTCATCAGAAATGTCTTCCGCGTTCCGATGCCTCGGAAATTCGAGCGAACACAAACCATAGAGCTCATCTTCAATCCAGTCTAGCGAACCGTGGAGCTTGAACAGTCGGATCACATCCGTCGTCGGATCGAACAAGGACGGTCGCCAGCCGTCCTCCATAAAACCATTCGTGAAAGTGTGTGGGCCGAAGGTGGTTAGCGCATGTTCTAGGCACAAATCGTAGTTAAGGCTAAACACATCTAGACGAACATCCTTACTATGCAGATCCGCTAGCCGAGCTATGTAAGCGATAGATTTGAGATCCTCGATCTTCAACCATTTCTCTAGCTGCGAGAAAATGAACTCAATAAAATCACTCAAAATACTTGAGTTAAGGGTCTCAAGTTCAATGACTCTCTGGTGCCATCCAGAGATATAGGCCGCGAGCGGATTTGTAAGACGATCTCGAAGTTGAAGTGCGGAAACAGCTATCTGCTCAATGTTTATGCTGCGACCTGGATCTCTATTGAGTACGCCTTCTTGGAAGCGAACGGCACCCTCGAGGAATCTCAAAGTAGCTAGCAGCACCCCTGCTTTCTCTCTTAGCTCGACATCGGTCTCGTGAGCCTGCGTACGTTCAATCAGTTCCTGTTTCAGCTTTTCCGCTAGTCCAGTGGAAAGAGGAAGACCCGCATCACACGTAAGGCCAGCTCCCCCGAGAACGGCAATCCGCACAGCCATTACAGGAACCACATCTTTGTCTGAAGGAGAGCAAGGGCTTTATCGCCGTAGAGCTTCTCGATTGACTGGGGCGATATGTGACTTAGAGTTCTGGCAATTAGATTTCCGTAGAGAATCGATATTGGTTTTGAACGAGCATTGAATCCTCTCCAGTTAACTTGGCTCAGGTCATTAATCTGAGCAATCAGAGCCTTTGATTTCAAAGGAGTGACGGCGTGGTCTTGCGGAACCACCCTCAGCGCAGTTGGAGTTCGTTGGCTCCACGCCTGCTTTTCCTCCCTCCCCTCGGTGTAAAGCATGAACTCCCTGGCAGACATCTCAATTACGGTCCCGCGGGGAGGTACCCCATCCTTAGTCGCCGGATCAACCGCGAAAAGATAGTCTTCATCATTGATGCGAATGACATTTATCTCGATTGCCTCGCTCTTTGCAACGTTCACAGCTGCCGCAGTAACTATCCGCCTCTCTTCATTCGAAAACTCCTTTGGGACATGAACTGACAGCGTCGTCGGTTTTGCACCTTCCTTTATCGCCCGCGACAGAGTTCCCTCGACTGTGTCCCTTAGCAATTTGAAGTATTCGTCCCGCGTACGAGCGATTCTCCCTATCGACGTAAACTTAAATTGCCCAGTCCCTGTAAAGCACGCTGTAAAGCCAATAGAGACAGCAGTCTTACGGGTTTGTCGGTCATAGAGGTGAACACGGCCGACACCCACAACGATATGTTCCGCTTGAGATGTTTGAGCGACAATCCAAGGTACCCCTCCCAACTTGCTGAACGCAGCCAAAGCGATGTTTGCCACCGACCAATCAAACTGCGTAGAACTCTCAATAAGGTCGTGGGTCACCCCTTGGGAAAGAATTCCCTCCTGCAGCAACTGCGCTTTACAGAAATAGTACGGCGTCGATTCCTCCCAATCGGGGGTCTTCGGGTGGATAACGAAGCAGAGATCTGGCTTTGTCGAGTGCTTGGCATGCCAAGAGATAACAGCAGCGGCGTATTGCTTCGCGGCTTCCTCGTGACTAAGTCCGCTTATAGAGAAGCCGGTTATCGGCTCGACTTGGTCTTTTTGGAGGGATAGACGAAACGTTCGTTCCAACCCCTTGAAGTATCCGATTCCATTGCGAAGGGCCAAGTACAGCTTGTTTGCGTCATCCCGATACTCTGTCGGGAATACGAAACTAAATCGTGGCGCACGGTCCAACGGCAGCGCCTTGTAGGGGCCGAACTGCTGAAGACCCCGGAACCGATCAATGCCAGTTCCGCCGCCGAACATGAGCTTAACCGGTGGAAGAACGTATCCGTTAAACATGTAGCGAAACCTCGGCGGCTAATGGCGACAAGCCGAGTGACAAGTTCAGCGATGCGTAGGGAGGCGAAGGCAGTACGATGGCTGGAGAAGAATCTGGGCTAGTAAACTTTCTGATGGCCTCCAACCGGTCCCGTAAAACCGACGTATTTCGCCGTCCTGACGACGTCAGTACAAAGCCCAGTTCTTGGGTTCTATGCCAAAGCGACCTGGTGCCGGTCTTTCCTAACGTCTGCTCATATTCGCTTATTGTCGCCGTTGTAGCCTCAAGACAAAGGTCCTTGGCCAACAATCGTCGTTTCACCCCGTCTCTGCAAGAAACGTCAACCTGCGTGGCTGTGGGGATCGTCTCGACATGTCCCAGGTAACGTCCGACAAAACTGAGAGGGACTGGATCATCCGAAATAGGTCGTTCCTTAGGTCGATAGAGAACTGGTTTTCGCAGCGCAATTTGCATGAGGTCGGGATTGTCTAAGTTCGAACGGAAATCCCTCTTCACTTCCCATCGCGCCACCAAAAGCCGCGACGACGCGATTCTGCTCGGAGGCGGCAACTTGATTTTTATACCTACTCCCGTCCGTATTTCGACTTCTCCGGTGACCTGTTGTGGCGATGGCGTAGTGATGGTCGCTCCGAAACGATCAGACTCGACGAACAGGCCGCGAGAACGGAAATAGGTGAGCAGTGACGCCATCACCACGTCGCTCACCACGTGTACAAAATGGTCGCGCCCTACTAACTTTTGCCCGATCCCTGCCGGCGGCGCTGGACCATCGATCAAAAATATTCCAATGGACCCGTCATCATTTTTCGCACGTGCAGTTCGGAATTCCTGGAACCGCTTTTGAATTTCAATCGTGGACGTATCCCACGAAGCCGCGTTGCTACTCGGAAGCGAAAATTCCTCCGGGGCTATCTCAATCGGAAAGCAATTTAGCAAAAGCTGCATTGTTAGTTCGATTTCTGGTGAATGAAGCTCCCTACAGCTTCGTTAGCTGCACAGTATCTTATACTTTTGCGAGGCGCGCCTTCTCACCCAGCTTCGATAGTCGTCGCAATTGACAGTCGGCTAGCTTGTGTTGAGTGAGACGCCATGCAACAGCACGGCGTGTCTCGCCTGTCTTCCGGACTCTAGCGAAAACGCGATAGAGGAAACAGAGGTAGGTGCTTGCGAGTAATTGGAGAACTATGCCGAACGGAGAGATTTGCCGACGCCTAAGCGTCGAACAGGACGGCTCTGACGGCTGCCGTGAACTTTTTGACGGTAGCTGCGTTCCGTCGAAAGCCCATGGTCAGCTCGAACTGAACGCCACGACCCGTTGCGCCGCGATTGACAATGTTGCTAGGGTCGGTTCCGCTGAGGGGTCCGGCTGCGTTTTCTACTTCAATTCCCTTTGCGGCCAGACCCTTTTTGAGTGCTGCGATCAACTTAGAGTCCAGGCCTCCCAGACATACTCGCTCTCCTTTTGCTCCCCAACCGTGAATTGAAACCACATGTTGGTGAGCGGCGACCAGTTTCTCGCAGGTCGGCTCATCAAAGAGATGGCTCGCGATGTGCAGACCGCTATCTGTCTTAAGCGCCTTAAAGCAGTAGAAGCTGAAGTCCCTTCCCGCGATAGCATTCGCGATCTTGTCCGTCCGCGGCTCAATCGTGCCGCCATGAGGCGCTATGACCACGACTCCAGAAGCAACCTTTCGACGCGATTGGAAATCGTAGTCCTTTCGCCGCTTTTCAGTGGCGGCCAAGGCTCCAAAGCGGGTGTACTTATCGTCTGCCATCATCTACCCCCCGTCAGCCCAATGATTGGGCAGTAAGGGAGTTTATCTCGCCATTCCGTGAGCAACTGACCCTTTAGGTTTTCTTTAGCCCTCAGGAGGCATTACAGCGACACATATGATCGAGTGCTCGAACGAGCGATAACGGAAGTGAAGCCTGAATTGCTGTTTTCGGACTGATAGGCCTATCGGCACCGCTCGGCCCGTAGCCACTCCCGCAGCTCATTCGTACCACTCTGCTGCACTTCGGCCAGCGCGTCGAGCCGCGGGTCGATCAACATGAACCAAAGCGGCGGCACAAGCGCCACGCAGAACATGGTGAAGTAGCTCGCCGGTAACCTCGGTGCGCCCTGCATGGCGTGCAGTTCGTAGTAGGGAGTCCTCGGCCGCAGATGGTGGTCGCTGTGGAACGTGTTGTTGAACGTCAGGCAGTTCGTTATCCAGCAGTGATGCGCCCAAGCGTGCTGCGGTCCAGCGTCCTCGCCTTCGTTCCGCACCAAGCCGTAGTGATGCAGATAGGTGATGACCTCGAAAACGAAGACGGCGAACAGGGCTTGGCCGACGAAGAGGATGCCCCCTACCCTGCCCCAAATTCCCAGGAACGCCGCGAACAGACCAAGCGAAAGCGAATAGCCTCGAATGACTTGGTTGTGCCACCAGGACTGTCCGGATCGCCTCAGCCGCGACCTCTCGACACCCCACGCGTTCCTCAGCCCTTGCAAAAAGTCTGATACCGCGAACCGATAGACCGACATTCCACGCCGTGCGGTGGCGCCGGATTCCGGCACGCCGACCGTGGCGTGGTGGTGGAAGTGCTCTACTGGCATATACCCGTAGCAGCACAGCGCAGTCATGAACCGTGCAAGGTGCTCGTCAAACCTGGACCGCCGGTGCAGCAGTTCATGTGCCGTGGGCAGAGCCACCGCGCTCCCGATCCCCACGCTCACGATAAGGCCGGCCAAGGTGACGGTGCCCAGATCGGACCGGGCAGCGTAGCCGGCCGCCCACGCCACAGTTCCGATCCATACCACCGCATAGATCCGGGGCAAATTGTGCAAATAGGCGACGAGCAGGCGAGACCGACGCAGCCCGACCATGGGCAACGAGTGGTCCTCGCCTACCAGAAGGCCCAGGATTGGAAACAGGCCGAAAACAACGAGTGCCGCAAGCCACGGCGACCCCGCGCGGACCCCAAGCGGCGTGAGCAGCGGCATGCCCAGGCACAGCGAGAAGCCGAGCAGCTTGAGGACCGGGCTCCGCATCATGGCGTCGGTTTGATCAGGCCGAGCGCCTCGGCCCTTTCCACCACGTATCGCTTCGTCGGCGCCTCGAGTTTTCTGTGCAAGCGCTGGTAGCGCGCCTTCACGCGCGACACGGTGACACCCAATTCTCGGGCCGCTTCCTCGGCGGTAGCGTGGTTCTGCGCCTTGTATAGCAGCTCCACATCCAAGTCGTCGAGCTCGAGGTCCGTCACGCTGGTATGGCGCAGTCGCGCGTCCCACCACTCCAGAAGCTCCATCGCGAACGCGCGCATCAAGCTCCGGTGCCTGACGAAGCTTCGATGGGCGAACGCGGGCCCCTCGTCTGTTCCGAGGTAGAGCACGCCCACGCGCGCGGACGAATCGCTGTGCGCCGGCACGACGACACCCGATCGGAACCCGTGTTCGGCCGCCGCGGTCATCATCCGCTGCTGGCCGGGGCTAGTCAGCGGGATATCTAACGCAAGTACCGGGCTTGTGTGATGCAGCGCGTACTCGATAAACGGGTCGATGGCGTACCACTTGTTCTGGTTGTAGAGGAAACACCATTCCGGCTTGCAGCCGACAAGATAGCGGTAGTGCTCGCGCTCGCCGCTGCGGAACAGCGCGCCGAACACGAACGCCTCAAGGCCGAAGTAGCGAACAATCTGCCTTGCTGCGTCGTCTACCGCCGCCTCGTTCTCATAGCCGCTGATCCATGAGATGGACTCATTGGCAAATTCGAAGGAGTTGATGGGATCAGGACGGGCTCTTCCCATGGGAATCCCGCAACGCTCTTTCGACCTTGATTAGAGCGCGCACTATCTCACCTCGTACGCGCACACAGTAAGGGTCCGCTGCAAGCAAGTTACGAGCAGTCCCGGCGTCCCGGAAAGGAAGAACCATCGTGAACGAGGTTCCGTCCCGTTCCACGACCTCGCGCTCGCAGACGAACGCCTCGCGATCGCGATAAATCCGAACTTTCAGAACCTCGCTGCCTAGCGGACTACTGAATTCGCTGAGTAGCGCTCTTGTCTTCTGCTTCTTGGGACGGTTCATTGGGGTTGGCCCCGCAATGCTCGCAAAATAAAGCCGCCAACGCTTCCGGCGCCGGCATACCCTCCCAGGTAAATGCGCTTTCCTCGCCGCAGGCGAGGCACTCACGAACTAGAAAGACGAACTGCTTTTTGCAGTCAGGACTTTCGCAGCGAATCAGA
>Ga0209220_1000405_pt1 | contig 15065 bp, 19 predicted proteins | sample BlaSpr_A8_OM3_M3_FD_187984 | JGI IMG/M metagenome (GOLD analysis project Ga0209220, IMG submission 187984) | Forest soil microbial communities from Thunder Bay, Ontario, Canada - Black Spruce, Ontario site 2_A8_OM3_M3 (SPAdes) (version 2) | ecosystem: Environmental > Terrestrial > Soil > Boreal... | reverse complement strand
GCCAACGGAGAGATATCGATAGCCGACCAGTTCAACCACCGCGCGATCATCATCGACCGCGAGAAGGAGCTCGAGTTTCAGTACGGCCAGACCAACGTGTCAGGCAACGGCCGGAACCAACTCAACGGCCCCTACACGTCGTTTGCGGTCGGGGACTACACGGGACAGACCAGGCCGCCGGCGGTCTTCTAGCGGCGACGGGAGGCGGCGAGGGATCCAGGCCGGGTCCCTCGCACACTCAATCGCCCAGATACGGCCGGATCATTCGGCCAAGCTCCTCGAGCTTTTTCAGAGCCGGGTCGCGCCCGTCCGGCGGCACGTACCAGATGAGGCGGTCGACCCCGGCCTTCGCGAGCTGTTCGATCTCCTCAGCGCTCGCCTTGGGGTAGCACGTCACGGGGATCGGTGCCCGGCCGGCGGCGTTCGCCATCTCCTGCAGCTCCGGGATCCTCTCCACCACCTGGCCGCGGTTGGGCATCCAGCCGTCCGCGTAGCACACGACCCGCTCGAGGATCTTGGGCCCGCTGCCGCCGAGGATGATCGGCGGGTGCGGCTTCTGCACGGGCTTGGGCGATGCGCGCATCGGTCCGAAATTCACCATGTCGCCGTGGTACTCGGCGACGTCTTCGCTCCAGACAGCCTTGACCGCCTCGACTCTCTCCCGCAGGAGCTTCCATCGGGTGCTGAAGTTCGTGCCGTGGTCCTCCATCTCTTCACGGTTCCAGCCCCCGCCGATCCCGAAGATGAAGCGCCCGTTCGAGACGTGGTCGAGGCTTGCCACCTCCTTGGCGGTGTGGATCGGGTCGCGCTGAATGAGCAGGCAGATGCCGGTGGCGACGCGGATCGTCTTGCTGGCGAGAGCCGCGACGGTCAGGGCGATGAACGGGTCCATCGTGTGCCAGTAGTGCTTCGGGAGCTCGGCGCCGCCGGGCCATGACGAGAGGCGGCTTGTCGGGATGTGCGAGTGCTCGGCCACCCACAGCGACTCGAAGCCCAGCTCCTCGGCGGCCGGCGCGAGCTCGGACATCGAGATCGCATAGTCGGTTGGAAAGATCGCGACGCCGAACTTCACCTCAACAATGTTGAGGGAATCAGAAAGCCAGGGCCGCCCTCGGTGAGCCGCTGCGAGGGTCCTCGGGTCCCACGCGATTCAGGTCGAGCGCGGTGAACAGCGCGCCCACAGCCCTCGGGTCGAGACGGGTGCGCGCCTCCTCGACCAGGACCCGCCGCGCCTCGGTGGCTGAGCAGGCGTCGCGATACGGCCGGTCAGAGGTCAGCGCGTCATACGTGTCGGCGACGGCAACGATCCGCGCCTCGATGGGTATCGCTTGCGCTTTGAGACCGTAGGGATAGCCGCTCCCGTCCATCCGCTCGTGGTGGTACAGCACGGCCAGCAGCTCGCGGCTCGAACGGCCTGGGCCCGCTCGGTCGAGCATGCTGAGGCCGATCTCGGGATGCGTCCGTACGAGCAGCCACTCCGACTCGTCGAGAGGTGCGTGCTTGTCGAGCACCGAGTCGGGAATTCCCAGCTTGCCGACGTCGTGCATGAGCCCGGCTCGCGCCAGGACTCGGAGCTCGGTTGCGCTCATCGACATCTGGCGGCCGATGTGCACGCAGAGGCGCGCGACCCTCAGGTTGTGCGCGCCCGCTTCGCGGTCCTTGATGCCAAGGCCAAGGGCCACTACGGCGTCGAACCAACCCCGAATCTGGCTCAGCGGCGGCTGTGCTGGCAAAAGGCCCCTCCAGTTGCTTACCGGTGCCGGTTACCTCGCGTCTCTATGAAACGCCCAGTACGTCAACGGTCGGAAGGGGTGGATGGGTCGCCGTCCGACGCAAGCGAAACGCGACCGCCAGGCTACTTGCCGTAGCCTGCCTCCAAAACCCCGACCCCCGTTTACCCTATTGCCGCGGTGATGCAGCCCCCGACCACTTACGCGGGTCAGATCTCGGCTGACGGCCAGTTCCAGTGGGACGGCACTCAGTGGGTGCCGGTCGCCCGGGGCACCCGATTCCCGACTTCCTGGACGCGGCCGATGCAGCTCGCGGCGGCAGGCCTTCTGGCGTTCGAGGCGGTCTTCACGGTCGTGACGACGGCCGCCTTCATCAACCACGACGCGATCATCAAGGTCCTCGCGCAGCAGAACACCCAGGTTCCGCAGGGCATGACCCAGGACCAGTTGATCGGCGTGATGATCGGGTTCTTCATCGGCGCCGCGATCGTCCTCGCGGTGTTCGAGCTTCTCGGCGCGGCCGGGGCCTATCTCGGCTGGCGGTGGGGGTTCTGGTACGTCCTCGTCCTGCTGGCATTCGGCGCGCTTGACGCCCTGTTCAACCTGGGCAACCTCCTGCGACCCGACATGTCCGAGTTTCCGCTCGCCACGTCGGTGATCCAGGAGCTCCTCTGCATCGCGGCGGCCGGCGTTTTCACCTGGATGCTCATCGGCGTGTTCATGTACGGACCCTGGGCCATGAAGCGGCCTGGCACGAACTAGGGCTCGGCGAACTCCAGGCAGCGCACCCCCGACAGGTCGACCCAGTACTTGCCTCGGCCCCGCACCACCCGCATCAGAACGTGCTCGCACGACGGACAGCGCACCACGGTCCCAGGCGCGTGGACGTAGACCTGCACGCGACCCACCTCGTTCACGGCGCCGCACGAACCACACGTCCCCAGCGCGTTCGTCATCTCCATGGCGAAGATCTCGCGCAGGAGACCTGCGATCGCGTTTCCGTCGAGTGTCATGTCGGCCATCAGCTCATCCTCCTGTCGCACCGAATCTCTCGGTCTTGATCCATCGCGGGTCGTAATCCATGGCGACGAGCAGCTGCGCCGCCGCTTCGACGAACGACGTAGGCCCGCAGACGAAAACGGCGGGCGTCGTGTCTTTCGGCCACGCGACGTCTTTCACCATCGCCGCGTCGATCCTCCTCGTGTAGCCGGTCCACCCAGAAGGCTTCTCGCGCGTCAACGTGTGGTGGACGGACAGCCCATCGCCGGCAGCCGCCAGCCGAGCCAGCTTCTGCGCATAGATGATGTCCTCGAACTTCCGCGACGAATAGAGAAGACGCGCGGGCGGCTTGCGAGAAGCTGAGGCGCGGTGCCGCAGCATCGACATCAGCGGCACGATGCCCGACCCTCCGGCGACCAGGAGCAGCGGGCGCTCGTCCTGCCCCTGCCACACGAAGAAGCCTCCGATCGGGCCGCGAAACTCCAGCTTGTCCCCGACGCGAAGCTCGCCGACCAGGTAGGGAGACACTTCGCCATCGTCCAGCCGCTCGACCGTCAGCGCCAGCCGCCGGTCTTCAGGGGCCGAAGCGATCGAATAGCTGCGCTCTGCCTGATAGCCGTCCTCGGCGGTGAGCCGGACGTCGACATGTTGCCCGGCGAGATGCCCGGGCCACTCAGGAACATCCAGGTAGAGGCTCGAGACTCGGGGTGTTTCGGGCTTGAGCTCGGCGAGGGTTCCGAGCTGCCACTTGATCAAACGGGGCCCCCGCGAAATCTCAGGCGCAGCCTCCGATTTCGTGGGGATTTCAATCGCCCCAGTAGCGCTGCTCTTGCCAAGGGTCTCCGCGGATGTGGTAGCCGTTCGTCTCCCAGAAGCCGGGATGCTCCTCCTTCTGCAGCCGGATGCCGCGCACCCACTTCGCGCTCTTCCAGAAGTAGAGGTGCGGCACGAGGAACCGGACCGGGCCGCCGTGCTCCGGGTCCAGCGGCTGGCCGTCGAACTCGTACGCCACCCATGCCTTGTTCCCCGTGATGTCATCGAGCGTCAGGTTGGTCGTGTAGCCGCCGTCCGAGAAGACGGTCGAGAACTCGGCCGCGGTCTCGACTCCCCCCATCAGGGTGTCTACAGAGACGCCCTTCCAGGTGGTGTCGAGCTTCGACCACTTCGTGACGCAGTGGATGTCCTTGGTCACGGTTTCGGAAGGCAGCGCCTGAAACTCTTTCCACGTCCATCGCTTGGGCTCGTCGATCTCGCCCTCGATCGAGAACGACCACTGGTCGAGATTGACGCGAGGCGTGGGACCCGCCGACAGCACCGGAAAATCGGTCACCACGTACTGACCCGGCGGAACCCGCGCGCTGGACGCGACATCGCGGCGCCTTCCGCGAAACCCGCGAGAGATGAACCCCATCGCGGGCATTTTGCCCTGTTTCTAAATGGCGCGCATTCGGTTGTTTTTCGGGTTGTGCTCGACCTCGGCCAGGCCCAGTCCTTCGAGCAGCGGCGGCATGTACATGCCGAACCGTCCGCGGAGTCCCTTCTTGACCCCGTACCACCCGCCGACGGGGTTCTTGGGCGACCTACCCCAGGCCTCGACCGTCCCCTCGGCGGCGGGCTTCTGCTCGTCTGCGCTGCCGAGCGGCATCCAGTCACCGTGCTTCTTGAGCATCGCGTGCAGGTCGTCGATCGCACGGAGCTGGTAGCGCAGCTCGGTCTTGCCGACGATGCAAACGATCGCTGGCGGATTCGCGGTCTCGTCCTTGTACATGAGGTATTGAGACGATCCGCTGGGCGTCGTCAGCTCCCACGGCGACTGCTTCGTTCCCGAGCCTTTCACCTTCGTTCCGGCCATTTCGTCAATCTCCTCTCGTAACAATTCCGTTACGTAACGGCGCGGTTACGATAGCCGATGTGAAGGCGAAAAGGCGACCGGGCGATCCCTTCGACGCCCTAGGAAACTCGCACCGGCGTGCCATCGTCGAGCTGCTCGCCGGAAAGCCGCGCTCGGTGCAGGAGATCGCGGACCGCCTCCCGATCAGCAGGCCCGCCGTATCACGCCACCTAAGCGTCCTCAACAAGGCCGGCCTTGTGAGCGACGAGCAGATCGGCACCCGCCGTCTTTATCGCCTCGAGGAGCAGGGCGCCGAGGCGGCTCGGCGCTACCTGGCGCAGGTCTGGGGCAGCATCGGCACCCGCTTCAAGCTGTTCGCCGAGAACACGGGGCCTCGCAAGAAGCGGTGATTGAGCCACTTCGCATGTCCTTCGTGGTCGCGTGCACGCCAGAGCACGCCTTCGACACGTGGACCAGCCGCGCGACGGCCTGGTGGCCGCCCGACCACACCGTGTCGCACGAGCGCGGCGCCGAGATCGTCTTCGAAGCGCGCGCCGGCGGCCGCATCTACGAGCGCACGTCGAACGGGACGGAGATCGAGTGGGGCGAGATCGTCGAGTGGGATCGGCCCCGCCGCCTGCGCTACCTGTGGCGAATCGCGACCGAACCTGAGAACGCCACCGACGTCGAGATCGTGTTTCGCAAGATGGGCGACGACACCACGGAGGTCGAGATCGAACACGGAGGCTGGGAGCGGCTTGGCGAGATCGGCACCGCCTGGCGTGAGGCGAACCACGCGGGCTGGGACGGGGTGCTGCCGCCCTACCGCGAGTCCGCCGCGCTCACAGGCTGATTCGAGTGAGGCGCCAGAACCGACCCGGGGGATAGAGCTGGTCGGCGGTGACGAGCGGGACGGGCACGTTGTAGTCGCCGAGCACCAGGTACTCCGTGCCTTCGCGCGTCCTCGATGCCAGCGGTTTGTCGACCACGATCGCGTTGGCGTCGAGCCGCTGGCGGAGCACCATGCCGGGCCACTCGGCCAGGTCGACGTCCACGGTCGACACCAGGTCTGTCTGCGCGCCCCATGGCGTGACGTAGGTGGCGATCGTCTGGTTGAGCGTGATCACACGTCTGACGTGCAGCGTTTTCGAGACACCCGCGAGCAGATTCTGGGCGGCGGCAAAGGCGATCGCGAGCGTGGGCTGACCCATGACGCAGCCATAGACGACGACGGTCTTGTTGTCCGCGGTGACGTTTGCCGCGAACAGGAAGTTGGCCCCGCTGTTCAGGCCGGAGCCTGTCTTGATGCCCAGGATCCCGCTCTGACCGAGAACCGCATTCACGTTGTAGACGGTTCCGGCTTCAGGAAGCTCCACCTGTTCCATCGCGACGATCTGCACGAAGACGTCGTCCTGCATCGCCTCCATGCCGAGCGTGACCAGGTCGGACGGGGTGCTGATGCTGTCGGCCGAGGCGCCGCTCGTTTCGGCGAACTTCGTGTGTGCGAGATGGAGCTTCGCGGCGCGGGTGTTCATCTTCGCGACGAAAGTGCTCATGCCGCCGTCCCAGCGCGCGAGGGTCTCCGCGAGATTGTTCGCGGAAGGAATCAGGAGACCTTCCAGCGCCTGGAGCTCCGTCAACTGCTCGCCCGCCTTGACCAGCACAACCGATTGCTTGTCGGCCAGGTCGGCTTGATACGACTGGACGTCCGCGTCCGTGATGGTGATCGTCGGGCCGGGGTCGCCCTTCTTGAGCGGCTTGTCCGTGAGGATGATGAGCGCCGTCATCACCTTGGTCACGCTGGCGGCCGGAATGGCCTGCTCGTTGCCAGAGGTGCCGATAAATCCAAGGTGCGCCACCGCGATGGCGCCTGAGCCTTGACTTGGCCATGGCAGCGCGGGCGCGGTGCCCGGGACCACCTCCGTCGCCGGCAGTACCGGCGATGACGCCGCCACGGCCGGGATCGGCCGCACGTAGTTGATCGCCGCGGCCGCCACCACGATCAGGAGGATCACGAGCCCCACCCGCAACCGCATCTGGAGAACGTTAATCGACCGCCCGAGCTCGCAGCCCGAGCAGCTCCGCGACGGGAAGCAGCAGGCCACCCTGCACGATCAGCGACAGAACGACCATCCCGTAGGCGATCACGGACACCTGCGGGTCGACCTGGGGAGTCGATGTCACGGAAAGCGCAAGCGCGACGGACAGCGCACCACGCATGCCGCCCCAGAACGTCATATGACGCCACCGCCACGGGATCGAAGAGCCGCGGACGTCGGCGAGACCCAGGAGCGTGTAGACGGGTATGGCTCGGGAGGCGAACATGATCGCGTAGGCACCCAACGCCAGCCCGGCGACGGCCAGCAGTTGCTGGGTGGGCAGCGCGATGCCCACCAGCAGGAACAACATCGCGTTCAAAACGAACGCGAGCACGTTCCAGAAGCCGATCAGCTGCGTGCCTTTGAGGCGGCCCGTCTGGCTCCCGTATCGCGCCACGACGATGCCGGCCGTAACGACTGAGACGACGCCCGAGGCGTGGACGATGTCCGCGGCGAGGTATGAGCCGTAGGCGAGGACCAGCGTGATCATGATCTCCAGCTCAGCCTCCCGAACCAGGCGAAGAAGGATCACCCCGGCCTCGCCGGCAGCAAGGCCGATGGCGATGCCACCGGCTGTGACGAGGACGAAGCGAAGGCTTGCGTCGGCGAAACCCGGATGGCCAGTGAGGATGGAGCCGAGAACCGCGGCGAAAACAGCCACACCAGTTCCATCGTTGAAGAGGCTCTCGCCTTCGAGAATTGCCTTGAGCCCGCTGGGGGCGCCGACCTGACGAAGCATGTTGACGACGGCGATCGGGTCGGTCGCGGCGACGATCGCGCCGAGCAGGATCGCGCTCCCCCAATCGAGGCCTAGGCCCAGGTGCGCGGGCACGCCGACGACGACCACCGTCAGCAACACACCAAGCGTGGCGAGCAGCGAGATCGGCACCACGCGGCGCCACATCTCCTGCAGGTCGAGCGCGAGCGAAGCCTCGAAGACGAGACCCGGCACAAATGCCAGGAGGATCAGGTCGGGTCCCACGGACGGCAGTCGAACGCCCGGGATGAGGCCGATGCCGATGCCGCCGATGGCGAGCAGGACGGGATACGGAACGGTCGGCGTGCTCCGCGAAACCAGCCGCAGCATTGTGGCGACCCCGCCGAGGACGATGAGAAAGAGCAGGAAGCTCTGTGCGGTGCTCATCAAATGCCTGCCACGCGAAGCGCGGCGAAGAACAGGTAGATCGCGATGATGACGATTCCGGTGGGCCGGCTCAACCTGCTCCGGGGCAAAGGCGCGAGCACAGCGAGAAGCGTGATGACAATGAGCCAGGTGAAATAGGGCAGCGAGCCTCGCGATGCGCCAGTCCCGATGAACATCGCGGGGATGATCAGGCCGCCTACCAGATTGATCGTGTTGCTGTTCATCGCCGACGAGAAGAGGGCCGTCCCGCGGTTGTTGCGTGCGAAGTGGAGGGCGACCCACAGGTTCGGCAGGCTGGTCAGCGCCGCGAGCACGATCGTGCCCAGCACTGCGCTCGAGAGGTGCAACCAGGCTTGTGCTGCCAACGCCTCTTGGACCATGAGAAAGCTGCCACCCACCACGCCGCCGAGCGCGAGCGGCAGCCCCGCCACGGGAAGCCAGGATCCGTGGCTCGCGCGGGGCAAGTCGTGTGACACCTCGTAGGCGATCTCGGCTCTGCTGTGCGGCACGCCCCTGACGAGAGGACCGAAGGCGCGGAGCCGGCTGCGCGGCGCGGCGAGAACGATGACGTAGACGAGAGCGATCGGAATGATGATCAAGGCCGTCGTCGCCGGCGACACCAGTCCGCCGACCATGACGGCGGCCGCGATCGTGACGGACAGGCCGACCGCGGCATCGAGGATCAGCGGACCTCGCCTGATCCGCACGCCTCGCGCGACTACTGCCGCGAGGCCGAGAAGCGCTGCGAGGTTGAAGAGGTTCGACCCGACGACGACGCCAACGCCTACGCTGCCCGCGCCTACGACCAACGCGACCACGGCGGACGCGAGCTCCGGCGCGTCGGCGCCAAGCGCGGCGAACAGGCCAAGCAATCCCTCGGAGAAGGCGAGCTTGGTCCCTAGGCGTGTGAGACCACGCGCGAACACCTCGCTTGCCGCAAGCGTCATCGCAAGACCGAAGGCGAAACCGAGGCCGGTCAGAATGGCGCCGGGAATGGCAGATCCTCCTGCCGACCAGCCTTCCCGGCACACCACGATGCGCAGTTCGTGCAACCGCTCGGCGGAATTCTAGCCGCGAGATGGCCTCGTCCCAAGGTGCGCTGGCGGAGAGCGCTTATCCTCACGGTCAGTGAAGGCCCTGGTCAAAGCGAAGAGGGAACCTGGCCTGTGGCTCGAGGACGTGCCTGAGCCGAAGCCTGGTCCCGGCGAGGTGCTGATCCGCGTCCTGCGGACCGGCATCTGCGGCACCGATCTTCACATCGACAGCTGGAACGAGTGGGCGCAGCACACCATCAATCCACCCCTGGTGGTCGGCCACGAGTTCGTCGGCGAAGTCGTGCAGCTGGGCGAGGACGTGGTGAACGTCTACCCGGACGAGATCGTCGGCGCGGAAGGGCACATCGTCTGCGGCAAGTGCCGCAACTGCATGGCCGGCCGCCGCGCGCTGTGTGCCCACACCGTTGGCATCGGTGTGCAGCGGGACGGTGCTTTCGCCGAGTTCATCGTGATGCCGGCCGGTAACCTCTGGCCGCACCTGACGAAGATCGACCTGGACGTCGCCTCGATCTTCGATCCGTTCGGCAACGCCGTGCACACCGCGACGCAGTTCCGCATCGTCGCCGAGGACGTGCTGATCACCGGCGCCGGCCCGATCGGCATCATGGCCGCGCAGGTCGCGCGCCACAACGGCGCGCGATTCGTCGTCATCACCGACGTCAGCGACTACCGGCTCGAGCTCGCTCGGAAGGTCGGCGTGACGAGGGCGGTGGACGTCCGCAAGACCACGTTGAGCCAGGTGCAGGAGGAGCTCGGCATGACGGAGGGTTTCGACGTCGCGTTCGAGATGTCGGGCCAGCCGAGCGCGATGCGGGACATGATCGACAACATGGCGCACGGTGGCCGCATCGCCGTGCTCGGTCTCGCCGACCACGAGTTCGCCATCGACTGGAGCAAGGTGGTGTTCAAGATGCTGACTGTCAAGGGCGTGTACGGCAGGCAGATCTTCGAGACCTGGTACCAGATGTCGGTCTTCGTCCAGAGCGGTCTCGACATCTCGCCGGTGATCACCCACCGTTTTCCGTACACCAAGTACAAGGAGGCTTTCGCCGTGGCTCACTCGGGGCAGTGCGGCAAGGTCGTGCTGGACTGGACCGTCTGATGTTCGAGCGCATGCGGACCCATCTGAACCAGCAGCTCAAGGAGATCCGCGACGCCGGGCTCGAAAAGCCCGAACGCGTCATCGAGACACCGCAGGGCGCGGTGGTCGGGGTCCGCCGGGCGCGCGCAGGGCGCTCAACAGAAAAAGACAGAGAGGTCCTCAATCTCTGCGCCAACAACTACCTCGGACTGGCCAACCATCCGGACGTCGTCGCCGCGGCGAAGGAGGCGCTCGATCGGTGGGGCTACGGCATGGCGTCGGTGCGCTTCATCTGCGGCACGCAGGAGGTGCACAAGGAGCTCGAGGCGGCATTGACGGATTTCCTGGGCACCGAGGACACGATCCTCTACTCCTCCTGCTTCGACGCGAATGGCGGCATCTTCGAGGCGCTGCTCGACGAGCGAGACGCGGTGATCTCCGACGCGCTGAACCACGCGAGCATCATCGACGGCATCCGCCTCTGCAAAGCGCAGCGCTTCCGGTATGCGAATCGCGACATGGAGGACCTGGAGCGGCAGCTCGAGAAAAGCAAGGACTTGCGTTTCCGCCTGGTCGTGACCGACGGCGTGTTCTCGATGGACGGCTACATGGCGCCGCTGCCCCAAATCTGCACGCTCGCCGAGCGTCACGACGCGATGGTCATGGTCGACGACTCGCATGCGGTCGGTTTCATCGGCGAGAACGGCCGCGGCACTCACGAGCACCACGGGGTGATGGGCCGCATCGACGCCATCACCGGCACCCTGGGCAAGGCCCTGGGAGGGGCGAGCGGCGGCTACGTCTCGGGGCGGCGGGAGCTCGTGGCCATGCTGCGCCAGCGCTCGCGGCCCTACCTCTTTTCGAACTCGGTCCCGCCGCCGATCGCCGCGGCGAGCCTCAAGGTGCTGGAGCTGTTGCGCGGCGCCAAGGAGCTACGCCGGCGCCTGGCCGACAACACGAGCTTCTTCCGGGCCCGCATGGTGGAGGAGGGCTTCGACATCCTGCCCGGCGATCACCCGATCGTGCCGGTCATGATCGGCGATGCCGCGCTTGCCGCCCGGATCTCTGCGTTGATGCTGGAGAAGGGCGTCTACGTCGTGGGCTTCTCCTTCCCCGTCGTGCCCCAGGGCAAGGCCCGGATCCGGACCCAGGTCTCGGCCGCCCACTCCCGCGAGGAGCTCGAACGAGCGGTCCGCGCCTTCGTCGAAGCCCGTGAAGAGGTGAGCCGGTAGCCGACGCCCGAAAAGCGTTTTTGGGATACATGAGCGAGCACGAGCGGCTGCTGGCGAGGCTGGGCAAGATCCTCGACCAGGTGGCTCGCCCCCACGACTGTGAAGAGGCGGTGCCCGTCGAGGTGCACGCGAGCCTCCGGCAGATCGGCGTGCCGTGCGACGAGCTCACGACGCGAGAGGAGTTGATCGCCAGGCTGTGGGCGTGCAAGCGCAGTCTCATGACCCTGACACAGCCCGGTTGGGGAGGCGGCCCCAGGTTCACGCCGCCAACTGCGGCCTAATCGGTCCGGACTTCGCTCCCGTCCTGCGCCCAACGCGTGTGGTAGGCGCCTTCGCGGTCGGTGCGGTGATAGGTGTGCGAGCCGAAGTAATCCCGTAGGCCCTGGATCAGGTTGGCCGGCCCGCGTGCCCGGCGGTAGCCGTCGTAGTACGCCAGCGAAGAAGCGAACGCGGGGATCGGGATGCCTCGGTCGACCGCGGCCGTGACCACGCGACGCCACGCCGGTTGCGCGTTGGCGAGCGCTTCCTGGAAGAACGGCGCGAGCATCAGGCTCGGCAGGCCGGCCGACTGTTCGTAAGCCTCTTTGATTCGATCCAGGAACTTCGCGCGGATGATGCAGCCGCCGCGCCAGATCGTCGCCAGCGCGCCGAGGTCGAGGTCCCATCTGTATTCCCGCGACCCGGCGGCGAGGTGCTCGAACCCCTGCGCGTAGGCGACGATCTTCGACGCATACAGCGCCTCCTGCACGTCATCGATGAGACTGCGAGGCGCTTGCGCGCCGGACGGTCCCGCCAGGACGCCGGCCGCCCTGACCCGCTCGGCCTTCTTGCTCGACAGCATGCGGGCGAAGACGGCCTCGGTGATCCCGGTCAGCGGCACGCCGAGCTCGAGCGCGGACTGGCTCGTCCAGCGACCGGTGCCCTTCTGCTCGGCTTCGTCCTCGATCGCGTCGACGAGGGATCCTCCAGAGGTGGCCTTGCCGTCCTCGTGCTTGGCGAGGACGTGCGACGTGATCTCGATCAGGTAGGACTGCAGCCGCCCTTCGTTCCACTCGCGGAACACGGCGGCCAGCTCATCGGCCGACAGGCCCAGCGCACTGCGGAGAAGGTCGTAGCTCTCCGCGATCAGCTGGATGTCCGCGTACTCGATCCCGTTGTGGACCATCTTCACGAAGTGGCCCGCGCCGTCGGAACCGATGTACGTGGAGCAGGGCACGCCGTCCACCTTCGCGGCGATCGCGTTGAACATCTCCTCGATGTGGGCGTACGACTGTCGCGTGCCGCCCGGCATGAGGCTAGGGCCGTGCAGCGCGCCCTCTTCCCCACCCGACACTCCCGAGCCGATGAAGCCCAGGCCCATCTTCTCGACCGCGGTCGCTCGGCGTCGCGTGTCCTGGAAGAACGAGTTTCCCCCGTCGATGATGGTGTCGCCTTTATCGAGGACCTTCGTCAGCGCGTCGATCGTCTCATCCACCGGGGGCCCCGCGTTCACCATCACCAGCACAGCCCGCGGCGGCCTCAAGACGCGCGCCAGCTCTTCGAACGTCGCAGCCGGCGCGAAGTCGCCATCCTTGCCGTAGGCCGCCATGAATTCCTCGGTCCGCCGGTGCGTGCGGTTGTAGACGGCGACCCGGACGTGGTGCGAGGCGAGGTTGCGCGCGAGGTTCATGCCCATCGTCCCGAGGCCGACGACCGCAATCTCCTTTTCGGCCATGCTCGCCTCCAACCTTAGCCGCCTGAGTCGCGCAAAAGAGGTGGGGCTAGTCCGCGATCACCTCGGCTGAGTTGTTCTCCGATTCGACGATGCGCACCTTCACCAGGCGCGCTGGCTTGAAGTGTGGTTCCAGCCGCTGAAACGCCGCGAGCGCGATGTTCTCGGCGGTGGGGTTGACGTCTTTCAGGAAATCCACGTCGCGGTTCAGGTGGCGGTGGTCGACGGCGTCGATGAACTCCCGGTGCAGCACCGCATCCACATGTCTCAGGTTGACGACCATGCCGGTTCCCGGGTCCAGCGGACCGCCGACGGTGACCTCCACGACATAGTTGTGGCCGTGGTCGGTGACGCAGGCACCGAACACCTCGCGGTTCTTCTCGTCGCTCCAGTCCGGCCGGCGAAGGATGTGCGCCGCGGCGAAGGTCGCGCGCCGGGTGATGCGTACGTCCGGGGTCATGGGTCCATTCGCAAGTTAGCACCGGAGACCGGCGCCGAGTCGGGCGAGGCCAGCCAGACGATCACGCGCGCGACATCCGCCGGCTTGAGGGCCGGACCTTCGACACCCGCGATGCGGAGCATCGGTGTGTCGACCGAGCCGGGGCTGACGGCATTGACACGGATGCCGTGGGGCTTGCCCTCGACGGCGAGGACCTCGGTCAGTCCCGCGAGGGCGGACTTCGCGGCCACGTACGCCGCCATGCCTGGAAACTTCTCCGCGCCCGCGACTCCGGAAAGGCTGGAGACGAAGACGATGGCGCCGCCGCGTCCCCGCATGAGCCGGAACGCTTCGCGACCGCAGAGAAAGGCTCCCCGGAGTCCGGCGCCCATCTGCTCGTCCCACTCCTCTGAGCTGGTATCTGGGAACGGCCGCTTGATGAGCACGGCGGCGCAGTGAATCAGTGCATCCAGCCCTGTCTGGCCCGCAAACGCGCGCTTCACCTGCGCCTCATCCGAGACGTCGCAGCCCTCGCGCCGGCTGAGCGACGTGACGTCCCAGCCCTTCGCGCGAAGCTGGCTCACCACCTCGCTGCCGATGCCGCCCGACCCGCCCGTGACCACCGCCTTCATCGCGCGGCCTGCTCCAGGGCAACCTCGTAGCCATCGAGCGCGGCCTCCAGGCCAAGCCGCCGGCGCGCGCTTGCGCGCACCGCGCCGCGGTCGAGGGACAGGCAGCGTCGAATCGCCACGGAAAGGGCGACCACGTCGTCCGGCTCGGCCAGGAAGCCGCTCACACCATCCTCCACCACCTCGGGCATTGCTCCGCGCCCATACGCGGCCACCGGGCAGCCGGCCATCTGCGCTTCAGCCGCGACCATGCCAAACGGCTCCTCCCACCGAACGGCGCAGATCGTCACCGCGCTGCGGGCCATCACGCGGCGCAGGTCGTCCCGATCCAATGAGCCGAGGCGTTCCGTCCCGCTGAGATCGACGGCATATGCCGGATCGTACTGGGCGCCCGCCACGCGCACCGGCATTCCGGACGCTCGCGCGGCGGCGATCGCGTCCTCGATGCCTTTCTCGGGCGAGATCCGGCCGGCCACCAGGGCCGCCTCGTCGACTCCGGCATCAGGCGTCGGGACGTCGGCCACCCCGTTGCGCAGCACGTGCCGCACATCCACGCCCGCCGCGGCCCAGGCCGACTGGGAGGAGCGTGAAACGGTGGCAAGCGAGGCCGGATCCATCCGCACTGCTGCTGTGACGACCGCCGGCACGAGCGGCGGCAGGTGCAGTGTGTGCAGCACCGGATGACCACGCGACAGGTCGAACGCCGGACCGTCGAACGCATGCTGCGAGATGACATCGACGCGTTCCGAGGCGATCGCGTCGAACATCGTCCGCAGAGCCGCCGCCACGCCCGGCGCCTCAGGTGGCGGAGCACCACCTGGCATGACCAGCGCCGCGGATGCATCGACCGGCGCGGGCACGGTGACCAGCCTCACTCCCGCGACCTCCGAACCCTCGGCGCAGTGGAGGGTGACGTCGTGGCCGCGCCTGGTCAGCCCGGCGGCGAGGTCGGCGATGAACGCTTGGGCCCCGCCGAGCTGCGCTGCGCGCAAGGGCGTAACCGGCGATGCGACGATCGCGATCCTCACAGCCGCGATCTAGTCTGAATCGGAGAGTCCTTGGATTACGAGAGATCGATCGCGCAGGCGCCGAACGGATGGCGTCACTTCGCGATT
>Ga0209220_1000403_pt1 | contig 15179 bp, 14 predicted proteins | sample BlaSpr_A8_OM3_M3_FD_187984 | JGI IMG/M metagenome (GOLD analysis project Ga0209220, IMG submission 187984) | Forest soil microbial communities from Thunder Bay, Ontario, Canada - Black Spruce, Ontario site 2_A8_OM3_M3 (SPAdes) (version 2) | ecosystem: Environmental > Terrestrial > Soil > Boreal... | reverse complement strand
TGATTGCGTGCCTTTTGAATAATGATCCGGCGAGTTACTTCAGCGTGGCGAGGTTAAGGGGTTCAAACCCGGAGCCGTAGCGAAAGCAAGTCTGAATAGGGCGAGGCCGGCGCAAGCCGGTGGTAGTCGCGCTGAGTAGACCCGAAACCAAGTGACCTATCCCTGGTCAGGTTGAAACGCGGGTAAAACCGCGTGGAGGACCGAACCAACTTCGGTTGAAAACGGAGTGGATGAACTGGGGATAGAGGTGAAATGCCAATCGAACTTGGAAATAGCTGGTTCTCCTCGAAATGTATTTAGGTACAGCGTCGTTGATGAGTCTGGCGCAGGTAGAGCACTGAATGGGCTAGGGGCGATCACCTCGTTACCAAACCCAACCAAACTCCGAATGGCGACAGATATTCCAACGGCAGTGAGACTACGGGGGCTAAGCTCCGTGGTCGAGAAGGAAAGAGCCTAGACCGACAGCTAAGGTCCCAAAGTACAGGCTAAGTGGTAAAGGATGTATTGTCGCTCAGACAACCAGGATGTTAGCTCAGAAGCAGCTACCATTTAAAGAGTGCGTAATAGCTCACTGGTCGAGTGATGATGCGCCGACAATGATCGGGGCTCAAGCCTGTTACCGAAGCTTCGGTACCGAGTCCGCAAGGACCGGTAGGTAGAGGAGCGTTCCGTCCGCAGTGAAGTCAGACCGTGAGGACTGGTGGAGTGGACGGAAGTGCGAATGCCGGAACAAGTAGCGAGAAACGCGTGAGAAACGTGTTCGCCGTAAACCTAAGGTTTCCTGGGCAACGTTAATCGTCCCAGGGTCAGTCGGACCTAAGTCGAGGCAGAAATGCGTAGACGATAGGACATCAGGTCATCACTCCTGAACCACCTCGTGTTCGCTATGAGCAATGGGGTAACGGAGAAGGGTAGGCCATCCGGGCGATCGGATGTGCTCGGTCAAGCAGGTAGGCGGTCAGCTAGGCAAATCCGGCTGGCATTCAACGCTGAGATGCGAATAGGAGCCTTCGCAAGAAGGCGAAGTGGCTGATCCCAAGCTTCCAAGAAAAACCTCTAGCCAGAACGCAGGTGACCGTACCGCAAACCGACGCAGGTAGGTGGGAAGAGGATTCCAAGGCGATCGAGAGAACCATGCTTAAGGAACTCGGCAAAATCTCCCCGTAACTTAGGGATAAGGGGAGCCCGGCCGGGTGTAGGGATTTACTCCCGAAGCCTGACTGGGCCGCAGAGAATTGGGCTAAGCGACTGTTTACTAAAAACACAGGTCTCTGCTAAAGCGAAAGCTGATGTATAGGGGCTGACGCCTGCCCGGTGCCGGAAGGTTAAGAGGATAGGTGCAAGCCTTGAATTGAAGCCCCGGTAAACGGCGGCCGTAACTATAACGGTCCTAAGGTAGCGAAATTCCTTGTCGGGCAAGTTCCGACCCGCACGAATGGCGTAACGACTTAGCTGCTGTCTCGAGCATGGACTCGGCGAAACTGAAACACCTGTGAAGATACAGGTTACCCGCAACAGGACGGAAAGACCCCGTGGAGCTTTACTGCATCCTGTCACTGATCTGGGGCTTGCTATGTAGAGGATAGCTGGGAGACTATGAAGTCAGGGCGCTAGCCTTGGCGGAGTCACCCTTGGAATACCAGCCTTAGTTGGTCTTAGATCTAACGTGCGCCCTGATCGGGCGTGCAGACCGTGGCAGGTGGGCAGTTTGACTGGGGCGGTCGCCTCCTAAAGCGTAACGGAGGCGCCCAAAGGTTCCCTCAGCCTGGATGGAAATCAGGCCTAAAGAGTGTAAAGGCACAAGGGAGCTTGACTGTGAGGCATACAAGCCGAACAGGGACGAAAGTCGGGCTTAGTGATCCGCCAGCCCTGAATGGAAAGGCTGGCGCTCAACGGACAAAAGCTACCCCGGGGATAACAGGCTTATCTTGCCCAAGAGTTCACATCGACGGCAAGGTTTGGCACCTCGATGTCGGCTCGTCGCATCCTGGGGCTGGAGTAGGTCCCAAGGGTTGGGCTGTTCGCCCATTAAAGCGGTACGCGAGCTGGGTTTAGAACGTCGTGAGACAGTTCGGTCCCTATCCGTTGTGGGCGCAGGAGACTTGAGAGGAGTTACCCTCAGTACGAGAGGACCGGGGTGAACGGACCTCTGGTGTCCCGGTTGTCATGCCAATGGCAGTGCCGGGTAGCTATGTTCGGATGGGATAAGTGCTGAAAGCATCTAAGTACGAAGCCCACCTCAAGACAAGGTCTCCCACTGGGTTAACCAGGTAAGACCCCAGCGAGACTAGCTGGTTGATAGGCCGCAGGTGTAAGACGGGCAACCGTTTCAGCTGAGCGGTACTAATAGGTCGAGGGCTTGACCATCTATCTCCACTCCTCAGCGCTTTACAGCGCAAGGGAGTTGATCGCGTGAACTGCGCGGTCCCTAAATACTTCTTCGCAACACGATCGAAGAGAAAGACTTCGGTGACCATAGCGACGGGGAAACACCTGTTCCCATCCCGAACACAGCAGTTAAGCCCGTCTGCGCCGATGGTACTGGGCTGGCAACGGTCTGGGAGAGTAGGTCATCGCCGAGGTCTTTTTCTTTTGCCCGCAAACCGGGACGGACCCGCCGCGCCTGCCGGGATAATGGAGCCGAATGGCTGGTTGGGCGCCGTGGCTGCGGCCTTCGATCAACTGGCTGCTCCTCTTCATCCCGGCATCACTGATTGCGGCACTGACCCATCAGCCGGTGCTCACCTTCATCACCGCGGCGCTCGCCATTATCCCGCTGGCCGGCCTGATCGGACGGGCGACCGACCAACTGGCGATCTGCATCGGCCCGCGGCTCGGCGGCCTGCTGAACGCCACCTTCGGAAACCTGACCGAGCTGATCGTTGGCGTGCTGCTCATCGCGGCCGGCGACTTCGAGGTCGTCAAAGCCTCGTTGATCGGTTCGATCATCGGCAATCTCCTGCTGGTCCTCGGCGTCTCACTCTTCGTCGGTGGGCTGGGTCGGGACGAACAGGCCTTCAGCGCCCGCGCGGCGGGCGTCCATACCGCGTCCCTGGTCCTGGCAGTGGCTGGCCTCGGCGTGCCCGCGCTCCTGGTGGCGGGATCCTCGAGCCTATCGGCGGGCGAGCGCCAGCTCGTTTCTGCGGGGGTTGCGGCGACGCTCATCGTCCTCTACGCCGCGGCGTTGGTGTTCGTGCAGTTCACCAACGCACATCTATTTCGCACGCCAGCGTCAAACGAACGACCGGAATGGTCGAGGGCGCTGGCGTCCGGCGTCCTGCTGGGCGCGGCGCTGCTGGTCGGCCTCGAGTCTGAGCTGCTCGTTTCGGCCCTCAACCCGGCGCTTCAGACACTCAAGATCTCGCCAATCTTTGTGGGTCTGATCGTGATCCCGGTCATCGGCAACGCCGCCGAGCACGCATCGGCGGTGTTCTTCGCGATCCGGAACAAGCTCGATATCACGCTGGAGATCGCGGTCGGCTCGTCGACGCAGGTCGCGCTCTTCATCGCGCCGGCCATGGTCTTCATCAGCCTCCTGATCGGCCGGCCCATGGATTTTGTCTTCACCGGGTTCGAGATCGGTGCGGTGCTCATCGCCACGCTGTTGATCGCGGTGATCTCACGCGACGGCCACAGCAACTGGCTCGAAGGCTTGCAGCTGGTCGGCGTCTACGCCATCATCGCGCTGGCGGCCTTCTTCCTCTAGCGGATCATTTCCTGGCGGACCGTCAAGCGTTCGACGAGGTCGACCTTCACCCGGACGCCCAGGCCCCATCGGGTCGGCACGGAGATCGTGCCGCCGCGCTGCAGGATGAACGGCGGCTCGACGATATCTTCGGCCCAGTAGCGGTCGCTGGCGGAAATATCCCCGGGCAGCCGGAAGTTCGGCAGGCTCGCCAGCGCAACGTTGCAAGCGCGGCCGATGCCCGTTTCGAGCATCCCGCCGCACCAAACCGGCACACCCGCCTTGCTCGCGAGATCGTGGATCCGGCGGGACTCGGCAAAGCCGCCAACCCGGCCGGGCTTGATGTTGATCACGCGGCACGACCCAAGTTCCAAGGCCTGCCGGGCCTCGCGGGCCGATTCGATGCTCTCGTCCAGGCAGATGGGCGTGCGGAGCTGCCGCTGCAGGGTAGCGTGATCGACGATGTCGCCGGCGGTCAGCGGCTGCTCCAGCATCAGCAACCCGAACTCGTCGAGCTGGGCGAGGTGGGGCGCATCATCGAGCGTGTAGGCGGAGTTCGCATCCGCCATCAGCGTGATTTCCGGATAACGCTGGCGGATGGCCGCGATCGTCATGATGTCCCAGCCCGGCTCGATCTTGACCTTGATGCGGCGGTAGCCCTGCGCCAGGTGAGCCCCGATGCTATCGAGCAGCTCATCGATGGTCGCCTGGATTCCGATGCTGACCCCGGTCTCCACGCGATCGCGGACTCCACCAAGAAAGGTTGCGAGCGGCTTGCGCGCATGCTCGGCGAGCGCGGCGGTGAACGCCATCTCGATGGAGGCCTTGGCCATGTGATGGCCGCGCACGGGCGCGAACAGGGTTTCGAGCGCATCGATGCCGGCCAGATCGCGCCCGATCACCGCCGGGACCAGGTAACCCTTGAGGATCTGCCACGCCGTTTCGACCGTCTCGTAGGAGTACCAGGGCCCTTCACCGGCGACGCACTCACCCCATTGCGAACGCCCGTCGATCTCCAGGCGGACCAGCAGCGGGTAGCGGTCCTGCTGCACGCCGAAGCTGGTGCGAAACGGCTTCAACAGCCGCATTTTCAGCACCCGCAGCTCGACGGCGTCAATCTTCACTGATGACTCCTACCAAGGCTGCCGTCGAGACACGTCTCAAGCGCGCGCATGGCACTAAAGCGCCGCGCGCGCGGGGCGACGCCCCGCGAGCTGATTTTCATGACGTGCGGGCCATGACGTAAGCACCCTCGCGCCGGAAATCCACCGCGATCATGCCGGCGTCAAGCGCAGCCTCGATCGCGGCCCGGCTTTCGAGCCGCCAGCGCTGCGCAAGCTCGACGCTCTGCTTCTTGATCGCCTGGAAATCCTGCGGCACGGCGATCAGGACCGCCGGCGTCGTCGTCAGCTCTATGGGATGACGGATCGGCTCGCCTGTGCCGGCAACACGCAACATCACCGCCGGCTCACCGGTCGGAGCCGCCGGCTTTGGTCTGTCCAGCCACCAGTCGGCCTCGAAGCGGTCGGAGGGCAGGCCACGGTTGAGCTCGTCTTCCATATCGCCGTAGTGGTTCCGATCGTACAGGCGCGCGATACATCCCAGCCGATGGAGGTTGATGTACGCGTTGCGGGCCTCGAGCGGATCGAAGGTCCAGGACACCAGCGGATAGCCGAGCCGCAGCGCGTCTCTACGCTGAGCCTGCTTGAGCTCGACGCCGATCCCAGCGCCGCGCAGCTCCGGGACGACTCCGAGCTGATGTGAGCACAGGCGGAGCTGGCCATCCCGCAACCCGGCAAACGCAAAGCAAAAGCCGACAAGCCGGCCGTCGGGAAGAAAGGCGCCATGCACCAGTCCGCCGTTGAGCTGCATCGTGAGCAGCAGCTCGCGGGGCACCACGTTCCGCTGCGCGACGCCCCAGATATCCCGGCTCAGCGCCTCGCAGGCAGCGAACTCAGCATGGGAGCGGGCGAGCCGCACCTCCACACGCGGGAGAGCCGGCGGCCCGAACAACGGCGGCGGCACGCGCCACATCCTAGCGTGGCGGCGGCCCGCCCTACTTACAGGTCCAGGCGCTCTGGCGGCCGGCGTTGTAGAAGACGAGCGCTCCCCGCGCCTGAACATACGGATCCCAGATGTTCTGGCCGGGGAAGTTGGCGTTCCAGGTGGACGGCATGAACTGGAACAGGCCGCTGGCGCCGCTGGAGCGATTGACGGCGAGCGGATTGTAGTGGCTCTCGCAGTTGGCAACCCGTAGCGCCCAGCTGAGCCCGGGGCTGTTGCCGAACACCGCGTAGATGGCGGCCAGCCCGTCTCCGCCCGACCCGGGTGGTGGGGTGAACGCGGCGGGCGCGGCGGGCTTGAGCGCGGGCGCCGGGGGCGCAGCCGGCACGATGACGTCCGGTGCCGGACGCTCCTCGAGCGCGGACGCCTTGAGGACCTCCCGGATCGGGGCACTCCGCGGGCGTGCCGGAGTTGTCCACAGGGTGTAGCCCGCGTACTGAGCCGCGACCGTTCGCGTCACTGCGGGTCGGACCGTGAGGACCGGAACCACCAGGACAAAGCCGAGCCCGAGCACGAGGGCATGGCCCACCAGCGTGATGGACAGGTGCCGCCGGCGGATCCGAAGCCGCTCGACGACCTGGCGGCGTCTGCGCTGAAGCCGCCAGTAGCGCAGGACGGCCCGGGCGGCCCATTCAGAGACCACAAGATGGCGGACTCGGGCGCTGCTCAACCGCAAGATATGGGCGTGAGCCTTCAAGACAATAGCAATAACCCCTGTAACGTTCATGGAGCCTTCCCTCCGTCACTCGACGAACGTCAACCCTTCTGGTCCGTGGCAAAAACGAGGGGAAGGCGGTTAGCTACGACGAGGCGTAACGGACCGTCGTCCACCCTAACACAGGCGGTGGGCAGCGCGTCAAATCGCTAGAGTGCCTCGATCAGCCGCCGCAGGAGCTCGGTCCGATCGAGCCAGCTCTGGATCAGCAGGTGCTCGGAGTCGGCATGCGCGCCGCCCCCGTCCGGGCCAAGACCATCGAGGGTGGCGACGCCGATGGCGGCGGTGAAATTGCCGTCGCTCCCGCCACCCGTGCTGGTCTCGGTGAGCTGGAAGCCGACGTCGCCCGCAAGCCGTTGCGCGAGCTGCGCCAGCCGAATGGTGCCGGCCCTGCGCTCCATCGGCGGCCGGTCGACGCCGCCGCTCACGCGGAGGCGCGCGCCCGCCAACTTCGGTTGCAGGTCGTTGATGGCGCGAACGACCCGCTCCGCCTCCGAGGCCGAAGCGAAGCGGACGTCGATTTCGGCTCGGGCGTGCGCGGCGACGACGTTGGGCCGGGTGCCGCCGTCGACGACGCCGACATTGATCGTGGTCCCACGGCTCGGGTCGCTCAGCCCTTTGAGGGCGAGCACCTGGTGCGCCAGCTCCTCGATGGCGCTGATCCCTTTCTCCGGCTCGACGCCGGCATGGGCGGCGCGGCCATCGACCTCGAGGATGAAGTCCGCGATGCCCTTGCGGGCGGTCTTGATCGCGCCGCCGCTGGCGGCGGGTTCCAGCACCAACACCGCGACCGCCCGCCGGGCGGTCTCCTCGATCAACGCGCGTGAGCTCCCGCTGCCGATCTCCTCATCGGAGGTCGACAGGATGACCACGGGCCGTTTCGGTTTGGCCGCCGTAAGCGCGAAGGCTGCTTCGACGATGCCGGCCTTCATGTCATAGCTCCCAGGACCTTGGACGCGGTCACCGTCGACCCGGAACGGCAGCCGGGTGAGCGTGCCTTCCGGCCACACCGTGTCGTGATGGCAGAGGAGCACGATCGGCTGGGCGCCTTCCCCAATCCGGATCTCCAGCTGGTCACCCCGGTCTTGCCGGCGATGCCGCACGGCGGAGACGCCCGTCCGCTGCTGAAAGAGGTCGGCGACCTTATCGGCGCACGCGTCGCAACGGGCCTTGTCGAACGAGGGCGACTCGGCGAGGACGAGGCGCTCGAGGGCGGCGAGCATGGCGGTCCGGTCGGGCCTTTGCATCGGGGTGCCGTCCATGCTAAAACAGGCGGGAACAACGCACGCTGACGGTGTCGATCAAGGAGGGAGAAAACCATGAGCGTTCGCGCACCCAAAGTCGCCAACCGAATCATGCTCGACGAAAAAGAGATGCCGACGCGCTGGTACAACATCCAGGCGGACCTCCCATTTCCCGGAAGCCCACCACTCCACCCCGGCACCCGTCAGCCGATCGGCCCGCAGGACCTTGCGCCGTTGTTCCCTATGGAGCTGATCAAGCAGGAGGTCTCCCAGGAACGCTACATCGATATTCCGCAACCGGTCCAGGAGGCGCTGCGGCTGTGGCGGCCCACACCGCTGATGCGCGCGACGCGACTCGAGCGGGAGCTCAAGACCACGGCCAAGATCTACTACAAGTACGAAGGGGTCAGCCCGCCCGGTTCGCACAAGCCGAACACCGCGGTCGCCCAGGCTTTTTACAACAAAGCCGAGGGGACCAAGCGGTTGGCGACCGAAACGGGCGCCGGGCAGTGGGGGAGTGCCCTGGCCTTTGCCGCCAGGCTCTTCGACCTCGAATGCATGGTGTACATGGTGCGCATCAGCTACGAGCAAAAGCCCTACCGCAAGAGCATGATGCACGTCTGGGGCGCAACCGTCGTACCCAGTCCGTCCGAGCTGACCAATGCCGGCCGCAAGATCCGCGCCGAGCACCCGGACTCCACCGGCAGCCTCGGCATCGCCATCTCAGAGGCGGTCGAAGATGCAGCCACCCGTGATGACACCAAGTACTCACTGGGAAGCGTCCTCAACCATGTCCTGATGCACCAAACGATCATCGGCGAAGAAGCCCTGATGCAAATGGAGCGGGCCGGGGCGATGCCGGACCTCGTGGTCGGCTGCGTCGGGGGTGGCAGCAATTTCTCGGGGCTCGCGTTCCCCTTTCTGCGCGACCGGCTGCACGGGAAGACGAAGACGCGGTTCCTTGCCGTGGAGCCGGACGCCTGTCCGTCGATCACCCGCGGCAAGTACACCTATGACTTCGGCGACACGGGTGAAATGACCCCGCTCGTCAGGATGCATACGCTCGGCCACGGCTTCATCCCGGACGGGATCCACGCCGGCGGGCTGCGTTACCACGGCATGGCTCCGTTGGTCTCGGCGCTGGTGGATCACGGCTTCATCGACGCGGTTGCCTATCCGCAGCGCACGGTCTTCGATGCCGCCGTGCAGTTCGCGCGGACCGAGGGCACGATCCCGGCGCCGGAGTCGGCCCATGCCATCCGCGCGGTCATCGACGAGGCCGTCAAGGCCCGGGAGCGGGGCGAGTCGCCGGTCATCCTCTTCAACCTGAGTGGGCACGGCCTGCTCGACCTGGGCGCCTACGACGCTTACTTCGCCGGCACCCTGTCCGACGTCGCGCTCTCAGAAGCGCGCATCACCGAACTCGTCGGCGCTCTCTAGACCAACGGGAGGAGACCTAGCCGGCCTCCTCCCACTGCATCAGCGCCGGCCGCCCTCCCGGCCGATGGCGGCCATGCGGTTGCGATCCTGGCTGGAGGCTTCGCCGCCCTTGCGGCCGGCAGCGCGTGCCTCTTCGGAAGAGAATTCGTGCGCCGACCCTCTCTCGTGGGCAGCCTTGCCGCCTTTGCTGCCCGCAGAGCGGGCTTCTTCAGAACTGAATTCGTGCGCCGACCCTTTTTGGTGCGCCGCCTGACCGCCCTTACTGGCGATCTCCCGCTGCTTTGCCTCATCCATGGAACCGAAGCCCCGCTTGCCGCTGATTGGCATGTTTCGCCTCCTTTCAACTGGACGGCGGCACGCAGGGAATGAATAAAGGCCCGCGAGCCACTAATGGTATTGCCGCTATCAATTTAGCTGACACGGTTGGCTGGCTGTCAAGCGCCAGATTGCAAACGGAAACGCGAACAGGCCTCGCTCCCCGGCGAAGCCTGTTGCTGCGAAGCAGCAATCCGAGGACGCAGCCGCTAGTAGCCCGCTGGCTCCTGGCCGCTGAAGAAGGCACGCACCCTCTCCCCGAAGGTCGCCCGGGGGCGGAAGGGCGCGGCGCTTCGCGGACCGCCCGGCGCGCTCGTAGCGGCAACCGGAGCGGGCTCATTGCCGTGGAGCTCGCTTCGGACGCGCGCATTCTCCTCACGCAACTGCTGGTTCTCGCGGCGCAAATCGGTGATCGCCGATTCGCGTGTCGTCACTCGACGCCGCATCGAGCCCACGCGGACGCCGTGAACCAGGCCCGAATAGATCATGTAGAGCAAGAGCAAGCCACCGAATACGACGGCGGTCAGCACCACCGGAACCCAATCGGGGACCGCGGACCAGTGCCACTGCCAGAGCGTCACGTCATGCGTACCGGCGTTCCCGCTTGCGGCATAGATGGCAACGACCCCACAAGCGGCGATCAGGAGCAGCAGGAATAGGATCATGGGCAATCCCTCCAGGATGTTACGCTGGCTTTTAACAATGCAGCTATCACTTTACCTGACACCGGCTTAGCCAGTCAAGGCGGCGAATTTGGCTGAGATCGTGATTCGGCGCCTGGCGGCCGCCGATTGGGCCGCGTTCCGTGAGGTGCGCCTTAAGGCCCTACGGGACGCCCCAGAGGCCTTCGGGTCCACGGCGGCCGATGCCGAGAAGCTGGACCAGGCGGAGTGGCGGCGCCGGCTGGAGCAGCGGGCGGTCTTCCTGGCCGCGGTCTCACGCCAGCGCGTCGGACTGGCGGCGGGCATCAGTGGCGATCAGGCAGGAGAGGCCGAACTCATCTCGATGTGGGTGGCGCCCGCCTGGCGGGGCCAGGGCGTTGGGGATCGCCTGGTCGACGCCGTGCTGGTGTGGGTCGCGGGTGAAGGATTTACGACCGTGCGCCTCTGGGTCGCCAAGGGCAACGCCCGAGCTGCGGGCCTGTATGCGCGGCATGGATTCGCACCAACCGGCCGGGTGCAGCCGATCGGCGGAGGGCGGTTCGATGCTCTCGAATTCGAGATGCGCCGCGGCGCCGGCTAGCGCAGGTCGCGGACGGCGGCGGTGCCGAGGAATCCCGTAGCCAGGGCCACGGTCGCCAGCCGCATCGAATCGACGAGCCACCCCCCGGCGGCCGTCAGACTCAAGGTGAGCGCGGCACAGATGGAGCTGCACAGCCCGGCGATCAGCCAGAGCGGCCAACGCCGGCGTCCAGGCCAGGCCAGCAGGACACACAATAGAAAGGCGACCAGGATGAAACCCCCCACCATCCTGGTCGCCATCGGCGTGCCCCCCAGGTCGATTGGCACCCCCACCGATCACAGCCTACGTCCGGTCCGCCTTCACCGGTATCCCCCAGGGTGATGAAAGATCGCCTTGGGCGGTTCCAACCGGGGGAGGGCGAACGGGGGAGGGCAGTGCCCGCTAGATCAGATTCTGCCGGGAGGCGGCGGCGACCGCCTCGGCGCGGTTCCGCGCGTTGAGCCGGCTCAGCAGGTTCTCGACGTAGGTCTTGACGGTGTTCTCGCTCAGATGCAGGCGGGTCGCGATCATCGCGTTGGAGTAGCCTTCCGCGACCAGCTCGAGGACCTCCTGCTCCCGGGGTGAAAGGCGGACGGTCGGCGCGCTCCCGCTCGTCACGGGCGTGGCGACGGCGCTGACGATGACCGCGGGGGCTGTCGAAGGGCTCGATCCGTTCGGGCCGGGCGGTGGTCCTTGGGGCAGGACGCCTCCGATGACGATCCGATCGTAGGCCGCCAGGATCGCGCCCGCGACCACCATGATGAGGCTCCAGTACAGGACGTCCGGCCCGTCAAAGGACCTGCCCAGAAAGGCATGGAGAGCGCCGTGCAGGGCGATCATCCCCACGACGAAGATGCCGACGCAGAGCATCGCCCCCTCGGCGCCGTCGTAGGCCACCATCCACACGATCAGGAGGATGTAGGCCGCATAGATGCTGGTGCTCGCTCCGACACCGCCGAAGACGAACAGCACCAAGAAGTAGCTGACCGTATCCAGCAAGGTGAGGGCGCGCCCGATCCGCAGGATCGCGGTGTCGTCGGCCTTAGAGATCTGGATCATTCCCCAGGCGTTGTAGAGGGCGACCCAGATGAGGATCAGGGCGAGCCCGATCCCCGAGATCGGCTTCACCTCGAGTGACAGGATCGCCGCAAAGAGCAGCCCTGGCCAGCGAACCACCGTGCCGAGCCATGCCAGCCGGCGGAGGGTTGTCGGGTTCAGACGCGGACGCTCGGCGGCGTCGAGTCCGAGCAACGACAGCGTCCGCATTCCCCGACCTCCGCCCTGCCCCCGTCAGGGTGGCCCCATTCTACCGGCGACTCAGAAGGCCGTAAAGACGTCAGTCGCCGATCAAGGTGCGCACGGTCCCGGTCGGCCAGTCCGCGATGGCGATCCGGTGGTTGTTGGTGTCCGCGATGTACAGGCCGTCGGCGCCGGCACAGACACCGCCGGGCTCGCGGAAAGCCGCCGACAGTCCGTGTCCATCCGCCCGGCCCACGCTGCCGCTGCCGAGCCAGGTGGTGACAGCGCGTCGCCCAGGGTCCAGCCGCTTGACCTTGTTGTTGTAGCTGTCGGCGACGAAGAGCGTGCCGTCGCGACCGGTGATCCCGAGCGGGTGCTGAAGACGGACGGCGTCACCCTCGCCATCCTGGTCACCGAAGACGAACAGGTCCTCCCCGACGAGGGTAGTGACCTGCCCCGTCTTCAAGTCGACGTCGCGCACGGCGCTGACCTCGGAATCCGCGACATACAGGTGGCCATTGTGAATCGTAAGTCCACTCGACTGGGCGAACCACGCCTCCGCTTTCGGTCCATCGAGCAGGCCCTCACGACCGGTGCCGGCGAAGGGCGCGACCGTGCCGCGATCGAGGTCGAGCGTCCAGATCTGGTGGGTCCCGGCCATTGCGATGTAGAGGAGGCGATCCGCCAGCGCCAGGTCCCAGGGCGAGCTCAGCAGCGTCGACCGGCTGGGCCCACCCCTGCCCGCCTGCACCGCCTGCTCCCCCGTGCCCGCCAGCGTGGTCACGACACCGGACTCGAGGTCGATGGATCGGATCGCGTGGTTTTCCGTATCCGCGACGTAGAGCGTCGAGCCGAATCGCGCCATCCCCTGGGGTTGCTGAAACGCAGCGCGGTCCGCCGGCCCATCGGTGAGTCCCGGCTCGCCAGAGCCGTAGGTCCGCCGGATCGATCCGTCGAACCCGGCCGAGACGATGCGGTGATGGTTGCTGTCGGCGATGAACAGCGTGTCCTTACTCGCCAACACCTTGCCCGGAAAGCTCAAGGTGCGGGCCGGTTCGCGGATCTCCTCGAGCGCGATCGTCGACGGCCGTGCTTGAAGCAGCCCGCGCTCCTCGAACTCCTTCAACATCCCGCCGACCACAGGATCGAACTGCTCGAAGGGCAATTCACCCTCGTGCTTGCCGATGACGCGGCCTTCCGGGTCGATGAACATCAGCGTGGGCCAGGCCCGGCCGCCGAATCGGTTCCAGACCTGGAAGTCTCGATCGTTGACGACCGGGTGCTCGATCCGGTATCGCAGCACAGCCTCGCGCAGGTTCGCCGTCTCGCGTTCCGCCGGGAACTTCGGCGAGTGGACGCCGACCACGATCACGCGGTCCCCGTACTTCCGCCCGATCTTCCGCAACTGCGGAAAGGTGTGCATACAGTTGATTCAGCAGAAGGTCCAGAAATCGATAATCGCCAGCCGCCCCCGCAGGTCGGCGATGTGCAGCGGCCGGGAAACGTTGAGCCAGTCGAGCCCATCCGGGAAGTCCGGGGCGCGAACTGTCCCAGCGTAGGAGTGGACGGCCATCCGGGTCAATGGTACTGACGCCGCACTCGTGCGTTTCCGCGGCATGTAGCTGGTGCGGAACTTTTCAGGCCGTTCCGCGTCTTAATGCTCGAGGCCCGATGAAACGCATCTTGACGGTGATCATCGTGACGCTGGCGATGGCGGCTTGCGGCGCGCCGGCCGTTTCGCCCCCTGCGCCCGGAACCGGCATCCAGGGCGTGGTGCAGGCGGGTCCCACGTGCCCGGTGGAGCGGATCAACTCACCCTGTCCGCCGCATCCTCTCGCCGCGACCGTCGTCGTGCGCGATGCGGCCGGTCGCGAGGTGGCTCGCACGCAGTCGGGTGCGGATGGACACTTCAAAGTGGACGTTGCGCCGGGAACCTATACGGTCGTCGGTCTCAACATTGGCTCCAGCATGCTGCCGCGGCCGATCCCGACAACGGTGACGGTGACGTCGGGCAGCTATACAACCGTCAACGTCGAGTACGACAGCGGGATTCGCTAGTTGCCGATGTGAGCCGCGGGAATGGTTCCCATCCGGCCGCGACGGAAATCATCGAAGGCCTGGGCCAATTCTTCGTGCGTGTTCATCACAAACGGTCCGTACCACGCGACCGGCTCACCAATGGGCTCGCCGCCGAGGACGAGCACCTCGAGATTCGGCGAGCGGCTTTCCTGCGTGAGGTCGGCGGTCAGGCTGATCGCGTCACCCTCACCGAAGGCCGCCAGCTGTCCGGTGCCGATGGGCGCGCGCTTGGCGCCTACGGTTCCGCGTCCGGCGAGCGCATACACCAGCCCATTGAACTCGCGGCGCCAGGGCAGGCGAAGCTCGGCCCCCGGATTAACGGTCGCGTGTAGGAGGCTGATCGGGGTGTGGGTGACGCCAGGTCCTTTGTGACCCGCAATTTCGCCGGCGATCACGCGCACCAGCGCGCCGCCGTCGTGCGAGGCAAGTAGCGTGACTCTGCTGGCGCCGATGTCCTGGTAACGCGGCGGCGTCCACTTCTCATCGGCCGGAAGATTGACCCAGAGCTGGATGCCGTGGAAAAGCCCGCCGCTGGCGATCAATGCTTCAGGCGGTCGCTCGATGTGGAGGATGCCGGCCCCCGCGGTCATCCACTGCGTCGCGCCATTGGTGATCAAGCCGCCTCCGCCGGTGGAGTCCTGGTGCTGAAAGGTGCCGTCGATCATGTAGGTGACGGTCTCGAAACCGCGATGCGGATGCCAGGCGGTGCCCTTCGGCTCGCCCGGGCCGTACTCCACCTCACCCATCTGATCCATGTGAATGAAGGGGTCGAGGAACCGCTGGTCGAGCCCGTAAAAGGCGCGCCGCACGGGGAAGCCTTCGCCCTCGACACCCTTGGGCGCCGTGGTGATGGCGAGCACTGGTCGCTCGATACTGGTCGCCGCATCAAGCTCCGGCAGGCGGGGCAAGGTCAGGATGTTCTCGACGGTAACCGCAGGCATTGCACTGCTTATAACTCTGGCACGGGGGTCGCTATTCCGGTGCGATAGAGCAGCGCCACGTAGGCCGGCATGGCCAGCGTCACGCCGACCGCCATCACAGTCGTGGGCTCATGTAGTTCCGCTAACGTCATGACCATGCGGATCGGCGTGATGATCGAAGGGCAGGAAGGGTTGACCTGGGATCGATGGTTTCGCATCGCGGACCGGGTAGAGTCGCTGGGCCTCGACTCGCT
>Ga0209220_1000401_pt1 | contig 15256 bp, 15 predicted proteins | sample BlaSpr_A8_OM3_M3_FD_187984 | JGI IMG/M metagenome (GOLD analysis project Ga0209220, IMG submission 187984) | Forest soil microbial communities from Thunder Bay, Ontario, Canada - Black Spruce, Ontario site 2_A8_OM3_M3 (SPAdes) (version 2) | ecosystem: Environmental > Terrestrial > Soil > Boreal... | reverse complement strand
TGGTTTGCCGGTCAGTTAGTTGGTCGCTCAATTTGATGTTCATCTCCAGATCGTGGTGGGGGGACGTTGACGGCATCCTAGCAAATCAGGAGTCCAAGCGCAAACTTTTGTTCGTCCTCTTGACAGGCGAACGGCCGTTCGCTACAGTGACGAACGTATGTACGCCGCCGGCCACGGGATCACACGATTGCGGGCAACCCGTGCCGGCGGCCTTCGGGTCCGTTTGCTGCCGGCGCTGGGCCTGGTCGTGGCGGCGACCCTCGGCCTGGCGCTGGTGGCGCACGGCGGATCCACCGCGGCGGAATCCACGGTCGTTGTGCAGCCCGGCGACACCCTCTGGTCGATCGCCGCGGCGCATTATCCAGGCGATGATGTCCGGGTACGTGTGGTCGATATCGAGCGAGCGAACGGCCTTGCAGGCCCGACGATCGAGGCGGGGCAGGAGTTGCGGCTGCCGGCCTGACCGGCCGTGACGCTGGTCCTGGTTACCCGTGAGGGCTGCCACCTCTGCGACGAGGCTCTCCGGCTGCTTCGGTCCCTTGGCCACGAACCTGAGCTGGCTGATGTTGACGCTGACGACTGCCTGCACGACCTCTACGACTGGCGAGTACCAGTTGTGCTGCTCGACGGCCGCGTCGTCGCTGAAGGCCGCATCACAGGAGAAAGCCTCGCCAAAGCGATGGGCAAGGGACCCTCGTGAGGCTAGCTCGGCGCCTCACTATGGTGCTGATAATATCGCTTTAAGACAGCCTAAGCTCCGGATAACCAGCGTGCGTTTTGCGCAAAACCGTCCTTTGAAGGGCCGTATTTGGTGCGTTTTGCGCAAAACGGTCCGATTGCCCTAGGCGGAGCGCTGCAGGGCCGGCTCGGCGTCCAGGCCCCGCAGGAACATCTCCAGCGGCAGCGCGGCCCCCTCGAAGTCGCTTTGCAGGAGCTCCAGGTCGGCCCCTGCCTGGCTCATGCCGGCGACCGCCAGCTCGATCGTCCTCAGCGACGCGGTGACATAGCCCTCCAGGGGCGCCTCGAGCGCCCTGGCGGCGTCTTCCCGGCCCCAGGCCAGCCGGACCTCCTCGGTGAGCTCCAGGAGCCTGTCCACGATCGTGCCGGCCAGGCCGCGCCCGAGCGGCTCCGAGCCGAGGCGGTTCGACGCCTCGCCAAAGGCGCGGATCAGCCGCCTCAGCTTGACCTGGGTCGCTAGCGTACGCATGTTCGTGGTGCTATCATACCGAACCCCTGTTCGAAGGGCAAGGGGGGAGTTGTTAAGCTCCACCCCGTGCGCCAGGTCCTCCTGACCGCCGGCCTCCTCCTCCCCCTCGCCCTCGACACCTTTGCCCTGGCCGCCGCACTCGGCGTCGCGGGGCTCGAGCAGCGGGACCGGCTGCGCGTTTCCCTTGTCTTCACAGCGTTCGAGGCGGGCATGCCGATCATCGGCATCGCCCTCGGCCGGCTGATCGGCGGCGTGCTGGGCACGTACGCCGGGTACGCGGGCATCCTCTTCTTGTTCGCGGCCGGCCTCATCCTCCTGCGACCTGGAAGGGACGAGGACGACGAGACCAAGCGCCTGCGCCTGTTGGCCCACGCCCGCGGCCTCGCCATCATCGACCTCGGCATCAGCATCAGCACTGACGAGCTGACCATCGGCTTGAGCGCGGGTCTGCTCGGCCTGTCGATCGCCGTCGCCGTGATCTGGATCGCGGTCCAGGCATTTGTCGCGGCCCAGGTCGGCTTGCGGTTCGGCGCGCGGGTGGGAGAAGCGCTTAGGGAGCGATCCGAGCAGGTCGCGGGCGTCGCATTGATCCTGGTCGCCGCAGTCCTCCTGGTGCTCAGACTGCTCAGGCTCTAGAAACTAGGGGGCGAATATCCGGCAGAGGCTTGCCGCAAGCGAGCCCGCGTCCACACCAGGGTGGGTCAGGAAGTAGCCCACGGCGTCGCTCACGCCCCCCACCACCGCCCGCCCGAACACGACCGGGTCCTTGTCCGCGTAGAAGGCGTCGTGGTTCATGGCATGCCGGACCTCTTCGGCCACGGCGTCCGCGAAGCGGGCCTGCAGCTCGTGCCGCACCTCGTCGACCCCCTGGCTGAGCCCGACCGACTCGACGATCAGCAAGCGGGCCACGGCCGACCGCTCGAAGCAGCTGTGGACGAACCGGCTGATACCGAGGCGGAGCCGTTCGTGATGGTCGTGCCCGGTCGCGGCGTCCGCCAGCACCTCGCGGATCAGGGATCCACCTTCCTGCTCCAGGACCGCCCGGAAGCAATGCTCCTTGGACTCGAAGAACTCATAGAACGCGGACTTCGAGACCCGCGCCTCGCGCACGATGTCGTCGACGGAGGTCACGTTGTAGCTCCTGCCGGCGAAAAGCTGCAGCGCGGCTTCGGCGATCCGGTGGCGCCGCCGCTCGATCCTCGCGTCCCGCCTCAGCTGAGCCGGCGCGAGCGACATGCCGGCTACGCGGCCGCCAGGGCTCGCGAGATGACGATCCGCTGGATCTCGCTCGTGCCTTCGAACAGCGTGTAGATCTTGGCGTCGCGGTGCCACTTCTCGACGGGGAAATCGCGGATGTAGCCGTAACCGCCGCAGATCTGAATGGCCTGCTCGGTCACCTTGACCGCGACCTCACCGGCCTTCAGCTTGGCCATCGAGCCCTCGGCCTTCTTGAAGTCGCCACCGTTGCGGCCCTCCCACAGCGCCCGCCAGATCAAAGCGCGCGTCGCCTCGATCTCGGTCGCCATGTCGGCCAGCATGAAGGCGATCGCCTCGTTCTCGATCAGCGTCCGACCGAACTGCTTGCGCTGCTTTGCGTAGTCGAGAGCGAACTCGAACGCCGCGCGCGCAATCCCCAGCGCTTGCGCGCCGACGATCGGCCGCGTGAGTTCGAACGTCTTGAGGGCGACGGAAGAGCGCGAGTGCTTGCCTTCGCGGCCGCGGGCGATCTTCTCGGCCAGCTTCTCGGTGCCGCCGAGCACGTTCTCAGCGGGGATCGTGCAATCCTCGAGGAGGACCTCCGCGGTGTGCGACGCGCGAATCCCCATCTTCTTTTCCTTCTTGCCCATGCGCAGCCCCTTGGTCCCCGGGGGGACCACGAAGCTGGCCTGGCCGCGGGTCCCGAGCTCGGGTTCGACAGAAGCCACCACGACGTGGACGTCGGCGATACCGCCGTTGGTGATGAACACCTTCTGGCCGTTGATCACCCAGTCGCCGTTCTTGCGGATCGCCCGCGTCTTCATCGAGGAGACGTCCGAGCCCGCATCCGGCTCCGTCACCGCAAACGCGCCGAGCGCCGGCTTGTCCGCGGTGCCGTAGCAGGCGGGAATCCAGGTCGAGATCTGGTCCGGCGTGCCCTGGGAGAAGATCGCCGCCACCGGCAGCCCTGTGCCCTGGATGGCCAGCGCGATGCCCGCGCAGCCCCAGGTCAGCTCCTCGGCCACCAGGGCCGGCATTATCCCCGTACCGTCCCCGAAGGTCTGCTGCAGGAAGTCGACGCCATACAGCCCGACCTCGGCCGCCTTCTTGACGATCGGCCAGGGGAACTCCTCCGCCTCGTCGTACTGGTGGGCGTACGGCCGGATCTCCTTCTCGGCGAAGGCGTGCACCCAATCGCGGATCTCTCGTTGTTCGTCGCTCAGCTCGAACGAAATCATGTTTGTTCCTGGCACTCCTGCTCTGATAACGCTCTGGTACTCGTACGTACCGTTTCCAATCGAAGAAGGTACGCCGCGGCGCGTCATGGTGTCAACGACTCAACGCGATTTGGGCGCCCTAGGGCGTCTTGGGCGAGGGCCGCAGCCCCTGGACGAACAGCCGGTAGGCGCTGAACACGAGAAAGGCGCCCCAGACTCGGGCCAGGATAGGCCCCGGGACCTCGACCGCCACGAGCGCCCCGAGCACCGCCCCGACCACTCCCCCACCTCCCATCCAGAGGGCCGGCCGCACGAGCACGTTGCCGTTGCGGAGGTGCGTGATCCCGCCGACGATCGCGGTCGGGATGATCACGACCAGCGAGGTCCCCTGCGCGACGGCTTGCGAGAGCCGAAAGCCGACGGTCATCGTCGGCACGAACAGGAGGCCGCCCCCGATGCCGATCGTCCCGCTCAGGAACCCGGCCCCGAAGCCGGCCACCACGGCGAGGACATCCCACCAGGTCATGGAAACAAGAGCTCTTTGACCCCGACCAAGCCCAGGACCAGCGCCACGCCGAGCTTCAGCTCACGTTCGGGGATCCGGCGCAGCAGGGTCGCCCCGACGTAGGCGCCAACCACGCTGCCGCTGACCAGGAACAAGGCGATGTGAAAGTCGACCTGCGGTGAGCCCTTGCGGAAGTAGTAGATCGGGAGGGCGGCGACCGCGATGGGGATGATGGCGATCAGCGAGTTCGCGTTGGCGTGGCGCTGCCCCACGCCGGCCCAAAGCACCTGGAGCGGGACGAGGACGAAACCGCCGCCGACGCCCAGCAGGCCTCCGAGCACGCCGCCCAGGAAGCCGATCGCGGCAAAGGCGGCCGGGCGGCCTGTGCCTTCGATTATTCGGTTGAGCGGGGCGGCGTCTCGGGCTGGTCCGTCACGACAGAGTGGTGCCGGAACTGGACGTTCTGGGGCACCTCCGTCGCCGGCTGCTTTGCCTTCTTCTTTTTCTTGGTCTCGCGTCCCTGTTTGTCTCGTCCTTTAGCCATGGTGCCCAGTTTCCACGACCAGGGCCAGTTCGCGCAAGAACGATTCGACATCGGTGACCAGACCGATCGACTGCCAGCTACCTCGGTCGGCGAGCTTGGTGACCACCGCGGGGTTGATGTCGACGCAAACAGTGCGGACTCCGGCCGGCAGCATGTTGCCGGTGGCGATGGAGTGCAGCATGGTCGACAGCATGAGGGCGAGCTTGACGTCTTTCAGTGCGACCCGCATCCGGCGCTGCGCCTCGACCATCTCGGTTATGACGTCGGGCAGCGGGCCGTCGTCGCGCACCGATCCGGCCAGCACGATCTCCACCCCGTGGTCGATCGCGGACTTCATCACCCCGGATTTGAGTCCTCCGCTGGCGACCATCTGGCGCAGGCCGCCGGCGGCGCGTACACGGTTGATCGCGCGCATGTGGTGCTCATGGCCGTGCTCCATTGGTAGGCCGCTGTCGAGGTTGACGCCCAACGCGGTCCCGAACAGCGCGGACTCGACATCGTGCACGGCCAAGGCGTTGCCCGCGAACAGCACCTGGACGTAGCCAAGCTCGATCAGGCGAGACAGGTAGCGGCCGGCGCCTGTGTGCACGACGGCCGGCCCCGCGACCACTAGGATGCGGCCGCCCGCCTCGCGGATGTGCCGCATCTCCTGGGCGATGCCGGAGATCAAGACCTTCTTCGGCTTCTCGGCCGAGACCTCGCTGCCCATGAAGCTGAAGATCTCGGTCTGCCGCGATCGCTCCAGCGGCGTGACCCGGACGCCCTGATGGCCGACCACGACCTCCATGCTCGGCTTCGCGTCCTGGAAGACGATGCACCAGGCGCGGCCCGCCTTGCGGTCGACCGCGATCGCGGCGTCCATCTCGATCTTCTCGACCTGGACCCAGCCGCCGTCGAGGAGCACCTCGGTCGGCAGGTTGCTGGTCGAGTAGAAGCCTTCCGGGAACACGCCCTCCCGGTCGACCAGCTCGACCTGGACCGGTTTTTCATGCTCCGCGGTCGCGCCGAGCGCCCGGGCACGCTGCACGATCCGGTCGAGGAGCGCGGCCGAGCTCGCGTACACCTCCATGCGGCACACCGATGGGTCGGTCTTGTGCTGGCCTACCTTCAACTCTTCGATGGTGAAGTTGCCTCCGAGGTCCATGACCATGTCCATGACCTGCGGCAGCATCATCGAATCGATGATGTGGCCCTGCAGGACGATGCGGGCGGTGTGCTTGCCCTCTTGAAGGGGCCCCCGCGAACTCACGGCGAGCCGCTCCGCAGCCCGCTCCGCGGACTGCATCGCGGGTCCTCTGAGTTCGTGGGGAGATCGCTCATGCTCGGACACCTGCCGCCGCGTTGATCTGCGCCCTGACGGCCGCCGCCTCCCGGCCCGGGTTGGCGGCGAAGATGACGCTCCGGCTCGCGGCGACGAGGCACGACGCGGGATCGCCGTTGAACGCCGCCCGCACCGCTGCGTCGACATCACCGCCCTGCGCTCCGACCCCAGGCAGCAGGAACGGGAGCGTGCTCATTTTGCGGACCTCGGCGACCTGTGCCGGCGCCGTCGCACCGACGACGAGGCCGACGTTGCCGTGCTCGTTGAGGCGTTCGGCGAGCAGCGCCGCGTGGGCGTACAGGGGCCGGCCGTTCGCCTCGAGATGCTGCAGGTCGTTCGCCCCCGGGTTGGACGTGCGGCACAGCACGTACACCCCTCTGTCCGCATAGGTCGTGAATTCCTGCAAAGAGTCCGACCCGAGGTAGGGGTTCACCGTCGCGGCATCCATGCCCAGTGTGCTGAAGACTGCCCGCGCGTACGCCCGCATCGTGTTGTCCATGTCGCCGCGCTTGGCGTCGAGCAGGAACGGCGTCGCGGGCGCTGCGGCGCGGAGCTCCAGCAGCGCCTTCCAGCCATCAGGGCCGTACTGCTCCCAGAAGGCACTGTTGGGCTTGAAGCAGCACACGTGCTCCTCCGTCTGCCGGACGACCTCGAGGCAATGGCGCAGCGCGCCGGCTGCGCCGCCCTCGATGCGCTCGGGGTCGGGGTCGAGGCCGACACAAAGCATGGTTTGCCGTTCGCCGGCAAGCGCGCGCAGACGTTCGAAGTAGCTCAACCACCCAAATGGTAAGGACGCCGCGGAACGACAATTGAGGTGTGAGGATCGCGCTCGCGCAGGTCAACCCCACCGTCGGCGACCTAGACGGCAACACCCGACTGGTCATCGACTGGATGGGCCGTGCGCGCGAGCTCGGCGCAGACCTCGTCTGCTTTCCCGAGCTCGTCATCACGGGGTACCCGCCTGAGGACCTCGTCCTGAAGCCTGCTTTCGTCCGCGACAACCTGGCGCACCTCGAACTGATCGCGCGGGAGGCAAAGGACATCGCGGCGGTGGTCGGGTTCGTCGATGAGGAGGGCGACATCTTCAACGCGGCAGCATTCCTCCATGGCGGGGAGGTCAAGGCGATCTTCCACAAGGTGTTCTTGCCGAACTACGGCGTGTTCGACGAGAAGCGCTATTTCGAGCCCGGCCACCGCTGCCCGATCATCGAGCTCGACGGCGTGCGGATCGGCATGACGGTGTGCGAGGACTGCTGGTTCCCCTCGGGTCCGATGGCCTGGCAAGCGCACCACGGCGCGCAGCTGATGGTCAACATCAACGGCTCGCCGTACCACTACGGCAAGCGCGCGCCGCGTGAGGCGATGGTCGGCGGGCGCGCGGCCGACTACGGGGCCTACGTGGCGTGGGTCAACACCGTGGGCGGGCAGGACGAGCTGGTCTTCGACGGCAACAGCGTGATCTTCGACCCGTACGGGCGGCTGCTGGCGCGGGCGGCATCCTTTGTGCCCGAGCTGCTCGTCTGCGACATCGACACGAACGTCCAGGTGCACCGCCCGGTGGAGCAGCTGCGGCGCGAAGCCGAGGCCGCGGCGAGGCTCGACCTCCCAGTGACCGAGGTGCACGTCAGCGAAGCTCCTCGAGAGCAGGTCAAGCCGGCGATCGAACCCAGGATCGCGGAGCCCCTCGAGGGTGCAGCGGAGATTTACGCGGCGGTCGTCCTGGCCACCCGCGATTACATGGCCAAGCAGGGATTCGAAAAGGTCGTCATCGGTATGTCGGGCGGCGTGGACTCTGCCCTCACCGCAGCGATCGCTTGCGACGCGCTCGGTGCGCAGAACGTGATTGGCGTACGAATGGCGTCCCGCCACACGTCAACGGAGAGTCTCGAGGACGCCGGCCTCGTCGGTGAGAACCTTGGCATGCAGCTGATGGACTTCTCGATCGAGCCGCCGCACAAGGGCTTCGAGGAGATCCTGATGCCGGTCTTCGCCGGCACGAAGCCAGGCGTTGCCGAGGAGAACCTGCAGCCACGCATCCGCTCCACCATCCTCCACGCGCTCAGCAACAAATTCGGCTACATCGTGCTGAGCACGGGCAACAAGTCGGAGCTCGCGACGGGCTACGGGACTCTGTACGGGGACATCGCCGGCGGGTACGCGGTGCTGAAGGACATCACCAAGACGGCGGTCTACGAGCTGTGCCGGTACCGCAACACCCTGGGTCCGGCGATCCCGGAGCGCGTGATCACCAAGCCGCCGTCAGCCGAGCTCAAGCCCGACCAGAGGGACACCGACAGCCTGCCGCCCTACGACGAGCTCGACCCGATCCTCATCGGCTACATCGAGGACGACCTGAGCCCGGAGGAGCTGATCGCGGCCGGGCACAGGCCCGAGATCGTAGCTCGCGTGATCCAGCTCGTCGACCGCAGCGAGTACAAGCGACGCCAGGCGCCGCCCGGCGTGAAGATCACCGAGCGAGCCTTCGGACGCGATCGCCGCATGCCGATCGTCAACCGCTACAGCCCCAACGGCGTCCGGCGACCCGGGTCCGCTCGGTAAGCTCCGGCATAATTTCTATCGATATCCCGTATAGGTAGGAGCTATGGCTGGAACCTTTGACCTGGTCGTGATCGGCGGCGGCCCGGGGGGCTACGTCGCCGCTTTGCGTGCCGCGCAGCTCGGCGCGAAGGTCGCCGTGGTCGAGAAGGACCGCGTGGGCGGGACCTGCCTGGTCCGCGGATGCATCCCGACCAAGGCTCTCCTCCAGTCCTCCGAGCTGTACACCCTGGCCAAGGAAGGCGCTCCGTTCGGCCTGGTGGCGGACGGGATCGGCTTCGACTGGGCCATGGCCCAGAAGCGAAAGACGGCGGTCGTCGACCAGCTGGTCAAGGGCGTCGAGGGCCTGCTGAAGGCCGGCGGGGTGACGACGCTGAAGGGCAGCGCACGTCTGGCCGGCAAGGGCGTCGTGGATGTTTCCGGCGACCAGGTTCAGGCCAAGGACATCGTCATCGCCACCGGCTCCGCCATCGCACGGATTCCGCTCCCGGGCGCGGAGCTGACCATCGACTCGGACCAGATCCTCGAGCTCAAAGAGGTGCCGCGCCGCCTCGCCGTGATCGGCGGTGGGGTCGTGGGCATGGAGTTCGCCGCGATGTTCGCCGCGCTCGGCAGCAAGGTCACGGTCCTCGAGATGCTCCCGCAGGTCCTGGCGATGGTCGACTCGGACCTTGTCGCGGCCTACACCAAGCATCTCAACGGCCTCGGGGCCGACGTCCACACCAACAGCAAGGTCGCCGAGGTCGTGAAGCAGAAAAGTCGCCTGCAGGTGCGTTTCTCGACCGGAGGCGAGGGCGGCGCGGTCGACGCCGACCAGGTTCTCCTCGCGGTCGGTCGGGTGCCCTACACCCACGGCCTCGACGCGGAGAAAGCGGGAGTCAAGCTCGAGCGCGGTCGGGTCGTGGTCGACGAGCACCTGCGCACGGATGCCGACGGGATCTGGGCGATCGGCGACGTGATCGGCGGCATCATGCTCGCGCACGTCGCGTCCTATGAGGGCGTGTGCGCGGTGGAGAACATCGCCGGCCACAGGGGGGGTGCACCCGGATCCGGCTTCGCCGGGCCGGCTGCAACAGGGGGGGAGTCCCCCCCTCAAATCAAGACGCGTGTGCCTGACTACCACGCGGCGCCGAACTGCGTTTACACCGACCCCGAGATCGCCCACGTCGGGATCGGCGAGAAGGAGGCGAAGGAGAAGGGGCTCGACGTCAAGGTCGGGCGCTTCCCGTTCGCCGCCTCAGGCCGGGCGCTGACGCTCGGTCAGTCGGAAGGGTTCGCCAAGGTGATCGCCGACTCTCAGTCCGGGAAGCTGCTCGGCGCCCACATCATCGGGCCGCGTGCGACGGACCTCATCGCGGAGGCGGCGCTCGCGATCCAGAACGGGCTCACTCTCGAGCAGATCGATCTCACGATCCACGCCCACCCTACGCTGCCCGAATCGCTCATGGAAGCAGCCCTGGCCGCACAGGGGCGAGCGATCCACATCGCCAACAAACGAGCACCTGTCCCGTCAGCGGTCGCCGGTGCCTCGGGCGCCAGCGCTCAGCCGACCGCAAAGGCAACCATTCAAAATCGAGAGGAGCAAATGGCCGCCCCGACCAAGGTTCCCACCGCTGCGCCTCCCAAGGGCGCGATCGACCCGAAGTCCATCGAGCTGACCAAGGCGAATCGCGACCTGCTGCTCGGCATGCACCGGCAGATGCAGCTGATCCGCCGGTTCGAAGAGCGCGCCCAGGAGCAGTACACGAAGGCAAAGATCGGCGGCTACTGCCACCTCAACATCGGCGAGGAGGCGACGGTCGTCGGCGGCATCCTCGCGTTGAAAGCGAACGACTGGATCTTCACGAGCTATCGCGAACACGGCCACGCCATCGCACGCGGGGTCGACCCGAAGGCCGTGATGGCGGAGCTGTTCGGCAAGGAGACCGGCACATCACACGGTCGCGGCGGATCCATGCACCTCGTCGACTACAAGCGCCGGTTCATGGGCGGCTATGGGATCGTCGGCGGCCACCTTCCGCTCGCCGTCGGCGGCGCGTGGGCGGTCAAGTACAAGAAGCACGACGACGTGGTCTTCTGCATGTTCGGCGACGGCGCGACGAACATCGGCGCGTTCCACGAGTCGCTCAACATGGCCAAGGTCTTCGACCTGCCCGTCGTCTGGTTCTGCGTCAACAACCGGTACGGCATGGGCACGCCCGTCGAGAAGGCATCGGCGGTGGCCGACATCTACAAGAAGGCATGCGCCTACGACATGGAGTCGATCCAGATCGACGGCATGAACCTGCGCGAGGTCCTGCTCAAGACGAGCGAGATCGTCGAGAAGACGCGCAAGGATTCCGTGCCGCGCTTCATCGAGTCGCTTTGCTACCGCTTCCGCGGCCACTCCGTCGTCGACCCGGACAAGTACCGCTCGGCCGAGGACAAGGAGACGTATCGGAAGGCCGACCCGATCGTCGCGTTCGAGCACGAGCTCGAAAAGAGCGGGCTCGCCGACGAGGAGTACTTCAAGACAGTCCGGCAGGAGATCGACGCCGAGGTTCGCGAGATCATCGAGTATGCCGACTCCAGCCCGGATCCGAGCCCGGACGACCTCTACAAGTACACGTACGCGGGACAGTGGGACAACCTGCCCGAGCTTCGCGCGGAGCGCGTCTGATGGCTGTGGCCGCCGAAGAAAAGCTCTATCGCATCGCGCTGCGTGAGGCGCTGAGCGAAGAGATGGAGCGCGACGATTCGATCTACCTGATCGGCGAGGACATCGGAAAGTTCGGCGGCGCGTATCGAGTGACCGACGGGCTGCTCGACAAGTTCGGACCGCAGCGCGTGGTCGACGCGCCGATCGCGGAGGAGGTCATCGTCGGCACGGCCATCGGCTCAGCCATGCTGGGACTTCGCCCTGTGGTCGAGATGATGACCATCAACTTCTCGCTCATCGCCTACGACCAGATCGTCAACAACGCGGCCAAGATCCGGTACATGTTCGGCGGCGAGGTGAAGGTGCCGATGGTGATCCGCATGCCAGGCGGCGCGGGCCACCAGCTTTCCGCGCAGCACTCGCACAGCTTCGAGGTGCTGTACGGCCTGATCCCCGGCCTTCTGGTCGTGGCTCCGACGACGCCTGAGGACGCGAAGGGCATGCTCAAGTCCGCGATCCGGTCGGACAACCCCGTGATGTTTCTCGAGTCGATGAGCCTCTACAACGTGAAGGGCATGGTTCCGGCCGGCGACTACACGACGCCACTGGGCAAGGCAACCGTCCGGCGGACGGGCTCCGACGTCACGATCGTCGGCGTGTCGAGGATGGCTGTGCTCGCCTACGAGGCGGCGAAGCAGCTGGAGGAAGAGGACATCGACGCCGAGGTCATCGACCTGCGCTCGATCCGGCCTGTGGACTGGCCGCCCATCGTCGACTCGGTGCGCAAGACCAGCCGGTGCGTCGTGGTCGAGGAAGGATGGTCGACGTACGGCGTGACCGCCGAGATCGCCGCGGGAGTGCAGGAGCGCTGCTTCGACTACCTCGACGCGCCCGTTCGCCGCCTGGGCGGCGCGCAGGTGCCGATGCCGTACAGCATGGGCCTGGAGAAAGCTTCGATCCCGACAGGCGAGGACATCAAGCGACTCGTGCGCCACACCGTCGGCAAAAAGGTCGAGGCCTAGCCCCCATGCCCGACATCAACATGCCGAAGCTCTCCGACACCATGGAGGAGGGCACGATCGTCGAGTGGAAGAAGAAGGACGGCGACCAGGTCAAGACCGGCGAGGTGCTGGCCGAGGTCGAGTCCGACAAGGCGACATTCGACCTCGAGGCGGAGGCGGACGGCGTGCTCAACATCCTGGTCCAGCAGGGCGTGCCGGCCAAGATCGGCGCCCCCATCGCCCGGATCGGCGATGCGGATTCGCCTCCAGCACCTAAGGCGAAAGCGAAGGAGCCGGAGACCCCGCCCACGACGGCTGAGGAGCCGGAGACCCCGCCCACGACGGCTGAGGAGCCGGAGACCCCGCCCACGACGACTGAGGAGCCCAAGCCGGCCCAGAAGTCAGCGGCTCCGCCAGAGGCGAAGGCGCCACCCGAGCAGCCGGCTGAGCCGGAGAAGCCCACGCCTCAGCGAGCCCAGAAGGATCAGCAGGACGGCCAGCAGGAGGGTCGCGAGGTCAAGGCGTCGCCGCTGGCGAAGCGGCTCGCCGCCGAGATGGGCGTCGATCTCGCCTCGCTGAAAGGCAGCGGGCCCGAGGGCCGCATCGTCAAGGAAGACGTCATAGCGGCAGGCGGCTCCGGAGCGAAATCAGACCGCCGGCGGCCGCAGCCGAGCGCCGAACGCGCGGCGGGACCTGAGGTCGAGGTCATCGAGCCGTCCCGCATGCAGGCGACCATCGCACGGCGCATGACCGAGGCGAAGTCGACCATCCCGGAGTTCCAGGTCACAGTCGAGGCACGCGTCGACCTCGCTGTCAGCATGCGCCAGCAGCTGAAAGATTCTGTTCCGGGCGCGGAGAAGGTCACGATGACCGACTTCCTGGTTCGCGCCTGCGCCCTTGCGCTGCGCAAGTTTCCCGAGGTCAACAGCTCATGGGTCGACGGCCGGTTCCAGCGCAAGCGCTCGATCAACATCGGGCTCGCGGTGGCGCCGAGCCAGGGCATGGGCCTCCTCGTGCCTGTGGTGCACGACGCCGACATCAAGGACCTGATCCAGATCTCGATCGAGTCGCGCCAGGTCATCGAACGAGCGCGGTCGGGACGCCCAGGCGAGGGCGACCTCACGGGCGCAACGTTCTCCATCTCGAACCTCGGCATGTTCGGGGTTGACGAATTCACCGCGATCATCAACCCGCCCGAGGCGGCGATCCTCGCGGTTGGTGCGATCAAGGACGTGCCCGTCGTCGACAACGGGCGAATTGTCCCCGGCAAGGTCATGCGCATGACGCTTTCGGTCGACCACCGCGTGTTCTACGGCGCGACCGCGGCGCTGTTCATGGCCGAGGTCAAGCGCCTGATCGAGAGCCCCGTGACCCTGCTCGTCGCTCAAGGGTGACACCGGCCGAGATCGCCAGCGTCCTCGAAACCTCCGGTGATGCGTACGCGGGTCTTCTGAGGTCGCTCCCGGCCGAAGCCGCTTCGTGGCGGCCGGCGCCGAGCGAGTGGTGCGTCAACGAATGCGTCGGACACGTGATCGAGACTGAGCGGCGCGGCTTTGCGGGCCGCATTCGAATCATCCTGGCCGGCGATGAACCTCAACTCGAGGAATGGGACCAGGTCGAGGTCTCACGCTCGCGGCGGGACTGCGAACGGTCCCCGCGCCAGATCCTCGACGAGTTCGAGCCGGTGCGCCGCGAGAGCCTCGGCCTGGTGCGGTCCCTGAAGCCGGAACAGCTCCGAAGAGGCGGCAATCACCCGCAGGTCGCGCGATTGACGGTCGAGGAGCTGCTGCACGAGTGGGTGCATCACGACGGCAACCACCTGCGCCAGGCCTACGCGAACGTCCAGGCCTACGTGTGGCGTTCCATGGGCAACGCCCAACGCTTCACGACTGGTTAAGCGACGGCGGCGGGAGCCGCCGGCTCGGTTTTCACCACGATGTCGCGCGACGCCGGCAGGGTGAGGTGCACGCGCAGGTTGCCCGCCTCGTCGAAGTCAGCCCACAGGCGGCCTCTCATCGCCGCCGCGAGCTCACGTGAGATGGCCAGGCCGAGGCCGACGCCGCCTGCCGCTGCGGACCGAGAAGGGTCCGCGCGGTAGAAGCGGTCGAACATCCTGTCCGGGTCAGGGCGAGTGGGGCCCGCGGGATTCGAAACCACCGTCTCGACCGATGCGCCGCTCAGCCGAGCGGTGGCGTTGATCGTGGTCCCGCCGGGCGCGTACTTGACCGCGTTGTCGAGCAGGTTGTCGAGGATCTGGTGCAGGCGCTCCGGGTCTGCCGCCACAGGCGGGATGTCGTCCGGCACAGTGAGCTTGAGGGAGAGAGAACGCGCCACGGCTCGACGCCGGACCATCTCGAGCTCCTGCTGCAGCTGCCCGCCAAGGTCCACCGCGGTGATGTGCATTGAGATTGAGCCGGCCTCGACACGGGCGAGGTCGAGCAGCTCCTGCGCCATGCGAAGCACGCGCTCTGATTCCTCGTGGACGATCGTCGCGGCTCGCGCGCGCTCGACGTCGCTCAGCAGGCTGCCGTCGACCAGCGCCTGGCTGAAGCCGATCAAGCTCGTGAGCGGCGTCTTCAGCTCGTGCGAGACGTTGGCGAGGAACTCGCGCTGGATCTTGCGCGCGCGCTCGACCGCCTCCGCCATACGATTGAATGCAGATCCGAGCAGGCCGATCTCGTCCTGGCCGTTGACGTCGACTCGGCGCGCGTAGTTGCCCGCGGCGATGTCCTCCGCCGCGGCAGCCAGCTTGGTCAGCGGGCGTGTCAGGGAGCGGCTGACCAGCAGGATCAGCAGCATCGCGACGACCAGCGCGGCGCCGCCGGCTTCGAGCAGGCGGGTCGCGAGGTCGCCGGCCGCGGCCGTGACGACTGTTGATTGAGGCTGCGCGAGGACCACGAATGAGGCGCCGACCGGATCGCCGTGCTTCGCGGCCGGCAGCCTGGTCGCCGCTGCGAGGTAGTTGTCGCCTCCCAACGACATGCGCGCCTCGAACACATTCGCGAATCGCTGTGAGGGGGTGATGGAGATCTGCGAGCCAAGAGTGTCGGCCGACGCGCTGTCGTACACG
>Ga0209220_1000399_pt1 | contig 15338 bp, 17 predicted proteins | sample BlaSpr_A8_OM3_M3_FD_187984 | JGI IMG/M metagenome (GOLD analysis project Ga0209220, IMG submission 187984) | Forest soil microbial communities from Thunder Bay, Ontario, Canada - Black Spruce, Ontario site 2_A8_OM3_M3 (SPAdes) (version 2) | ecosystem: Environmental > Terrestrial > Soil > Boreal... | reverse complement strand
CGCTGCTCCTCGTTGTACGCAGGTATCACAACAGTGAGCTCCGGGTTGGAAGCTTCGCCGGCCATGGCGCCAAATCGTATATGGGAAGGAAGGTCGCTCCTTCCACGACACCGATGAGCTGTTAGGGGCGGGAGCGCAGCACTTCGAAGGCGTACGCGGGAAGGACCGCCATGCGCCGCACGCGCCACGGCTGCCGGCCGAGTCTGTACAGCCATTCGAGGCCCGCGCGTCGCATCCACAGCGGGGCGCGGGGGACACGCCCCGTGAGGTAGTCGAATGCGCCGCCGACGCCGATTGCCACCGCGACCTCGACGCGCTCCTTCATGCGGTCGATCCACAGCTCCTGGCTCGGAGCGCCGTACGCGACCAGCAGCACTTGGGGCGGCTCGCCGTGGATGGCGCCAATCGTCTCGGCGTCGGAGGATGGATCGGGTGAGCCCGCGTGAGCCCGGACCTGCAGTCCTGGGTGCTCCGCGGCCAGGCGGATCGCGAGCTCAGCCGCAACGCCAGGCGCAGCGCCCAGAAGAAACAGCCGAAAACGCCTGCGCGCGCACATTGCCGCCAGGGGCCCGACCAGATCGACCCCGGTGACCGGCACGCGCACGCTGCACCCCTGCCTGCGGGCAGCCCAAACGACACCGGTTCCGTCCGCAAGGCAGAGGTCGGCCGATTCGAGCACTCGCGCGAACTCCCGGTCCTGGCGCGCTCGCATCACGAACTCGGGGTTTACTGTTGCAACGAGGTGATGACCGCCCGCGTCCACGAGCCCTTCGATGCGCGCGATCGCGGTATCCATGTCGACGCAGTCGACCCGTACGCCCAGGATCCTCGCATTCTCCACGCGCGAAGTCGACAAGCGCAGCCCTTAGGGCGAGCCCACCTCGGCAACGATCGCCACGACCTCGACCATGGGTTCGACAGGTCCGAGACTGTGGATGAACTCGGCCAGCGACTCCCCGCCTGACACCCTCACGCGGGTCCACGTGTACCGGTCCGCGAGGCTGTGGTATGTACCGGGGACTACGGTGACGGCACTGTCGTAGCCGGAAGCGCGCACAGCGGCCACCACCCTGGCGTTGAACTGGCCCGACGGGTATGCAAAGTCGACCATCGGTTGGCCGACGAGGCGCTGCAGCCAAGCCTTTGAGGCCAGGAGCTGGTACGTTGCCCAAGGCAAGGGCGTCCGCACCAGGTCGGCGTGGTTGACAGTGTGCGACGCGATCTCGATCCCGTTCTGTGCCATCTCCTGGATCTCAGGTGCCGTCGCATATCGAGCCTGCCCCACGAAGCCGCTGACGATATAGGCCACCGCCTTGAAGTTGTGAGCGCGCAGGATCGGGTAAGCCGTCGTGTAGAGATCCTGGTAGCCGTCGTCGAGTGTGATCACGACCGGCCTGCCTGGAAGCGGCCGGCTGCCGGCGAAGTACGCCCTCAGGTCGTTGAAATCGACAGGGTGATATCCGTGCGAGGAAAGCCAATCCATCTGAAGCTGGAAGTCGGCGGGCGCAATGGAGAGGTTGTATCCAATCCGGTCCATGAAGATCGAGGGCGGCTTACGGATGTAGTGGTACAGGAGGATGGGGACGCTGATACTGCGGCGGCCAAGCGGTATGACCCAGCGCGGGGAGCGCGAGAAATCCCAGCCTGGGCCGCCGGCTGCCTCGACTTGGACGATGGGCTGGAAAGCCTGTTCCAAATCGTTGGTTGAAGGCGTCGCCGCTGGTTGCGAATCAGCCATCTGCAGCGCGACAAGGAATCCGATCAGCAGCGCAGCGGCAGATACGCCTCGGCGCATGACCGCGTGCACGGACGATAGCTTAAGGGTCATGCGACGAGCAACGGTGACCGCTGTATGACAAAAACCATCGCGGTGGATCTCAACCCGGCCACGCGCCAAATCGTTACGGGGACCGAGCTGTACACACGGCAGGTGGGATCGCGATTGCCCGCAGCGGCGCCCGAGCTCCGCTGGCTGTTCTTCGCCTCAAGAGCTCGCGCTGGGCTCGGCGTCGACGTCATGGTCGTGCCGCAGACTCGCATGTGGTCGCAGGTGCGCCTGCCGCTGGCACTGGGGCGCGCCCGTCCCGATCTGCTCTTCGTTCCCGCGCATGCGATTCCGTTCGCGTGGCCTGGCCTGGCGCTCACCGTGGTTCACGACCTCGCCTTCGAAAGGCACCCGGACGCCTACTCGCTTGCCGAGCGCTCATATCTGAAGCTCACCACGAGGTGGGCGGCACGCCGGTGTCCCGTCCTCATCGCGGTATCGGAATCGACGAAGTCAGACCTGGTCGGCCTGTACGGGGTGGCGCCGGATCGCGTGCGGGTGGTGCCTCTAGGCGGGGGCGAGCAGCCGGACCGCCAGGCGGCCCCTGCTGCGCGCCTCGCCGAGCTCGGCCTTGACGGCGATTTCGTGCTCCAGGTCGGCCGGATCGAGGCGCGCAAGAACCAGGCTGCCGCGCTGGCCGCCGTGGAGAAGCTGGATGGCGTCACCCTCGCCGTCGCGGGTCATGAACGCGACCCTGCCCTGGCGGCCCGGCTGCGCGCTTCATCGCGGGCCTGCGTCCTCGGGATGGTCGACCAGCCCACCCTGGAGCTGCTTTATCAGCGCGCCCTGGCGGTGGTGGTGCCGAGCCTCTACGAGGGCTTCGGCCTGCCCGTTCTGGAGGCGATGGCGAGGGGCCAGGTGGTCGTGGCCGGCCGCGGGTCCTCACTGCCGGAGGTCGGTGGTGAGGCAGTCCTGTACGTCGAGGATCCAAACGACGCCCAGCAGTTCGCCTCTATGCTCGAGGTCGCGATCGGTGATCGAGACGTGCGGGCGAGACTGGCCGGCGCCGCACGCGAACGGGCGGGAACCTTCACGTGGGACCGCTGCGCGCGCGGTGTGGCGGAGGTCATCCGCGCGCTGGTGGCCTGACCGAAGTCGCCTCAGGCGACCGCCCGATCGACGGCACGCCATGTGAGGTTGGCCGAGCGGCTCCAGCTGAACTGCGCGGCGCGCACGATCCCGCGTCGCTTCAAGTCGGCGGCCAGGTCTGGGTCTTCGATGACCTTCTCCAGCGCCCTGCGCCACGCCTCGGCGTCGTCCGCGGGTGCCAGCAGGCCGGCGTCGCCGACCAGCTCGGGCAGGCTCGATCGGTCAGACACCACGACCGGCGTGCCGCAAGCCATCGCCTCCAGAGGCGGAAACCCAAACCCTTCGTACCAGGCCGGGTGGGCGAGGACGCGCGCCAGGTTGTAGACCGCCGGCAGCTCCGCCGGGTCCAGCCCTTCTATGTGGTGAACGCCGGCACCCAGGCGTCCAATCCGCTCCCTGATCGATTCGTACAGCCAGCCCCACGCGCCGACGATCACCAGATCCGGCCGGTTGCGGAGCATTGCCCACGCCTCTAGCAGCGTGGTCAAGTTCTTGCGCGGCTCGATCGTGCCCACAAAGAGAATGAAGCGCTCCGGCAGCTTGAGGCGCGCGCGGGCCATCGCGAGGTCCTCGCTGCTCATCGGCCTGAAGAGGGCCGAGACGCCATGCGGTACGACATCTATCAACGAGGCGGGAACGCCGAACAGATCCTCGATATCCAGGGCGGTGTTTGTCGAAACGGCGATGACCACGTCAGCGCGACCCAGCGATCGGGGAATCACAAAACGCGTGCTGAGTGGCTGGCGACCGGGGAACCATTGGGGGTTGCGATAGATGGCGAGGTCGTGCACCGTGATAACAGTTGGGCAGCCAACGCTGCGCAGCGGGAGCGCTCCCGCTGGACCGAAGTACGCATCGGGCCTCTGCCGCCGAATGCGGGACGGCCACTGGATGTGCCGTCCGACGAAGCGAGCGCTCGGAAGCGGCCTGTACCCAATGCCGGGCGATGGAGCAGGCACGGCCACGCCGGACGGGAGATAGACAGTCAAACGGCAGTCGGGCCGGTCGACGCTCATCGCACGGAGGATCTCTTTTGTGTAGATGCCGATCCCGGCCCGCGGCCGCTCGAGCCCGGACCCATCAACGGCGACGTGCAGACCGGTCAGCGCAGGTACGCCTGATTGCGCTTGAGGACTTCGAAGTTCTCGAGCGCCAAACCGGTGCCGCGGACGACCGACGTTTGGGGATCGTCGGCGACCACGGCCGGGATGCCCGTGTGCATGGCGATGTATCGATCGAGCCCTCGCAGCTGCGCGCCCCCGCCGGACAGGACGATGCCACGGTCGAAGATGTCGGGCGCGAGCTCTGGCGGCGTTTCCTCGAGCACGTGCCGGACCGCTCCCACGATCAATCGCAAGGGTTCCTGAATCGCCTCCGTGATCTCGTCGGAACTGATCTCCAGGTTCCGCGGCATGGCGGAAACGATGTCGCGACCGCGCACCTCGGCGAGGAGTGGCTGCTTCATGAGCATCGCGGAGCCGATGGCTATCTTCACGTCTTCGGCGGTGCGCTCGCCGATGAGCAGGTTGTGTTTGCGCTTCATGTAAATGGTGATGGCATCGTCGACTCGGTTGCCGCCGACGCGGATCGAGTGCGCGACCACCATCCCCGACAGCGAAATCACGGCGATCTCCGTGGTGCCCCCGCCTATGTCGCAGATAGTGTTGCCACGCGGTTCGGCGATCGGCAGCCCGGCCCCGATGGCAGCCGCCAGCGGTTCGTCGATTAGCCAGGCCTGACGCGCGCCGGCCGAGATCGCGGCTTCGGTGACCGCCCGACGCTCGACCGAGGTCACGACCGACGGGACGCAGACCATGATCTCGGGCCTGAAGATCCGCTGGCGGCCGAGGACCTTGCCGATGAAGTGTTGGAGCATGCCGTCTGTCACGACGAAGTCCGCGATCATGCCCTCCCGCATTGGGCGTACGACCTGGATCGTGTCTGGCGCCCGCCCCACCATCTCCAGAGCCTGCCTGCCGACCGCAAGAATGCGCGTGCCGTCGCGATTGACTGCGACCAGCGACGGCTCGTTGATGACGATCCCCTCACCTTTGACGTAAATCAGCACCGTCGACGTGCCGAGGTCGATACCTATCTGCTTAGAGAGCACTTCCCTACCTGAGATGACGGTGGCTGCAAGCGTCGGTCGCCCCCTCCGGCGCTGGACCATCTCCCGCGCGTGCCGCGCGGGGGCCCCAGAGGAAGTGGGGAAGACAACGGGCCGGCTGTTCGCCGGCCCGTTTCGCCGGCCCTGTCACTCGTATGTCCGTCCGGGTCCGCCCGCGTCGGAGTCGACTGTCACGCTGGTGATCTGGGCACCGACTGAGGCGAGCTTTCCGGGCATGTTCTCGTAGCCGCGCTCGACGTGCCACGCACTTCGGAGCACGCTCTCGCCCTCGGCGCAGAGCGCGGCAATCACAAGTGCGGCGCCGGATCGAATATCCGGGATCACAAGCTCGGTGCCGTGCAGACGGCAGGGGCCGTGCACGACGGCGTGGAGGCGCCCTTCGACAGTGATCCCGGCCCCCATCTTCGCCAGCTGATTCACGTGCTGGAAACGATTTTCGTGGACGTATTCCGAGATCACGGTTTCGCCGTCGGCCTGCGTCATCATCGCCATGTACTGCGCTTGCAGGTCGGTTGGAAAGCCTGGAAACGTCCACGTCGACATGTCGATGGGCTTGAGTCGAGTCCGCGGACGCCGGCCGACGCGAAACCATCCATCCCCCACCTCGACGTGGGCGCCGGCCAGCTCCAGCTTGAGCAGCACCACGTTCAGGTCTTCCGGCCTGTTGCAGTCGAGGCGCAGCTCACCGCCGGCCGCAGCCACCGCGATGGCGTACGTGCCCGCCTCGAGGTAATCCGGTATGACTGTGTGCTCGGCGCCGCCGAGATCGCGAACGCCGTCGACCACCAGGCGCTCAGTGCCTATGCCCTCGATGTGGGCGCCCATCTTCCCGAGGAGCCGGCACAGATCCTGCACGTGAGGCTCGCGCGCCGCGTTGAAGATTTCGGTCCTGCCTTCCGCCAGGACCGCGGCGAGGAGGATGTTCTCCGTGCCGGTGACTGTCGGAAGGTCGAACACGATTCGCTTCCCGCGCAGGCGATCGACCTTGGCGACGATCTCCGTCGCCGTCTCTTCGATCTCTGCGCCCATCTGGCGCAGCCCGCGCAGGTGCTGCTCGAAGCGCCTTGCGCCGATGTCATCTCCGCCTGGTCGCGGAACCCGCGCCTTTCCGAATCGGCCGAGGAGAGCACCGAGCAGCACGATGGTCGCGCGCATGCGGCGGCCGAGGTCGTCGGGGACATGGCTGCCCTGGGCGAGACCGGTCTTGATGATGAGCGAGCCGTCGCCCTCGCATCGTCCGCCAAGGCTCGTGAGTATTTCGCCCATGAGCGCTGTGTCGGTCACCTTGGGCACGTTGTTGAGCCGGACGGGCTCGGTTGTGAGGAGGGCGGCGGCCATCTCAGGCAGGGCGGCGTTCTTGGAGCCGCTGACGCAGATGTCGCCGGCGAGCTGGGCGCCGCCAGTGATGCGAAGCACGTGGTCCTGGCGCGGCGCGAGAGCTTTCATCAACCGCTACGGTAGCTCCTGCGCAGTGCGATCAGCCGCGGCGTGCGCGCGCGAGCCTTAGGCGTGCCTCCGCCATCGCGAGCGCTTGCTGGAACTCGACCTCCTCCGCGGTTGACAGGGTGCCCGCGAGCTTCTCCTGCGCGTGCTTGCGTGCAGCCTCCGCCCGTTCGATCGATATCTCTTCAGCACGCTCCGCCGTGTCGGCGAGAACCGTAACCCGGTCGGGCAACACCTCCAGGAAGCCGCCGCCTACAAAGATGAGCGTCTCCTTGTCTCCCTGGGTGATCTTCAGGGTCCCCGGCTTGAGCGAGGTCATGAGTGCGGCGTGGCGAGGCAGTATGCCGAGCTCGCCGTCAGCGCCGTTGGCGACGATGAAGTCGACATCGCCCTCGAACAGGCTGCGCTCGACGCTGACCACGCGAAGTGCAATCGGCACGTTCTAGGCGTCCTTCTTCTTCATGGCTTCGCCCTGCTCGCGCGCCTCATCGATGGTGCCGACCATGTAGAAGGCTTGCTCAGGGAGGTCGTCGTGCTTGCCTTCGAGGATTTCCTTGAAGCCGCGGACCGTCTCAGGGATCGGCACCGATTTCCCTTCGCGTCCCGTGAACCGCTGGGCTACGAAGAAGGGCTGCGACAGGAACCTCTGGATCTTGCGAGCGCGCGATACCGCGAGCTTGTCGTCTTCGGAGAGCTCCTCCATGCCAAGGATGGCGATGATGTCCTGGAGATCCCGATATCGCTGCATCGTCTTCTTCACGCCCTGCGCCGCGTCGTAGTGGTCCTGACCGACGACGGAGGCCTCGACGAACCGGCTGGACGATCCCAGTGGGTCGATGGCGGGGTAGATACCGATCTCGACGAGCGACCGCTCCAGGCGCACCGTCGCGCCGAGGTGGGCGAACACGGTCTGGATCGCGGGGTCCGTGTAGTCGTCTGCCGGCACATATACGGCCTGCACCGAGGTGATCGACCCCTTGTTGGTGGACGTGATTCGCTCTTGCAGCTCGCCCATCTCCGTGGCAAGGGTCGGCTGGTAGCCGACGGCCGACGGCATGCGGCCGAGGAGGGCCGACACCTCGGAGCCCGCCAGTAGGTAACGAAAGATGTTGTCGATGAAGAGAAGGACGTCCGCGCCCTCCTCGTCCCGGAAGTATTCGGCCATCGTGAGCCCGGTGAGGCCCACACGCGCCCGCGCGCCGGGTGGCTCGTTCATCTGGCCGAACACGAGAGCCGTTTGCGGCAGCACACCGGCGTCCTGCATCTCGTGGTACATGTCGTTGCCTTCGCGCGTCCTCTCCCCCACCCCCGCAAAAACCGAGCGGCCTTTGTGCTCGTAGGCGATGTTGCGGATTAGCTCCTGAACGATGACGGTCTTGCCCGTGCCGGCGCCGCCGAAGAGCCCGATCTTCGAACCCTTCGCGAAGGTACAGATCAGGTCGATCACCTTGATCCCTGTCTGCAGGATCTCCACCTTGGCCTGCTGCTCCGAGACCGGGGGTGCCAGGCGGTGGATCGGCCAGCGTGTCACGCCTTCGGGCGCAGGCTCGTCATCGATCGGCGCACCGACCACGTTGAACATGCGGCCCAGCGTCTCGACCCCGACAGGTACCGAGATTGGGCTGCCAGTGGCTACGACCTCATCGCCGCGGCGGAAACCGTCGGTGGCGTCCATCGCGATGCACCGGACGACGTTGTCACCGATCGCGCCCTCGACCTCGAGCACCACGACACGCCCGTCTCCCGTCTTCACCTCGAGCGCTTCGTAAAGCTCCGGTTGCTCTCCGGGCGGGAACGAGACGTCCACCACCGCACCGATGACCTGGCTCACGCGGCCGTTTTTCACCTTCTTCTCGGTCTTCTGCTTGGTCTCAGCCATCATCAACTCCCTTGCACTAGCTCGACGCCCGCATGGCTTCGGCACCGCTGACGATCTCCATCAGCTCCGTGGTGATGCCGGCCTGGCGGACCTTGTTTGCGAACAGCGTCAGCACTTCGATGAGGTCACCGGCGGCGTTGGTTGCGTTCTGCATCGCAATCATCTTTGCCGAGTATTCGCTGGCCTTGTTCTCGAGAACGGCCTGGAAGACCTGCGTCTCCACATAGCGCGGAAGCAGGGCATCGAGCACCGACTCGGGGTCCGGCTCGTAGATGTAGTCGGCTCGAGGCCCACCATCGCCCTCGCGTTCGCGTTGAGGTATCTCGGCGGGGATGAGCGTCCGAACAGTGGCTTCCTGCTTCAGCGTCGACACCCACTTCGCGTAACAGAGCAGGACCGCGTCGGTTGTCCCCTTCGCGTATTCCTCCAAAGCCACAGTGATCCCAGGCAGGACCTCGTCGATCGCGGGCCGATCCGAGATCCCGACGACGTCAGCGATGACGTCCCTGCGATAGCGGAGCAGGAAATCGCGACCTTTGCGTCCCAGTGTCACGTAGCGCTGCTGGTCCGGGTAGTTCTCATTCATGAAGCGCGTGGCCGCGCGGATGTTGTTGACGTTCAGCGCACCACAGAGACCCTTGTCGGTGGTGACCAGGATCATCACCGCCCGCTTACCCTCGCGCCGGACGAGGAATGGGTGCTTGTACTCCGTGACCCGCTCGCCTGCCGTTTGAAGGACTTCGAGCATCTTCTCGGCGTAGGGCCGGGTCGCCTGCACCGCCTGCTGCGCGCGCCGAAGACGTGTTGCCGCCACCACCTGCATGGCCTTGGTGATCTTCTGCGTGTTCTTGATCGAATCGATCCGGCGGACGATGTCCCTGAAGGCGGGCAATTACTTTCCTTTCTTCCTTGGCGCCGGCTTTCGTGGCACTTCTGGAACCGGTTCGGCCGGCACCTCAGGAGCGGGTGTGGGCGGCACCTGGGGCTTCGTCTCGGCTTTCGCCGGCGAGTCGGCGATCGCGGCGCGGATCTGGGGGAGCTGAGACGGCCGCTCCGCAGGCGCCTCGGCCTTCGTCGCCGGCTCGGCCTTTGATGCCTTTGCAGGCGCCGGTGCCTTTGGTCGGGCTTTGGCAGCGGGCGCTTGCGCCTGCGGTTCCGTTTTGTCGCCCGGCTTGGTCGCCTCAGCGGCGTTGGCGCCTGGATCGGCCACGTCCGAGTAGCCCTCGACGCCGAACTGGTGGTTGTAGGTCGAGATTGCCGCTTTCAGGCGCTCGAAGAGGCTGTCGTCCAACGCCTTCTTTTTCTCGATCTCGTCGAGCACCGCCGGCCGCTCGCTCTTAAGGAAGCGCGCGAATCCGGCCTCCCACTCCCTGACCTTCGCCACCGGCACTTTGTCCAGGTGACCCTGGGTGCCTGCATAGATCGCGGCGACCTGCTGGCTGAGGGCGACCGGCTCGTACTTGTCCTGCTTCAGCAGCTCAGTGAGCCGCGCGCCCCGTTCGAGCTGGTTGCGCGTGGCAGTATCCAGGTCGGACGCGAATTGGGCGAATGCCGCCAGCTCCCGGTACTGGGCCAGGTCGAGTCGCAGCTGGCCGGCGACCTGGCGCATCGCCTTGGTCTGGGCGTCGCCACCCACGCGGGAGACGCTGATGCCGACATTCAGCGCCGGCCGCTGGCCGGCGTTGAACAGGTCTGATTGGAGGTAGATCTGACCGTCGGTGATGGAGATCACGTTCGTGGGGATGAATGCAGACACGTCGTTGGCCTGGGTTTCGATGACCGGAAGCGCAGTCAGCGATCCACCGCCCCTCGCCTCGCTCATCTTGGCCGCCCGCTCCAGAAGGCGCGAGTGCAGATAGAAAACGTCGCCGGGATACGCCTCGCGACCTGGCGGGCGCCGGAGGTTGAGCGAAAGCTCACGGTACGCCCACGCTTGCTTGGTGAGGTCGTCGTAGCAGCAAAGGGCCTCTTTGCCCTGCTCCATGAAGTACTCCCCCATCGCACAGCCCGCGTAGGGAGCGATGAAGTTAAGAGAAGCGGCGTCAGATGCGGTGGCGGCGACGATGATCGTGTACTCCATCGCGCCCCGTTCCTCGAGCGTGGCCGCCACACGGGCGATGGAGGCGGCGTTCTGACCGATGGCGACGTAGACGCAGATCAGGTCCTGGCCCTTCTGGTTGAGGATCGTGTCGAGCAGGACGGTGGTCTTGCCCGTGAACCGATCGCCGATGATCAGCTCGCGCTGGCCGCGTCCGATCGGAATCATTGTGTCGATAGCCTTGATACCGGTCTGGACCGGGCTGTCGACGCGCTTGCGCGTGATGACGCCTGGCGCGATCTTCTCGACGGGCATCGTCTTGGTGGTCTTGAGGGGCCCCTTGCCATCGATGGGCACACCGAGAGGATTGACGACCCGGCCAATCAGCTCCTCGCCCACCGGGACTTCGAGCAGGCGGCCAGTGGTGCGGACCTCGTCGCCCTCGTGTAGGTGCCCATACTCGCCAAGGATCACCGCGCGGACCTGGTCCTCTTCGAGGTTGAGGGCAAGGCCGTAGGTGTCGTGCGGAAACTCGAGCAGCTCTCCCGCCATCGCATTCTGCAAGCCGTAGATCTGAGCGATGCCGTCGCCGGTGGCCACGATCCGGCCCACATCCGTCGCCACCAGGCTGGCGTCGAAATCCTTGAGACGTTTTTTGATGACCTCGGAGATCTCTTTGGTGCTGATGCCCACTTTTTTGGTTCCTCTCCCTAGGACGCGTCCGCCAGGCGGCGGCGCAGCTGCTGCAACTTGGTGGCGACGCTGGCGTCGACGAGTCGGTCCCCGTACTGGAGCTTGAGCCCCCCGAGAATGCGCATGTCAACCACAACGTCGAGGCGGACTTCTTTGCCAAGGCGGTCAGACAGCTGATGAGAAAGCCGATCTCGTTCCCCTGGCTCAAGCTCGACCGCAGTAGTGACGGTGGCCCGCACGCGCCCCGCGGCCTCATCGGCGAGCGCCTCAAACGCTTCCATGACATCGCGGACCTCCCCCACCCGGTTCGACTCGATCAGCAGACGGGCCAGGTTCGTCGCCTCGGGATCGAGTTCGTGTGGCGCCACGGAGACCAGAGCCATGCGGCGCGTGACGGCTATCGTCGGGTTCGTCAGGACGGCGGCCACCTGCGGGTCGGAGAGCAGGTCTGACAGCTCGCCCAGCCGGCGGCCCCACTCCGCGACCTGACCCTCCTCGTTGGCCAGCTCGAACACCGCCCGCGCGTATCGTTTAGCGGCTGCCGTCGCCACTGGCCACCTCGGCAATCGCCCTTTCGATCAGCTGCTTATGCTTGCCGGCGTCGAGGGTCTCGCCGATGACCTTCTCCGTCGCGGACACCACGAGTCCCGCGACCTCCTTGCGCACCGACTGGATCGCCTGCTCGCGCTCGACCTCGATCTCCTTGCGCGCAGCTTCTAGCAGGCGCTTCGCCTCGTCTTCGGCCTTCTGCTTGAGCTCCTGGCGCAGCTGCTCTGCGGACTTGCCGGCGGCGTCGATCACGCTCTGCGCGGTCTTGCGCGCCTCGCTCAGCTTCGCCTCTGCTTCCTTGAGGTTCGCCTCCGCGCCGGCGCGAGCCTTCTCCGCCTCCTTCAGCTGATCGGCGATAAGGCGTTGGCGCGTCTCGGCTCGCTTGACCACCTCGGGGTACACGTAACGAGCGAGGATTGCCAGCATGACCAAGAAGGTGATGAGCTCGACGACGATCGTGCCATCGATCTGGATCACGCCGGCGACGGACGCGAGAACCAGCATTTACTTCGCCGCGACGTTCGAGAGGAACACGAAGCCGAATGCGAGGTTGATGAAGTACATGGCTTCCACGAGTCCCACGATGGTAAAGAGCCAGGGGATCATCCGTCCCTGCGCTTCGGGCTGGCGGGCGATTCCGCTTATGAAGGCGTTCCCGGCGAGGCCGTCACCGAAAGCGGCTCCGACTGCACCCAACCCGAGTGCGAGGCCGAAGCCGATCAGGGCACCCGCGAGCGATAGTCCGTGATCTGTCATGAAACCCTCCTAATGGTGTTCGTGTTCGAGACCCTCGCGGGCCGCGCCGAAATAGATGACCGTCAGCAACATGAAGATGAATGCCTGAATGAACCCGATGAAGAGAACGTCGAAGGCCTTCCAGATGAAAAGCGCCACCGGACCGATCACAAATGTGCCGAGGATCGTTCCGACCCCTGGCAGCGACAGGTTAGCGAAGCCAGCGATAAGACCGATCATTACTGCGCCGGCAAATATGTTGCCGAACAACCGGAGGCCGAGAGTTAGTGGTTTGACAACTTCCTCGAGCACGTTGAAGGGTATGAACGCAATGCGTGCGGCCAGGGGAAGCTCAAACGGTTTGGTGAATCGCCGGAAGTAACCGCGCACCCCAAGCACACTGATGCTGTACCACTGGACGACGATGATCACGATCAAGCCCATCGCCAGCGTCTGGTTCAAGTCAGCGTTCGCGGCATGAAGGATCGGAAACAGGCCGAGTGGAAATATCTCGATCCAATTGGCTATCAGTATGTAAAGAAACAGCGTCATGGCGAGCGGAATGATGAACAGGGCGTCGTCCGAGACATTCGCCTTCACGAGGCTCCGTAGCTGGTCGTAGCCCCATTCGAAAATCGCCTGCACCTTGCCGGGCTCGCCATCTTTCAGCTTCGAACGCAGCCAGAACGCTACTGCCAGGGTCGCGATCACCGCCAGGGCCGTTGAGATGATGCTGTCGTAGTTGAAGACGCACAGCGGCCCGCATCCGAAGTCGATGGTCGGATGGGTGCCTGGGCTTGCGTCGGCGTAGATCAAATTCGCATTCCCTGCCGCACACCGGCTGCGACCATGACCAGCTGCGCCGCCGCCAGACCAAGGGCCGCCGGCCACATGGAAAGTCCGAACACCGAGTACGCCATCAGCACCATGACGGTGATGAGGGTGAGCCTGAACATGCTGCCGGCCACAAAGGGAGTCCCATGGTTGAGAAAGGCGAGGATCAGATAGCCGTTGCCAGACCCGAGCACGAGTCCGGCGGCGACGCTCAAGCCGAACGTCAGGTGACCGGCCAGTGCTGCCAACAGGGTGATGCCGGCGGCCAGGAGCGCAGAGACGAATACCGTCTCCCGGAGCATTCCACCCGCCCTCACTTCGACAGCTCCCTCACCTTCAACCAGATGGCGATTCCGCCTGCGACCAGACCCACGAACAGTCCGACCAAAACGAACACGGGCGCCGTGTGCAAAACGCTGTCGAGCAGGACACCCCCAAGCAGCGGTACGAGGACCGCGCCCGCGAGATACAGCCCGATTCCGGCCAGGTCAGACCCCGTGGTTGGATTCGAGGGGGGCGGCATGCCCGGGCGAATTCTAACCGAGCAGGGTGCGGAGGTATGGCACGCGGACGCGCCAACCCGCTTTCTGAAGAAGGTCCGCTGCGACCGTCGATGCCAGGGCTACGGACGTGACCAGGACCACGGCGAGGACCCGCCCGTGACCGAAGATGGTGAGGCCAAGAGCGCCGAGCAGCGCCGTCGCCGTGTAGAAGACGTAGCAGGTCTGGCGCGCGTCGAGCCCGAAGTCCTGGAGCCGGTGGTGCAAGTGCTCCTGGTCGGGCCGCGCGAAGGAGGCCTGGTCCCTCCGGCGCCTCAAGATCGCCCACGCGGTGTCGGCTATAGGTAGTGCGAGGACGAGGACAGGGACGACCAGCGCAAACGCGACCTCGACCTTGGCGACACCCAGGATCGAGATCAGCGCGACTGCCGCGCCGAGGAAGTGCGAACCGGAGTCCCCCATGAACACGCGCGCCGGGTGGAAGTTGAAGAGCAGGAAGCCGGCGCAGGTGCCGGCCAGCGCGCCACCAAGCTGCACGACGTCGGTCTGACCACGGCCCCCGGCCGCGAGCATCAGCGTCACGGCGACGATGAAGACGACGCCGGCGGCAAGTCCGTCGACGCCGTCCAGGAAGTTGACTGTGTTCTGCATTCCCAGGAGCCAGAACACGGTGACGGGTACAGCCAGCATCCCCAGGACCACTACGTGGTTCCCTGGCAGCCCGAAGAACGTGATCCAGAAATCCTGGCCGAACGTGACCGCCGCAGCCGCCACCGCGAGCTGCAGGCCGAACTTGACCACAGCGCGTATGTGCCAGCGGTCGTCGATGATCAGCAGGAGGGCGGCCAACCCGGTGACGACGAGCACGCCCGGGGTGTGTTTGTCGCGCGGCATGATGGCCAACACCGCTCCGGCGAAGCCCGCGTACATCGCAAGGCCTCCGAGCATCGGTGTCGGTTTGGCGTGCGAGTGGCGGCCGCCCGGTTGCGCTATCAGTCCTGTCCGGCGCGCGACAGCGATCATCAGCGGGACGAAGACGATGCATAGGACGAACGCGCCGAGCAGCGGCCAGAGTCCCGGCAGCAGATGGTGACGCAAGTTGACGAGGGCGTCGCCACCGAAGAAGTCGGTCACGTTTCAGAGCCCTCCCCCCTCCGGGTGGGAGGGGTTGGGGTGGGGGGTGTTATCTGGTACACCCGCTGTCAGTCAAATGCGTATGGCAGCGGGAACCTGCGGCAGAGGTCGAGCGCCCGCTCGTGCACTGAATCCAGCACCGCGCGATCGTCGATTCGCTCTATGAGGTCCGCTATGCAGTCCGCAATCTCCACCATCTCCGCCTCACGCATGCCCCGCGTCGTCACCAGCGGGGTGCCGACGCGCACGCCGCTCGGATTGAATTTCGAAGCTTCATCGAACGGAATCGAGTTGCGGTTGAGAGTGATCCCCACCGTGTCCGCCACGTCCTGTACCTGCTTGCCGGTCCGTTTCTGCACCCGCAGGTCGATGAGCATGAGATGGTTGTCGGTGCCCCCGCTAACCAGCCTCAGGTCGCGCTCCATCAGCCGCGCGGCGAGCGCCTTGGCGTTGACCACCACCTGCCGCGCGTAGTCCTTGAACTCCGGCTT
>Ga0209220_1000397_pt1 | contig 15375 bp, 16 predicted proteins | sample BlaSpr_A8_OM3_M3_FD_187984 | JGI IMG/M metagenome (GOLD analysis project Ga0209220, IMG submission 187984) | Forest soil microbial communities from Thunder Bay, Ontario, Canada - Black Spruce, Ontario site 2_A8_OM3_M3 (SPAdes) (version 2) | ecosystem: Environmental > Terrestrial > Soil > Boreal... | reverse complement strand
GCCGGCCTTGCGCATCTTGCCGATCCGCTTGCGCAGATCCTTGCGGCGCTGCTCGCCCCGGTCCGGGTCGAGGAAGTACGTCGCCGCCGCGGCAAGGCTCATCCACATCATCAAACGCGTCAGCCTGAATCGCATGAACATCACCTAGAGAACGAAGATGCAATTCGGGAGTACTCAGCCATACTCGCGCCCAATGAACACTGAGACAGTTCTTCTCGTCGGGCTCGGCCTGGTGATTTATGCGGTTTACCGGGTCGTCGCGAGTCAGCGCAAAGGGAAGGCGGCATCCGCCCGGTATCAGAAGATGGTGGCGATCTGCGCCGCCCATGGCGGCGTGCCGGGTCCGGTGGACCTTCCCGGCGTGTTCCAGCTCACGGGAGCGCTTGCCGGCCTCGCCGGGCTCAGCAACCAGTTCACCAATGCCGCCGACCTCACCTCCCGAGAGGACAAGAGGACGCTTCTCTTCACCCTTGTCACCGCCCGATTCCCCGGCCTCGACATGCCGGCCGTCTCTATCAGGCGCAAAGGTTTGCCAGGTATGCCCATCTGGGGGCAGAACAGAATCGAGGTCGAGTCCATCGCGTTCTCCCAGAGGTTCGTTGTCACGGCTCAGGACCAGCGGCTCGCATTCATGCTCCTCGACCTGCCGATGATCCAGTGGATCCTCGACTGCGCCGAAGTCAGCTTCGGCATCATGGGCGATGGCCTGATGGCCTCCGTGTACCGGGGCGATTCAGGCGGCGCACTTTTCCACCCTGGGGAGCCTCCTCCGGTAGGTGGGGACGGCTCCGAGCTCGAGCTGCTCTACAAGTTCGTGGAGGGGTTCGCCCAGCGCGTTCCCGCGCTGCTGAGGACGGAGTTCGCCGCGAAAGCACAGTAGCCGAACGGCGGGATTCTTGGAAGCCCTCCAGAGCCCGCTAAGTTAGACATTGTCGTGACTCGCCGCGGTCTCTTGCTGTTTGCCGCCATGTGCGTGATCTGGGGGATTCCCTACCTCCTGATCAAGGTCGCTGTTGGCGAGCTGTCGCCCGCGACGCTGGTTTTCCTGCGCACGGGATTGGCGGCGTTGATCTTGATGCCGGTCGTGCTTGCCCGGGGAGGCCTGCGCGGGATTGGCAGTAGGTGGCCGGCGTTGATCGTGTTTGCGGGCGTCGAGGTGGCGGTGCCGTGGCTGATGCTCTCCAACGCCGAGCAGCACATCTCGAGCGCGCTCGCGGGCCTGCTCCTGTCGGCGGTGCCGCTGGTCGGGGTCGTGATCGCGACGTCGCTGGGCAACCGGGAGCACTTGGCTCTGGGAAGCTTGTCGGGTCTCCTGCTGGGCCTGGCCGGCGTGGCGCTGATCGTTGGCTTCGACCTGCGCGCGTCAGATGGCCTCGCGTTTACCGAGATGGCGGTGGTGGCGATCGGGTACGCGCTGGGCCCCGCGATTTTGGCGCGCTACCTGAGCGACGTGCCATCGGTCACGGTGATGGGCGTCGCGCTAACGCTCTGCGCGCTCGTCTACGCGCCGGTCGCTGCGGTGCAGTGGCCGCACACCATTCCCGGTTGGAACGTGGTGGGCTCCGTTGCCGTCCTGGCGGTGGTCTGCACCGCGTTGGCCTTTCTCCTTTTCTTCGCGCTGATCCAGGAGATCGGGCCTGTGCGTGCGACCGTCATCACATACGTCAACCCCGCTGTCGCTGCAGCATTGGGGGTGACCGTGCTGCGCGAAACACTGACGTTGGGAATGGGCCTCGGATTCGTCCTTGTGCTGGCCGGTTCGATCCTCGCAACCAGGCGAAAACCGGCTCCCGAGACGGCCAAAAGGGCCCCTGAAGCCCAACCCGGGCAGGCCGTATGATTCGGGCGGCGCGCCGCCGGGGAGGTAGTGGCTACCCGATGTTGCTGAGCTTGTTACGGGGGATGGCCCAGGGTCTGGGGGAACGAGTGTCGTTGGACGTTGTAGGAGTGACGAGCATGAATGCTGCTGGATTCGATGCGACCGTGCTCAAGCAGATCGAATCGGAGGTCCGAACGATCAAGCTCGAATTCAAGGACAGGCTGCCTGAGGAGTCGATCGATGCGGTTGCCGGCGAGTCGATCGAACGCCTGGCCCACTCCCGCGTGCCGCAGTTCGTACCCCTGTTCGTAGGCCGGTTCACCAGGGAGCGACTCCGCGAGTTGGTCGGGGCCGGGAGCGCTTCCGGAAAGTAGCCTGTTTGGCGGCGTTTGCCGCCTCTATCGGTAGCTCATCTGGGTTTCGTTCCAGGTCTGCCCGCCGTTCGCGGTGCTCAGAAGGACGGTTCCAGTCCACAGGAATCCGTTGCTCTGGTCGACGAAGGTCATGGTCGCGTGCGAGAGGTCGGCTGTCGAGCCCACCAGGTTGGAGCTCAGCGCGGTCCACGTCTTGCCGCCGTCCACGGTGCGCTCGAAGCGAACGACGTGCGGCGCACCCCCTTTAGCGGTTTGGTTGAACTGGCTGATGAGGGCCCAGCCCTGATTCGGGTTGAGGAAGCTCACCGCGTCAAAGGTCTCATCGGTGCAGGCCACGTTCTCGCCGTGCTTGCCCTGGCACATCAGCGCGGGCAGCGCCGGCAGGCCGTGCTGAGTCCACGTGACGCCGCCGTCCGAGGTCATCATCAGCAACGGCGTGTTCGGCTCGATCAGCCATCCGTTGCCGGCGTCGAAGAACCTTGGCGATGGAGGCGAGCAGCACAGGCTCGGCATGAGGGTCTGCTTGGTCCACGTCACACCTCCGTTGTGAGTGACCAGGTAGTTCATGGACCATGGGGGGTTCGCCTCGCATTGCACGCTCAGCCAACCGGTGGAAGGCGAGGCAAAAACAGGCTGGCCGATCGGCCTGCAGCCACCGTCCGAGAAGGCCGCTTTGGTCGCCACCATGGTCCAGGTCCGGCCGCCGTTCAGCGTCCGATAGAGGGGCCCAGGAGCAAAACCTTGAAGGCCGCCTGTCGCCTGGGCGGTCAGCCAGCCGTGGTCTTTGTCCACGAAGTCCAGCCACATGGTCCAGTTCCCCGGTAGCGTGAAGTGCGCATCCAGCTGGACTGCAATCGTTGATCCCTGCTTCCACGTGGCGCCCCCGTCGCCGGTGCTGAAGACGACGAAATGGTCCGCGCATGCGGAGGCCGACCCGACCGCCTCGGCGACCCAGGCGTGGGTGACGTCGAGGAAGTACTCGCCGTAGCCCGATGTGCTGTTCTTGACCTGCGGTGGGCTGACGCTGGTCCAGGTCGCCCCGCCGTCGGTCGTTCGCCGAGCGCCGGCCGCCCAACCTGTCGTCGCGCTGACCATCTTGATCGCGGTCGGAGCTGTGCCGGCGCCCGGGTCGGAAGGCTGCGTGCAGACGACGTTGCCCACCGCTCGATTCGCACCAGGCGGAGACCAGGTCTTGCCTCCGTCGTACGTCCACCACGCGACCGGCGAGCCCGAGACATTGGCGGATCCCGTCATGGCGTCGATGAAGAGATAGCTTCCGACCTGGTTGCCAGGGAAGAGGCCGGACGCGACAACGGACCAGGTGTTCCCGCCGTCCGTGGTGCGATACAGGGTGTTCGTGTTGGCGCTGCTTGCGAAGTAGACGGCGGTGGTTCCGTCGACCAGATCCACGCTGAACCATCCGGTCAGGATGTGGCCGGTCCAGCTCTGGCCAGCATCCGTCGTGCTGTAGACCGCGGCCAAGCCTGCCTGCGCTATCCCGCTGCACAGCACCTGCAGGATGCCGTCGGTGCGCGTGAACACCGGAGTCGACACCGCGCAAGAAACGCCGGTTGGAACTCCATCGAGATTGAGTCGCGCCCACGTGCGGCCTCCGTCGTTGGTGACGGCGATCACCGAGGCGCCTGCCGGCGGCTGATCTCCATAGCCGCGAGAGCAGTCCCAGGTCAGCCATCCCCGCTGGAGACTGACGAACATCATGCCGTTCTCGGCACAGCTGCGTCCCAGGTCAGCCAGCCCCAGGCCCGCGGCCTTGCTGACGGCGTTCCAGGTGTGCCCGCCATCTGACGTCGCGTACAGCGTTCGCTTCATCGGGGTGGAGGCGTACTCGGTCAGGAGCCAGCCGTTCTGGTCGTCGAAGAAGTCCATCTCGACCGACAAGTTGATTCGCCAGTCCACCGGATAGCCGATGGGGATGACCGCGTCCTGCTGCCACGATTGGCCGCCATCGAGAGTCGACTGGACCACCAGTTGATCCGGTTGGTATGAGGCCTGACCAGTCGCCGAGGTCACCCAGGCGTGAGCGCCGTCCAGGGTGCAGATCGAGTTGCCGCCCTTAACGAAATTCGGCCCGGTTGGCGGCGAGACGTCCTTCCATGTCTTCCCGCCGTCCTTCGTCCTCTGCGTGCCCTGCCAGCCGTTGTTGGGATCGACCATGAAGATGTTTCCCTGGCCGCATGCGCGCGTGACGGCGCCGGGATGCGGGCGAATCGGGATCGGTTGGTGGACGTACCGATAGACGGCAAGCGACGCACCCACGGCCGCCACGATGAGGAGCACGACGAGAACGGCCGCGATCACCCTCCGCGTCGTCGGTCGCAGGATCAGGCCCAGGCGCGTCCGCGTCCGCCTCGCCGGCCGGGTCGTGGCCACGCGCTTTCTCAGGTCCTGGCGCACGTGGTCGGCGAGCCATGGCGCCGGGGGCGCGACGGCGTCGAGCGCGCGGTGGAACTCGATCCGCAGGCTAGGGTCTTCCACGGTGAGCCTCCATGCGCTTCTTCAATTCGGTGGTGGCGCGAACCAGGCGGCTTTCAGCCGCGTGAGCGCTGATGCCGAGGGTGGCGGCGATCTCGTCAAGGGGCAGGTCGAGGTACCAATGGAGCACCAGGACCAGCCTCTTGTCGGGGTCCATCGCCCGCAGCGCTTGGCGCAGCTCCAGGCCGGCCACGATCTTGTCGTCGGGTGGGTCTGAAGCGGGCTCAGGCGGGTCGGAGCGGACTACAGACCACCAGCGGGAGCGTCTCGTCGAACGGCATTCGTTGGCCACGATGCCGAGAAACCAGGGCCGCATCTCCGAGCCCTCGCGAAGCTGCGTCAGCTTCTGCCACCCCTTGAACGCGGCCTCCTGGACCGCGTCCTCGGCCGCGTGGTTGTCGTGCAGGAGGCCGCACGCAAGGCGGTAGGCGTGGTCGAGCAGGGGCTCGAGCAGCACCTCGAAGGCCGCCTCGTCACCTTGTTTCGCGGCCTGGATGAGGGTCAGCGAGGCGGATTGCGTGGCCACTCCTGATTTCTAATACGCAGCCACGGGATCAATCTCCGTCATCTAAGTCGCGCCTTGAAATTTCCTGACGGAAATTGCGCCCGTGCCCGCGTATAGGGGTCGACGGCACATGAGAGGCAGCGCGGTCGGGCGCCCGGTAGTGGTCCTGGTTCTGTTGGTCGGCACCGCCTGCGGCGGAGGCTCAGCGCCCACTGCCGCCACCAGGCCCAGTCCCTCTGTCCCCGCCTATTCGTACGACTGTCGTGCCGTCGCCTCGACCGACACGGCGAGTCCGAGTCCGGGGGTCAGCTACGCCACGATGATCCTGGGCAACAAGTTCCGCGACTACCGCATCTACCAGCCTCCGACTCTCGACGTGACGAAGGCGGTTCCGCTGGTGATCGTTCTTCATGGCATGCCGATCGATGCCTCAGCGATGGAAGGCGTCATCCATTTCCAGGCCGAAGCCTCGGCTGGAGGCTTCCTGGCTGTCTACCCCGATGGCTGCGACCAGGACTGGGACCCATCGCACAACTCCTACGACGACGTCTTCATCGGCAAGATGCTCGACAGGCTCGAATCCCAATTCCAGATCGATCGCTCGCGGGTGTACGTGACCGGGGGTTCAGCGGGCGGAATCATGGCTTACCGGCTCGCGTGCGACATGGCTGACCGGATCGTGGCACGTGGTTCGGGTCGGCCTTCGATCCGGTGCCCGGCGAGCCTGACTCGAACAAAGAGGTCTGGGGCCTTCTCAGCCAGTTCCGGCTGACGCCATGAGTCCCGCGGTCGGAAAAGGGGCAGCCGAGTGGGAGGGGGGATGTACTCCGCACATCGGCCGCCGCAGGTTGGTGTCTGCTGAAAGACAGATACTCGCCGGCGTTACAAATCGCGCTTGCGGTGGCCCCGCCGCTAGGAGTTAGGAAGGGCGGCGGAACAGGATGATCCCGGTCGCGAGCATCCACACCCAGAAGCCGAGTGTCACGAGGCTGAGCATCTGCACTGTTTGGTACGGTCCCGGCCCGGCGGCGAAAGCAGGTCCTACGACAAGGCCCAATACACATCCGGCGATGCCGCTTGCCACGCCAAGCCAGCAGAGCCAGGCCGGAAACAGACGCGAGCGCAGCTGCGCGTAGGCGGCCGCCAGGATTGACATTCCGATGGGCGCGAAGATCATGATGTCCAGCCAGCTGCCGGCCGCGTCGACCGCGACGATGGCTGAGTGGTCGCCACCGCTGTGCGCGAGCTGGGCGGCGGCGCCGGCGAGGGCGTAGGCCGCGATCTCGAGGACCACGCTCACGGCCATCGCACCAACCGCGAAGTCCGCAAGCAAGGTGTCGGCACCGGACCGTTTTAGCGAGTCGCGTATGCCGACCGTGAACAGGATTCGACCGAGCAGGACCAGGCTGTACCAGCTTGCCGCGGCCGCGACCCCGCCGGCATGTGACGTGTACATCGCGACGACCGCGTCCGTCTTGAGAAAGGACGTGGGGGTGTTTCCAGCGTGGAACGTGGCGATCGCGACCCACTCCGACAGGTAGAGGATTGCGCCGACCAGCGTCCAGCGGTTTCCGACCAGGCGCGCGCGCTGCTCAGCCACGGGCGCGGACAGTATGTGGGCGAGCCCGCTTCCTGTCGAGGCCGTCGAGGATCAGGTCGAGCCCAAACTCGAACTCCTTCGCGTAGTCATAGCCGGGCTTCATGACGTGCTCGGTGGCCAGCTCGGCGAGGTGGGGGAACAGATCCGCCGGGAACTGACGGAGGAAGATCTCGACCATCGCCGTCGCCTCCTCTCCCGAGTCGAACGGCAGGCTCCTCTGCTGCAGGGCGAAACCGTAGATGTAGCTGTCCAGGGCTGAATACGCGTGAGCGGACATCGCGATCGAGAAGCCTGCCTCCCGGAGGCAGCGAAGCACAGCGTCGTGGTGGCGCAGAGTCTCGGGCCCCGGATGGAGACGCGACTCCATCAAACCGTTCGCCCAGCGGTGTCGCGCGAGGACTTCCCTGGCCGATATCGCCCGCCGCCGCATGGCCCTCTTCCAATCGCGCCCGCCGCAGTGCAGATCGATCTCGCTGAACACGATGTCGACCAGGCCGTCGAGGAGGTCCTCCTTGCCGCTCACATGGTTGTACAGCGACATCGCCTCGACTCCCAGCGCCTCGCCGAGCCGGCGCATCGTGAGCGCCTCGAGGCCGCCCTGATCGGCAAGGACCAGGGCCGCCCGCAGCACACGATCCCTGTTGAGGCGAGCTCTGGGATGTGTGGTCGCTTTGGTCCGGGTTGGCATCGGCATTTACAAACTTACTACGTACGTCCTAAACTTACAACGTACGCTTACGTTGTATGTATGGACCCGCGTGCGGTCACCACAAAGGAGCAGCTACATGGACGCCAGGTCAAAGCTTTCAACGCTTTGGATATTCGCGACTTTGAACTACCTCTACTGCGACGTCGTCACGTTGATGGATCCCAACTTGCTGAAGCAATTCATGGCGGGAGACATCGGCTCGGTCCACATTTCACAAGTCTTCTTGCTGGGCGCCGGGGTCCTGGTTGAGATCCCGATGGTCATGGTCCTGCTCGCGCGGATCCTGAGCCGGCGACCAAACCGCTGGGCGAACATCGCCGCGGGCATGACCATGACCGCCGTCCAGCTGTTGTCGCTGGTGGTCAAGACGCCCACCCTGTACTACGCCTTCTTCGGCGTCATCGAGATCGCGTGTACTTCCGTGATCGTCTGGTATGCGTGGAAGTGGCGCCGCGATGAACGAGCGCGTTCCGCGCAGACCGAAAGCCACCGCGGCGCATCGGTGGTTGGATGAGCTCACCCAAGCGTCTCGCTCGGATCGCGGGCGTCCTCTATCTGCTGGTCGGCGTCCTCGGCGGATTCGCCCAGGGATTTGTCGAACCCAAGATGTACGTCGTCGGCGATGCGGCGGCGACTGCCGGGAACGTGGTCGCCAACGCGGAACTGGTTCGCATCGGCGTGGTCGCCGACCTGTTCGATGCGACCATCTTTGTCTTCTTGGCGCTGACACTCTATGCGCTGCTCAAGCACGTGCACACGAGCGTGGCGAGGGCAATGCTGGTCCTCGTCGCGATCTCGGCCACCATCGAGTGCCTTAACTCGGTCTTCGAGTTTGCCGGCTTGCGGGTTGCAACCGACAGCGCCTATGAGGCCGCGTTCGGTGCCGCGGGTTCGAATGCCCTGGTGCTGCTCTTGCTCGACACCCAGCACTACGGGCTGTTGATCGCCCAGATCTTCTTCGGCCTTTGGCTGGCGCCGTTGGGCTATCTCGCGTACAGGTCAGGTCTCTTCCCCAAGGCGCTGGGCGTCGGGCTGATCGTGGGGGCCGTCTGTTACATCGTGGACTTGCTCACGGCGTTTCTCGTCCCCGGCCTGGGCCAAAAGATCCACGGCTACGTCGTCATTCCGTCGGCAATCGCCGAAATTTCGATGGTCGGATACCTGCTGGTAGTTGGTGTGAAGCTGGTCAAGCCGGCCAACATACAGAACAGGTTGGTGGACCTGAGGGGATTCGAACCCCTGACCTCGTGAGTGCGATTCACGCGCGCTCCCAACTGCGCCACAGGCCCACAGAGTTTCGGAGGGCGCTGAAAGGGGAGTATACCCGCGCTTCCTATACTCCCCTCCAGTGGCCTCGTTCTTCAAAAGCAAGCGCTTGCCGGAAGGCGTTGACCCCGCCCGGATCCCGCCCGGTCAGACTCTCACGGCGCCCGACCGCTGGCCCCTCCTCCACTTCGGCCCCGTGCCGAGGGTCGACATCGCGAAGTGGGATTTCACGGTTTTCGGCGCGGTGGAGAACATGCTGACCCTCGACTATGGCGAGGTGCGCGCGCTGCCCTCCAAGGAGGTCGTCGCCGACATCCACTGCGTGACCGGCTGGAGCCGCCTGGGCGACCGCTGGACCGGCGTGCCGATCAAGGAGATCCTCGATCGGGTCAAGCCGAAGCCCGAGGCGAAGTACGTCACGGCCCACTGCGACTACGGCTACACGACCTCGGTCCCCCTCAGCGTGCTCGACGGTCCGGACAACCTGCTGTGTTACGCCTGGAACGGCGAGGACCTGACCCCCGAGCACGGGTACCCCCTGCGGCTGTTCGTCCCGTCCAAATACTTCTGGAAATCAGCGAAATGGCTGCGTGGGCTTGAGTTCATGGAGCGCAACCGGCTAGGTTTCTGGGAACAACGTGGCTATCACGACGAAGCAGACCCATGGAAAGAGACCAGGTACTGGTAGCGGGCTAGTCGGACCGCCGGTCGTGACCTTCACGACCGACTTCGGCGCGGGCTCTCCCCTGGTTGCCGCGATGAAGGGCGTCGTGCTCGCCGGATGTCCGACCGCGGTGCTCGTCGACGTGTCCCACGAGGTGCCGCGCTTCGACGTCTCGGCGGGCGCGTTCATGCTGTTTGCGGGGACTCGTCATTTCGCCGGCGGATCGGTGCACCTCGCGGTCGTCGACCCCGGGGTGGGCAGCACCCGGCGGCGGCTCATCGTGCAAGCGGGCGGGCGCTACTACATCGGCCCCGACAACGGCCTCTTCGCGATCGTGATCGACGAGGTCGGCGTGCAGGCGGTGCGAGAGCTGGCGCCCCGACCTGGCGGAGCGCCGACATTCGAAGGGCGGGACGTTTTCGCCCCGGCAGCGGCGGCCCTTGCCTCGGGCGTTCCCCTGGACTCGCTTGGGCCGGCCACTGACCCGCCGATCGGCCTGCCTGACGGCGGTCCGCGGGTGCTCTGGACCGATGGTTTCGGCAACCTGGTGACGAACCTGAAGCCTCCGGTGCGCCGCCTGCGCATCCACAACCACGACATCGTCGCGACAGCCAAGACTTACGCCGAGGCGCGGCCGGGGGAGCCTTTCGTCTACGTCGGCTCGATGGGCTACCTGGAGGTGGGGGTACGGGAGGCGCGCGCCGACAGGTTGCTGGGCGCCCGGGCAGGCATGCGCGTGGAGACGATCTAGACCTCTTAACAGGCTGGGTTCTCTTTCGATTTTTCGCCGGGTAGCTTTGCCTGCGCTGTGGTTCGAGTCGCCTGCTTGCTGTTCCTCCTCCTTTCCCTGGTGGGCTGCTCGAACCCGGCTCTAGCCGTCGCGCGGCCGCTCGACCATGCCGCCGGCGAGGCGGTGGGCGGGGAGGTTCGCCTGTGGCAGGACGCGCACATCTTCGATCTGGTCGGAGTGTTGATCGGCTCCGCGCATGTGCGCGTGCTGGTCGAGATGTATGAGCTCGGCCGCGCCGAGATCGTCCACGCGCTCGGCGCCGCCACCGCTCGCGGAGTGGACGTGCGCGTGATCACCGACCCGACCGTCAGCCAGAGCCGCAAGGCGGTTCGCGATCTCGACTCGCTTCGCGTGCTAGAGCGCGTCTACCCGGTCGACGATCGCCGCCACCAGATCGACCACGTGAAGCTCCTGATCGCCGACCAGACCGCGGCGGTCGGAGGCATGAACTGGGGCCGGCAGAGCGACCGCAACCACGACTACGTGCTGGAGACGCACATCGCGCGCGAGGTGGCGCGCGTCACCCGGATCTTCGACCAGGACTGGCAGCTCGCGGGCGGGCATCCGGCGCCGCTCGCGGCCGCGATCGAGGAAGTCGCGCAGACGTCGCCCGGCGCGGAGATCCGCGCCATGCTCGAGTCGGCCCTCAACCACGCCACGCATCGGGTGCTGGCGGAGATCTACACGCTGACCGATCCCGGGGTGATCGCGGAGCTGGTGATGGCGCATCGGCGCGGCGCCATGGTCAGGGTCGTGCTGGATCCCAACCAGTCCTACAACCTGCATGCCCACGCGGTGCTGCGCGCGGGCGGCGTCGAGGTGCGCTGGTACCCGGTCCCGCGGGGCGTGCTCCTTCACGCGAAGATCGGGCTGTTCGACGGCGAGCTCGTGCTCGGGTCGGCAAACTGGACGCTGAGCGGCCTGGGCGTCAACCACGAGCTGGACATCGAGACGGGCGATCCGGGTGTGGTTCAGGCGTACCAGGCGCGGTTCGACGCCGACTGGGCGAGGTCCGCGTGAGCGGGGTTGTCTTGCCTAGCTCTGAGGGGGCGGCCCGGCGGAACCAGGCGGAGGCGGGCCACCCTGGCCGGCCGCCGGCGGCAGCGAGCTGCCCGAGCTCGAGGGCGGCGTGTTGCCGAAGCTGACCTGCGGCACGGCGCGGTCGGTGTCGTCTGCCTGGAAGAACCCGAACGGCTTGAAGCCGAGCACCCCGGCGATCAAAGACGTCGGGAGGACCTGCAGCTTGATGTTGTAGTCGCGCACGTTGCCGTTGTAGAACCGGCGCGAGAACTCGAGCTTGTCCTCGGTCGCGGTCAGGTTCTCCTGGAGGTTGGTGAAGGCGGCGATCGCCTTCAGGTCCGGGTAGTTCTCCGACACGGCGAACAGGCTGCGCAGGCTCTGGCTCAGCACGTTCTCGGCCTGGCCGATCTTCGCGGGGTCGCCGGTCGCCCCCGCGGCGACCGCTCCGGCGCGGGCGTTGGTCACGGCCTCGAGCGTGCCGCGCTCGTGGCCCATGTAGCCCTGCACGGTGTTGACCAGGTTCGGGATCAGGTCGTGGCGTCGCTTGAGCTCGACGTCGATCTCCGACCACGCCTCCTGGGTCCGGTTTCGGGCCGAGATAAGGCCGTTGTAGGTGAAGACCAGCCACAGAACGACGAGGACGACGATCCCAACGACGATCCAACCCATGGCGCGGCTATCCTACGCGCTACGCGTGCGCACGTCGCGCCCAGCGGGTCTTCTTCAACATTTTCTTGTGCTTGTGCTTGCGCATCTTCTTGCGCCGCTTCTTGATTACCGAGCCCAAATCCAACTCCCAGCGCGTGTTTGATCTACCGGTTGAGGTCCGGCGGGGAATCATACCGTAAGCCGGCTCGGCTTCGTCTGCGGCATACACTCCTAGCCGATGTACTTCACCGACGCCCACGAGGAGCTCCGCCTGCACATCCGGCGGTTCCTGGAGAAAGAGGTCGTGCCGCACATCGAGGAGTGGGAGGAGAAAACCTTCCCCAACTCGATCTTCGAGCGCTTGGGGGAGCTCGGTTTCCTCGGCCTCCGCTACCCGCCGGAGTACGGCGGCCAGGGCGGGGACTACTTCTCCGCGGTGGTCCTCTCCGAGGAGATGGCGAGGGCCGGTTCTGGCGGGCTGGGTATGGCGGTCGCGGTGCAGACGGAGATGGCGACCCCGCCGGTGTTCAAATTCGGGACGGAGGAGCAGAAGCAGAAATGGCTGGCGCCCGCCATCCGGGGCGAGCAGATCGCCTCGATCGCCATCACCGAGCCGGACGCTGGCTCGGATGTGGCGGGCATCTCAACGGTCGCGAAGCGGTTCGGCGACGAGTTCATCGTCAACGGGCGCAAGACGTTCATCACCAACGGCGCGCGGTGTCACTGGGCGCTGGTCGTCACCAAGGGCGACCGCGAGCGCGGGCACGGCGGCTACAACCTGCTCTTGATCGAGAAGGGCACGCCCGGGTTCTCGGTCACCAAGACCCTGAAGAAGCTCGGCATGCACTCATCGGACACGGCCGAGCTGCTTTTCGAGGACTGCCACGTCCCGGCGGCCAACCTCATCGGCGAGGAGGGCGAGGGGTTCAAGAACCTGATGTGGGAGCTGCAGGGCGAGCGGATGATCACCGCCGCGGGCGCCATTGCCGGCGCGACGCGCGTGTTCGAGTACACCATGGAGTACGCGAAAAACCGGCAGGCGTTCGGTCAGCCGATCGCGAACTTCCAGGTCATCAAGCACCGCCTGGTCGACATGGGAACCAAGATCGCGTCGGCCCAGGCGTTCGTCTACCAGACCGCCAAGCAGTGGGACGCCGGCGAGTACCCGGTGCGCGAGATCTCACAGGCCAAGCTGCTGGCGACCCAGGTCGCGTGCGAGGTTGCGGATGACGCGATCCAGATCCTCGGCGGTCACGGCTACATGCGCGAGTTCCCTGTCGAGCGCGCGTGGCGTGATGCTCGCCTGGCCCGGATCGGCGCCGGGACGGACGAGATCATGAAGGAGATCATCGCCAAGTCCTACGGCATGTAGCCGTCGGGTCAGTGGCAGCCGCCGGCGATCGACGAGATGTTGCCGGGCGCATCCGTCAGCTGCGTCAGCACGCCATCCGGTGTGAGCAGGGCCAGGCCCCCGAAGGAGTAGCTGCCGTACAACCAGATCCCCTTGCTCAACAGGAAACCGTGGACGTCGCGGAAGCTCTGGAATGGATCGCCGGTGTCCTCGATCGACCATCCGGCGGCCCACGAAGAAGGAATGCGGACATCCTGCAGAGTGTCCGGCGCGACGACCAGCGCGAGGTGCCACGGGTAGGGCTTCTGCCAATCCCGCAGCAGCACAAGGGGTCTGCCCTGGGCGTCGAGTGCGATCAGTTCGAGCAGCTGGTCGCCGGATTGATACGGAAAGTGGAATGGCACCGCGAGCTCGGTGGTCACCTTGGCGCTGGCGAGGTCCATTCGTTGCAGCAGCATGGTGCCTGACGCCTGCCCGACCGCCCAGGCCGCGCGCGAGTCGACCTGCGTCCAGTGCTCGGTCGCGTCAAGCCGGCGCACGGCGCCTGAATCAGGATTGAGCAACCACAGCCCAGGGTCGCCCGGCCCTTCGCCGCCGAAGAGGCTGAAGTAGACGCCCTGGGCGTTCCAGTCGATCACGTACCACGTGCCGTTCACGGCCGGCATGGCCACGGGTCGCACAACGCCTGTCGCGACGTCGACGATCTCCTCACCTCCGTTCGAGCCCTGTGTGACGTACCGGCGCCCGTCGGGAGAGACGTGGTTCCACGTCGCGAGGATCCACCGATTGAAAGCGCGGTCGTAGCTGAGGAACTCGGGACTCCCGGCTCGCTGGAGGTTGCTCGCCGGGTCAGGTTCGTACGTCCCAGCCGGAAACGTGATCCAGCCTCCCGGAACGTCTCCCGTGTTGACCACCAGCATCACCGGAATCCGGCAGTTCACCGCTAGCGAAGACTGCGACGGTGAGGCCGCAGGCGGGGACCCCTGACTCGCCGACGAGGCGGTGGATGGCGTTGGGCCTCCTTGTGAAGTGGGCGAGGAGCAGGCCATCGACAGGATCGCCAGCAATACGACGGACCGCCTCATGAGCACTTGAACGGGGACGGCCGGTCGGCGTTACTGATCAGAATCGCACCTGATGCAGAGCGTCTTGTTCGCGGGCTGCGTGCCGGAGGTGGCCGCGTTCGACGGCCGGATCATCGCCGTCGGAGCGGGGGCGCGGTCCGCGGCCGGGCGTCGGGCCGAGGTCATTCGCCTGCGCGGCGAGGCCTGGCCGGGCTTGATCGACTCGCACATCCACCTCGAGGGCCTCGCCGATAAGAAGTTGACCGTCGACCTCACCGGCGCCCGCGACCTGCGCGAAGCGCTGGCGAGAATCAAGGATTGGGCGCGCGAGAAGCCAAAGGACGGCTGGGTCGCCGGCTCGGGCTGGTACAACGACGCCTGGCCCGAGGCTGCGTTTCCGAACCGGTCGCAGCTGGACGGGGTCGCCGGCAAGCGGCCCGCCTTCATGCGGCGCAAGGACGGCCACTCGGCATGGGTGTCGGGCGAGGCCCTCAAGCGAGCGGGCATCGACCGGACGACCGAGGATCCCGCGGGCGGCCGGATCGACCGCGACGAGTCGGGCGAGCCGACCGGGATCCTGCGCGAGACGGCGATGAGCCTGGTGGCGGACGTCATCCCGCGCCCGGCGGACGCCGACCTCGACCGCGCGATGGCACGCGTCCTGGCGGAAATGGCGCGGTTCGGTCTCACATCGGTCCACTCGATGGACAGCGCGCGGGGCTTTGCGACTCTGCAGCGCCTCCACTCGCGCGGGCGGCTGCCGGTCCGCGTGACGTACAACCTTCCCTTGAGCGACCTGCCGCACGCCGAGCGGATGGGCGTGCGGTCGGGATGGGGCGACGAGTGGCTGCGCTTCTGGGGAGTCAAAGCGTTCCTCGACGGATCGCTCGGCAGCCGCACCGCGGAGATGCTGGACGGGTCGGGCACGGCGCGGCTGAGCCCGGACGACCTGCTCGACATGATCCGGCGCTGCGCCCGCGCCGAGCTCAACGTGTGCTTGCACGCCATCGGCGATGGCGCCGTGCGGCGCGCCGTCGACGCGCTGGCCCAGCACGCCAACGCCTGGAGTGGG
>Ga0209220_1000396_pt1 | contig 15403 bp, 15 predicted proteins | sample BlaSpr_A8_OM3_M3_FD_187984 | JGI IMG/M metagenome (GOLD analysis project Ga0209220, IMG submission 187984) | Forest soil microbial communities from Thunder Bay, Ontario, Canada - Black Spruce, Ontario site 2_A8_OM3_M3 (SPAdes) (version 2) | ecosystem: Environmental > Terrestrial > Soil > Boreal... | reverse complement strand
GAACCGTACCTGTGGCTGGCGTTGGGAATGCTCTACTCGGCGATGGTCGCGCAGCGAGGCGCGGGCGCCGTGGCCGAGCCTCGCGGCTCCGACGCGGCGGCAGCCGAAGCGGCCTAATCACCCTGATGCCACTCGCTATGCTGCGAGGCGATGCAGCCCGCTAAGGATTCATCGGTCGCGGTGGTCGGACTCGGCAAGATCGGGCTTCCGCTGGCGGCGCAGTTCGCGAGCAAGGGACTCGACGTGGTCGGCTGCGACGTGCTGCCGGAAGTCGTGGAGTCCATCAACGCGGGGCGCGCGCATATCCACGAGGAAGCTGGTCTCGAACAGGCCGTCGCCGCCGCCGTCGCCGCGGGTAAGCTGAAGGCAACCACCGACACATCGACCGCCGTCGCGAAGGCCGACGTGGTCGTAGTCATCGTCCCGCTAATGGTTAGTCTCGACCGCGACATCGACTACCGCAGCCTCGACGCGGCCACGCGCGCCGTCGGACGCGGCCTCCGCAAGGGCAGCCTCGTGATCTTCGAGACGACGCTGCCAGTAGGCACGACCAGGCAGCGACTGGGACCCATGCTGGAAAAGGAGTCCGGGCTGCGGGCCGGCGCTGACTTCCATCTCGCGTTCAGTCCCGAGCGTCTATACGCCGGGCGCATCTTCGAGGACCTGCGAAAGTATCCGAAGATCGTCGGCGGCATCGACGAGCGCAGCACCGAGCGGGCGCTGCAGTTCTACCGTTCGGTGCTCGACGCGGAGGTGTGGGCGGTCGACAACGCGGAGACGGCCGAGTTCACCAAGCTCGCGGAGACGACATACCGCGACGTCAACATCGCGCTCGCGAACCAGTTCGCGCTGTATGCAGCGAGGCGCGACGTGAACGTCGGCCAGGCGTTCGAGGCCGCCAACTCTCAGCCCTTCTCGCACATCCACCGCCCGAGCCTGGGCGTCGGCGGACACTGCATCCCGGTCTATCCCCACTTCATGCTTGGGGACGCAAGCAACGGCGAGCTGAGCCTCGTGCGCGACGGACGGCAGACCAACGACCACATGGCGGAGGTCGGCGTCGAGCAGCTTGAGCGAGCGCTCGGCGGCCTCAACGGCCGGCGCGTGCTTGTGCTCGGGGCGTCCTACCGCGAGGACGTGAAGGAGCTGGCCTTCTCCACCGCGTTCTCCCTGGTCGACCTGCTGCGGCGCGCGGGCGCCGAGGTGCTTATCCACGACCCGCTGTTCACCACTTCCGAGCTCGCGAACCTCGAGGCCGAGGTTGTCGACCTCGCGTCCGACCAGGCGAGGTCCGTCGACGCGATCGTGGTGCAGGCGATGCATCGAGATTTCCGCGACCTCGACTGGCGCTCGTTCCAAAAGCTGCGCGCCGTGCTGGACGGTCGAGGCACCCTGGACGCGGAGAAGATTCGCAGGGCCGGCGCGGCCTACATCGCGATCGGCATCTCCGAGTCTCGCGCCGCCGCACCGAAGTAGGCCGACTCCAGCAGCTGGAGGTGGCGCTCGCAGCCATGGTTGCGGCGCACCCACGCGCGGCCCTCGCGCGACAGGTTCTCCAGCCGCCGGCCGTCGTCCTTCAAACGCGCGATCTGCTCGACGAGCTCGTCGGGGTCGTATGAAGAGACGACCGGGGGCTTGTCGCCCGGGTACATGTTGCGGCTGATGCCGCTGATCAGCGGCCTGCCGGCGGCCATCGCCTCGAGCTCGGACAGCCCCAATGCTCCCTGCTCCATCTGCCCCACCACGAGGTCAAACTCCTCGAGGAGCTCGCCGACGCGGTCGTGCGGGACCGGGTCGATGAAGCGCACGAATGCTCCGTAGCGAGCGGTGTATTCCGCGGACAGCGGTCCCCACCGGAGGGCGGTGACGTCGATGCCCATCGCCGCCAGGCGCTCGACCGCGGGGAACACCCGATCGACGCCCTTGACCGGATCGAGGCGCATGAAGATCAGGACGCGCTGAACGGATTGGGGAGCACGCCGTGCTCCGCCCAGGTAGCGCACGTTGACGGGGTTCGGCAGGTAGAAGAGCCGGCCCGCGAACCGGTGAACGTACGACTCGAGGTTCGGGGTGACGTAGAAGATCGTGCGCGCGCGCTCGAGCACGAGGCGGCAGAGCGTGCGCAGGCCGGGCGTGTTGACGTGCATGTGCAGGTCCGAGCCGTGGGCCTGGACCAGGAACGGCTTTCCCGCGAGGAGGCCGACGATCCCCCTCGGCACCCAGTGGATGTGGATCACGTCATATCCGCCGCGGCTCAGGCGGAGAGCGGCGGGCACGTAGAGCGCCAGCCGGATGGGCAGCGAGAGCGCCTTGGCCAGCCAGCCCCAATTCGCCCCGAAGTCGGGCAGCCGGATGTGGTCGACGTCGTGGCCGGCCTCCCGCAGGATCTCGGCCTGCGTTTGGGCCACCGCGGCGACGTCGTGAACCAGCGCAATCCGCGCCATGAACCTAGAACGCGCGAGGTTAGCGGAGGGCCGACTCCAGGTCCGCGATGAGGTCGGCGGCGTCCTCGACACCGATCGAGAGGCGGATCAGCCCGTCCCCCACCCCGGCCCGCTTCCGCTCGGCGGCCGGGATCGAGGCATGGGTCATCCGGGCGGGGTGCTCGGCCAGCGATTCGACCGCGCCGAGCGACTCCGCGAGGGCGAAGATCTTCAGCCGCTCCAGGGCGCGGAAGGCGGCCGCCTCGTCCGCGAGCTCGAAGCTCACCATGCCGCCGAACATTCGCATCTGGCGCGCGGCGACCGAGCGGTTGGGATGCGACTCGAGGCCCGGGTAATAGACACGTTTCACGGCGCGGCTCTGCGCGAGCCAGGTCGCGACCTCGCCGGCGTTCTCGCTCTGCCGCTCCACGCGGAGGGCAAGCGTCTTGACGCCGCGCAGCAGCAGCCAGCAGTCGAACGGCGACGGCACCGCGCCGACCGCGTTCTGGTGAAAGCGCAGCTGCTTCTCGAGGTCGTCGTCATTCGTCATGAGCGCGCCGCCCACCACGTCGCTGTGCCCGCCGATGTATTTCGTCGTGCTGTGCACCACGACGTCCGCGCCCAGGTGCAGCGGCTGCTGAAGGTATGGGGTCGCGAACGTGTTGTCGACGCACACCATCGCGCCGCGGCTGTGCGCCACCTCGCTGACGGCGTCGATGTCGACGATGCGCAGAAGCGGGTTGGTCGGCGACTCGAGCCAGACCATGCGCGTCTGCGGGGTCATCGAGCTCTCGACCGCGTCGATATTCGAGGCGTCGACCGCGCTGAAGGTCAGGCCGAACCGTTTGAGCACCTTGTCGAACAGGCGGAAGGTGCCGCCGTACACGTCCTCCATGTAGACGACGTGGTCGCCGGGGTTGAGCAGCAGCAAGAGCGTCGTCTCAGCGCCGAGCCCCGACGAGAAGGCGAGGCAGTGCCTCGCGTCTTCCAGCGCGGCAAGGCACTCCTCGAGCGCGTTGCGCGTCGGGTTGCCGGTGCGCGAGTACTCGAAGCCCTGATGCTTGCCGACACCCTGCTGGGCGAAGGTCGTCGCCATGTGGATCGGCTGCACCACGGCGCCCGTCGCCGGGTCGGGACCCTGGCCGACATGCAGCGCGCGCGTGGAGAAACCCCAATCCCGAGTGTGGTCAGCCACTAGCCCCGGCCGCGATGAGCGACGAACTCGAGCAGGTCCGCGCGCGTGATCACGGCGACAGGCCGGCCCGCGTCGATCACGAGCACCGCCTGCTCACCGCGAAGCAGCGGCTCGAAAGCATCGTCGAGCGAGGAATCGACGGCAACTTGGCTCAAGGGCGCATCCATCGCGCCCGAGACCGCCGTCGTCACGACGGCGGGGTCGCGGTAGACGCGGTCGAGCAGCGTGCGCTCCTGCAGGGTGCCTATCACACCGTGACCGTTCGACTCCTCGACCACCGGAAGCTGCGAGATGCCGTATCGCTGCATGAGGTCGATCGCCTCGCCCACCGACTTGCCGGCCTCGACCGTGACAAGCTGAGGCAACCCGCGGGGATGCGAGTCGAGGACTTCTCGGATGCGCACCGCACCGAGCCGCGCGAGGTAACCGTTCTGCCGCATCCACTCGTCGTTGAAGAACTTGCTGAGATAGTTGCGCCCGGTGTCCGGAAACAGCACAACGATGACGTCATCAGGTTCGCGCGTGAGGGCGACCTCGAGCGCCGCGTGCAGCGCCAGGCCAGATGACCCGCCGACCAGGATGCCCTCCTCACGGGCCAGCCGGCGAGCGGCCATGAACGACTGCTTGTCTGTGACCTGGACGATCTGGTCGACGACCTTGATGTCCATCGTGCCGGGCATGAAATCCTCGCCCACGCCCTCGACCTTGTAGGGAGCGATCGGACCGGAATAGAGCGAGCCCTCCGGGTCGGCGCCCACGATGTGCACCGAAGGCTTGCGTTCCTTCAGGTACTTCGCGACGCCGCTGATCGTGCCGCCCGTCCCCATCCCGGCGACGAACACGTCGATCCGCCCGTCGGTCTGCTCCCAGATCTCGGGGCCGGTGGTCGCGTAGTGCGCCTCGGGGTTGCGCGGGTTGAAGTACTGGTTGGGCTGAAACGCGCCGGGGATCTCGCGGGCGAGCCGGTCGGCGACGGAGTAGTACGACTGCGGGGAGGAGCGGTCGACGTTGGTGGGGCAGATCACGACGTCGGCTCCGTAGGCCTTGAGCAGGCTGATCTTCTCCGCCGACATCTTGTCCGGCATGACGAAGACCATCTTGTAGCCCTTGATCGCGGCCACCATGGCGAGGCCGTGGCCGGTGTTGCCGGAGGTCGGCTCGATGATGGTGCCGCCCGGACGGAGCTGACCGGTCCGCTCGGCCTCCTCGACCATCGTGAGCCCGATCCGGTCCTTCACGCTGCCACCGGGGTTCAACTGCTCGAGCTTGGCCAGGATGGTCGGCTTCAGTCCGGCGGTGACCTTGTGGAGGCGCACCAAAGGGGTGTTCCCGACGACGTCGAGAATGCTCTCGTAGACCTTCACCGCACCCCCAAAGGCGATTCTATTCCTCGGTCGGCGCGGTGCTCGGCGCCGAACCAGCGGAAGAAAACGGCCAGGGCGGCCACGGCGAGGCTCACCTTGCCCACGGTCATCAGCACCGCCCCGGCCACCGTCTGGTCGATCACCGCGCTGAAGCCGGCGAGCAGCCGCGGTGCGTGCGCGTAGTACTCATAGAAGGGGACGCGCGAGAATATCAAGACGAGGGCGACGCCGTCCTGCGGCAGCGTCGCCAGCAACATGTAAACGAGCTTCGCGCCCGGCGACATCCGCCATCGCGACTGGGCGGAGGTCGCCTCGAGGATCGGCCAGTACATCGCCAGCCCGGCAGCGATGAAGGTGAGGTGCTCCAGCACGTGCAGCGCTTCGTTATTGAGGGTCGCGTCATAAAGCGGTGGCAGATGCCATGCGACCATGACCACTCCCGCGATGACCTGCGCGGCGATGGGCTCCGTCGCCGCGCGGACACCAGGCACGCGCGCCAGTCGCGCGGCCATCGACGTCGAGAGGCCGAGCAGCATCAGCGGCGGTGCGACGAACCCGAGCAGCACGTGCTGCAGCATGTGGACGCTATCGAGGTAGCGGTCGCTGATCGTGTCGATTGGCGTTTCGAGCGCAACCCACATGACGAAGAGCCCGAACAAGAAGAACAGACTGTGCTTCCTCTCGGCGTCGGGCGCGCTTCGCGCGAGCAGCGCGTGGCCGAAGTACAGGACCAGCAGCCCGGTGTAGACGGTGAGGTCGAAGGGCCAGGTGACCACTCAGTGAGGCAACTCCGAGCCAGATGTACCAGAAAGCGGGCCCGGTCAGGCGCTAGCGGCAGGGCCCTCCCAGCTGCCCGCCGATGGCGCTGGCGGAGTACCACGCACCGTTGGAGTAGACCACGATCCCGCCTCCGACCGAAAACCACAGGCCGCGGCTGTCGGCGATCGGCGGACCCTGCGGGTACGGAGGGTTGGGACCGCTGGCCCATGCGAGGCCGGCTATGGCTGCAGCGGCGTTCGGAGCGACCGCGATGAACATCGCATAGCCGCTGGGATAGGTGACGTTGATCACCGGATGGCCGGCGCCGTCAAAGCCGATCACCGTGCTCTGGCCGGCGGCCTGGGTGAAAAACGGGGTCACAGCGCCGCTGGCGAGGTCGAGCTTCATGATCGTGTTCGCCACGCCCTCGGGGACCGACGAAGTCGGCGGCCCGTACGCGGCGCCCGCCGCCACGCCCTGCCAGAAGCCGGTCGCCGACAGCTGCTTCGTGGTGCCGGAGTAGCCCAGGAAATACAGTCCGCCCGCTGGGCCACCGGTCACGTAGACGCCATCGTTCTCGGCTTTGAGGACGCTGAAACCGCGGCCCTGTCCCAGCTCGATCTGCGTCCCATGCGGGATGTCCTCAACGTAAATATTGCCGGCAGCGGGGAAGGCGTAATGGACGCCGTCAGGTGAGAGCCAGGCCACGGGCACAGGCACCCACTTCGAGTACGCCGAATCGTAGGCGAGGGCCCACCAGCCTGGGGGATTGCCGGCCGATCCATACGGCGGGGTCGGCGATGCGGCGGCGGCCGGGCTGGGAAGCGGAGCGATGACGGCGCTGCGCGGATCGGCGATAAAGGTCTGGCCGGGAAAGACGATGAATCCCCCTGAACCCGGACCACCGGCGTACACGGGCAGGCTGCACGACAGAATGACGCCTGGCTGCGACCCGGACCCGGGCCACGCCATCGGCGGATAGCTGCTGGACGAGGCGTACTGGCTGGGAGGAAGTGACGAAGGCGGGCTCGTCGGTTGAGGAGCTGGGGATGGGCTGCTGGGCACGGGGGAAGGGCTCGGTGAAGGGCTGTTCACGCTCTGGCTGGGGCTGGGGCTGGGCGTGGGCAAGCCGGCGTGGGCGACCGGGCCGGCGTTGATGCATCGTGAGGTCTTCAGCCCCAGCTTGTTGGCCGGGCCGCAGCCCAGGGATGTGGTTGTCAGTACGAGCCCGGTGGCGACGACAAGGGTCAGGGCCACTACCAGGCCGGCCGCGAGATAGCGGTGACTGAGCAAGATCTCCCGCGCGGTTTTCATTGACTCCTTGGCTCTCACGGAGTAAATCGGAGCGGAGGCCGTTAGGTTACGGTTTGTTGGCCGTAAATTCGGCAAGCAAAGCCTGGTTCGCGGCATCGAAGCGATCCAGCTCGACGGCCTTGCGCGCTGCCGCTTTGGCGTCGGCGCCCAGACCGAGGTTCAGGTCGGCCAGAGCAAGGTTGCGGTACACGAGAGGGTTAAAGGTGCCGAGCTCAGCCGCACGCTGATAAGCGGAGCGGGCACCCGGCCAGTCGTGCCGCTCGAACGCGATGTTGCCGACCTCAACAGCGTAAACGCTCTCCCAGGGCATCATTTGCCGGGCTTGCGCCGCCAGCGGCTGAGCGTCCCGCGGCCGGCCGGCATAGTCTGCGTCCACCGCCTGACGCAGGGCCGAGTCCGCCAAGTAAGGAAGGATAATTCCCCACAGGGAGACGGCGGCAGCCGCGGCGAAGGCGGGGGCAAGCAGCAGGCCGGTGCTCCGCCGATCGACGGTCTCGGTTCGCGTGCGTACGGCGTCGCAGAGCGCAGTGGCGGCGGCCGCGAAGATCCAGAAAGGCAGCGCCGCCGCGAGCGCCGCGAAGTTAAGCTGGAGCACGAGCTGGTACGCGATCCAACCTGCTCCAGCGATCACCGCCTGATCGATTCGGCGCGCGCGCCAGAGCGCGCGAAGGAAGGCAAGCTGGATCAGGAGGTACGTCGCTACACCGACAGCCCCCTGCGTCGCCGCTACCTGCAGCAGCTCGGCGTGCGCTTTGTCGATCGGCTCTCGAATGTTGCCTGTGGCAAGGGCGTAGGTCATGCCCCAGTCGCCGGTCTGAAAGCGCGGAAACACCAGGCCCACGTTGTCAGGTCCGTATCCGACAACCGGCCGGCTCGCGACGAGGCGCAGCGAGTCTCCCCAGATGCCCGTTCGCGCCCTTTCCAAGGTGTGGGGGTCGAGCGTGCTCATAACCCTTTCGACCAGCGTTCGCTCGAGCTGGCCCGATCCCGAGCTCGCGTAACTCACCACGACTACCAACAACAGGAGTCCGACCACGGGAGCGGTGAGCACGGCGAGCGCACGCAGTCGCCTTGGCCGCGCGACCACGAGGAAGACGATTGCCGCGGCCGTGGCAAACCACGAGCTGCGGCTCAAGCTCAGCATCAGCGCCAGACCGCACACGATGACGACGCTGGCGAGAAGGATTCGCGCCGGCAGAGTCACCGATACGAGGAGCTCGCCCACCGCCAGCGCGATCACGAGGGCGAGGAACGCGCCGAGCACGTTCGGATTGCCTAACGAGCCGAACGCAGGCGCGACCGTCGAGTACTGGAGCGAGTCGTGCAGCGACTGGACGATTGCGACCACCGCGGCCGCACAGCCGGACGCGATCAGGACATGGACGAGGCTGCGCGCTTCATTCGCGCTTGCCAGCGAGTGCACGGCCAGCCAGAACAGGGCGGCATACGTCACCAGCGTGAGCAGGCCGTCGTAACGCGAGTAGGTGCCGAGAAGCGCGACGTTGCGGTTCTCGGCGAAGACCGTGGAAAGCGCGCCCGACGCGATGAAGAGGAGCAGGGGAATGTCGAGCGGCGTGCGCTTGATCACCGCGGTGCGCGTGACGGCGATGCGCGCCAGCAACAGAACCAGCAGCACCACCACGAGCACGCGCGCAAGCAGCAACTTGGGCAGGACGAAGTGCTCGTAGGTGAACGGTGAGTATGCGAGCGGCAGCAGAAAGATCCCCGCTCGAAGCGTCCAAGCCTGCGCAGCGGCGAACCGGGACTCGATGGCCGCCTAGTATGCGCTCTGCCGTCGCCCCCCCACGGTCACGGCGATGAGGAAGATCAGAAGGACCAGGACATGCGCGACGGTGCACCACAGGCAGATCGCGCCGAGCTTCACGATCTCGATGAACACCAGATAGAGCACGACGACCATGCCGATCGCCGACCAGGCGACCTGGGTCCATCCGACGCGGCGTGTCCAGAGCAACGCACTGAGCGCAAACCAAAGGATCCCCGCGACCGAGGTCGGGATGGAAGTCGCGGCGACGATGGCGTAGGGGCTCGTCAGGACCAGCTCGCAGTTGACAGGTCCGCTCACCGGGCACGCTGCCGGCGAGCCCGCGTAGTGGAGGACCGTCAGATAGATCGAGACCACGACGCCCGCCACCGCGGCGGCGACCGCCGCGACCTGCACGCGCGACATCACAACTTCTGTTCGAGGCTCTGGATTGCCGCCCCCGAGCAGACCGCTGCCGGCTGGTCCTGGGTCGTCTTGCAGATCGCCGCCGTGATCAGGTTCGCCGAACCAACGATCGCCTTCGCCTGCGCGGCGTCGGGGTTCTGCACGTCCCGCGCGATCGACTGCCAGGTGCCCCCGCCCAGCAGGTCGGGCGAGTACATCGCGCCGGCGAACGCGTACCGATTCGCAAAGTCGACGAAGGGGATGCTGTTGCTCGTGTCGTAGCGGTTGACCAGCTGCTCCTCGGCGGCTGTCGGCGACTGGAGTGGCGACTGGTTGCGATCTTTGGTTTCGACGGCGCGGAAGTCGATGTACTGGCTCGTGTAGGTCGCGCCGCGGAAGGTGAACGTGGGCGTGTTCGGATAGACGTCGGTCGAAGAAGACGTGGTTGCTTGCAGACCCGAGAAGGTTCCGAACCGCCCGAGCGCGATGATGAGCGGCCAGCGTTCGGCGGCGCAGTAAGGGCAGTACTCCGCCCCGACGTAGAGGACCTCAGGTTTGCCCGTCGGGCCCGTGAGCAGAGAGCCGGCCACCGGCTTGATCAGGTTGTTCGCGGCGCCCTGCCCGATGGTGTCGAACTCCGACTGAGGAAGGCTCGTGATCTCGGCGACGACCTGCTGCGTGGCGTCCGCGGTGGGCAATGGAGGTGGCAGCGGAGTGGTGTACCAACGGACGACAAGAAAGCCCGCGATCACGATCGCGATCGCAGCGACGATGGCAGCGGGGGCGACCCACACGGGCGTGCGCGAGACCGGCTTGCGCATCGGCCTCGCGCGCTTGACGCTCATCCGGTTTCGCGCGTGATCGGCTGAGCCAGGATCCAGAGGCTCGTCATCGTGTAAATGACCATCAGCAACAGCATGGGGTACTGACTGAGCAAAGCGCGCTGAGCGGTGCGGAACCGCTCACCGGCCCGCAGGTGGGAGAGGTAGACCGCGATGACATGGCCGAGCACGATGAGCACGATCTGCGCGTACCAGACGGTCGAGGCCTGGGCCAGCGCGAAGCTCGGCGTGAAGCCCGCCACGGCCGGCCAGAGGTGCCATCCCTTCTGCAGCGGATCGTTGAGCAGCGGAATCAGTGCCTGCGACTGGACCATCACGTAGCTGTAGTTGTGGGCCGCGTTGTAGACAAGAGCAATTGGAACGAGGGTCAGGGCGAATGCGGAGATGGTGGCCTTGACGTCGACCTTTCGCTGGCCCAGGTAGATGACGCCTTCCATGAACGCGATGAATACGAGAAGAAAGGCGACTGTCAGCAGCACGAGGCCCAACGTCTTGACGAAGAAGAACCCGAACGCCCCCATCGGGAGCCAGATCGGGTCGAGCGCGATCATGAAGTCCTGCCAGGCCGGCGTGGCGGAGATCCCGTCGAAGGCGAGCGTGCTGAGCATCAAGATCACGAAGAGGATGCGGTCCCAACCGGTCGGTCCTGGCTTGAGCAGGCCCACGCCCCAGGGCCGCGCGTAGACCGCGGTGACGCGGCTTGCCTCATCGCGTTCGGCCTCGATCGGACCGAAGCGGCCCACGATTCCGAACAGGACGGTGAACCCCTCGCAGTGCTCGAGCCACGCGTCGCGGCCGAAAACGAACATCCCGGCAAGGGTGATGACCGAATAGACGATGGCCGCGATGGCGACGATGAGCGGCCGGTTTGCCATACCGCTCGTCAGCTCGAGGCACGCGAACGCGAAGTAGGCGACGATGGCCGGCCAAACACCGACCTCGGGCAGAGTCCGCACTGGCTTGAGCCGCACCAGCCTCGCCACGGCGTCGTAAATCGCCGCCCAAGGGTTCAGCAGGTACCAGAGATTCCCGACGAGGCCTGACACGATGAACGTCAGCGCCCAGAAATAGATCCAGACGATGTATTCGGCCGGGTTGTAGAAGGCGTTGGTCGAGCCTAAGAACCCGGTGATCACCGCGGTGAGCAGCGCGAGGACACCGATGACGCCTCCGACGATGCGCGGCCAGGGCGACCGCGCGAGGGGCAAGAGCCAGGGGACCGCCCGCCGTGGGTAGACGATCGCCCTGGCGCCGACCTGGTCGCCCGCGAACAGCACGACGAGCACGAAGGAGACCACCACCACCGCGCCCGCCGCGTACAGGTAGAGGGCCAGTCCGATCGGCAGGTCGTACCTCTGCCCGAAGCCGTGAAGCAGGATCTCGGCCGACAGCCTCATGGGCTTATCGTGAGCGTGCCGAGCAGTGTCCTGGTGCTCTCCCACTCGATGTCGCACCCGCACGTCTTGTTGGCCGTGAACGTGTGGCTCACCGTCTGGCCCGCCTTAGTGTCGAAGAGGATGTCGTAGATGTGGAGGTGGACCTCGCCGTCGGTGTCGCTGGTGACGTTGATGGTCACGGTGTCGTTGACGTGAGCGGTGAGGCTGCTTGGATTCATGCTCGACGCCTTGGTCACAGTCACGTTCCACGTCACGTTCTGGCCCTTGTGGCTGTTCGAGTAGATCAACACGCCACCGACGGCGACGAACAGAACGAGCACGACGGCGACGATCAACAATCGAGTCCGGTTCACGGATCTCCTCCTTATTAAATGCGGTCAGTCAGGACGGACTGAGCGCTTAGAGGGGAGGTCCTCGCCGGCTGAGATCGAATAACAGATTCTCGGTGATCGTGGCCCCGTCCGGGGCGGGCGGCATCGGGCGTAGAGCCACCGAGGCAACGAAGGGTTGGACGATCGGAGCGAGTCGCAGCTTGATCTGTGACAGCGCCGGCCGCAGACGGGCCAGGAGCCAGCGCAGGCCAAGGGCCGCCACCGCGGCAACCGGCAGCTGGCCCACCGTTCCCCACAGCAGCAGGACCGCGGCCGAACTCGCGGGCGCGCCGCCGGCGGCGGCCTCGACGGTCTCCTGCCCGGCAAAGACCGCCAGCTGCAGCGTGTACAGGGCGGCCAGGAGCCGGAGGTAGGAAGGCGCCGAGTCCTTGTCCAGCCGGCCCGCCATGAGCCGGGCGAGGCCGATCACCAGCAGCCCCACCACGAGGGCGATCGCGAGGAAACCGAGGCCCGTCTTGGCCAGGGCTGGGAAGTACTCGTGTACGCCGGAGCTCTGAACCTGAGGCGCGTTGGCGCCAAACCGGAGCGAATAGGCAACCAGGTGACCCGCCTGGGAAGCCAACAGGCCGACTCCGCCGACGACGAGCGGAGCCCGCCTTCCGTCCACGGTTCTCGATAATAGGCGGAGCCACGTAAGAGTTAGTTCAGAAATCCGGAGGAGGTCCAGATGAGAAAAGGGGTTCTCGCGATCGCGGGACTGATGATCCTGACGGCGTGTGGCAGCTCCAACACCCCCTCCACCCCCAGCTCGTTGGGCAAGGTCGACCGGATCGCGGCCGAGGTCCCGAGCTCGATGAAGGGTCAGACGATCCAGATCGCGACGGACGCGACGTACGAGCCGAACGAGTTCGTCGACGCAGCATCGGGCAACATCACCGGCTGGGACGTGGACTTCGGCACCGAGCTTTGCACGGTGATGGGCGTCCAGTGCCAGTACCAGAACGTCACCTTCAGCTCGATCATCACTCAGCTCAAAGCCACCAGCTCGCGGTACCAGTTCAGCCTTTCGAGCTGGAGCCCGACGCAGGACCGGGAGAACAGCGGGATCGACTTCATCAGCTATTACAAGGCCGGAGAGGCCTGGATCGTCAAGTCGTCGGGCGGAGCCTCGATCAACAGCGCGGCCGACCTCTGCGGCAAGACCGTCGCGGTCGAGACAGGGACCACTGAGGAAAGCGACGCCTACACCTATATGGGTCAGGGCGTCGGCGGCGCTCCGGTGGCCGGCCAGACGGACAAGTGCAAGAGCGCGGGCAAGGCAGACATCAAAGTGCTCAGCTTCGACAAGCAGACCGAGGCCAACGCGGCGCTTCTGTCGGGCCGCGCTGACGCCGGCTGGCTCGACCAGCCGGTGGCCGCGTACCAGGTCAAGCAGTCGAACGGGCAGTTCAAGCTGTCGGGCCAGCCGTGCAGCGTCGCGCCTTACGGTCTTGCCATCGTGAAGGGAAGCCCGATGGAGCCGGCGATCACCGATGCGGTCAAGTACCTCATCGGAAGCAGCTACTACAAGCAGGTGCTGGACAAATGGGGCGTTTCGGACGGCGCCATCCAGACCGCGGACGTGAAGCTGAACGACAACAACTCGGTCGGCGCCGTCTGCGTCTCCTGAGGCCGAGCACAACCTGAAGTGACCGAGATCGCCTCCGGGCCGTCGAGCTCACCAGCTGGGCGGCGGCCGGAGGCGATCAAGGCCGTACCGGTCCGTCACTCGTGGCGATGGGTTTCCGCCGCCGTCGTTCTCGTCCTGGCCTTCGCGGCCATCTACACCGTCGTGACGGCGCCTCTGCTGCACTGGGAGACGTTCTGGCAGTTCCTCTTTCAGCGGCTCATCTTCGATGGGGTCAGGCTCACTCTCGTGCTGACAGTGGTGGCGATGGTGATCGGCATCACCCTCGGCGTCACTCTTGCCGTGATGCGCCTCTCCCCGAACCCCGTGATGTCGGCGGTGAGCTGGTTCTACATATGGTTTTTTCGCGGTACTCCTGTTCTGGTCCAGATCTTCTTCTGGTTCAACATCGCGATCATCCTGCCCCACGCCGGCGTCGGGATTCCGTTTACGCATATCGGGGTCAGCGTGAGCACCAACGTCTTGATCCCGGCGGTGGTGGCCGCCATCCTCGGCCTCGGCTTCAACGAGGCGGCGTACATGGCTGAGATCGTGCGCGCGGGCATCATCTCGGTCGAGCACGGCCAGACGGAGGCCGCACAGGCTCTCGGCATGACACGCCTCAAGGTGATGCAGCGCATCGTCCTTCCGCAGGCGATGCGGGTCATCATTCCGCCCACCGGCAACGAGACGATCTCGATGCTGAAGACCACGTCGCTTGCGTTCGTCGCGTCCGTGCCGGAGCTGTTCACGCGGGCGGACCAGATCGCCAACTCGAATTTCAGATATGTCGAGCTGCTCTTCGTGGCCAGCTTCTGGTACCTCGTGATGACCTCGGTCCTGACCGTCGGCCAGTTTTACCTCGAGCGCTACTTCGCCCGAGGCTCGACACGCGAGCTGCCCCCGACGCCCCTCCAGCGGTTCCGCCGCCTGCTGTTCACGTACCGCATGCTGCCGCGCACCTGATGAGCGCGATGGTCCGCGCGGAAGAGGTGAACAAGAGCTTCGGCCGGCTCGAGGTGCTGCGCGGGATCACCCTCGAGGTCCAGCCGAAAGAGGTCATGTGCATCATCGGCCCGTCCGGCTCCGGCAAGAGCACATTCCTGCGGTGCATCAACCACCTGGAGAAGATCGACGCAGGCAGGCTGTACGTGGACGGCGAGCTTGTCGGATATCAACAGCGGGGCGACAAGCTCCACGAGCTGCCGGACCGCGACGTGTGCCGGAAGCGGTCGGAGATCGGCATGGTCTTCCAGCACTTCAACCTGTTTCCGCACATGACAGCGCTGCAGAACGCGGTCGAGGCGCCGATCCACGTCAAGGGCGAGAATCGCGCGACCGCCGAGGCACGCGCCCGCAAGCTTCTCGAGCGCGTCGGGCTCGCGGACAAGGTCGACGCTTACCCGAACCAGCTCTCGGGCGGGCAGCAGCAGCGAGTGGCAATCGCGAGGGCGCTTTCCATGCAGCCCAAGCTGATGCTGTTCGACGAGCCGACGTCAGCGCTCGACCCCGAGCTGGTGGGAGAGGTGCTGGACGTCATGCGCGGACTCGCCGAGGACGGTATGACCATGATCGTCGTGACTCACGAGATGGGCTTCGCGCGCGAGGTCGGCGACACCCTGGTATTCATGGACGGCGGCGTCATCGTCGAGTCGGGCACGCCGCGCGAGGTGCTCGCCAACCCGCAACAGGAAAGGACGAAGCTCTTCCTGTCCAAGGTCCTCTGAGTCCGAGTCTTAGCTCGAGCGGGCCGCGCGCCAGTCCTTCCAGTCCGCGCGCAGCCGGCGTGCCATCCGTGTCGCCGCATCGCGCAGCCAGCCCTGCTTGCGACGCGCGAGGTCGGCGACGATCGCGCGTCCTGCGCCGCGCGTCCCGAGGTGGATGTTGCCGGCCTCCCAGCCCATCGCTTTGAGCAGGCGCGCCTCGTCGCGGCGCTTGGGC
>Ga0209220_1000395_pt1 | contig 15419 bp, 14 predicted proteins | sample BlaSpr_A8_OM3_M3_FD_187984 | JGI IMG/M metagenome (GOLD analysis project Ga0209220, IMG submission 187984) | Forest soil microbial communities from Thunder Bay, Ontario, Canada - Black Spruce, Ontario site 2_A8_OM3_M3 (SPAdes) (version 2) | ecosystem: Environmental > Terrestrial > Soil > Boreal... | reverse complement strand
CCGTATGCCGTTCGTGCAGGCCACGACCTCAACTACATGGCGACCGCGGGAGGCCTGGGGCTCAACGGCGCGAAGGGCGGCCCACCGGTGCCTCTGTCAGTCCAGGTCGCGGACATCGGTGGCGGCGCCGTGCAGCCGGCGGTGGCGATCCTTGGCGCGCTGGTCGCGGTGCATCGGGGAGCCGAGGGCCGCTGGATCGACGCCGCGATGACCGACGGCGCCGTGAGCTGGCTCGCGCTCGCACTCGCCGCGCGCGGCGCCGGTGAGGACGTCGGGCGGGGTGAGCAGCGGCTGGCCGGCCGGTATGCGAGCTATCGAGTCTATGCGTGCAAGGGTGGAGGTTTCTACAGCGTTGGAGCGCTGGAGCCCAAGTTCTGGGCGGCGCTGTGCACCGCGCTCGGGCGACCCGACCTCATCGATCTGCAGTTCGCGGAGGGCGAGGACGGGCGGCGGGTGCACCAGGACATGGAGGAGATCTTTGCGTCCCGCACGCGATCGGAGTGGGAGCGTGAGCTGTCGGCGCTGGATGCGTGCTGCGAGCCGGTGCTCGACCTCGACGAGGTCGCGTCGCATCCGCAGATCGCCGCCCGGCATCTAATCGAGACTCGCGCGACCGGTGTCGAGGTGCGGCCCGCGATTCAGCTGCGCAGCGACTGGCGGCGGCGAGACGCGCCAGGCCTCGGCGAGCACACGGCCGAGATCCTCGAGGAGCTCGAGAAGCGCGGCGTCACGTAACGCGTAGGGCTTGCTCCCAGAGTCGCTCGACCTGCTTACGCGTCGCCTCCACGCTCCCGCTGTTGTCGATCACGTGGTGCGCAAGCTGCCGTTTTTCGTCGATCGGCATCTGGGCTGCGATCATCCCGCGAGCACGATCCGGGCTGAGACCGCGGCCTTCGAGCAGCCGGCGCAGCTGCACCTCTTTCGCGACATACACGAGGACGATGGTGGAGAAGAGGCGCTCGAGGCCGTTCTCGAAAAGCAACGGCACCGCCTGCACGACGACGTCGGCGTCGCGCAGAGCGGCCTCGGCGGTGCGGGCCGCCATCCATTCCCGCACCAGAGGGTGGACGATCGCGTTCAAGCGGTGGCGGGCGCCGTCGTCGCGGAAGATCAGCTCGCCGAGCCGCGCACGGTCGATGCGCCCGTCCCGCACGTATTCGTCGCCGAATTCTTTGACCACCGCATCGAAGCCGGGACTGCCCGGCCGGTAGACCGCGTGCGCCGCCTCGTCCGCGTCGATGACCACCGCGCCGAACTCACTCAGCATGTCCGCCACGGTGGACTTTCCAGAGCCCGCCCCGCCCGTCAGCCCAATGAGCTTCAATTGGCTTGAGTGGCTGATGACGAGAAGTTCGACGCCGTGGTCGTCGGGGCCGGTCCGGCCGGCTCCGCCGCTGCCATCACCATGGCCAAAGCCGGCCTACAGGTCGCGCTGCTCGAGCGTGGGACCAAACCGGGTTCCAAGAACGTCATGGGCGGCATTCTCTACAACCACTACCTCGAAGAGATCGTAGGGGACACCTGGAAAGAGGCACCGCTCGAACGGCCGATCATCGAAGAGCGCCGCTGGATGATGACGCCGGACGCGGCGATCGGCCTCGACTACAAGAACCTCCGCAACAAGGCCAAGCCGCACTCCTACTCGGTCCTTCGCGCGCCTTTCGACGCGTGGTTTGCCGAGCAGGCGGAGAAGGCTGGAGCCGTGGTGGTCCCGGAGACGGTGGTCGATCGGCTCATCGTCAAGAACGGTCGCATAGTCGGCGTCGGGACCGGCCGCGGCGATGACGTCTACGCAGACGTAACGATCGTTTGCGAGGGGATCGGGCTTGGCGCCGGTCTGCTGGAGAACACGGTGATCAACGGCAAGCCCTTGCGGCGCAAGCTGCGGCCCAACGAGGTCGCGATGGCCGTCAAAGAGATCATGCAGCTCGACTCGGGCCTGATCGAAGAGCGGTTCAACTGCGATCCGGGAGACGGATGCACGATCGAGTGCTTCGGCGACTCGACCATGGGCATGTCAGGGTTCATGTTCATCTACACGAACCAGGACTCCTTATCAGTGGGCGGAGGCGCGCTGCTGAGCGAGTTCAACCAGACGCTCCGCAGCCCGAACGACCTGATGGAGCACTTCAAGAACCACCCGGCGGTGAAGCCGCTGCTGCGCGGCGCGGAGACAGTCGAGTACCTGGCTCACCTCATCCCGGAAGGCGGCTATCGGGGGATCCCCAAGGTCTACGGTCCGGGCTACTTGGTGTGCGGCGACGCGGCCATGCTTTCGAACCCGGTGCACCGCGAGGGCTCCAACCTGGCCATGGAGTCAGGCCGGCTCGCGGGCAAGACCGTGATCCACGCCAAGGAGGTGGATGACTTCTCCGAGCGCCGGCTCGCCGAGTACAAGGGCCTCCTCGACCATTCCTGGATCATGGCCGACATGCGCAAGTACGACAAAGCCGTACCGCTGCTCGAGCACAATCCGCAAATGCTCACGAAGTACCCGAAGGTCATGGACCGAGCTCTCGATGAGTTCCTACGGGTGGACGGCACCTCTAAGTGGGACAAGCAGACGAAGATCCTGAAGATGCTCCGCAAGGAAGGCATGTTCAGGATGGGCTGGGACACGGCTAAAGCTTTGTGGGCAATGAAATAGACTCCGCCTGATTACCACGGGCGGGAAAAAACGGCAGTGCGTCTCGCTACTTACTGATGTCGACCTGGATGGTGTGGTAGCCGCTCGCCCCGCTCGGGTAGCTGGCCGCACCTCTCGAGTCCTGCGCAGTGCCCGTCCCGTCAGTCGCACGAACCATGAGCCGGTAGGCGCCCTCGCGGCCGGGCGTCCAATCGAACGACCAGAGAACCCAGGTCAGGGGCGATAGCGGCGCCTTGAACTGGGCTGATTTCCACGTCGAGCCGCCGTCGGTGCTGACCTCGACCTGGCCGATTCCCCTCGTGCCGGCAAACGCCACCCCGGCGATCGTGACCGGGCCAAGCTTGACCAGGTCGCCGTCGCGCGGAGCGTCGATGCGCGCCATCGTCTTGACGATCGCGTTGTGATCCCAGCCCTGCTGCTCCCAGTAGCCGCCGCTTTCGTGGTTGACGAGGTCGATGCTGTCGAGCCATTTGGGGCCCTTCATCCCGTAGTGGCCCGGGATGATCATGCGTGCCGGAAATCCATGGCTCATCGGCAGCGGCGCGCCATCGAGCTCGTAGGCCACGATGATCTCAGGCGCGCCCTGGACCAGGCTCATCGGGATGCTCTCCGCGTATCCATCCCTGGCTTTGAACGCGGCCCAGGTGCCGTCGGTCTTCGGGCCTGCCATCGCAAGCAGCTCGCTCAGGCGCACTCCCGTGAAGCTGCCGGTGCTCATCAGCTTTCCACCGACGTTGTTGCTGATGCATTCCATCGTCACGTACTCGGTCGCGCCGGTCAGCGCACGAAGGTCGGAAAGCGAGAGCCGAAGCGGCTTCTGAACCGATCCGCCCACACTGAGGGCCCAACCCTGCGCGTCAACCGAGGGATCGGCGACGAGGTTCTTCGATACGACGTAGAAGTTGCCGACCGGCGTCAGCTCCGGTGATAGGCCTAGGAGGCCCGCCTCTGGAGGGGTGAAGATCGCGCGATACCAATCGGGCAGCAGCCTCCATGCGAGCAGCCCAAGGCTGACCGCGCCGATCCCGATCGGAAGCGCGCTGAGGAGCCGCCGCCTGCCCCCGTCGACGACCGGGACGGTCGCCGGGTCTCCTCCGAGCTGAAGCACGACGCCGTAAACGGCGAACAGGGCCGCCCAGATGATGGGTGTCGCCGGACCGTCGTTCAAGCCGAGGAATCCCACCCCGCACAGCGGCAGCAGGATCACGCTCAGCACCACCCAGCCGATCCCGGCGAAGGCGAGCGCCAGATACTGCATGGGCCAGCGGAGGTAAGCCAGCGCCCACGCCGAGCCGAGCAGACCGAGGCCGACGATCATCGCGGCGATCAGCCCGAGCTCCTCGACCACCTTGCCCGCGTGCTGCAGCGAGTCGATCAGGAACCCGAAGACGAAGCCGGGCATGAGCGAGAGGACCGGCTGGTTGAGCAGCTGCGGCAGGGGCCGGAGGCCCAGGAAGACGCCTGCCAGGTACATGAGCGCGACCAGGACCAGCCCGGCGAGGGCTCCCCAGCCGAACCCGAATAGCGCCGTCTGACGGCGACTCAGTCCTGTCATCTGAATTCCTGTACCGCCTGACGATACGGGGCGGACGTCAAGTGGGCGATTACCGAAAGCGTGTTGTCTGCTGATAGCATCGTTGGACCGTTCAATGGGGGCCCCGATTGGCGCCGAAGACCTGTATCGCTTTCGCTGGATCGACCACGTCCGGCTGAGCCGCGACGGCGAGCGCGTCGCGTACCAGCTTGGGTGGGCCGACGCTGACTCACGACAGAACCGAAGCCGTGTTGTGGTGCGCCGTCTGCTCGAGTCGGAGCCGATCGAGCCGACGGGCGGCCCAAGGCGAGACCACTCGCCCGAATGGTCCCCGGATGGTCGCCGGCTTGCCTTCATCAGCAGGGTCGGTCCGGCTGACCAGCTGTTCATTCTCGACTTCGCCACCGGTGAGACACGGCAGCTCAGCTCGGTCGCGGAAGGGGCCGCCGGCCCGCAATGGTCTCCGGACGGCAGCCGAATCGCCTTCACCGGCACCGTGCTGTCTGACCCCGACTCGGTGGTGGACGACCCGCGGCCACCCGAGAGCCGGGAACAGGTTCGGCGCGCACCGGTCGCTCGGATCGCGCGGCGGCTCGATTACAAGCACGACGGCCAGGGCTATGTCGATGGCAGATACCACCACCTCTTCATAGTGTCCGCGAGTGGCGGCAACGTTACTCAGCTGACTCGCGGTGCGTGGGACGTCACCGGCTTTGACTGGTCACCGGACAGCACCCGGCTTGTCGCCTCGGGAAACGCCGAGCCTGGCGCCGACCTGCAGCGTGAGCTGAACCTGTACCTGGTCGACCTATCTGGAAACCGACAGCACCTTGGTGGTGGGTTCTACCTCGGCTCGCCGTCGTGGTCTCCCAGGGGCGACCTCATTGCATTCATCGCTCCCAACGGCATGGAGGCGGGTCTCCTCGAGCGCCTGTGGGTAGTGCCGCTGACCGGCGAAGGCCCGCGGTGCCTGACGGCGAACTTCGACCTGGCGGTCAACGACAGCGTCATCTCGGACATGCGGGCGGGGCATGGAAGCCGGCTCGCGTGGGCCTCGGAAGGAGACCGGATCTTCTTCCTCGCCAGCGGGCCCGCGGTGACCGGCGTGTACTCCACGGACCTCGAGGGCAATGTCCGCCAGGAGGCGGGCGGCTCGAGACGCATCTACGATTTTGACGTCGCCTCCGGGGTCCTGGCCTTCGCCGCGTCGGACACGAGAAATCCGGGCGAGCTCCACCTGCTGACCGAAGGCGCGGAGGCCCGTCTCACGGACCTCAACCCGTGGCTTCACGATCGCTACGTCGCCGAACCAGAGCGGCAGCAGTTCACCGCGCCGGACGGGTGGCTGATCGAGGGCTGGCTGTTGAAACCAGAAACGCTCGACCCCGGCAGGCTGCAGCCGCTCGTGCTGCAGATCCACGGCGGTCCCCACGGTCAGTACGGCTACGCGTTCTTCCACGAGCTGCAGGTTCTCGCCGGCATGGGATACGTCGTTCTGTATCTCAACCCGCGAGGATCCGACGGCTACGGCGAGCGTTTCCGTCGCGAGGTGGTTCGCGACTGGGGCGGCAAGGACTACGTGGACCTGATGAGCGCCCTCGACCAGGTCATCGAGCGCACGGGGTACGTCGACACGAGTCGAATGGGTGTTGCCGGCGGTTCTTACGGCGGCTACATGACCAACTGGGTCATCAGCCAGACCAACCGGTTCTCCGCGGCGGTGTCGATGCGCTCGATCGCGAACCTCGTCAGCGAATATGCGCAGCACGACATCGTGCTGTGGGGCGCGCTGGAGCTGGGGCCCCCTCCCTGGCCCGACTCAGATGAGCTCTGGAGGCGCTCGCCCATCCGGTACGTGAAGAACATCCGGACGCCGCTGCTGCTGACCTGCGGAGAGATGGACCTGCGCTGCGCCATCTCCCAGTCCGAGGAGATGTTCGGGGCCATGGCCCTGTTGGGCAAGACCGTCGAGCTGGTTCGTTTTCCCGAGGAGTCGCACGATCTCTCGCGCAACGGCCGCCCGGATCGTCGGGTCGAGCGCCTGCGTCGTATCGGGGGATGGTTTGAGCGGTTCCTCGGCACCGCCGCCACTGATCGGGTCGCGGAGGAAGCCACGCAGGTGCTGCCGATTCCCGCGTTCGCGACGCACGAGACGCCGGCTGAGCTGGTGGCCGAAGCCGAGCCGGCGATTGAGGCGGAGCCGGTGGCGGCGCTCGAGGTCGAGACGCTCGTTCTCCAGACGCTGGCTCCGGTCGAGCCAGTCGTAGGGGTGGCGCCGGAACCTGAGATCGCGGAGCCCGAGGCTCTGCCCGACCTGCCCGCGCCTGAGGACGCGGTCGAGCTGGCCCCCGAAGACGAATCGTCTCCCGAGCTTCATGTCGCGGCGGCCGAGGCAGAGGCGGAGCCGGAGCCGGAGCCGGAGGCCGTCGCGGTCGAATCCGAGCCCGAACCGGAACCCGAGCCCGAGGCCGTCGAGTCCGAGCCCGAACCGGAACCCGAGCCGCTGGTGGCGACCGAGGAGCCTGAGCCAGAACCGGAGCTCGAGACGGTGGTTGCTCCTGAGCCGGAGCCGGAACCACAAGCCGAGCCGGTGGTTGCAGAGGCCGAACCTGAGGCCGAGCCAGTGGTCTCCTCTGAGCCCGAGCCCGAACCGCAGCCGGAGCCTGTGGCCGCCGATCCGTGGATGCAGGCCGAGCAGGAGCAGCCCGACTCAGACGTGGTGGCCGTCACGGAGCCTGTGATTCCAGCGGCGGAGCCCGAGCCGGTGCCGGAGCCGGTGGTCTCGGCCGCAGAACCTGCGCCGGCAGCGGCCGCCGACCCCGTCAGGTCCACGATGCTCCGCTGGCCCGGCAGCACATCACCGGGCAACGGGGCGCAGTCCACGCAGCCACCGCAGGCCGAGACCTTCGACGAAGCTACCTCCATCATCCCGGCCTGGCAGCACTCGGACGCTCCATCGGACTCCAGGCGCACCGTCTCGCTGCAGGCGATGCCACTCGAGCAAATTGCGGCCGGTGGGAGCTTCGCCGCCATGCTGACATTCGAGTCGGGGCCCTTCTCGGGCCGGATCGTCGCGCTCCCCAGCCAGATGGTGACCGTCGGGCGCGCGCCCGACAATGACGTCGTGGTTGGCGACCCGGCGACGTCGGGCCACCACGGAAGGCTCGAGGTGCGTTCCGGCTTCTTCTGGATCAGCGACCTCGGCAGCACCAATGGGACGCTGGTCAACGGCGAGCCGGTGATCGAGAAGCAGCTGAACCACGGCGATCAGATCGCCATCGGTCAGAACGTCATCCGCTTCACACTGGAGTCTTAGATTTCTTAAGCGCTGAGCACCAACAGTTCGGTGAATGCGGTGCCGTCGGTCCCGACTCCGTCGACCTGGAATCCGAGGCAACCGGTGGCTGCTTTTGGATAGCCGATGAAACTCGTGTAGATCGGCCAGTCACCTTTCCTGGTCAGCTCGTAGGGCCGGGAGGTGTCAATGACCAGCTCGGGATACAGCTGTACCGTCTCGCCTTGAACAACCTGGCTCCCGATCACCCTTCCGGTGGGGATGCCGTCGCCCGGCTGAAGGACCCCACCAAACGGATATGGCGTAAATACAACCAGTGCGCTGGTTGGCAGGTCCCTGGCTCGGATCAGAATCAGTCCGGAAGCCTTCGTCGGTTCCACCTGTAGGGCCAAAATCGTCCATGCGCCCCAGTTCGTCCTGGTGAAGAGAATCCCGAGCGGCGTCGCATACACGGGTCCCGTTCCAAACACCAGTGGTTCGGAGCCATAGGCGGACGTGTCGGTGAGCGGACTGACCGGGCACGCTTCGCCGGGTTTGACGGCTGGAAATTGCAGTGGTCGGGTCTCCAGCCTGCTCAGCTCGGCCTGGCTGATCGTCTGCGGTGGGGCATTCATGTCGCGCAGCAGCCGTCCTTCCATCATCAAGCCTCCGATCAGCACCACCACGAGAGCCGCGGCGACCAGCGCGACGACACCCCGAAACCGCCTGGTCCAGCGGGCGCGGCCACCGCGGGGCAGTAAGACCTTCTTGTCTTGCACCTGGTCGAGGAGTCCCGTGACCCGGAGCTCCAGGTGAGGAGCCGGTGGCGTGACTTCGTCAAGCGCGTCGTGGATCTCGGCTCGCAGGCTCATTGGAGCGCCTCCTGAATGGCAACGTCCGGACGCAGACGGCGAATCGCCCTGTACAGCCGAGTTCGTGCTGCCGCCTCAGACGTCCCCGCTACGACTGCGATTTCTGACAGCGGCATGTCGAGATAGAAGTAAAGAACGACGACCAGCCGGTCTTCGTAAGCGAGCCGGCGCAGTGCGTGGCGCAGGTCAGCGCGGCCGACGACGCGGTCTTCGCCGGACAGTACCGACAACCCGCTCGGCAATCCCACGCTGACGCGTGTGAGCCACCTCCGCCGCCTGGCGTTGCGGCACTCATTCGCGACGATGCCCAAAAACCAGCCTTTGAGCCGGCTTCGATCCTGGAGCCGCCCGAGCTTGCGCCAGGCGATGAGTGACGCCTCCTGGACGACGTCCTCCGCGGCCGGTGCGTCATGGAGCAGGGCGCACGCAAGCCGGTAGGCCGGCTGCACGAGCGGAACGAGCAGGTCCGTGAAGGACTGCTCGTTCACCGCTTGAGCCGCACTAACCGGCCGGCTGGCCACGCGTTGCAACAGTCTGTACGCGGCTAGATCGGAACGGGGTAGCCGCTGGGGTCGTACTGCGGTGCAGGCGCCGCCGGCGGGACCGGGGAGCTGTAGGGCACGGGGGCGGTGACGAACGGGTGCGTGGTGGTGGGAGTCGTCGTCGTGGTCGATGCGGCCGAGCTCCAGCCGCGGACGAGGTAGCCGCCGGTGCCGCCGAGCACGAAAGCCGCTGCCAGCAGCGCGACCATGAAGGTACGCGCGACGCCGGTCGGGATCCGCGCGGGGGTTAGAGATGCGCTGATGTCCATGTCGTGGCTTCTCCTTGTCGTTCATTTGATGGCGAGAGCCGGCGCCTTGGCTTATTCGCTTGCCTATACACGTCGCCGGCATGCCAATTTGTGTCAAAGCGGCAGGAGAAGCGCCGCGGTTCTTAGGCCGGCGTGTTCAGGCTCCCGCTCGGGCGGCGAGCTGGGTGCATTCCGCGGCGGCTTCTTCGAGCTTGGCGGTGAACTCCTCGACGTCAGGCACGATGCCTGGGTCCGCGGTGAGCCCGAAGTACGCGTCGCCGTTGTACGAGACGATCGCGACGCCGAGTCCCATCGACGGGTAAAGAGGGGCGAACGGCCACACCTCGAGCAGCTGTGCGCCCCCGGAGTACAGCGGAAACTGCGGGCCGGGAATATTGGTCACGTTGATGTTGGCGCCGGCCTGCGGGTTCGACATCAACCGGCCTGCAAGCACCAGCAGCGATGCAGGGGCCCAATCCGCAAGCCTGGCCAGCTTGTCGGCGGCGACCGCCTGCCGTGTGCGCTTGAGATCTCCGGTGGTGACCTTGATCATGCGCAGACGCTGCTCGATGGTGAGCTCGCCGGTCGGAAGCTCGAGCACCATGCCGCTGATCTGATTCCCGAGGCTGCCGCGACCGTCGTCGCTCCGGACGCTGACCGGGCAGAAGACCCGAACCTTCTCGGGGACGCTTTCGCCGCGCGACTTGAACCATCGATAAAGACCCTCTGAGACCACGGCGAGCACTGCGTCATTGACGGTGCAGCCGAACCGGTCCTTGAGGGCCTTGAATGCAACGAGCGGGACCTTGAGCCCGCGTCCTGTGCGCTGTGGCCCGATCTTGCGGTTGAAGAACAGGTCCGGGCTCGGCCTGACGATCCTGCCGCTCAGCTTCAGCATCCCCGCCCACGGCAGGCGACCTGTACGCCACACCGCTGGCAACCGAGTGCGTTCCGATTTACCGGTCTGTTGGAAGTTCCACAGAAGCGGCCGGATCAGCTGCCAGTCCGACGGTTCGGGCCGCGGCTCCCAGCCGGTTGTGGGCGGCTCGGGTGTGTAGCCGGCCTGGTCTGGATCCAGCAACAGCGCGAGGATGTCAAGCGACGACACGCCGTCGACCATCGCGTGGTGAGCGCGGTTGACGATGACAACGCGCCCTCCCCGCAAGCCCGTGACTATGGTCATCTCCCACAGCGGCCGCCGCATGTCCAGCGGCCTCGCGAGGATGCGCATGACCAGGCGCCGGAGCGACGCGCCGTCCCCCGGGGGCGGCAGGACCTCCCGGCGGATGTGCGCACCGATGTCGAAGTGGGGGTCGTCGACCCAGACCGGGTGCGCGAGGTTCCAGGGCACGCGGTGGATTCGCTGTCGGTATCGCGGAACGAGATGGATCCTCTCCTTGACCGTCTCTTCGACCCCAAGCGCACCTCGACCACCGGGCACGCGGGAGCCGCCTTCGAACACGTAGACGGTGCCGATGTCGAGCGGTGTCTGGGGTCGCTCGGCGTAGAGAAACCAGGCATCGCGGGCCGAGAGCGGCTGGTAGTAGGGCGCCACCTTGGCCACGGCGCCATCGTAAGTTGCAGCTAGGCTTTTGGGCCGATGGCATCGGTGGTCGAGGTCTGGCGCTACCCGGTGAAGTCGATGGCCGGCGAGCGCATGGATTCGTGCCCCGTGACGGCAGCGGGTCTGGAAGGCGACCGGCGCTGGGCGTTGGTCGATGGCACGCCCAACCGCGCCGGCAAGCTGCTCACCATCCGCGAGGAGGAGGGCCTGATGCGGTATCGGGCGCGCCTCGACGGCGGCAGCGTCGAGGTCGTGGCACCCGATGGAGAGACCCATCGCCTTGACGCAGGCGTGGTCTCACGCATTGCGGGCGAGGCCTCGCGTCCGCTGACGCTGCGCGAGCTCGAAGGCGCGAACTTCGACGATTCGCCGGTGCTCGTCGTCAACCTGGCCACGGTCTCGGCCTTCGGCCTCCGGGCCGGCATGCCCGTCGACCACCGGAGGTTTCGCGCCAATCTCTATGTCGACGGGCTCGCACCGGACGAGGAGGTCGACTGGTTGGGCCGGCGCCTTCAAGTTGGCGAGGTGGAGCTGGAGGCCGTGAAACGCTGCGAACGCTGCGTCGTGATCACGCGCGACCCGGACACGACGGTCACGACGCCCGCGCTGCTGCGCGTCCTCACCGAGAGCTATGAGACGTACATGGGTGTGTACTGCCAGGTCACGCGCCCGGGCCGGGTGGCCGTGGGCGACCAACTTCAGTTGGGCTAGGTAACCTTGTCCCCGAGCGGCTGCTCTTTAAGGACCAGGAGGTCAACATGGCGGTGAAGGCGTTCTCGAGCGATTGGGCGAAGCAGTTCAAGGACGAGGTCAACAAGTCCAGCGTCTACAAGTCTGCCGGGAAAGGGTGGAAGTGGACGGTCGGGCTCGTCGTCGAGGCTGAACCCGACAAGAACTTTCCGGAGTCCCGCGGCGTGGTGATGGACCTCTTCGACGGTGAGGCGCGTGACATCACGGTCGGTCCGGCGAGCGACGCGCAGAAGTGCGACTTCGTGATCACGGCCCCGTACACGCGCTGGAAGCAGGTCGCGATGAAGGAGCTGGACGCCACGAAGGGGATGCTCCAGGGCAAGCTCAAGCTAAAGGGCGACCTCCCGACGATCGTGCGGTACACGAAGGCGTCGCAGGAGATGACCGAGTGCACGACCCGGGTCGCGGTCGAATGGCCAGACGAAAGGTAGAGACCACCGCGAAAGAGTCCGCGCTCGTCGAGTACGCGAGCCAAGAGCCCAGCGCGTTTGCCGAGATGCTCGGAGGTCTGATCGAGGCCAACGTGCGCGCGAATCCAAATAAGAGGAAGGACTTCGACGCGCTGGTCGCGCGTGTGGGCATCTGGGTCACCGACATCGACGAAGGCGTGACACTGGTCTTCGATGCCGGCCGGCTGACCGTATACAACGGATTGGAGCCTCGGCGCACGATCACGATTCGCGCCGAGGCGGAAACGGTAATGAGCCTGAGCAACCTGAAGATCGGGCCCCTTGGCTTGCCGGTGTACTACGACGAGGTGGGCAGGAGCGTCGCTCTCAAGCTGCTCCGCCGCAAGCTGCAGATCGATGGGCTCGTGCCGAACATCGCGACGCTCAACCGGGTGACGCGAATCTTCTCGGTCCAGTGATGCGCAAGCCCCGCCACCCCCACCCTGCCCTCCCCCTGACGGGGGAGGGGAAATGATGCGCTTAGGAGTCATCGGGGCGGGGAGCATGGGCGCCCAGATCGCGCAGCAGGCGGCGTTGTGCGGCGTCGAGGTGAGGCTGCAGGACAGGAGTTCCGAACAGCTCACAACCGCTGTCGAGTCGAACCGCGGACACATCATGCGCCGGGTCGAGAAGGGAAAGGTCGGCCAGGCCGAAGCCGACGAGGCGCTCTCCCGCGTACGCACGACCACCGACCTGGCCGATGCGGTGACGGGCGCCGACTTCGTCATCGAGGCGGTATACGAGGACCTGGCGTTGAAGCGGGCTGTGTTCGCCGAGCTCGACCACGTCGCGCCGCCGAACGCAGTGCTGGCGAGCAACTCGTCGACGATGGGGATCAGCAAGATCGCGGATGCGACGGCGCGGCCGGAGCGGTGCGTGAACATGCACTTCTTCTACCCGGTGCTGGTGATGGACCTGGTCGAGGTGGTACGCGGCCCGCAGACGTCTGACGAAACGGTGGAGCGGGCGATGGAGATGGCGAAAGAGATGAAGCGCACGGCAGTGCTCCTCAACAAGGAGATCGACGGCTTCATCGTGAATCGCATCCTGCACGCCGCGACCCAGGAGGCTTACCGCCTGCTCGACTCCGGCGTAGCCGGGTTTGAGGACATCGACATCGCGGTCGAGAAAGGCCTCAACTGGCCGATGGGTCCATTCCGCCTCGGGGACTTCAGCGGTCTCGATGTGACCTACAACGCAAGGATGCACATGTTCCAGGCGACCGGAGATGAGCGACTCCGTCCGTCGCCTCAGCTGGAGGCGAGAGTCAAAGCGGGCAAGCTCGGACGGAAAACCGGGGAGGGCTGGTACAGGTATTGAGCATGCCCACTCGCATCCACCACATCGGCGTGGCGGTGGCCGACCTCGACGCATCGATCCGTCTCTACACCAGCGCGCTGGGCGCGCAGCTCGTGCACCGCGCCTCCAATGAGAAGGAGGGGCTCGAGGCGGCATTTCTGCGTGTCGGCGATGGAGAGATCGAATTGATGTCGCCGCTGCGCGACGACTCGCCGGTGGGAAAGTTCATGGCCAAGCGGGGTCCGGGCCTCCACCATGTCGCCTATGGCGTCACCGACATCGACGAGTCGCTCGCTGAAGCGCGTGACGCCGGGCTCGAGCTGATTGACAGCGAGCCCCGTGTCGGCATGCACGGCACGCGCATCGCGTTCGTGCACCCGAAAAGCCTCGAGGGCGTACTGACCGAGTTCGTTGAGCTATGACTGAGGTAAAGAACGACAGTGGCCTGCCGCTCAAGCCGGTGTACTCGGTCGAGGACCGGCGCTCCGAGGAGCCGCTGCCGGGCCAGTTCCCCTTCACCCGCGGCCTCCACAAGGACATGTATCGAGGACGGCTGTGGACGATGCGCCAGTACGCCGGGTTCGGTTCGGCTGCGGAATCGAACAAGCGCTACAAATTCCTGCTGAAGCAGGGCCAGACCGGGCTCTCGGTGGCCTTCGACCTGCCCACCCAGATCGGCTACGACTCAGATCATCCGATGGCCAACGGCGAGGTGGGCAAAGTCGGCGTCGCGATCGATTCGCTCGAGGACATGGAGCTCCTGCTCAAGGGCATCCCGCTGGACAAGGTGTCGACCTCGATGACGATCAACGCGACGGCGGCGATGCTGCTGCTCCTCTATCAGCTGGTGGCCGAGAAGCAGGGGTGTCCGCCAGAAAAGATCACCGGCACCGTGCAGAACGACATCCTCAAGGAGTACGCGGCGCGGGGTACATACATCTTTCCCCCCAAGCCGTCGATGCGCCTGGTCACAGACCTGTTCGCCTACTGCGGTCGCCACCTTCCCAACTGGAACACGATCTCGATCTCCGGCTACCACATCAGGGAGGCCGGCTCGACGGCGGCCGAGGAGATCGCGTTCACGCTGAGCCATGCCATCGCGTATGTCGAGGCGGCGCGGTCGGCTGGGCTTGCGGTCGACGATTTTGCGCCGCACGTCTCCTTCTTCTTCGCGGCGCACATGGACTTTTTCGAAGAGATCGCAAAGTTTCGCGCCGCCAGGCGCATGTGGGCGCGCGTCATGCGCGACCGTTTTCAAGCTTTAGACGAGCGGTCGCAGGCGCTGCGCTTCCACACACAGACCGGCGGTGTCACGCTCACCGCCCAGCAGCCTCTGAACAACGTGGTGCGAACTGCGCTCGAAGCGCTGAGTGCAGTGCTCGGCGGCACGCAGTCTCTGCACACCAACGCCTTTGACGAGGCCCTCGGCCTCCCCTCTCAGAATGCGGCTGAGCTCGCCCTACGCACGCAGCAGCTGATCGGCTACGAGACGGCCGTGCCGCTGGTCGCGGACCCGCTCGGCGGGTCGTACTACGTGGAGAATCTCACCGACCGAGTGGAGGAGGAGGCGCAGGCGATCATGGCCGAGGTGGACGAGCTGGGGGGCGCGGTGGCCTGCATCGAGAACGGCTGGACACAGCGCCGCATCGGCGACAGCGCGTACCGCCTGCAGCGCCGCGTCGAGTCGGGCGAGCGAGTGGTGGTCGGTGTCAATCGCTATGAAGAAACAGACGCTGCGCCGGTCGAAATCATGAAGGTCAGCCCGCGCCAACAGGCTGCACAGTCCGGCGCGCTGAAGCGACTGAGGGCACGGCGGTCGAAGGAGGTCGTCGAGCGGCACCTGGCTGAGATCGAGAGCGCGGCGCGTGGCACCGACAACCTCATGATCCCCCTCAAGGCGGCGCTCGCGGACTACGTCACGATCGGCGAATGCTGCGAAGTCTTGCGTGCCGTGTTCGGCGAGTACCGGCCAGGGGAGGCGGCCTGATGAGTGAATATCCGGCGGTGATCCCGATGATCGCTTACGAAAACGGACCCGCGGCGATGGATTGGCTGTCCCGTGCGTTTGGCTTTCGCGAGAAGGCGCGAATGACGGCGCCTGACGGCAGGCTCAGCCACGGCGAGATGGAGGCCGGGGACGGCCTGATCATGCTGGCGTCGCCGTCGCCTCACTACCGCGGTCCGAAGCGCCACCGGGAGGAATGCGAGTCTGCGCGGCGATGGTCTGAGGTGCCCTATAT
>Ga0209220_1000394_pt1 | contig 15445 bp, 12 predicted proteins | sample BlaSpr_A8_OM3_M3_FD_187984 | JGI IMG/M metagenome (GOLD analysis project Ga0209220, IMG submission 187984) | Forest soil microbial communities from Thunder Bay, Ontario, Canada - Black Spruce, Ontario site 2_A8_OM3_M3 (SPAdes) (version 2) | ecosystem: Environmental > Terrestrial > Soil > Boreal... | reverse complement strand
TCGCCCGCTGCAGGGCCCCCGCCTTGAGCAGTGCCTCTTCCGCCTGTTTGCGCGCGGTGTTGTCGGTGCCGATCAGCAGGTAGCCGATGATGACATCCTGCGCGTCGCGCAGCGCCGTCACCGACACGACCGCTGGAAAGCGGCTGCCGTCGTTCCGGAGATACGTCAGCTCGTAGATGTCCTCGATCCCGCGCGACGCCTTGAACACCAGGGCTTCGAAGCCCGGGGCAATCGGGGTGGCGAACTCGCGGCTCAACGCCGTGGCACGGGCAATCACTTCCTGCGGATCGGACAGGTCGGCCGGCGTGATCTTGTTCATCACCTCGGCGGCCGTGTAGCCGAGCATCCGCTCGGCGCCGACGTTGAAGATCTGGATCACGCCCTTCGCGTCGGTGGCGATGCTCGAGAAGTTGGCGCTGTTGAAGATCGCCCGCTGCAGGGCCCCCGCCTTGAGCAGTGCCTCTTCCGCCTGTTTGCGCGCGGTGTTGTCGGTGCCGATCAACAGGTAGCCGATGATGGCGTCCTGCGCGTCGCGCAGCGCCGTCACGGACACGACCGCCGGGAACCGGCTCCCATCCTTGCGGATGTAGGTCAGCTCGTAGATGTCTTCGATCCCGCGCGACGCCTTGAATACCAGGGCTTCGAACCCGGGCGCGATCGGGGTGGCGAACGCGCGGCTCAACGCCGTGGCGCGCGCAATCACTTCCTGCGGATCGGAGATGTCGGCCGGCGTGATCTTGTTCATCACCTCGGCGGCCGTGTAGCCGAGCATCCGTTCGGCGCCGACGTTGAAGATCTGGATGACGCCCTTGGCGTCGGTGGCAATGCTCGAGAAGTTGGCGCTGTTGAAGATTGCGCTCTGCAAGGCCCCGGTGTTCAGCAGCACCTCTGGATGGGGGGTGCGTTTGCGCTTCGCGCGTGGCGGCTTCTCGATCACAGGTGTCATTGTCCTGGTCTCCTCCGGTGTCGGACCTCGCGCTCGGCGACATCGCCGGACGCGGACAGGACCGAGTAGAAGGATGACGGCAAACCGCGGTGAGGACTATCGCACGAACGTGCTATCGCAAATAGCGCTGGACGATCGCTCGCAGATTGGCGGGATGAAACGGCTTCTCGATGTGCTCGTTCGCCGTTCCCGAAAGGAACTGCCGCGCCGTTTCCGTGAAGGCGCCCCCCGTCAAGAAGATCATCTTCTTTGCCTGCTCCGGGGCGACGCGCGCCAGCTCGCGGTGCAGGTCCATGCCGGTCATGTCCGGCATCATCAGGTCGCAGAGGATGAGGTCGAACGTCGCGCCACCCACGCACAGCGCCAGCGCCTCCTTGGCTCCCGCGATGGTCACGACCTCGTGCTGTTTGGAGAGGATGCGCTTCACGCCGCGCAGCACCAATTCCTCGTCGTCCACCACCAGGAGGCGCCCGCGGCGACCGGGGACCAGCACCTGCTCGACCGGCGCCACCGCAGTGCTCTCCTCCTCGCGAGCGATGGGGAGTGCCACGCGAAACGTCGTTCCCTTTCCCACTTCACTCTCGACCGTCAGCTCGCCACCCATGTCCGTGACGATGCGGTGGCAAATGGCGAGTCCGAGCCCGGTGCCCACGCCCACGGCTTTCGTCGTAAAGAACGCATCGAAGATCCTGCCGATGATCTCAGGCGGGATCCCCGGGCCGGTGTCACTCACCTCGATGAGGACGCGCCCGCCGTCGAGGCGGGTGTTCACACGGATCTCATTGTGCTCCGCACGGCCCTCCGGCAGCGCCTGCGCGGCGTTGACGATCAGATTGAGGAACACCTGACCCAGCCGGGCTTCGTTTGCGTGGACGCCCGGCACGGGGCCGTAGTTCTTGACGAGGTGCGCACGGTGGCGAATCTCATTCCACGCCATGCGCAGTGACGACTCCATGATCGCCTTGACATTCACCGCGCCCCTCGGCTCGTCGACGGGCGAGCGCGAAAATATCTTGAGATCGCGCACGATGAATCGCACTCGCTGCGCGGCCTCGCGCGCGTCCTCGAGTGGTCCCTTGATCTCCTCGAGCAGCCAGGCATCGCTTTTTGCCGGCGTCACCGCTGGCACGCCGTCCCCAACCGGGCGTCCCAGACTCTCCGCGATGAAATCCAGATTCGCAATGACCGCGGCCAGCGGGTTGTTGATCTCGTGCGCGACGCCGGCGGCCAGGGTACCAACCGACGCCATGCGGTCGCTGACCATCAGCTGCGACTGCAGCTTCTTCTGTTCGGTGACGTCCCGCACCACCGCCACATTGCCGACATGTGCGCCCTCTCCGTCAAACAGCGGCGTGCCTGCGAGATTGACCCATATCTCGGTTCCATCCTTATGACAGAACGTGATGTCGACCGCGTCCTTCACGCGCTGCCGCCGTATCTGGAACGCCTCGGCGGCGATCCCCTTTGCCGCGGGGATCATGAGGTCGAACACGCTCATGCCGATCAGCTCGCCCCGTTCGTAGCCGAGCATCTCGGCGAATCGCCCGTTGACGAAGACGATCAGTGCGAGGAGGTCGAGCTTGATGATGCCATCGGTCGTCGCCTCGACGATCTGGCGGTAGCGCTCTTCGCTCTCGCGCAGCGCGTCCTCGGCCTTGTAGAGCAGGACCGGTGGAGCGCGCGGTGAGTTGCCCCTCGCAGCGCGCGAAGACTGGGTCGTCATGGATTGGCCTTTCCCCGTGCCGCATCGGAGCGGGACGGATAGCGCCACCGGAAACCGGCCCCATCCTTCGCGGAAGTCGATCAGCTCGAGAGCGGACGGGACAGACGCGAAGGATGACGGCAAAGCGCGGGGAGGACTATCGCCCAAACATGCTAGCCATTCGAGCGCGCAGTGGCCCACGCATGCTTGTTTGTCGGGAAATCTCCTGACATGCACCTCACGGAATGCGCCTAGACTGCCTTGACTGCGGTGTACCGAGGACCAAGGCGACTCTGCACGGAGGCATTGAGACAGCGCTGTGATTTCCGTCGCACTCATCGAAGACAATCGCCTGGTGCGCGAAGGCATTGCCGCGCTGCTGAATCAACTGCCGGACGTCAAGGTCGTCGCCGGAGCGTCCGGCGGCGACACCATGCTACTGAGGGCTGTGAAGCCTCAGGTGATTCTCCTCGATCTCGGATTGCGGAACGGCGACAGCCTGCGCGTGGCGGGGAAAGTCAAGAAAGAGTTTCCGGAGGCGAAAGTCGTCGTGATGGATCTCCTCCCGGTGCACGAAGACATCGTGGAATTCGTCAACGCGGGCGTGTCCGGCTTCATGATGAAGGATGCCACCCTCGACGATCTCGCGAACACCATCCGATCGGTGGCGAGGGGAGCCCATGTACTGCCGCCCCAGATGACCGGAACACTGTTTTCGCAGATCGCCAAGGACGCGGTCGCCAGAGGGCGACCGCTCGATTCCGTGCGCATGACGCCGCGCGAACGCGATGTGATCACCCTCATCGCGGACGGGTTTGGTAACAAGGAGATTGCCGGCCGGCTCCACATCGCGACCCACACCGTCAAGAGCCACGTCCGCAACATCATGGAAAAGCTGATGCTGCACACGCGCCTGCAGATCGCCGCCTACGCGCATAAAGACGGATCTCAGACGCCGGAATCGGGAGAGAAGCCGTAAGCAGCCCCTCGATCAACGCATTCGATGTTCCGCCCCGAATACGCGCTGTACATCGTCTTTCATCCATTCGTGCGATATCGGTCGCACGGCATCTGCAGTAGTGTGATGGAGCAAAGACGCGTAAGGAGCGTATGGCCACGAAGAAACGCAATCGGTCACCGAAGACGATCTGGGCGTATGCCTATCAGATACTGCCGCCCCAACCCGCGGAGCGGCTGGGCACGATCCAGACCCTCCTCGACCACGAGCACGCGGACGCCAAGCGCGGGGCGCGGACGTGGACCGGCAGGGTCGTTCTGGAGGAACAGATCACGCACATCATGGTCGTGAGCGACAGCCCGGAGCAGCATCGCGACGTCAATCGACGGCTCGAGGCGGAGCTGCAGGAGCTCCAGGCAGGATTCGCGATGACGGCTCCCATGGCCGTTGAGGACGACGCGGCGGCCACCCGAGACTAAAGCGCCTAGACCTTCCGTTCGTCGCGAGGCCGCGCCAACAGTCGCTCGGCGAAGTCGATGCGCTCTTGCGCTTCAGCAAGTTGTTGACGGAGCGAACCGACCTCCTGCTCCACGGCGTCGAGCCGCGCGGCAAAATCTTCGTCCGCAGGTATCCCCCCGGCGCCGCGGGCCTTCTGAAGCCTGACCAAGCCACGCAAGATCGTCGCCGCGAGACCGATACTGAGGGCCATGATGGGGATCAGAAGCGCCAGCGTCTGTCTATCCACGAAGCAAACGTAGTCATTCCCTGCGCTCCGCGCTCAAAGCCAGCGACTTGATGGCTTCTTGATTGCGGGAGAGGAGGTTGGAGGCGACCCTAGCGTGAGGTGTGACATGTCGCTTCCATCGCTGCGCCACGTCGTCAAACTGTGCCTCACAACCCTGAGCGCAGTCTGCGCACTGATCACGCCGGCCGCCGGGCAGACCGAGCCGCCACCCGCCGTCGGGGCACGCGTGCGTGTTGTCCTTCCTGCAGCCGCCGGTCATGCGGAACGCTACGTGATCGGTCGCTTATTCCATCTGGGGAAAGACAGTGTGCTGATTCTCACCGGCGATTTTGGGGCGCGCCAAGACACCCTGGCGTTCGCTCTTGGCGAGGGAGGCTCGCGCCTCGAGCGACCGGTCGCCGGCCAGGGACATGGCAGGACGGGGGCCGCCCTGGGCGCGGTGGTGGGTGCCATCACCGGTGCGGCGATCGGCACCGCTGCGTATCGGCCCTGTGAGCCGCAAGGATTCTTCGCGTGCATCATGTATCCCAGCGAGGCAGAGCAGACAGCGGCCTACGCGGTTCTGGGAGGCGCCGGAGGCGCCCTCGTGGGGCTGATTATCGGGAGTTCGATCCGCAGCGAGAGGTGGATGCCGGTGAGCGGCGTAAGCGCCCACGTCATGCTCGCACCTGGTGTGGTGGGAATCAGGTTGGCATTCTGACGCGGCCACCTACTTGGGCTGGTACACTCCCCACACGCCCCGCAGCACGTCGCTGATCTCGCCGAGCGTCGCGCGCGCACGCACAGCGTCGAGAATCGGCTCCATCACAGGCGCCGCGGGCGCGCGCGCCGCCGCCTCGAGCTGAGCCAGCGCACCCTTTACTCGTCCCCCGTCCCTCGTCCCCCGAAGCTTTGCAACCCGCGCCCGCTGCGCCTCCGCCAACTTCGAATAGTCGGGTGCCGCGACTGGTGGCGCTGGTTCTCCCGTCACATACTCGTTCACGCCGACCACCACCTGCTTTCCCCCCTCGACCTCGCGCTGCTGATCGTACGCGCTGCGTGCGATCGCCTCCTGGAAGAACCCCCGCTCGATCGCCTGCACGGCCCCTCCACCCGCCTCCACCTCCTCCACCAGCTTCCGTGCCTCCTTCTCGATCTTGTCCGTCAGCGCCTCCAGATACCAGCTGCCGCCGAGGGGATCCACGACGTCGGGGACGCCGGTCTCGTGCGCCAGGAGCTGCTGCGTCCGTAGCGCCAGCGTCGCGCTGCGCTCCGTGGGCAGCGCCAGCGCTTCGTCGTAGGAGTTCGTGTGCAGCGACTGCGTACCGCCCAGCACCGCCGCCATCGCCTGGATCGCCACCCGGACGACATTGTTGAGGGGCTGCTGCGCGGTGAGCGTCGCGCCGCCCGTCTGGGTATGAAACCGCAGCCGCGCGGCCGCGTCATTGGCGTTGAACTTTTCCTTCATGAGGCGCGCCCACAGCCGCCGCGCCGCGCGGAACTTCGCGACTTCCTCGAAGAAATCGGTATACCCCGCGAAGAAAAACGACAGCCGCGGCGCGAAGGCGTTCACGTCGAGCCCCGCGGCGACCGCCCGCCGCACGTACTCCAGACCGTTCGCAAACGTGAACGCCACCTCCTGCACCGCCGTCGCTCCCGCCTCACGCATGTGATAGCCGGAAATCGAGATCGGGTTGAAGCTCATCTTGGCGGCGGACGTGAAGCGGAAAATGTCGGCTACGAGCCGCAGCGACGGCTCGGGCGGATAGATGTACGTCCCGCGCGCGATGTATTCCTTGAGAATGTCGTTCTGGAGCGTGCCCTGGAGCTTGGCCAACGGCACACCCTGCTCTTCGCCGACGGCGATGTACATCGCGAGCAGGATCGCTGCCGTGGCGTTGATCGTCATGGACGTCGACACCATGTCGAGCGGGATGCTCTGAAACAGCCGCTCCAGATCCTCGATGCTGTCGATCGCCACCCCCGCCCGCCCGACCTCGCCCTCGGCCATGCGATGATCCGAGTCGTAGCCCATCTGCGTGGGAAGGTCGAACGCCACGGACAGGCCGGTCTGCCCGGCGTCGAGGAGATGCCGGAACCGGGCATTCGTCTCCTCGGCCGTCCCGAAGCCGGCATACTGGCGCATCGTCCACAGCTTGCCGCGGTACATCGTGGGATAGACCCCGCGCGTGAACGGCGCTTGGCCCGGCGCACCGAGGTCGCGCGCCGGATCGCCCCGCCAGTCCTCGGGCCCGTAATACGACTTGTCGCTGGTGACGCTCATTGCTCCGCGAGGACCGACTGGGCGAACGCCACGTCCTGCTTGCTGCCGATGATGAGGGGGGTGCGCTGGTGCAACGCCGTGGGCTTGATGTCGAGGATGTTCTGGCGGCCGTCGATCGCCGCCCCGCCCGCCTGCTCGACGACGAACGCGAGCGGCGCCGCCTCGTAGAGCAGCCGCAGCTTGCCCTCGGGCGAGTTGACGTCGGCGGGATAGAGGAACACCCCGCCCGACATCAGATTGCGGTGGAAGTCGGCGACGAGCGAGCCGATATAGCGGGCGTTCTTCGCCTTCGCTTTCCCATCCCCGTTCTTGAACGCCGCGACCACCCGTTGCATCCCCGGAGCCCAGTCGTTCCAGTGGCTCTCGTTCACGCTGTAGTACGTCCCGACCTCGGGCGAGCGGATGCCGGGATGCGACAGCAGGAACTCGCCGATCGTGGGGTCGAGCGTGAAGCCATGCACGCCCTGGCCCGTTGTGTAGACCAGCATCGTGCTCGAGCCGTACAGGATGTAGCCGGCGGCGATTTGCGCCCGCCCCCTCTGCAGGCAATCGGCCAGGGTACCGGGACCCTTCTTGGTCGCGGTGCGCTTGTGGATCGAGAAGATCGTGCCGATCGAGACGTTGACGTCGATGTTGGTCGAGCCGTCGAGCGGATCGTACAGCAGTACGTACTTGCCGCCGCGCCGGTCCTCCCGGACCGGCACCGGAACGGGCTCGGGGTCCTCCTCGGACGCCATCACGCAGACCCGGCCGGTGTGCTGGACGCTGTGGCGCACCGTCTCGTTGGCGAAGACGTCGAGCTTCTGCTGCAGCTCACCCTGGACGTTGATCGTCCCCTGGTCACCCAGGATATCGGTGAGGCCGGCGCGGCGCACCTGGCGCGAGATGATCTTGGCGGCGAGGCAGAGATCGTAGAGCAGGTTCGACAGCTCTCCCGTGGCCTCCGGGTAGAGCCGCTCCTGCTCCATGATGAACCGCTCAATCGTCATGACCGACGTCTGTGATTGCACGAGTGCCTTGACTGGAGACGGTGAAGGTGATCGTGCCCCGCTGATCGGTGCGGAGCACCGTGATCCCATGCGCCCGGAGCCGCTCGAGCACTTCGGGCGCGGGGTGACCGTAGCGGTTCTTTGCGCCCACGCTGATCACGGCGTCCTCGGGCCGCAGCTCGTCGAGCCAGCGGTCCGACGTGGCGCTGCGCGAGCCGTGATGCCCCACCTTGAGCAGCGTCACCCGCCCCACCCGCCCGGCGAGGTGGGCCTCGGTCGGCAATCCCGCGTCGCCCGTGAGCAACAGCCGCGTCGTGCCGTACGTCACGAGCAGCACCACCGACTGCTCGTTGATATCCACCTGCCCCGCCGCCCATGCGGAGTCTGGGCTCAACACCTCGACGGTCACGCCGTCGAGCGCAATGCGGTCGCCGCTCCGGGCGGGGCGCCACTCGGCGCCGTCGCTCTCCACCGCCCCCAGAAACCCGAGGTAGCCCGCGTCGGGCACCGGTTGTCCGGGCTCGAGGACGAACGCCGGGTCGAACGCATCGAGCACCGCCGGCAGGCCGCCGAAGTGGTCCACGTGCGCGTGCGTCGCAATAACCGCGGCCAACTGGACAGCGCCGTGGCTCCTGAGAAACGGCACCACCACGCGGCGGCCGGCATCACCCTGCGGGCCCCGGGGCCCGCCGTCGATCAGGATCCAACGACCGGCCGGAGTCTGCAGCGCGACTGCGTCCCCCTGTCCGACGTCCAGGAAATGTACGGTCAAACAATCACAAGCAGAAAGGCGTGTAAATGCGTGGAAAAGCGTGGTGAATGAAAGGACGGCACCGATGAAGGCAACGCGCGCACCAATGACCCAGCGGCGGCGCGGTGTGTTCCAGAGCCACCAGGCGACGGCGAGGACACCCGTCCACAGGGCCGCCGCGGGCCATCCGGCGATCATGATGAAGTGGCCGCCGGGGAGGGTCGCGGCCCCGCGCGCCACGAGGTCCAGCAGCGCGAGACACAGGCCCGAGCCTGCAGCGAGCAGGCTCGAAGACACGAGCAGCGCTACCATCAGTCCAGGCACGGCGAGCCCAGCGAGCGGAATCGCCACGAGGTTGGCAATCACGCCGATCGGCGCCACGGTGCCGAAGGCATAGGCCGTGATCGGCGCCGTGAGCAGCGTCGCGGCCGCGGCGGGCGCGAGCAGGCGTACGCCTTTGTGACTCCGCTCCGTCGCCCGGCCCGCCCAGATCACGGCCGTCACCGCGGCAACGGACAGCCATGCGCCTACGGACTGCACCGCCCACGGATCGGCGAGCATCACGAGCAGAGTCGCCAGCGCCACGAGCCCCCGTGGCGCCGCGACACGCTGGCGCAGCTTCGCGATGTCCAGCAGCGCCAGCATCGCCGCCGAGCGGGTCGCGGGCGCGGGGAACCCGAGCAGCCACACGTAGGCGAGCATGACTACGGTGGAGGCGACGAAACGCGGGCGCGCCCCGAGCCGCAGCCGCGCGAGCAACACGCCGAGCCAGGCGGCGAAGAAGGCGACGTGCAACCCCGAGATCGAGAGGAGGTGGGCGAGTCCCGAGCGGGTGTAGCGCTCACGCAACTCGGCATCGAGCTCGGCACGGCGCGCGATGACGAGCGCGTCCACGAGCGGCGCGCGCGCGCCGAACAGCGCGCGACTCCGTTGCGCGGCGTGATCCCGCAGCGCCCCGCGCCCGCGCGGCTGCGCGTCGAGCTGCCGGAGCCGCCGGGCCACGAGCACGCCTCGCTGCGCGTCGCCGAGGAAGCGCCCCGCCACGACCCACGTCGTGCCTCCGTGGGCCGCATACCCCTGAGGCCAGCGGATCGTCAGCGATCCGCCACAGGGCCCGCCGCGCACGTCGCCGTCAGCCACCCCGCCCGTCGCGGCCACCGGATCCCGCAGTCGCACGGTCACGGCGTGCGTGCCCACGCTCCCACGTCCCCACACACCGGCGCAGTCTCGCGCCTTTTCCCGCAGTGCCGCCGTGCCCCACATTGCACCGGCAACCAGCATGACCCCGCACGCTGCGCCGAGCGGCGCTCGACGCTGCAGCACCGCAGCTCCCAGCAGCACGCACCACGCCGTTGCACGCAGTTCCACGCCGTTCAACGCCGCAAGCAGCCCGGCGCCAAACGCTATCGTCATCCAGAGAATCGGCGGCCGCACCGGCCGCTCACGCTACAACTGGACGGGTTTCGCTCCGCAGCGGGGGGCTGCAGCGACTTTGCGGAAGCCTTCGAGCAGGGCGACGTCGAGCTTCGCCTTCTCTTGATCGCTCCCCAGCGACAGCTCGGTGAGGATCTCCCCCTGGCGGGTGGAGACGTAGTGCGGGGCCAACCGGTTCAGCGCGAACACGACCACGTCGCCGTGGCAGGTCTCGCAGCCGCAGAACGTGGGCAGCTTGTCGCGCAGGCTGTGATACTCCCGCTGCACGACCTCCGCCGTCACGTTCGTCACGCTCACGTTTGCGCGAACTCCCGTGTCGCCTGATCGAGCGGCACAGCGGTGAACGTGGACCCCGTGGTGCCGGTGAAGCGGACGCGGCGGTAGGTCCCGATCCACTCGGCGGGACCATCCACCAGCGCGATCTTGTTCGTGCGGGTGCGGGTCTGCAGCAGGCCTCCCCGCTTCGCCAGCCCCTCGACCAACACGTCGTGCGTCGTGCCCACGAGGGCGATGTTGAGGCGCTTCCGCACGTCGCGCACGAGGGCAATGAGCCGGCCGATCCGCTCCGTCTTGACCTCTTCCGCCACGTGGTCCTTGATGCGCACCGCCGGCGTTCCCTCGCGCACCGAGTACTTGAACGTGTAGGCGTCGTCGAATGCGACTGCGGTAACCAGCGACAGCGTCTCGGCGAACTCGTCCTCGGTCTCGCCCGGGAATCCCACGATGATGTCGGTGGACAGCGCGACGCCGGGTACGGCGTCCCGCAGGGCCTGCACAACCTCGAGGTAGCGATCCCGGTCATAGCGTCGCAGCATGCGCTTGAGCGTGCGCGAGCTGCCGCTCTGCACGGGCAGGTGCACGTGCTCGCACACCGTCGGCGTTTCGGCCATCGCCGCGAGCACGCGAGCAGTGAAGTCCGTGGGGTAGGGAGACGTGAACCGCACGCGCCGGATCCCCGGCACCACGCCAACCGCACGGAGCAGGTCGGCGAAATCGTGCTCGCCGTCATGGTAGCTGTTGACCGTCTGGCCAAGGAGCGTGACCTCGGTGGTGCCTGATTGGGCGAGGCCGGTCACCTCGTGCACCACATCGCTCAACTTGCGGCTGCGCTCCGGACCGCGCGTCATCGGAACGATGCAGAACGTGCACCGATAATCGCAGCCGCGCTGCACCGTCACGAATGCCGACGCCTGGGTTCCCCGCGCCGGCGGGACATCCTCGTAGTGCTCCCAGCTCTTGAACGCGACCTCGACCGCGCGCTCGCCCTCCCTGGCGCGGGCGATCAGCTCGGGGAGGCCGCGGTAGCCGTCCGGACCGATCACCAGATCCACTTGCGGTACTCGCTCGAGCAGCTTGGGGCCGAGGCGCTGCGCCATACAGCCGACCACGCCCAGCACATCACCCGGGCGTTTGAAGCGCTTGAGCTCGCCCATCCGGCCCAGCACGCGCTGCTCCGCGTGATCGCGCACGGCGCACGTGTTCACCAGCAGCACGTCGGCCTCGGCGGGATCATCGGTGCGCACGTACCCCTCACGCCCCAGCACCCCGAACATCAGCTCGGAGTCCGAGACGTTCATCTGGCAGCCGTAGGTCTCGATGTATACGCGCGGCATTAGTCGACCATCACCTCGAAGCGGGCAAGCCCGTCCCACTGATCGCTACCAAGATAAACCGACAGGTAATCCTCGGTCAGAACCTCGATCCGGCCACCCTGGCGGCCCGAGACGACGCCGTCGCCCTGATGCCCACGGCGCCGCGCGCGATACGCGACGGCCTTGGCCTCGCCCAGCTCGCGCAGCTCGCGCGCGCGCTCGTGGATGATCTCGGGCCCGACCTGCCCCGCGAGCTTCGCGGCGGACGCGTCGGGGCGTACGCTGAAGGGAAACACGTGCAGATACGTAAAAGGCAAGGCGGATAGCAGCGCAATAGAAGCGCGGTGGTCCGCGTCCGTCTCTCCCGGGAAGCCGGCTATGACATCGGCGCCCAAGCCGAAGACCGGGAGCCGCTCGGCAAGCCATTCGATCCGCGCCCGGTAGGACTCGGCCGTGTACCAGTGTCTCCCCATGCGCTTCAGCACGCGGTTCGACCCCGACTGCAGCGGCGCGTGCAGATGCGCCGCGACGTGGCGGGGAGCGTCAATCAACAGACGGGCCAGCGTGTCGTCCACTTCGGTGGCTTCAACAGAGGAGAGGCGGAAGCGGACAGCGGGGACCGCGTCGATCAAAGCGTCGAGCAGACCACCCAGACTCACGCCGCACGCCGCACGTCGCACGTCTTGGCCATATGTCCCGATATGCACTCCCGTCAGCACAAGCTCGGCATGATGCTCCGCTAGCGCCCGCGCTTCCTCGACCAGCTCCTCCACCGCCCGCGACCGATTGCTCCCCCGCGCGATCGTTGTCGCGCAGAACGTGCAGTGCTCGTCGCAGCCGTCCTGGATTTTCAACAACGCGCGGGATTTGCCGGTGCGATGTAGGAGCGCAGCATGCCGCGCCCCTACAACCGACGCCACGCCAGCCACACGCAACACCGTATTCGGATCTGCGTTCGCCACCACCGCCCGCACCGACGGCAATGCCGCGATCGTGCCGTCATCGAGTGCCGCGGCGCACCCCATCACGATGGTCTCCGCCTTGCCACTCTTCGCGACATGCCGCACGAAGCGTCGCAGCTTGACTTCACTCTCGTGGGTGACGGTGCAGGAGTTGATGACAGCGAGGTCGGCGAGGGCGGGATCGGCGACCACCACGGCGCCGCGATCGGCGAACGCCTGGCGGACCAGCTCGGTGTCGTACTGATTCGCCTTGCAGCCGAAGGTATGGAAATAGACGTTCACGGCCGCACGGTCAGCCCCAGCAGGAACGTCCACACGCGCTCGGTCAGGCCGTCGCCTTTGCGCTGGAGCCGCTCCAACCCGAAGTCCAGTCGCCCGCGCCCTCCCGAGAACTGCTTGCCGAGTCCCACGGCGACGCCGAACTCGGTCGGCGTCTTCCCGACGCCGAACGCGAGCTGCCCGCGGCGCACGCCCACGCGGAGCGGCGACACGGGTGAGCCGAGCTCCGCCCCGAGCGACCAGTCGAACGTGTCATGCGAGTAGGGGCCCGCTCCCGCCCACTTGCGCCACGCCAGCGCGCCCGCGAACGCCGCCTGTTCTCCCAGGCGCCAGCGCACGCCGCCCCCGAACCCCAGCGGCAGATCGTCTTCGGCGACGGTCCGGCCGCGGACGTCGGCCCGCAGCTTCCCGTCGGAGCGGACCCATCCCGCGACCCGCACATCGGAGGTAAGGTCGAGCAGCGCGCTCGCCGAACCTCCGTTGCCGCCGTACGCGACTTCGTCTCGGGACGTGGAATTGCGGTAGGTCGTCGAATCGTCAAAGCGGCGGGTCGCTACCACGCGCGTCGAGCCGGTGATGCGATGAATTCCCACGCCGACCGCAAGCCGATCCTGGACACGGGCCGCGAGCGCGAGCCGCAAGTCCGAGATCGCGCCGTCGCTGCGGATCTCATCTGTGATCGGCTGCGGCACCCCCCGCAAATTGATCGTGTCGTGTGTGACGATGCCGAACGTCCGGTCCAGATACGTCGCGAAGCCCCCGCCCACCACGATCCGGCGGGAGAGCGGGCCGGCGATGACCAGTGCCGGGTAGCGCGAGGCGCGCAGCGACGCGTTCGTGCTCCCGGCGCTGACCGAGCGCCATGACGTGCTTCCCGTGACGCCCGCGGTCATCCGCCGCACGTCCGCGAGCGAGGCATCGAGCAGCGGCGAGAGCGCGTCAAACGGCGCGAACGCGCCGCCGGTGGCGCGGGCACGCACGCTCTCCCACTTCCCTGGTGTCCCGAGCCCGCGGATGCCGAATTGAGAATCTTGGGCGGTTAGGCGGTTCGGCGGTTGGATAATCAAGACCGCTGTCGAGATAACCGTTATACGAACCGCCCAACCGCCTAACCGCCTAACCGTCATTCTCATGGTGACCCGAAGGGGAAGCGCTTGACATACGTCACATGCAACGCCGGCCGGAACGCGGGGGTCCGGGACGAATAGAACCGAATCTCGGTGTATGACGCCGCCTCGGGCACCTGGCCGAGCATGAACGTCGTCGTGGCGCTGGTGTCGAGCGCCCACGCGCGGACCAGATCAGACAGCTCGATGCGCACCGTGTCCGCAGCGCCGATATGGATTGTGGTGCGCCCGAAAAGGGTGCTCGTGGTGCTGAGCGGCGACTTAGCGCCGATATCCGTCAGCACGGGGCGCGCGATGACCGAAAACGAATCGCCGGGGGCGCCCTGCACCGGCGCCACGGGAACGAGGACCACCGTCGCGCGCACGACGTCGATGCTGTCGTGCATGAACGCGGGCATCGCCACGCGCAGCAGGCTGCGCGCCGACGGCACTCCTCCTACCGCGAGATTGTTATCGAGCGGTGGCGTGGGCGGATCGAAAACAAAGCTGTCGAAGTTCGCCCCGCGCTGGATGCTCGTATGCGCCACGCTGTCCGGCGTCGCGGTAACTGTATAGTGGTAGAACCAACGGATCAGCGGACCGCGGTCGAACACGTCAGTCGCGCCCAGGGCCGCGCTGGCGCGCACATCCGCGGCGACCCGCACGCCATAGGCGACCTTGCCCGAGTCGGCCACGACGAACCGCGCCCGAGTTGTGTCCAGGCCGAAATACACAATGAGCGATGAGTCGCTCCGGGAAATCTGCAGGGTGTGCCCCGCGGAGTCGGTCCGGATGGTGTCGCCCCAGATGCGCAGCGTCGCCGTGTCGCTGATCGGAGGCCGCGCGAGGAGGGCGCTCACGTTCACGCTGTCCACGACCGGGGCACTGAAGGCCGAGGCCAGCTGCGCGAATGTCGAAGTGGAGTCGATCGTGATCGGGAGGCGATAGAGCTTGAGCCGCAGGTTCACGGAACTCGGGTCGCGCCGCACGACGACCACGCGTAGCCGCGCCGAATCGACCGCGATCGGCACCGTCGTCGTGTCCCCGGATTTCGCGACCACGCGCGGGGGGATAGCGCCCATGAGGAAGATCGCGCGGCTGTCTACCACGCCCGGAACGTCCGCGATGGGCATGGCTTCCGCTTGCCACGCCTGGACGTAGCCCCGGAACGCCGAGTCCCGCTGGATCACGTCGGTGAGGATCGTGTCCTTGATCCCGATCGTCCCGCCGGGACAGAAGCCGGGGCACACGCCTGGGGCCAAGACCCGGTCGGTGCACGCGCAGAGGAGAAGGAGTAAGGCGAGCCGCTTCACCGGTCGAGAGTCTCCTTCGTGAAGGCATCCGGCAGCAGCGCGGCCAGAGTCCAGCGCCGCTCGGTCGTTGGGCCGACGGCAATCACCTCGAGGTCGAGGCCAAATTCCGCCAGCAGCTGCCGGCATGCGCCGCAGGGAGCCGCCGGCGGGTCCACCTCGGTCGTCACCACCACCCGCTTCAGCTTGCGCGCCCCACCAACGACCGCGGCGCCGAGCGCCATACGCTCCGCGCAAATCGTCAGGCCGTACGACGCGCTTTCGACGTTGCAGCCGACGTACACTTTGCCATCGGCCGCCTCGATCGCCGCCCCCACCTTGAACTCGCTGTAGGGCGCCCAGGCGTGCCGCATCGCGTCCCTGGCCCGCGCCGTCAGATCGGTCATGCCCCCCCCCCCCCCCCCCCCC
>Ga0209220_1000393_pt1 | contig 15457 bp, 12 predicted proteins | sample BlaSpr_A8_OM3_M3_FD_187984 | JGI IMG/M metagenome (GOLD analysis project Ga0209220, IMG submission 187984) | Forest soil microbial communities from Thunder Bay, Ontario, Canada - Black Spruce, Ontario site 2_A8_OM3_M3 (SPAdes) (version 2) | ecosystem: Environmental > Terrestrial > Soil > Boreal... | reverse complement strand
GCGGAGGTGGAACGTATAGGTGAGGCCGTCCGCCGAGATGACCGGCTGGCCGACGGCGAGCTCGGGCACGACGCGCAGCTGTTGGTCGTACCGGTAGAGACCCGAGAAGACGTTGCGCAGGATGTCGACGTCGGCGGCGCTGGAGATCAGCGCAGGGTCGAAGTCGGCGACGTCCTGGGCGATCGGGAAGCTGAGGGTCTGGTCCACGGCCAGCGGCTCCACCACAGGAGGCGGGTTGCTGTTCGGCGTGCATCCGACGAGCACGACCACGGCCGCGGTCCAGCCGGCAAGCCTGCGCACCGGCAGAAGGCTACAGCCGGGCGCCCTAAGCCTGCGCCGCCTGGCGGCCCCGCCGTTGAGTCGGGCTTAAAGGCTGCTTACGCGGTGTAGTGGCTCGCGACGTACCTCACCAGCGCCGAGACGAAGAAAAGCGCGATGGCGGTCCTGTAGATCTTGGTGTAAGTGCGCCATCCGGTCAGCCAGACGTAGACGAGCGCGATCGGGCTGCAGAGCCACAGGAGTAGGACGTAGATGCCGACACTCGTCCAGCCGACGCGCCAGAACGCAGGTCCCGACGACTTGCTGTACTTCATGAATTCGCCGACCCGTCGCCAGTCGCGGTCAGGTGGCGGAGGAGGCGCCGGCGGCGCCACGGCCGCCATCTGCTGCTCGATCTTCTCCTGCTGAAGGCGCTCGATCTCGGATGGGGCGACCCATGAAGGCATCGCATTCAACGGGTCTGCTCCAGCCGCGGCGGCCGCGGCCGGTACCGGCGACTGTGGCTGGACCGCTGGAGGCGGCGGGTTGAGGGGCTGCACCGGCATCGCCGTGCGCTGACCCTGGAACGGCTGCCAGCTCGTGCCGTCGAACCGCCACTGGCCGTCCTCGGAGATCGAGTCGTTCCATCGCGCACCGTCCCAGAACCAACTGCCGTCAGGCGACCATCCGGTCTGCTGGACGCTCATCAGGGCGCGGAACATACAGCACAGGGAGCCGAGTTCAGTCTCGGTACCGCTCAGATTGGAGACAATTCGTTAGCAGCCGGCGTAGCTCAGCTTGGTTAGAGCAGCGGTCTTTTAAACCGATGGTCCGGGGTTCGAGTCCCCGCGCCGGCACCACCTTGATTTTTTTGCCTTGCGATTTGTCAATGAAGCCGATGCTGTATCTCGGGTCAGTAGACTTCCCCAGCCAGATGGCAGCCATCGAGAAAGAGCCGCCTTCCGCGCCGACGCCTCCCGCGCCGCTCACGAGCGACCTGCTCGGCGAGCCGGTAGGCCTCGAGCTCACCAACGTGGTCCGCGTGCACCGCATGGGCGAGGTCGCCGTCACCGCCCTGCGCGGCATCTCGCTCAAGGTCGCGCCCGGCGAGTTCGTCGCCGTCATGGGCCCCTCGGGATGTGGCAAGTCCACGCTGCTGTCCTTGATCGGTGGCCTCGACCGTGCGACGCAGGGAACCGTGCTCGCCGGAGGTCGGAAGCTCAACGAGATGCGCGACCGCCAGCTGGCCGACTACCGCTTGCAGCACGTGGGCACGATCTTCCAGAGCTTCAACCTGATCACGACCATGAGCGCGCTGGACAACGTCGCCCTGCCCATGACGCTGGGTGGCATATCGCCGGCGCAGCGGCGCGACCGCAGCCGGCGCTTGCTGGAAACGGTCGGCCTAAAGGATCGCGTGAACTTTCGCCCGACGAGGCTCTCAGGTGGCGAGCAGCAGCGCGTTTCCGTCGCTCGCGCGCTGGCCAACCGGCCTGGCCTTCTGCTGGCCGACGAGCCGACGGGCAACCTCGACGAGGAAGCCGGCCAGGGCGTGCTCGAGCTCATCAAAGAGATGCACGGCCTCGGCGCGACTGTCGTCATGGTCACGCACGACCCCGACGTCGCGGCCGTCGCGGATCGCATCGTGCGGATGCGCAACGGCAACATCGTCGAAGACCCGGGCGGCCCGAGCACTCCGACGCAGACCGAACCTCCCAAGACTCCGGTGCGGAGGCTCGCCTGGCTCGAATCCCTGCGCATGGGCGCCTTGAGCGTGACCCGCCGCAAGCTGCGCACGTCGCTCAGCTCCGCCGGGGTCGCGATCGGGATCGCGGCGATGGCCATCATCGTGTCGTTCGCCAGCGGCATCCAGGACTCGCTGACCAACGCCTTTGCCATAACGGGGCAGCTCGACCAGGTCTCGGTCGGCGATGGCACGTTCGGCCCGGTCGACCCGACCAAGCACAAGCCCCTCGACGCCGCCTCCCTCGCGAAGCTGGCGGCGCTGCCGAACGTTAAGGACGCGTACGGAAACCTTCAGATCGAGGGCACGCTGACCGGCGGTCCAACTGCTCTTTCGAACTCATACCTGACCTCGTTCACCCCGTTGTCCGAAACACCGAAGGCCCTGGCCAAGTTCCTCGCCGCCGGGGGGTTCCCGACGTCGGACAGCGCGAACGAGGTGCTCATCAGCGGAGACACGGCGACGAAGCTTGGCTACACCGCCTCGACCGCGATCGGCCACAAGGTCACCTTCAGCGGACTCTACCCAGGCTTCTTCATCCCGGGCACTGGGCAGCAGTCCGCTGCGAATTCTCTGCCTATCGACCTGACGATCGTCGCCGTGCTCTCCAACGCAGGCAACATCGGGTCCGGCGGCGCCTACTTCATGGCCGTCCCGTACACGACGGCGACCACGTACTGGGAGCGGATGGCAAAGGCCAACAGCTGGACGGCCGACGAGTTCCAAAGCATCACCCTAGTCGCGGACTCGTCTGGGACTGTCGACAAGGTCGCCAAGGAGGTCAAGGATCTCGGCTACCAGGCCACGACCAGCAGCGACTTTCTCAAGGGCTTCAGCCAGTTCATCACGATCCTCGAGATCGGTTTGTCCGGCCTGGCCGCTGTGGCGTTGATCGTCGCCTGTCTCGGCATCGCCAACACGATGTACACCGCGGTGCTCGAACGCACGCGCGAGATCGGGATCATGAAGGCGCTGGGCGCGCGCTCGGCCGACGTGCGCGGCATGTTCCTGTCGGAGGCGGGCATGATCGGCCTCGTTGGCGGGACTGTGGGTCTGCTGGTGGCGGCGCTTGTCGCCGTGGTCGGCAACGTGATCGTCAACAACATCGCCGCGGGCCAGGGCATCCCGCTCGATCTCTCCGTCTTTCGCCTCACGTGGTGGCTCATCCTCGGGGCGCTGGCGCTGGCGACCTTGTTCAGCGCTCTGAGCGGGTTCTTCCCGGCCATCCGGGCAAGCCGCCTTGACCCCGTGACCGCCCTGCGGTACGAATAGAGGTATGCGTGGCGGCCTGCCTGCCATCGGGGTGGGGGCGCTGCTGGTCGTGACCGTCGCCGCCGGGTTGATGGGGGAGGGGTGGCCCCAGTACCGCATCGCGGTCGCACCCCGTCCGGCTCAGGCGTATTTCTCGGCCCTTACCGGCGGCGTGCTCCAAGGGCGGGCCAACATCGACGGCACTGCTTGCCTGTGGCTGGGCGATGCTCGGATCACCTTTGGCCTGGGAGGAGCGCGTGCCGATGCCATGGCACTGTCTTGGCCGTACGGCTTCTCGGCGGGGGGTTGGCCGATCGCCGTCTATGACGCTGCCGGAAAACGGGTGGCGATTGAGGGTCAACGGGTCGAGATGGGCGGCGGACTCGTCCCGGGCTCGGTGCACTCAATCACTGGTTGCTCGGGATTCGCCGCCTACTGGTTCGCGTCACCCGAAATTCGAATTCACGCTCAAATGAGCAAGGTTGACGCCCCTCCGACGATTTAGTTGACAGGGGCCCCTCCGTTCATTCGATCCTTACATCCCGGTGGCGCCCCGAGGAGTCACGACCATGGACGCCACTCGGAAGGTCATCTTCCGTCCCTCCGCTCGCGCCGGGGTCATGGGAGCAGCCCTCGCCGTGGGCATCCTTGCGATGACCTCGATCCAGGCTAGTGCCGCTACCGCTACCGTGATCGGCTCGGCGACCGCCACCGCTGGGGTGGGGTGCCTCAACCTGGACACCGTCCAGCTGTCATCTGCCGGCGTCAGCTACGCCGTCCCCGCCGGAGGCGGTCTAATCACCTCCTGGAGCACGACGGCCATCCTCAACGCCGGTCCGGCCGGGCTGCTCGTATGGAGGCCGACCACCACGACTGGAACCTTCACCCTGGTCGCGGCGACCACTCCGGTACCGCTGAAACCGGGTCTGAACACCTTCAACCTGACCAGTCCGATTCCCGTCCAGGGCGCAGACGTGCTCGGCCTGAGGTCAGTGGGCCGGACCGACTGCGGCGCAAGTGCCGTCTCGGGCAACGTGATGGGCTACCACGTCGGGACGACGGGAGGCCTGCTCCTGCCGGAGGCGTTCTTGCCCGATCCGGGGACATTCACGCAGGACGTCTCGGCCACCATCGGAACGTCCACGCCCACGCCCACGTCCACACCCACGTCCACCCCCACGTCTACGCCAACCTCTACGCCCACGTCCACGCCGACGTCCAAGCCCACGCCCACAGCCACGCCCACGTCCGCGCCCACAGGCGGTGGTGGCGACAAGAGGGGAGGCGGCCAGGACCAATCGGGCGGCCATCAATCGGGCGATGGTTCCGACCCGACCAAGACCAAGACCGACCCGACCAAGACCGAGTCCGACCCGACCAAGACCAAGTCCGACTCCGGCCATCCCAAGAAGGTCAAGGGGACGCCCACGGAAACGCACTCTGAGAGCGAAGAGTCTCTATTTCTGTTCTGATCTCCGGCTAGACCAAGGCTGATTCGGGAGCCGCGACACCGCGGCTCCCGCACCTCACGGCGGGCGCTTAGACTGCCCGCGACGGTGTCCACAGCGAGCGAGGCATTACCGGCCGCCGACCTGCTCCCGGTGAGCGCCAAAGCCAATCTCCCGTATCGCTTGGTCCGCCTATTCGCTGCGCCCCTCCTGCACTCGCTCTTTCGGTTCGAAGTCACCGGCCGCGAGAACATCCCGCGCGGCCACAACTACATCGTCATCGCCAATCATCTGAACTGGCTGGACGAGTTCACCCTCCTCCTTCTTTTTCCAGCCGAGCCCAGGCTGCACTTCCTCGCCGACCCGACGATCCTGGTCACACGCAAGTTCCAGTGGTGGGTGGTGCGGACGACCGGCGGCTACGTCCCGGTCGTCCGAGACCGCCACGGCGACAAGACGCTTTACCACCACGTCGATCACTGCCTCGAGATCGGTGGGGCGGTGGCGATCTTCCCCGAAGGACGCTACGGCCCCGCGGAGGGCGAGCTGTGCCCGTTCCACAAGGGCTTCGCCCACTTCGCGATCAAGGCCCACGTTCCGGTCGTGCCGGTCACGCTCTCGGGCACGCAGGACCTGTGGCTCCGCAAGCGGATCAAGGTCGGCATTGGGAAGCCAATCCCGACCGACAGGGCAGACCCGACCGCGCTGACCGAGCTCGCCTTCCAGACCATGAAGCAGATGCTTCCGCCGTATATCGAGCAGCCCGGGCGCAAGCTGCTCCGAAATAAGCTGACCCACCTGTTCTGATCATGGCGCCGGCCTGGTCGCCTACTGGGGTGACGACAGGGTCGGAGCGTGCGCTCAGCCTGATTTTCGGTACCGGGGCGTACGGCTACGGAAGGTTGCCGACCGTGTGTTAAGGTGGCGGCTTCCCGGTTCCTGAGCACGTCTTTCCCACGTCACGCTCCGAGCTCAGGCCTGACACCGCCCCAGGGGTAGGGCGAGTCCAAGGAAGGAGCGGAATAAGGGGTTGCTCCCGCTGTTTCGGGCGGTCCTGGTGTGGGTCGTGATCCTGGCCTCGGTGATCCTGCCGCGCATGGCTCCGCCTGCGCAGCAGACGGCTTCGGTCGCCGTGACCCAGCTCAGCGCGTACGACCGCGACTCGGTCGTGCAGCAGACCCGCGACCAGCGGATCCAGGCGGCCCAGGCTGCGCAAGCCCAATCGTGGACGGAGCAGTTGAAGCAGGGACTGGCCGCCTACGCGGCGCAGCAGGAAGCTCTGGCGGCCGCGCAGGCCGAGGCGGCCGCGATCGCCGCCCGGAGCAACCATCCGCCACCGCCACCCGAGATCGCCAAGGACATCACCGACGCCTTCAGCCCGCTTGGACCGGCCGCGGTGCAGTGGGCGATGAACGTCGCGTGGTGTGAGTCGCGCTATCACCCGAACTCGGTGAACTCAGACAGCGGAGCCTCGGGCCTGTTCCAGTTCCTGGCGAGCACCTGGTCGGGCACGCCCTACGCCAGCCAGTCTCGGTTCGACCCGCGCGCCAACTCCTTCGCCGCAGCCTGGCTGTACTCCCACTACGGCCCCGGCCGCTGGGTCTGTCAAGGCTGACGTATGAGGGAAAACCCTGATGGTTTTCCCTCATCGCGCGTGCGGCTTCGGCCCAGGCGCTGCCCCCATTCCGGTATACGGTTCGGCCCTTCTTTAGCAGCCTTCCACGGGCTGCGTTTGGGAGGCGATGGAGACATAGTCGCGGCCGGGATGAACCCGGCCGCCAGGGCAATGTTGGTTAGACGGAAACCTAGTCCGCGGTGACAACTACTTTCAGTTCGAAGATTGGTTGGGGGCGCAGCGCTCCTTTCAGGTGCATCGGTTCGTAGTCGGCGACGCTGAAATCGCTGGGCAGGAACGCCCGCGTCGCCTCTGACATCAAGACCCGGGCCGGCCGCACCTTCGACAGGTAGGCGCTGTTGTTCACGGGCACGCCGATCAGCGTGAACTCCATGCGGTCGCGCGACCCCACGTGGCCCGCGATGACCTCGCCAGTGTCCAGACCGATGCCGACTGAGATCGGGGGAAGGTTGGCCTCAATCAGGTCGCGGTTGAAGCGGTCGATCTCCCGAATCATCTCGTGCGCTGCCTTGAGGGCCTGCAGGGCGTGGTCCTCCATCGGGTTGGGAGCCCCGAAGACGACCAGCATCCCGTCACCCTGGAACTTGTCGATGTTGCCGCCGTGGGTCAGCACGACGTGGATCATCCGCGCGAAGTATTCGTTGAGGAAGCGCAGGAGCTCCTGCGGGTCCATCCGCTGTGAGAGGGCCGAGAATCCGGCGATGTCCGAGTTGAGCATGGTGACCATCCGGCGCTCGCCGTCGAGGAACTTGATCGTCCGCCCTGAGCGGGCGAGGACGTAGTCGGTGACCTGCTTGTTGACATGCGCCTCGAACAGGCGGCGCATGAAGTCCGAGCGCTCGTACTGGCGCGCGTTGTCGATGGCGATCGCGGCCAGGTCGGCAATCGCCTGGAGGAACTCCTTGTCCTTCTCTTCGAAGATCGCGGCGCGAAACGGGCTGTCCACGTAAACCGCGCCGATCACCATGCCCTTGGTCATCAGCGGTACGGCGATGATCGACCGCAGGTTCTGCATGATCACCGACTGCTGACCCTTGAATCGGTCGTCGAGGCTGGCGTCGGTCGAGACGACCGCGTCGCCCGACGTGACCACGTGCTCGATGACCGTGCGTGACCCGAGGAACTGGCGGGTCTTCTCGGGGTCGGCCTCGCCGCTCGACTCCTGGACCGACAGGGTGCCGTCCCGAGGGTCGACCAGCACGATGAACCCGCGCGAGGCCTTCATCAACGTGATGACGCGGTCCATGACCTTGCGGAGGACGACGTTCAGCTCGAGGGAGGAGCTGAGATCGCGTGCGAGCTCGTAGAGCAGGTGATCGCGCATGCCGAGATCAACTTCGGGTGCCAAAGCCATACGGAGCATAACGACGCTTACCCCAAATTCCCTCTCCCCTTAAGGGGTCTGCGGCTTTCCCTCTCCCCTTCAGGGGAGCAATCAGTTGGCGCGCCTTCGCGCGTCCTTAACGGGCTCTGCCCGCAGGGTCAGGGTGAGGGGCATGGGGCACGGAAGGGGTGGGTAAACTCGATCCCTCGTGGTTGCGGCAGAGTCCTCTCAATCCCAGATCGACGCGCTCCTGGCGCGCCTGAACCCGCCCCAGCAGGAGGCGGTGACGCACGGTGACGGACCACTCCTGATCTTCGCTGGGGCAGGCAGCGGCAAGACCCGCGTGCTGACCGCCCGGATCGCCTACCTCATCGCGTCGCGCCGCGTCTGGCCCGACCGCCTGCTCGCCGTGACCTTCACGAACAAGGCCGCGCGCGAGATGCGCAGCCGGGTGGAATCGCTCGTCGGCGAAGGCGCGGACAAGATGTGGGTCGGCACCTTTCACTCGACCGCGGTGAAGATCCTGCGCCGTGAAGCGCAGCGGATCGGCATCGTCTCGAGCTTTGCCATCTTCGACGAGGACGACACGCGGGCTGCGCTCAAACGCGTCATGGACGAGCTGCGTCTCGACCCCAAGCGCTACCCGATCGGTGCGTTGAGCAATGCCATCTCCCAGGCGAAGAGCGAGCTCAAGCGGCCCGAAGACATCCCGAACCGCAGCTACCAGGACGAGATCCTGCGCCGCGTCTACGACTCGTACCAGGAGGTGCTCCGCCGCTCCGGTGGCCTGGATTTCGACGACCTGATCATGAAGCTGGTCGAGCTGTACAGGACCGACGCCGAGGCGCTCGCGAAATGGCGCGACCGCTTCCGTCACGTGCTCGTCGACGAGTACCAGGACACCAACCACGCGCAGTACGTCCTGGTCAACCTGCTCGCGTCAGAGCACCGCAACGTGGCGGTCGTCGGGGACGACGACCAGTCGATCTACCGCTTCCGCGGCGCCGACGTCCGCAACATCCTGGATTTCCGCAAGGACTATCCGGACGCAAAGGTCGTCCACCTCGAGCAGAACTATCGCTCGAGCCAGGCGATCCTCGATGTCGCGTACAACGTGATCCGGAGCAACCCGGAGCGCGCCCCCAAGCGCTTGTGGACGGATCGGGCGGGAGGGCAGAAGGTCGTCGCCACCCAGGCCTACAACGAGGTCGAGGAGGCGGAGTTCGTCGCCGACGAGATCGAGCGACTGCGCAAGACGGAGAGCCGCGGGTACTCGGACTTCGCCGTCCTGTACCGCACCAACGCGCAATCCCGAGCATTCGAGGACGTGCTGGCCCGCCGGCGCGTCCCGTACCGTCTGGTCGGCGGCATCCGCTTCTGGGAGCGGCGCGAGGTGAAGGACGTCGTCGCGTACCTGCGCTTCTGCTTCAACCCGCAGGATGCGCTGAGCTTCGCGCGCATCGTCTCGGTGCCGTCCCGCAAGATCGGCAACGTGACCGTCGACGCGGTCAACGCTTTCGCACGCGAAAGCGCCGGGCGCGCGCAGGGCGCACTTCTAGACCAGTCGGACATCCTCGCGATACTTGCCGACCCGGCCCGCGTGCCGGGCGTGCCCAAGACCGCGGTCGCGCCGCTGCAAGGATTTCGCGCCCAGATCGAGTCGGTCCGCTCGACCATCGGCGTGCTGCGCCCCAGCGAGCTGCTCGACCACGTCGTCGAGGTGATGGGCCTCCGCCAGCACTACCTCGACGGGACGCCGCAGGGCGAGGCGCGCATGGAGAACCTCAACGAGCTGCGCGGCCTCGCGGAGAGCTTCGACGACCGCGACCCCACCCAGGGCCTCGAGGACCTGCTGGCCGAGGTCGCCCTCGTCTCCGACGTCGACGCGTACGACGAGAACGGTGAGGGCGCCACGCTCATCACGCTCCACATGGTCAAGGGCCTGGAGTTCCCGGTCGTGTTCATGGTCGGCATGGAGGAGGGCCTCCTTCCGCACCAGCGGGCGCTGGACGAGCGCGACGAGAACCCATCGCTCACAGGCGCGGGGACCGAGATGGCGGAGGAGAGGCGCCTCTGCTACGTGGGCATGACGCGGGCCAAGGACCGTCTCTACCTGAGCTGTGCATTCCGCCGCCACCTCTATGGACGCTCGCAGCCCGCGTTTCCGAGCCGGTTTCTCACCGACATCCCGCAATCCCTGCTGGCGGCGGCGCGCGGGAGCGCCCCCATCGCGCCTCCTCGCCAGGGTTACAAGGAGCGGTACATCGAGCGGCAGGTCGAGGCGGCGCCCGCGGCGCCACCGGTGCAGCGATTCGCGAGCGGCGACCGGGTCATGCATCCAGCCTTCGGCGCCGGGACCGTCGTCAAGAGCACTCTCACGCGCACCGATGAGGAGCTGGTGATCAAGTTCGACAAGGTCGGGATGAAAATTCTCAGCGGGATGCTCGCCCCGCTCACCAAATGACGAAGCGAAAGAAGACAGTCGACCCCGCGGCGAGGATCGAGGAACTGCGGGACGAGATCCGGCGCCATGAGCACGCGTACTACGTGCTCGATCAGCCCGAGGTCTCGGACGCCGAGTACGACGCGCTGTTCCTGGAGCTTCGCAGGATTGAAGAGGAGCGTCCCGACCTTCTCACGCCTGACTCGCCGACCCAGCGTGTCGGTGGCGAGGCCTCGGACCAGTTCGCCAAGGTGCGCCACCGCTCCCCGATGCTGAGCTTGCAAAACGCGTTCGACGAGGCCGAGATCCGTGCCTTCGACAAGCGCGTGCGGGCCGCGATCGGTGACGACGTCGTGTACACGGCCGAGCTGAAGATCGACGGCCTTGCGATCAGCCTCACGTACACGAAGGGGCGCTTCACGCGTGCGGCCACACGCGGCACGGGAATCGTCGGTGAGGACGTCACGGCCAATCTCCGAACCATCCGAAGCGTGCCGATGGCCATCACCCCCGCCCCGGGGCTTCCGCAGGAGTTCGAGGTGAGAGGGGAGGTGTACTTTCCACTCGCCTCGTTCGAGAAGCTCAACCGCGAGATGGAGGCGGCGGGGCGGCCGCTTTACGTCAACCCGCGGAACACCGCCGCGGGCAGCGTCCGCCAGATCGACCCGAACGTGACCGCGGCCCGCGACCTGCAGACCTTCATGTACATGCTGGACCCGGCGGGGCCGAGCCGCTCCCAGTGGGACGTGCTGGGGACGCTCGAGAAGATGGGCTTCCGCGTCAACAAGCACCGGCGCCGGCTGCGCACCATCGACGAGGTGATCGAGTACCACGCGGAATGGCAGCGCCGGCGTCACGAGCTGCCCCACGAAATCGACGGTGTCGTGATCAAGGTCGACGACTTCGCACAGCAGCAGGAGCTTGGTTTCGTCGCCCGCTCGCCGCGGTGGGCGATCGCATTCAAGTACGCGCCGGAGCAAGCCGAGACAGTGGTCGAGGACATCGTCTGTTACGTCGGACGCACAGGCGTGCTGACCCCGGTCGCGCACCTCAAACCTGTGATCGTGGGCGGTGTCACGGTCCGCAACGTGACGATGCACAACGAGGCCCAGGTCAACGAGAAGGGCGTGTACGTCGGTGCGCGTGTCGTGATCCACCGGGCCGGCGACGTCATTCCGGAGATCGTGAGCGTCAAGGATCCCAAACCCGGCTGGAAGATGCCGACCAAGTGCCCGGTGTGTGGGGGAGACGTCGTCAAAGAGGAGCCTTATGTCGCGTACCGCTGCACGAACAAGTTCTGCCCGGCACAGGGACTCGAACGGCTGCGGCTGTTCGCGAGCCGCGGCGGGCTGAACATCGAGGGCCTTGGGTACGCGACCCTCAACCAGCTCATGGAGCGCGGGTGGGTCAAGGACCCAAGCGACCTTTACAAGCTGACCAAAGAGCGGGCGATGGAGCTCGAAGGCTTTGCCGACAAGTCCGCGCAGAACCTGATCGATCGCATCGCGGAGAGCCGCCGTCCGCCGCTGGGCCGGTTTCTCTTCGCGCTCGGCATCCCGCAGGTCGGGGAGTCGACCGCGGAGGTTCTCGCAGGCGAGTTCGGAACCATCGACCACCTTCGCGCAGCGAGCGAGGAGGACCTCCTCAAGGTGGAGGGCATCGGCCCGAACATGGCCAGAGAGGTGCACACGTACTTCCAGGGCCCTGGCGGCGAGCTGGTGGAGAGGATGCTCGCCGCGGGCATCGAGCCCCAGGCGGTCGAAGCCGTCGGCGAGGGGCCGTTCACGGGCAAGACCTTCGTCTTCACGGGAACGATGGAGACGATGAGCCGCCCGGACGCGGAGGCGTTGGTCCGCAAGCTGGGCGGTAAGGCGGTCGGGAGCGTGAGCGCGAAGACCGACTATGTGGTGGCGGGTCCGGGCGCCGGCTCCAAGCTCGAGCGGGCGCACAAGCTGAAGCTGGCCATTCTCGACGAGGAACAATTCAAAGCGCTGCTCCCGCGATGAGGATCGCGCGCTGGGTTTGGTGGACGCTGCTCACTGTCGCGCTCATCCTTCTTGTGTGGGGCTGGTTCGTACTCAGCTTTCTGACCGAGCCTTCGGCCATCGGCCGGTTGCGGACCGCCCTTATCGTCATGGGCGCCGGATCGATCGTCGTGGGGATTGCGGGCGCGCTGGTCGGCGCGGCGATGCTGATCGTCGCCTTCCTAAGGCGAAGGTCGACAAGAAACTAAGCTGAACGTGTGCCACTCTCCAAGGACGAAGTCCGTCATGTCGCCATGCTCGCGCGCATCGGCCTCGAGCCCGGGGACGAGGAGTTCTACGCCGAGCAGCTGAGCGGCATCCTCGAGCACATCGACCGCCTGCAGCAGGTCGACACCGATGCGATCCCGCCGACGGCGCAGGTGGTCGAGGTGGCGGCCACCCTCCGCGATGACGAGCCGAGGCCTTGCCTCGACCAGGCAGAAGCGCTGGCCAACGCCCCGGCCGCGGTCGAAGGGTTCTTCCGCGTGCCGTCGATCCAGGACGAGGCGTGAACGATCTCACAGACCTCACCGGGCTGACGATCAAAGAAGCCGCGCGACACCTGAGGCTCGGCTCTTTCACAGCCGCGGAGCTGGTCACGGCGCACGTGGCGCGCATCGAGCAGGTCGATCACAAGGTCAAGGCCTTTTTGCGATTCACCCCCGAGGTGTGGGAGAAACAGGCCGACGAGGCCGACCGAAGGCTGCGCCAGGGCGACGCGCCCCCGCTGGCCGGCATCCCGCTCGCGGTCAAGGACGTGCTCTGCGTGCGAGGTGTCGAGACGACCGCCGGATCGAAGATCCTGCGCGGCTTCAAACCGCCGTATACGGGCACGGCCGTGGACCGGCTGTTCGACGCGGGCGCGGTGATGATCGGCGTGACCAACTGCGACGAGTTCGCGATGGGCAGCTCGACCGAGAACTCCGGTTATTTCCCCACGCACAACCCATGGGATCTCACTCGTGTGCCGGGCGGGAGCTCAGGCGGCAGCGCGGCCGCGGTGGCCGCCGGCGAGGCGATCGTCGCCCTGGGCACGGACACGGGCGGGTCGATCCGTCAGCCCGCTGCACTGTGCGGCGTGGTGGGCATGAAGCCGACCTACGGGCGGGTGAGCCGTTACGGGCTCATCGCGTTCGCCTCGAGCCTTGATCAGATCGGTCCGCTCACGCGAAGCGTCGACGACGCGGCGGTCACGCTTTCGCTCATGGCGGGGCGAGACCCGCTCGACTCGACCTCCGCCGACCGCGCCGGGCTCGACGTGCTCAACAACTACAGCGCGGATGTGAAGGGGATGCGGCTGGGCGTGCCCCGCGAGTATTACGAGGTCAAGGGCATGGAGCCTGGCGTGAAGGCGGCCATCGACGCGGCGCTGTTCATCCTGCAGAAGGCGGGCGCGGAGCTCGTCGACGTATCGCTTCCGCATACGGACTACGGGCTTGCGGCCTACTACATCATCGCGCCGGCCGAGTGCTCGTCGAACCTGGCGCGGTTCGACGGCGTCAGGTATGGCATGTCGGAGGTCGACGCACCGAACATCACCGAGCAATATCTGCAGACGCGGCGCAAGGGTTTCGGGACTGAGGTGCGCCGCCGCGTGATGCTCGGCACCTACGCGCTGTCGACCGGCTACTACGACGCCTACTACCTGAAAGCGCAGAAGGTACGCACGTTGATCAAGCGCGACTTCGACGAGGCCTTCAAGAAATGTGACGTCATCGTCAGCGCGACCTCGCCGACAGTCGCGTTCCCGATCGGCTCCAAAACGCAGGACCCTCTTTCGATGTACCTCTGCGACGTGCTGACGCTTGGCGGCAACCTCGCCGGGCTGCCAGGGATCAGCGTTCCATGCGGGACATCGGATGCCCTGCCTGTCGGACTGCAGATCCTGGGCCCGCAGTGGGGCGAGAACGTCGTGTTCCGCGTCGCCCGTGCATATGAGGAGGCGAGCGGCATGAAGGCCGAGGTGGCCGACGTTGCCTAGCTCATGGGAGGTCGTCATCGGCATGGAGGTGCACGTCCAGCCGAAGACGCGGACCAAGATGTTCTGCGGCTGCGCAGTCGGCGAGGTCAACGATCCGCCGAACTCGCACGTCTGCGAGATCTGTCTCGGCATGCCCGGCGTCCTGCCAGTTATCAACAAGGCGGCGGTCGAGGCGTGCTTGAAGACCGCGCTGGCCCTTAGCTGCGAGATCCCGCGGCACACGAAGTTCGACCGCAAGAACTACATGTATCCCGACCTTCCGAAGGGCTACCAGATCAGCCAGTACGACCTGCCGATGAGCAAGGACGGCCACCTCGAGGTGGGCGGCCATCGCGTGCGCATCCGCCGCGTGCACCTCGAGGAGGACACGGGAAAGCTCGTCCACGCCGGCGATAAGCTGCACAAGGCGTGGGAGTCGTACGTCGACCTCAACCGCGCCGGCGTGCCGCTGATGGAGATCGTCAGCGAGCCGGACCTGCATTCGGCCGACGAGGCGCGCGACTACGCGATCGAGCTGCGCACCCTGCTGCGGACCATCGGCGCGTCAGAGGCGGACATGGAAAAGGGCCAGCTGCGAGCGGAGCCGAACATCTCCCTCCGCCGGGCCGGCTCGCCCGAGCTCGGCGTGAAGACCGAGCTCAAGAACATCAACTCCTTCCGCGCCCTGCATCGCGCGATCCTCTATGAGGTCGACCGCCAGAGCCAGGTTCTCGAGTCGGGCGGTACGGTCGTCCAGGAGACGCGCGGGTGGTCGGAGGCCGAGCAGCGGACGTTCTCGCAGCGCAGCAAGGAGTTCGCCGAGGACTACCGATACTTTCCGGAGCCGGACCTGCCACCCCTGGAGCTGGACCGCGCGTGGATCGACGAGCTCAAGCGGGCTTTGCCCGAGCTGCCGAGCGTGCGGCGGGCAAGGTTGCTCGATCAGCTGCCTGCGACCCAGGTGGCGATCATCGGCTCTGACCGGGACCTGGCCAACCTCTACGAGGCGGCGGTGGCGAAGGGCGCGCCCGCGCTGCCCACTGCAAACTGGATCGTGAACGAGGTCGCGCCCACGGGCAAGCTGCCGTCACCCGACAACCTGGCCGAGCTGGTCAAGCTCGTGAGCGCGGGCGACATCACGCGCGAGCAGGCACGCGAGGTGCTTCTCGAATCCGTCGAGACGGGCCGGACTCCGGCCGAGATCGCAGCCGAGCACGGCCACAAGCAGATCAGCGACCCCTTGGAGCTGCGCTTGATCGCGGAGGCCGTGATCGACGCGAATCCGAAGGCTGTCGCGGACTACCGGAGCGGCAAGAAGCAGGTGATCGGCGTCCTGGTCCGGGACCTCACGACCCGCGCCCCACAGGCA
>Ga0209220_1000391_pt1 | contig 15472 bp, 13 predicted proteins | sample BlaSpr_A8_OM3_M3_FD_187984 | JGI IMG/M metagenome (GOLD analysis project Ga0209220, IMG submission 187984) | Forest soil microbial communities from Thunder Bay, Ontario, Canada - Black Spruce, Ontario site 2_A8_OM3_M3 (SPAdes) (version 2) | ecosystem: Environmental > Terrestrial > Soil > Boreal... | reverse complement strand
CACGGGGGAGGCAGGCCTCCCCCGTGGAACCCCCTCCGAGTCACACAATGCATGGAGGCGTTCGGCGGGCCGTGCTGGACGGCCGGAGTGAATCCGGCCTACTGCCGCCAACCGTCTAACATCACCCTCCGAGTCACACAATGCATGGAGGCGTCCGACGATCAAGACAACTTCCGGGAGCGCAAGTGGGCTTGCGACCATGCGCACGAGAGCGTCGACCACGCGCTGAACTGCGGCGTCGAGTGGCTCGACTCGATCGTGGATCGGGCCAAAGGCCAGAGGCAAGAACCGACCGTCACTTAACGGGATTGACAGACACCCGGCCGGCTGTGATGATGCCCGCACCTCGGTGGTGGGAAGGGGCATCCGGCTCGCGCTTGCGGCGGCCCTCGTGGTCACGCAGTGGTTCGTATCAGGTGCGATCAACGACGCCCGCGCCGCGGGCACTCCCGCGGCCGGCTACGCGGTAACGGACTTCGCGACCGGATTCAGCACTTTCCTCTTCTACGGGCCAGGTCCAATCGGCGTCGCCTTCGACGCACAGGGCAACCTTTACTCGACCGCGTACTTCAGCGGCGGCCTGTATCGATTCCCGCCGGCAGGGGGCACATTCGAGACTTCGCTGATCAGCTCCGTCGGCTTCCGGGTCACCGGGCTTGCTTTTGACAAAGCCGGGCGCCTGTTCGTAGCTCGCCAGGGCGAGGGCGACGTCCTCGAGCTGGATCCGGCCACGGGAGCCGTAAAGGCGACGGTCGCAAGCGGAATCTGCAGCCCAAACGCCGTCGTGGTCGACCCCCTGTCAGGGGACTTGTTCGTCTCGTCATGCGGCACCGTGCTGCGACTCAGCGGCTACCAGGGCAGTCCGGTGACTCCAACTCTGTACACGGCCAACGTCTCGGTCGACGGATTGACGTTCGCCCCCGACGGGACGCTCTATGGAGCCAGTGGTGCCGTCTACCGGATCACGGGCACCTCAGACTCTGCGCCTGGGACGGCATCGGTGATCGCGGCGGTGCCCGCCGCGGACGGAATCGCGCTCGTGGCCCCTGCCACCGGCAGCCAGATCACCCAGTTGGCGGTCAACAGAAACGACGGCATCATCACCCTCGTCGATTTCTCGGTGCAGCCGGTCACCTACACGGACATCGTGACTGGCGGCTCGCGGGGTGACTTCGTCGGCGTCGGCCCCGACAAATGTCTCTACGCCACGCAGTCGGATGAGATTGAGAAGGTCACGGCTGCCGACGGCAGCTGCCCATTCCTACCCACGGGCGTCTCTCATCCAACCACGTCCTGCAACAACGCCGGCCAGATGGTCAACAGCTCGCACAAGGACTACCACGGATGGTCTTTCGATTACGGGGTTTCGGTATGCGAGGGCCTCGTCGTCTCCAACGTTTCGCTTGAAGGCCGCTTGATGGCCGAGCGCATGAGCGTGCCTTACCTCGATCTGGTGACCTGCTCGTCGTCGACCGACATCGCGCACTGCACGAACACGACCACGCGCCATCTCACGCTTCAAACCGATGCGATCGAGTCGCCGTCTCCCGCTGCCTACACGAGGGTGCACGTGACCCAGATTTCGCCGCCTTCCGAGATGCAGTCCCCGCAGGCCGATCCCTGCGGCGGAGATCCGGCATGCGCGCACGAGATCGTAGCCGCAACCTACATCGTCGACCTCGCCCCGGCGCCGGCGGTGGGCTTGCCCACTACGTGGCTGTCCATCACCCAGCGGTATGAGTTCTACAGGCCCTTCAAGGAGAAGGATGTGCAGGCGGTTGCTTGCGAGCCGTCGCAATATGCTCCGTTTCCGATCGGGCTGGTGGTCAAGCCTCTACCTGATTGCGGGCGCTGGAAGCCGATCGTTTTCTACCACTTCCAGGACGATTCAGGGTCGACTTTGCTGGTCAGCCTCAACGCGGCTGCGCGCCTGCACTACACGCCCGACGCGCTGGCTGTCCGGGCGGGCATGCTCGCGCGTGACTGCGACGCGAGCGCGCCCAAAGACAACTGCGATCCAACAGGTCACCTTGACGTGTACCCACCGACCGGCGGTGGCCAGCCCGCGATCCAGAACGAAGTGGCGGTGCGGGGCGTCAGCGCTGCTTTGGGGTCCAGTCCGACACAGCCCGCGAACCTGGCGGGTCGCTACGACAACGTGCACCAGACCCCGACGAGTTCCGTCGAGGGACCCGTACCAGTCCCCCCTGGCTGCCCGGAGTGCGTCCATATGCACTGGCGATGGGGCAGCAACCTCGGAGCTCCGTCCTTCTTTGGCGACGGTCAGCCGCTTATCGGAGATGGGATACCAGCCGCGATACCCAACCCCCTGTCACATCAGGGAGTTGACATGGCTCTTGTGAGCTATCACTCGGAGGAGCTGTCGCCCTACAACTACCTCGACCTCGTCTCCCAGGCGAACACAGCCGCGCTCAACGTGAGCATCGACTCGAATAACCACTACCACGGCGGCTACATCGCGGGTACGGAAAGCCTGCGATACCCGCCCGCGTCGTGCGCCAAGTTGGACGACCTGACGTCTTGGGGCCAGTGTGGCGAGGTGGTGTGGCTGAGCGCCACGAGCTACACGAACGTGAAGCACGACGAAGACCAGGACACGTTCTTTGCTTTTGGCGGATTCTTCTGCGGGAAATGCGTCGGCAGTGAATACGCCCGTGACATTGCCGGCCTGACTCCGACGTACAAAGAGAATCAACACCCGTCCAAATCACGGACTTTCGCTATCGGCTCCAAGATGACGATCTCATTCACCGGCCTCGTGGGGGGTAAGCAGGTCAACGACGTGCTCCCGCCCGTGCTGACCGGCGTCACGGCCACTTACGTCGTGACGGACCTGAAGGGTCACCCACTCGCCGGCCCGGCCGACTGCACGATTGGGCTCGACGCAAAAGGACGTCAGGTTGCGACGTGCGACCTTCGGATCATGTCCGACGTCAGGTTCGAGATCACGATCATCGGCACCTTCAGCATCGCGAGTCCGGGCTCGTACTCGAACACCGTGCACGCGATCTGGGGTACGACGAGCCTGAGCGATACGATCGGCGGAAACTACAAGAAGAACGACTCGATCACCATCGTTTGAGTCGCCCTCTAGAATCGCCATTGATGCAGGGCGCCACGCTGTCGACCGCGCACCCTTTCAGCGACCTCGAGCCGTATCGACGTGAGCTGACCGCCTACTGCTACCGCATGCTCGGTTCGCCCTTCGACGCCGAGGACGCGGTGCAGGATGCATTCGTCCGGGCGTGGCGGAACCGGGAGAGCTTCGAGGGCCGGTCCGCCCTGCGCTCCTGGCTCTACCGGATCGCCACCAACGTCTGCCTGGACATGCTGAAAAGCAAGGAGCGTCGCGCGAGGCCGATGGACCTCGGCCCGTCAGTCGAGCCGATCGAGGCCAACCTCAACGTCCCAACCGAGGTCAGCTGGCTGGAGCCGATCCCGATGCACCTCATCGCCCCCGAACGAGACCCTGCCGATGTCGCCGTGGCGAACGAGTCGATCCGTCTCGCTTTCGTCGCCGCGCTCCAGCACCTGCCGGCGCGGCAGCGAGCGGTGCTCATCCTGCGCGAGGTCCTCGACTGGCAGGCGTCGGAGGTCGCCGAGCTTCTCGACACGTCGGTCGCCTCGGTCACCAGCGCGCTGCAGCGCGCCCGCTCGACCCTGGCCAAGAACCAGGACGCCGCGCCAGGTCGGCCCCAAAACCTCACCGACGCCGATCGAGCGCTGCTCGAGCGCTATGTCGCGGCTTTCGAGCGCTACGACCTGAATGCCTTGACCACACTAATAAAGGAAGACGCGCGGCAGTCGATGCCGCCGTTTGACATGTGGCTTCGCGGCCGCGACGACATGATGACCTGGTGGTTCGGGCCTGGCATCGCGTGCCAGGGCTCGCGCGTGATCCCCACGGTCAGCGCCAACGGCATGCCCACGTTCGGCCAGTACAAGCCGAGCCCCAACGGCGGCCACGACCCCTGGGCGCTCCAGGTCCTGGACCTGTCAGACGGCAGGATCGCGGAGATCACCTTCTTCCTGGACACGGCCAGGCTCTTCCCGCTGTTCAACCTGCCGATGCACCTCCCCGCAAAGGTTTCCGGCTAGACCGCAGAACGCGATCAGGTCGACCAGGGCCGCGCCCGCGCCCGACAGCCTGAGCTCCAATCCACGCCGCCGCGCCGCCACCTGAATGCGCGCGATGCGCTCGACCGTTCCGATGTCCGGCTTGCCCATGCGGGCGCAGTCCAGGATGACCGTACCGGTCCCCATCGCTATCCAGACGGAATAGCGAGCGAAAACTCATCGGTTCCCAACCGATGAGTTTGGTGATGGATCGAGGTCTGAACAGGCATGAATAACTCACGCTGGCTTTCGCTGATCGTGCTCTGCACGGGATTTCTTCTGATCGTCGTCGACATGACGATCGTGAACGTCGCGCTTCCCTCGATTCAGCGTGACCTGGGCTTCTCGCAGTCCGGGCTGGCGTGGGTGATCAACGCGTACCTGATCGCGTTCGGCGGCCTGCTTCTGCTCGCCGGCCGCATCGGCGACCTCGTCGGGCGCAAGCGCGTTTTTCTCGCGGGTCTCGTGATCTTCACCTGCGCGTCGGTAGCGTGTGGCCTCTCGTTCACGCAGCCGATGCTCATCGCGGCCCGCTTTGTCCAGGGTGTCGGCGGAGCCGTCAGCTCCGCCGTGATCCTGGCCATGATCGTGACTCTGTTTCCAGAGCCCGGAGATCGCGCGAAGGCCTTTGGATTGTTCAGCTTCATCGCCTCGGCAGGCGCTGCCGTGGGCCTGATCGCCGGCGGCCTGATCACCGAGGCGGTCAGCTGGCACTGGATCTTCTTCGTCAACCTCCCGCTCGGCGTTGGCACCGCAGTGGTGGCTTACCGCCTCCTCGAGTCCGATCGAGGGATCGGCATCGGCAAGGGCGCGGACGTCGCCGGTGCGGTGATGGTCACAAGCGCCCTGATGCTCGGGGTGTACACGATCGTGCAGACCTCGGACTACGGACTCGGCTCGTTGCGCACACTCGGCCTGGGCGCCGTGAGCCTCGCGATACTGGCGGCGTTTGTCGTGCGCCAGGCGCGCGCACGTAATCCCATCCTGCCCCTGCGAGTGTTCCGCTCGCGGACCGTGGCCGGCACGAACCTCGTCCAGGCCCTGATGTCGGTCCCGTTCATCAGCTTCTTCTTCCTCGGCTCGCTCTATCTCGAACGAGTGCTGAATTACGGCCCGATGGCGATCGGGCTCGCCTTCCTTCCGGTTGCCGTCGTGATGGGACTCTTCTCGGTCCGCTTCTCGGCGCCGCTCATCTCCCGCTTTGGCGCCGGCGCGATGCTTGCGACCGGCCAGGTGCTGGCGGCCGCCGCGCTGGTGATGGTCGCCGTCGGACCGACCCACGCGTCCTACGCCGTGCACTTCCTGGTCCCGATGGTGCTGTTCGGTCTCGGCGGGGGCCTTTCGTTCCCCTCGCTGACCATGCTCGCGATGTCCGGCGTCGCGCCGAGCGACGCGGGGCTGGCCTCGGGCCTGCTGAACACGACCGGCCAGGTCGGAGGAGCGTTCGGCCTGGCGGTCATGGCCACGGTCGCGGGCGGACGGGCGGTCCAGATGGTGCACGGCGGTGCGGGTCTAGCGGACGCCCTCGCCGGGGGCTATCACCTCGCCTGGCTGGCCGGCGCCGGAATCGTGGTCGTCACCCTCGGGCTGGCGGCCTGGCTGCTGCGAGCAAAGCCGGTCGCGCAAGCCGACGTGACGGGCGCCGAATGCGAGGCGGTGGCTTAGCCCCAATCGGTCTGGTTAACGGGTTCATGTTTAGCCCTTCCGTAAGTACGATGACTTTCAGCTTGGGCCAGCCGCAGGACGTCTACTTCAGCGTTCCAGGAGTCGCCAACGTCCGGTGGGACGACTTGCACAAGACGGTGTTTGTCGAGTGGGAGGGATGGGCGAACACCGCGGAGTTCAACGCTCTCCTCGACGCGGTCGTCCGGGCCCTCCAGGACCACGCGGGGTCTTGCCTCCTCGCCGACTGCCGCAGGCAGCGGGCGCTCAACCCAGCGGACCAGGAGCGGGCCAATCGGGAATGGGTCCCGAAAGCGATCGCGGCCGGCCTCGAGAGGTTCGCTATTGTGCTGCCGGTGAGCGATTTGGCCGCCGCGCATCTTCGCAGCCGGCTAGAGACAGCGCCGGAGACGCTACAGGTGGAGTATTTCGGTTCGGTCGACGAAGCACGGGAGTGGATCGCCCGCTAGCTGCCACGCCTGGATTCTTCGGGGTGGCCTGTATTACCAAACGCGATGCGGTCTCGGACCACTTGCGCACGACCGAGCAGCCGCGAGCGCTGCATCGCGTCCTCCCCGAAACGATCCCGGATGGCGTCCACCGCCGCCTCCAGCCGGTCCTGCCGGGGGCTTGCCGGATCGCCGAACAAATCGAGCTGCCCAGCCTCGTTGTCGACCAGGCCGGAAAGGCCGACACCCAGCGTCCCAACCGTCAGGCGCGGATCGCGCTGCGCCAGCAGCTTCAGAGCGGCCTGGTAGATCTCGTCCCCGGTCGAGATCGGTTTCGGCTGCTTTGCCTGGCGGCTGAAATTGCTCTCTTCGGGTCGATACACGACACCTACGGAAACGATGCTGCCTCGCCTTCCGGCCGCGCGGAGCCGCCTGCCGACCATGTCGGACAGTCGCATCAGCAATTCCTCGAGCTCCCTCTGCGACGCGGTCGCGCGCGCCAGCACGTGCGAGTGGCTGTAGCTCTTGCGGCGCGCAGTCTCGAACCCGCCGACCTCGAAGCCGCGCAGGCGCATGCTCCAGCCCCGAGCGACCTCGGCATGCATGCCGGTGATCCGGAGCCGGGGCGGCGTCGCGCGCAGGAACTGGACCGGCGTGAGGATGCCGGCGCGCGAGAGCCGGCGCGCCGTGGCGTCTGCGATGCCCGACAGGTCCGTGAGGCGCAGCCGGTCGAAAACGGCGCAGAGGTTGGTGTGGTCGATGCGCTGCAGCCCGTCGCGCTTGTCGAGGTTGGACGCCTGCTTGGCCATCCAGATCGAGGTCGAGACCCCGACCGACGCGGTCACGCACTCGCCAACCTCCTCGCGGATGGCGAGCTTGACGGCGCGGCCGACGCCTTCGGGCCCAAGCTTCTTGAGGTTCGGGGTTCCCGCGAGGTCCATCGAAGCCTCGTCGATCGACATCCGCAGCACGTCGGGCGTGTGCCGCTCCATGATCTCGATCAGCTTGTCGGAGACGGTCCGGTACAGCGGCGGGTTGGGCTCGCGCACGAGGACCGCGGGGAAAATCGCCTTGGCCTCGAACACGCGCATCCCGGTCTTGATCCCGAGGTCGCGCGCCTCGCGCGACGAGCTCACGATCGTAGCCGCGTCGGTGGCGTAAGCGGCGATGGCGAGGGGCCGCCCCCGCAGCGATGCGTCGTTCTGCTGCTCGATCGAGGCGAACGCGCAGTTGAGGTCGATGACCAGCGTCGTCGGGTCGGCGGTGTTCAGGCCAAGCTCGATGGCTTCAGCCGACGGAGGCCTCATGGCGATCAAATGTTCGCACCAGCTGGGCCGGCGGGCAAGGGCTTAGGTTTTGGTTTGGGCTGGAGGCTTAAGGAACAGCCGAGGCCGTCAGCGTGAGCTCGCTGCCCGCGCCGGGGTCGACTCGACCGCCATGTCGCCGAGGCGTGCAGTCTCCAGCATCTGCTCGACCAGGCTGTCCATCTGGGCCAGCTTTGTCTCGACCAATTGGGCGATCCCCGGGATCTGTTCAATTGGAATGGACCCGTCCTCGAGCATGGAGTTGTAACCGCGTATGGCGGTCACCAGCCCGCGCAGCTCGTGCGAGGCGAGATTCAAAAACTGTGTCTTCACCTGCTCGAGCTCAGCCGTCCGCTCGGCATGCGCTCGCATCTGCTCCTCGCGAAGTCGGCGGTCGGTCAGGTCCCGCGTCACCTTGCCGAAGCCCTGCAGCCGGCCGGACTCGTTGCGCAGCGCCGTGATCACCACGTTGGCCCAGAACCGGGTGCCGTCTTTGCGGAACCGCCAGCCCTCTTCTTCATACCGGCCTTCACGCTTCGCAACCTCGAGCTCCCACTCGGGCTTGCGAATTCGCACTTCATCCGCGGAATAGAAGATCGAGAAGTGGCGGCCGATGATCTCGTCGACGCTGTAGCCCTTGATCCTCTGCGCGCCCTCGTTCCACGTGATGATCGTGCCCGTCGTATCGAGCATGAAGATCGCGTAGTCGACGACGCTGGAAACCAGAAGCTTGAGCTGTTCGTCGGCAGCCTGCGGCCGAACCGTGTTCATAGACCCCCCAGTCCTCACTCGATCTTAAGAGATGCGCCCGCCGGCCGTCCGCGCGACTTCCCTCGAGGCTCGCTCGAGTGCATGATGAGAGGTGCAAATTTGCTCGGTCCGGTTACGGGGGTATGAAGAGGGAATTGAATGCAGAAACGTGAGCTGGCCACAGCTTTCCTTCAGCGATCCGGGGATCCGGGTTATCGCCTTCCTGGCGAGAACCCCGCGACAGCGACACTGGATCAGGCTCGCCGTTGGGTAAGCCGGTATGAGGAGTTGATCAAATTCAAGCGGGAGCTCCTCGAGCTCTGCGCCCGCTATGCGGGACGGTCAGAGCCAGAGGTGGCGCACGCGATCCGCGAGACCGACGTCGTGCTGCTCGAGGCGCAGGTGGCGCGCTATGAGCAGAAGCGCGATTACTGGCAGATCCGGGTGGCCGAAATGCAGGGCGGCCGGAATCGCAGCCCCGACTGAGCGACCCGCATCGACCCCGTGCGACATTCGACATAGTCCATGTCGATCAAGCGGCCGTACGCCACGAGCCAGTATTCGTGGCACTCGGGCGACTCCATCGCAAGGATCGTGGAACGTAGCTGTGCTGGGCGCTCTCCGTCTCATTGCGAAGCCGATCGACCCGCTGGAGGCGCGCCTCGTCATTGGACTTCGCGAGCTGGCGACGCGCCCTGTTGAGCATCAGCCGCTTCGACTGCAGCACCAAAAGCCGCGACATGATGATGATGTCGGCGGTCTGTCGCGCGATCATTCGCCGCCCCTCGCCAGCGTGGCGACGATGCCATAACCGCGGTTACGCACCACGGTTATCACCTCCTCCAGGCCGACCTCTCGTAGCCGGCTCCTCAGCCGCATGATGTAGGTGCGAACCTGCGCCTCCGAGAGATGCGAGTTCTGCCACGCGAGCGTCGCCAGCTGCTTGCTTGTAAACGGACGTCGTGGGTGACGGAGCATGAAATCGAGCAGGTCCGCCTCCCGCCGTGTCAGCCGCAGGGACTTGCCCGCGTACGTGAGCATGTGGTCCTTGCGGTCGATCACGACACCCGCGAGCTCGGCGTGCCTGTCGCGCCAGATCACGAGCCGGCCCTCGATCCATCCGAGCTGTTGCGCGTGCGCTGCGGCATCCGGATTTCCGTTCGCGCGCGCGATGACGGAGCGCAGGACCGACGCCATCTCCTCGTAAATCGAGATCCACCCCGCCACTTCAGGAAGGACGGAGGTGGTCAAGTCCTCGCCCGGCAGCTCGCTCAGTGCGCGGCGGGCTACAAGCACGACCTTTGCCTCAAACCTGACTGTACGACGGCGCCACGCGATTTTGACCGGGAATGTTGCGCACCTCGGGATATGTTTGTGCCGCAATGGCTGCGGGGCGCAGCGGGATCCAGTCGACAAACCGGGTGGCACGTAACGGGCAGGGGGCCAAGGTCCGGAGGGAGGGTCTGGCCCCTTCGCCTTCTCTAGAGATGAATCTGCCGGCAAACGACCGGTTGGCGGGCCTCGAGGAGATCACCGGGTGGCTCGGAACCTTTCGCGAGAGGCTTCGCCTGTCCCGTCTCGCTGGGTCGACGAGCTCGCCGCCGTCGCAGTCGTCGTCCACCAATTGGAGGCCCATTAGCAGCTGAGGCCGGCCGAGCTGTCCTGACATGGTCACCGCGCGCGACCTGCAGCTGGTGAACTAAGACTCCCCCTAGCAGGAGTCTTCGCGTGCCCGCACGACGCCGAGCGTCAATCGGGCCGCGAGCAGGACGCGCAGGACGATAAGGAGTGCGCCGGCCGAAGAAAGCACGCCGGCCAACCCCCGTGGAAGCTGCATTCCCGCAGCGCCCGACACCGCCACGGCGACCGCCAGGGTCAGGCCGGCCACCACGAGTGCCAGCACCGCGCCGATCCGCATCCGCAGGGCAACGCTCATGCAGCTCACCCTGCGGCGCGTGGCCGTCAACCAGCTAGCGGAGCGCGGTCAGGCCGGCGTCAGATCACGCCCAGTGCGCCGACAGCTCGCCCGCCTCTACCTGCTGAGCTCGCGATCCCTACCGATTGGCAGGCGACGGCTTACGGTGCGGCGCATAACGTCGGTTCCGTGGGACCGGGTTTGGCGACGGAAAGACGGCTCTTCGCGGCGGAGGCGGCCTGCGCGGCAGTCGCTTCCGCCGCGATGGCCCTGGTGCTCCTTCTCGACGCGGGTCCCACCCGCGTCGCCATCGACGACGTAGCCGAATCTGCGGCTGCTCTGATCGCCGCCGTCGCCTGCGTCTGGGCGGCGACCCGAACGTCAGGACGTTCGCGGGTCGCCTGGAGCCTCCTTGCGGCGTCGGCCGCCTCCTGGGGCGCCGGCCAGGTCGCGGCGACGGTGTACGAGGTCGGGCTTCGGGTCGCTGTACCGTTCCCAGGGCTTCCTGACGTGGGGTCGCTCGCCTCGATTCCGCTTGCTTTCGCCGCGATCAGAATGTTCTGGACGGCGCCGCGCGACACCTCCAGCAGGTGGCGGGTGTGGCTCGACGCAGCCATCATCGCGCTGGCGCTGACATTCACTGCGTGGGCCCTCGGCCTCAACAGGGTATGGCTGGTCAACGACGATCCCCTGGTCGAGAAGTTCTTCGAGCTGGCCTACCCGGTGGGCGACATCATCATCGGCACGGTCTTGATCCTCGCGCTGCGGCGGGCGACCCAGCGGCAGCATGTCAGGATCTTTCTGCTCCTGGGCGGCCTGGCCGCCATCTCGCTCGCCGACTCCGTCTTCGCCCTTCTCACCGCGAACGGCGGAAGCGACGTGCACGGGAGCGTCGTCGACGCCGGCTGGTTGGTCGGCTACCTCATGATCGCCCTGGCCGCGATCTGGCCCTTGGGCCGGGTTCGCGTGGCCGCCGACCAGTCCCCTGCCGACCTGTGGCAGCTCGCCCTGCCGTGGCTGACAGTCCTCGCCGCGGGCGCGAGTGCGATCTTCCTCGCCGTGTCGGGGCGCCATCTGGATGCGTTTCTGTCGCTGTTGGGAGGTGTGCTCGCGAGCCTGCTGACCCTGAGCATGATCCTGACAAGCCGCGATTTCCTTGGGATGCTCGTCAGGAGCCGGAAGCAGGAGGCGACTCTCGCCCAGGTCATCGACAGCGCACCCGCCGGTGTCGTGAGGATCGGAACCGACATGCGGATCATCGAGGCGAACTCGCGATTCAAGGCGATCCTGGGATCGAATGATGACCCGTCGGGGCAGCTTGTCACCCGCTATTTCAGCGAGGATGCCGCGGCCCATTTCATGGAGAAGGTCCGCGCCTTGAGCACGGGCGCTGAGGACGCCGAGGGCGACAGCGACGCGCAGCGCCCCAATGGAAGCCGGATCTGGATGCACTGGAGCGCCACGGCCGTTCCGACGCCCCAGGGTGATGCCGACTACTTCATCGCGATGTTCGAGGACACGACCGCTCGCCACGAAGCCGACGCCGCAGCATCCGCAAACCTCGAGCTCATGCAGCGCCTCAACTCGCTCAAGACCGAGTTCCTCCAGAGCGTCAGCCATGAGTTCAAGACAGCACTGATCGGTATCCAGGGGTTCAGCGAGTTCATACGCGACGCCGATCAGCTCGACGTGAGCGACGCGAGGGCCTTCGCGACAGACATCCACCGCGACGCCGAGCGGCTCGACCGGATGGTGACCGAGATGCTGGCCCTCGACAACGTGGAGACCACGCGCACCAATCTGCACGTCGGACCCATCGACATGAACGAGGTGATCCGGCGCGAGGTGGAGGCGACGCGGAAGCAGGTCCACGGGAACGTCCTCGTGCTCAACCTGGAGCCGGCCCTTCCGCTGGTGACCGGAGACGCCGAGAGGTTGAGCGAGGTCGTGCGCACCCTGCTGAGCGACGCGGTGAGGCACTCACCGGAGGGCGGCCGCATCACGGTGACGACGACGGTGTCGGGTGAGACCGTGACCGTTGGCGTCAGGGACGAAGGCGTCGCCGCGCGGGCAGACTTCGACAACAGGCTCTTCGGCAAGAGCGACCTGTACGCAAACAACCCGATCCGCAAGGTGGTCGGCACCGGGCTTGGGCTCGGCATCGTCCGCCAGATCGTGGAGATGCACGGCGGCCGCGTCTGGGTCGACGAGCTGAACGGCCTGGGCTCCGAGTTTCACTTCACGGTGCCGGTGGCCCCGATCGCCGCGCTCGCAACCGCCGGCGCGAAGGTGGCCTAGTCGTGGTCTCCCGACGGCGGTTCTTCGCCATCGCCGCCGCCGTCGTGCTGCTGGTCGTCGCGTACGACCTGGTGAACCTGCTGCGCCCGGGAGGCGATCGGCTCGCGGTAGCCGTCCAGGACATCGGCGAGGCGGTCGCGTCGCTGATCGCCTCGCTTGCGTGCGCTTACGCCGCCCGGCGCGCCGCGGGGCCGACTCGCCTGGCGTGGGGGCTGCTCGCCGCATCGGCTCTCGCCTGGACCGCGGGACAGGTCACGTGGTCGGTGTTCGAGGTCGGCCTTCAGCAGACCGTCCCTTTCCCGTCGCCGGCCGACGCCGGCTACATCGCCGCGGCAGGCCTGGCGATCGCGGGCGTCGTGAGCTTTCCGACCGGCCAGGGCGCTGTCCGCGGCCGTGTACGCCTTCTGCTGGACGCCGGCATCGTCGCAACGTGCAGCGTTTTCGTCGCTTGGGCAGTCGGTCTGAGCACCGTATACGGCCAGACCCATATCGACCAGTCGGCGAGGCTGCTCGTTCTCGCCTATCCCACAGCCGACCTGGTGCTGCTGACGCTCGTCGGAGCGATGCTCCGCTGCGCACCGCGAGACAGGCGGGCGTTCATGACACTGCTCTTCGCTGCCTTCGCGGCATACCTGGCGGCTGACGGCGTCTTCGCGATCTTGACGCTTGGGGCCAGCTACGGAGCGTTGGGCAGCCTATGGGACGCGGGCTGGGTGGCCGGCTACCTGCTGCTCGGTCTCGCGGCGATCCGCGGTCTTGGCGTCAGCGCACCGGTCGCCCGGGACGAGGACATGGAGATATGGCAGCTCGCCATCCCGTGGGTCTCGGTGTGTGCGGTCATCGCGGCCAGCACCTGGGCCACCGTCAGCGGCGCGCAGCTGGGGAATGCTCTCGGCTTCATCGGGACTGCGTTGGGGGTGTTGTTCATTTCCAGCCAGTTCTGGGCGGCCGTGGATTCGGTCCGCATATTGAGGAGGAGCCGGCGCGCGGAATCGCAGCTCCGCGAGCGCACCGCACTTCTCGGCGAGGTCATCGGGCGCGCCCCCCTCGGGATCGCCCGCATCGGCGAAGACCTCCGTTTCATCGAGGCCAACCCTCGCCTGTGCGAGATGCTCGCCACCCCGGCCCGAGCGCTCCTCGGCACCTCGATGCGGCAGTTCCTGACCGACGAGGCGGTGGCACAGGCCAACGAGCGCATGGTCCACATGAGAAGCGGGGAGCTCCCCCAGGTCGAGGTCGACGGCGAGATGCGCTGTGCGGATGGCAGGAATATCTGGGTCCACCGGAGCGTCATGCCGGTGCGCAACACCGCGGGCCGGATCGACTACTACCTGGTGATGTTCGAGGACATGACGACCAAGCACGAGACAGAGCAGGCATCGCTCGCCAACCTCGTGGCGCTCGAGAGGCTCAATCGCTTGAAGAGCGAGTTCATGTCGATGGTCAGCCACGAATTCCGCACCGCGCTCACCGGCATCCAGGGTTACAGCGAGCTGATGAGCTCCGAAGCGGTCTCGTCCGACGAGGTGAAGGAGTTCGCCGGTGACATCAACACGGACGCGCTGCGGCTCAACCGGATGATCACCGAGATGCTGGACCTGGATCGCATCGAATCAGGGCGGATGGTGATGCACATGGAGCTGATCGACCTCAATCGAATCCTCACCGACGCGGTCGACCGCGCGCGCATGTCGACGCACAAGCACGAGATCACAACACAGCTCGACCCAAACCTCCCGAAGGTCGGGGCCGACCGCGATCGCGTCATGCAGGTGGTCGTCAACCTCCTGAGCAACGCCGTCAAGTACTCGCCGAACGGCGGCGAGATCGTGGTGGCCAGCCGGCGCGACGGGCGCAACGTCGAGGTCAGCATCCGCGACCACGGCCAGGGGATTCCGCCTGAGTTCGTCGGCCGCATCTTCGGCCGCTACGAGCGCTACGAAGGGGCCGGCACCCCGCAGGTCGTAGGCACAGGCCTCGGGCTGGCGATCACGCAGCAGATCGTTAACCTGCACAAGGGCCGCATCTGGGTCGAGAGCAAGCCGGGCGACGGGTCCAATTTCCGCTTCACGATCCCAGTCGGCGAGGACGGCTCCGTAGACGGGGCAGCCCTGGAAAGTCCCGGCCAGGTTGCGACGGTCGTACAGGTATGAGCGAGACCGAGGAGAGGCAGACGGTACTTGTGGTCGACGACGTGGTCGAAAACTGCGTCCTGCTCGCCGACTATCTCGAACAACTCGGCTGCGCGGTCGTCACGGCCAGCTCCGGCGAGGAGGCGCTTGCGTCTGTTGCGAGGAAGGCGCCCGACCTCGTCCTGCTCGACGTTGACATGCCGGGCATGAGTGGGCTTGAGGTCTGCCGCCGGATCAAATCATCGCCGGCCACGAGCATGGTTCCGGTCGTGATCGTCACCGCCTACAATGCGGTCGACGACCGGGTGGCCGCAATCGAAGCCGGCGCGGACGACTTCCTCGCCAAGCCCGTGGAGCAGACAGAGCTCGTGGCGCGTGCGCGCTCGCTCTTGCGAGTCAAGACGCTCTACGACTCACTCATGCAGACCGAGCAGGTCGTCTTTGCGTTGGCCCGTGCTGTGGAGGCCAAGGACAACTTCACCGAGGCGCACTCCGAGCGTGTGGCGCTGAGCGCCAAACGCCTGGCCATCGCGGCGGGGCTGGAGCCTGAGACGGTGGCGGCGACCTATTTCGCGGCCCGGGTGCACGACATCGGCAAGATCGGCGTGCCTGATGCGATCCTCAACAAAAGGGAAGCGCTCTCCCCACAAGAGGTCGAGATAATGCGACGGGTCCCCGTCATCGGCGCGGAGATCTGCAAACCCCTGCGCTCGTCCCACGGGATCACCGAGATCATCCGCCACCAGAAAGAGCGCGTGGACGGGACCGGCTTTCCGGACGGCCTGAGCGGTGACCAGATCTCGCCCTCCGCCCGGATTCTCGCGA
>Ga0209220_1000390_pt1 | contig 15502 bp, 12 predicted proteins | sample BlaSpr_A8_OM3_M3_FD_187984 | JGI IMG/M metagenome (GOLD analysis project Ga0209220, IMG submission 187984) | Forest soil microbial communities from Thunder Bay, Ontario, Canada - Black Spruce, Ontario site 2_A8_OM3_M3 (SPAdes) (version 2) | ecosystem: Environmental > Terrestrial > Soil > Boreal... | reverse complement strand
GGCGGGGGTGGAGATGGTGATGCCGGGGGACAACACGAAGATGACGATCGAGCTGATCACGCCGATCGCGATGGAGGAGCAGCTGCGGTTCGCGATCCGCGAGGGGGGCCGCACCGTGGGTGCGGGGGTCGTCACCAAGATCCTGAAATAATTGCGGATTGGCGAAATCCGCAATCGAGGTCTAGATGCCGCGCGAGAACATCATCATGGAGTGCACCGTCTGTAAGAGTCGGAATTATTTTTCGACGAAGAACCGGCGGAAGCACCCCGAGCGGGCCGAATGGAAGAAGTTCTGCCCGCGGTGCAACAAGCAGCAGGCGCATAAGGAATCGAAGTAATGGCGACGGAGGTATTGGCGGGGGGACAGGGCGAATCCCGGCCGGGCCGAATCGCGCGCATGATGCAGTTCTTTCGCGACGTGCGGAACGAGCTGCGCAAAGTCACCTGGCCGAGCCTCGACGAGCTGAAGAAGGCGACCACCGTAATCATCATCTTCGTCACGGTGCTGGGCATCATGATCGGTCTCATGGACGCGTTCTTCCAGTTCGTGTTCGTGAAGGCCGTGGCGAAGCTGTTCTGATGGCGGAACATCGCTGGTACGCGATCCAGACGACGGCGGGCCACGAGAACAAGGTGCGCTCGCTGATCGCGCGCCGCATCGCCGAGGATCCGCGGCCCGACGCCGAAAAGCCGATCCGCCAGGCGCTGGTCCCCACGCAGGAAGTCGTGGAGATCAAGAACGGCAAGAAGGTGACGGTGGAGCGCAAGATCTACCCCGGGTACGTGCTCGTGGAGATGGACCTGAATCAGGAGACGATCCACGTCATCAACGGCATCCAGGGCGTGATCAAGTTCGTGGGCACCGGCCGGCTGCCGATGCCGCTGCGCCCCGAAGAGGTGAACCGCCTGCTCGGCGTGGAAGAGGCGGTGAAGGAGGAAGAGCCCACCGAGGAGATTCCGTTCCTGGTGGGCCAGGTGGTGGAAATCACCGAAGGACCGTTCTCGGATTTCAGCGGCACGGTGCAGGAAGTGCTGCCGGACAAAGGTAAGGTCCGCGTTTCGGTGGCGCTGTTCGGCCGGCCGACGTCGGTCGAGTTGGATTACTTGCAGCTCAAAGCTCATTAAGTCCCCGACCACTGGGCATGTGGGAGTCCGTGGGTAACGGACGCGAATAGAGGAGTACGATGGCCAAGCCGATCACCGCAGTCGTCAAATTGCAGGTGCCCGCCGGGCAGGCGACGCCCGCCCCGCCGGTCGGCACGGCGCTCGGGCCCCACGGCGTCAACATCATGGACTTCGTGAAGCAGTTCAACGCACGAACCCAGGCTGCCGCAGGCATGGTTACCCCGGTCGTGGTGACGATCTACAAGGACCGCACCTTCACCTTCATCACCAAGACGCCGCCCGCGGCGGTCTTGCTCAAAAAGGAAGCGGGCATCGAGAAGGGCTCCGCGACCTCGAACCGCGAGAAGGTGGGCAAGGTCACGCGCGCCCAGCTCCAGAAGATCGCCGAGCTGAAGATGCCGGACCTGAACGCCACCGATCTCGAGGGCGCGATCAAGATGATCGCGGGCACGGCGCGCTCGATGGGCCTCGTGGTGGAGGGCTGATGCGCGCCCACGGCAAGCAGTACCGGGCCGCGGTCGCGACGCTCGAGCCTAAGAAGCTGTATCCCCCGCCGGCGGCGGTGGAGCAGGTGAAGAAGACGGCGTTCGCGAAGTTCGACGAGTCGGTGGACGTGGCGGTGCGCCTGGGCGTCGATCCCAAGCACGCCGACCAGATCGTCCGCGGCACCGTCTCTCTGCCGCACGGCACGGGGAAGAAGATCCGCGTGCTGGTGCTGGCGCAGGGCGAGAAGGCCAAGGAAGCCGAGGCGGCGGGGGCTGACATGGTGGGCATCGAGTACATCCAGAAGATCAAGGACGGCTGGCTCGATACCGACGTGATCGTGGCGACCCCGGACGTCATGGGCCAGCTCGGCCCCCTCGGGAAGGTGCTGGGACCGCGCGGGCTGATGCCCAATCCCAAGGCGGGCACCGTGACGATGGACGTCGCCAAGGCGGTCAAGGAGCTGAAGGCGGGCAAGATCGAGTTCCGCGTGGACAAGAGCGGGATCGTGCATGCGCCGATCGGGAAGAAGTCGTTCGCGGCCGCGCAGCTCGCCGACAACCTCCAGGCGTTCATGGACGCGATCGTGAAGGCGAAGCCGTCGGCGGCGAAAGGGCACTACATCCGCTCGGTTACGGTGTCGAGCACGATGGGGCCGGGCGTGCCCGTGGATCCGGCGGGGTACCATCAATGAAGCACACCAAGGCGCAGAAACAGGAGATGGTCACGGCGCTGGCCGCGCAGCTCGCCGCGTCGCCGAACATCTACGTCACGGATTTCACGGGGCTCGACGTGGCCCGCATCACGGATTTGCGCCGGCGCCTGCGGGCGGTGGGCGTGGAATACGTGGTGGTCAAGAACACACTCGCACGGCGCGCCCTCACGGAAGCGCAGCGACAGCAGGGTGAGCTGGAGCCGCACTTGGCCGGCCCGACCGCGCTGGTCCTGGCGGGTGCGGATCCGGTGAGCGCCGCGAAGGTGCTGACGGATTTCGCCAAGGAGTTCGAGAAGCCGGCGATCAAGGTCGGGTTGGTCGAAGGGAAGGCGGTCACGCCGGCGCAGGTGAAACACCTGGCGGCACTGCCTTCCAAGGCGGAGCTACTGGCGCGGTTGGGCGGGGCGCTGCAGGCGCCGCTGGCCGGCTTCGCCGGCGCTCTGTACGGATTGCTGTATGCGATGGTCGGCGCCCTCGAGGCTCTAAAAACTAAACGGGCAGGAGAGCAATAATGGCGACGCAAACGATGAGTAAGGATGACATTCTCGAAGCCATCGGCAACATGTCGGTGTTCGAGCTGGCGGAGCTGATCGAGGCGTTCAAGGAGCGCTTCGGCGTCACGATCGCCGCTCCGGCGGCGGCACCCGCGGCTGGCGCGGCGGGTGGCGCGGCGGCGGCGGCTCCGGCGGCCGAGGAGAAGACCGAGTTCACCGTCGTCCTCAAGGCCGGGGGCGAGAAGAAGATCCAGGTGATCAAGGAGATCCGCGCGATCACCAGCCTCGGCCTGAAAGAGGCCAAGGACCTGGTGGAAGGTGCGCCCGGAACCGTAAAGGAAGGCGTGTCCAAGCAGGAAGCGGAAGAAATCAAAAAGAAGCTCGAAGCGCAGGGCGCAGTCGTCGAGCTGAAGTAGGCTCGGTAGACGCGCCGGACCATTCGGGTCCGGCGGCGTGTCCCGGGTCTCACTTCGGTCTACGACATGCGCGGATTGACCACAACCTGCTCGCTTTTTCGAGCCCCACTGTTCGCCCCCAACCGCGGTTTGGTGCGGGGGAAGCGGGGCCTTTTGCATTTGCCTGAGGACGTGACATGACCACGACAACGCTACCAGTGCTTTCGTTCGCGAAGCTGCCGACGGGGATGCCCATGCCGCATCTCCTCGACATCCAGACGCGGGCATTCCAGTCCCTCCTGCAGCCGGACGGCCGCGGCGCCGAGCGCGCCGACGTCGGGCTGGAGCGGGTGTTCAAGGATCTGTTCCCGATCCAGGACGTCAACGGCAATTACTCGCTCGAGTTCGTGAAGTACGGGCTCGGGGAGGCGAAGTACACCGTGGAGGAATGCATCGAGCGCGACATGACCTACTCGGTGCCCCTCAAGGCCACGCTGCAGCTCGTGGTCATGGAGGAGGTCGGCGAGACGACCAAGACCAAGCGGCCGAAGAACATCATCGAGAAGGAAGTGTACCTCGGCGAGCTGCCCATTCTCACGCCGCTCGGCACGTTCGTCATCAACGGCGCGGAGCGCGTGATCGTGTCGCAGCTGCACCGCTCGCCGGGCGTGGTGTTCGAGGAGAGCATCCACCCGAACGGCCAGCGCCTGTTCTCGGCGCGCATCATCCCGTTCCGTGGATCGTGGGTCGAGTTCACCGTCGACATTCACGACGTGATCTACGTCCACATCGACAAGAAGAAAAAGTTTCCGGCGACCGCGCTGCTGCGCGCCTTCGGATACGGCGGCAACGCCGACGTCCTGAAGCTGTTCTACGCGGTGAAGGACATCGACATCACGGGCAAACTCGAGGGCCGCGCGCAGAAGCGCGAGGTCCTGGGCACGCTGCTCGCCGCGGATGTGCCGGACCCGGAGAACAAGAAGGGCGATCCGCTCGCCCGCGTCGGCGACGAGCTGACGCTGGAGCGCTTCAACGCCTTCCGCCGCGCCGGCATCACCGCGGTCAAGGTGTTCGCGGGCTACACGTCGCTCGATCTGCGTGAAGACGCGCAGCCCACGACGACGCAGCAGCAGCCGGCGAAGTACGTGCTCGCGTTCGACGTCGCCGACCCCGAGACGGGTGAGGTGCTCGCCGAGGCGGGCCGCGAGGTGTCCGACACGCTCAAGAAGAAGCTCCTCAAGGCCGGCGTGACGAAGGTGGACGTGCTCCTGCCCCCGGGCCGGAGCGAGTCGCCGCTCATCAAGAACACCCTCGCCAAGGATCCGACGCACTCCGAGGCGGAGGCGCTGGCGCAGATCTACACGCTGCTGCGGCCCGGCGAGGCACCCAACCTCGAGACGGCGCGCGAAGCGTTGAAGCGGCTGTTCTTCCACCCCAAGCGCTATGACCTGGGGCGGGTGGGCCGCTACAAGATCAACCAGCGGCTCAAGGTGAACATCGCGAAGGACAACACCGTCCTCACCGAGGACGACTTCGTCGCCATCATCCGGTATCTGATCGAGCTGTCCGAAGGCCGTGGCTATACCGACGACATCGACCACCTCGGCAACCGCCGGGTCCGGTCGGTGGGCGAGCTGATCGCCAACCAGTTCTCGGTGGGGCTGTCGCGCATGGCGCGGCTCATCAAAGAGCGGATGAGCATCAACAACGATCCCGAGCGGATCACGCTGGACGATCTGGTCAACGCCCGCACCGTCAGCGCGGTGATCCAGGCGTTCTTCGGCAGCTCGCAGCTGTCGCAGTTCATGGACCAGACGAATCCGCTCGCCGAGCTGACGCACAAGCGCCGCCTCTCGGCGCTCGGACCGGGCGGGCTCACGCGCGAGCGCGCCGGCTTCGAGGTGCGCGACGTGCACTACAGCCAGTACGGCCGGATGTGCCCGATCGAGACGCCGGAAGGCCCGAACATCGGCCTCATCACGAGCCTGTCGTGCTACGCCCGCGTCAACGATCTGGGGTTCATCGAGACGCCGTACCGGGTGGTGAAGGAGGGCCGCGTCACCGATGAGACTCGTTGGCTGTCGGCTTCCGAGGAAGAGGATTACGCGGTGGCGCAGGCCAACGCGAAGCTCACGCCCGACGGCCGTTTCGCCGACGAGCTGGTGCTGTGCCGCAAGCGAGACGACTACCCGCTGTTGCCGCCGCACAAGATCGACTTCATGGACGTGGCGCCGGAGCAGCTCGTCTCCATCGCCGCGGCCCTGATTCCGTTCCTCGAGCACGACGACGCCAACCGCGCGCTCATGGGATCGAACATGCAGCGCCAGTCGGTGCCGCTCCTCTTCCCGCAGGCGCCGCTCGTGGGCACCGGGCTCGAGGAGAAGGTGGCGCGCGACTCCGGCGCCGTGGTGATCGCCCGCCGCGGCGGCGTGGTCACACGCGTCACCGCCGACGAAATCATCATCGACGCGGGCGACGACGAGGCCAGGGAGGGCGACCATCCGCTGGCGCGTCTCAAGCAGCATGACCGCTTCCGCCTCAAGAAGTTCTGGCGGACGAACCAGGACACCGCCATCAACCAGCGGCCGCTCGTGCACATGGGCCAGAAGGTGAAGGCGGGGCAGATCGTCGCCGACGGCGCGGGCACCGAGCACGGCGAGCTGGCGCTGGGCGCCAACGTCGTGGTGGCGTTCATGCCCTGGTACGGTCACAACTTCGAAGATGCGATCGTGCTCTCCGAGCGCCTCGTGAAGGATGACGTGTACTCGTCGATCCACATCCAGGAGCTCGAGCTGCATGTCCGCGACACCAAGCGCGGCCGCGAGGAGATCACGCGCGAGATCCCGAATGTCGCCGAGGAATCGCTGGTCGATCTGGACGAGCGGGGCATCGTGCGCATCGGCGCCCACGTGAAGGCGGGCGACATCCTGGTCGGGAAGATCACCCCCAAGGGCGAGACGGAGCTGTCTCCGGAAGAGAAGCTGCTCACCGCCATCTTCGGTGAGAAGGCGAAGGACGTGAAGGACTCGTCGTTGAAGGTGCCGCCGGGGATGGAAGGCGTCGTCATTGACGTGAAGATCTTCTCGCGCATCGAGGATCAGGTGGTCGAGAAGGACCGCGGCGAGCGGATCGGCGAGGTGCGCCGGCTCGAAACGGAGGAGAAGGCGCGGATCTCGGAGGCGATGTTCTCCGAGCTGGCCGAGCTCCTGGCCAACCAGGAAGTGGGCCTGATGCTCAAGGCGGGGACGGTCGAAGAGTTCCTCCCGGCCGGCACCAAGCTGACCAAGGCGAGCCTGGCGGATGTGAACTTCGCCGACGTGGACTTGAAGACGCTGCGCGTGGCGAACAAGGCGATCAACGAGAAGCTGCGCGCGGTGCTCGACGCGGCCGGCGTGGAGCGTGCCAAGCTCGAGGAGAAGTCGGAGGATCAGATCGATAAGATCCTCCAGCCCGACGAGCTGCCGCCGGGCGTCATCCAGCTCGTGAAAGTCTACGTCGCCGAGAAGCGCAAGATCTCGGTGGGCGACAAGATGGCCGGGCGCCACGGCAACAAGGGCATCATCGCGCGCATCGTGCCGGAGGAGGATATGCCCTTCCTTCCCGACGGGACGCCGGTGGACATCGTCCTGAATCCGCTCGGCGTGCCGAGCCGGATGAACGTGGGTCAGATCCTGGAGACGCATCTGGGATGGGCGGCGAAGCTGCTCGGGTTCGACGCAAAGACGCCCGTCTTCCAGGGCGCCGACGAAACGGAAATCGGGGTGCTGCTGCGCCTCGCGGGACTCAGCTGGGCGGCCGAGAGCTTGCGGCTCGACGTGCGGCCTCCTGCGATCGACTCGGAACGGGTGCTCGGCATCGTGTCGGATCTGCGGCGGCTGCCGTCCACCAACGGCGGGCGACCCGACATCGGGACCGCGGGCATCGAGCTGCTGGGCGGGCGTAGCGTGTCGGCCGAGACGCGCGAGCTCCACCACCAGATGGTGGACTTCCTCAAGTTCGCCGCCAAGGAGTTGGCGGAGCGCGAGCTGGCGCAGCGCCGCACGGAGCAGGAGGTCCAGGCGGCGCGGCTCGAGTCGGGCGCGGGGGAGCGCGGCGAGCTGTCGGCCGTGGAGAAGGCCGGCCTCAAGGCCGGGCTCAAGGATGCCGAGAAGTTCCTGGCGAAGGACAAGCCGGCTGACGTCCTCGAGGCGACCGGCCGGCCGGCGCTGGCGGCCCTGTTCGGCGCGAAGTCGGGCGCCAATGTGGACGCCGCCGCGGTGGAATTGCTCGCCGCGGCCGGGCTGTCGCCCGTGGGCAAGTGCCGGCTGCGCGACGGGCGCACCGGCGAGCTGTTCGAGTCCGAGGTGACCGTCGGCGCGATCTACATGATGAAGCTGTCGCACCTGGTGGACGACAAGATCCACGCCCGCTCCATCGGCCCGTACTCGCTGGTGACGCAGCAGCCGCTCGCCGGCAAGGCGCAGTTCGGTGGCCAGCGGTTCGGAGAGATGGAGGTCTGGGCGCTCGAGGCATACGGCGCCGCGCACACGCTGCAGGAGATCCTCACGGTCAAGTCGGACGACGTGAACGGCCGCAGCCGCGTGTACGAGGCGATCGTGAAGGGGCAGAACCTGCCGAAGCCCGGGATTCCGGAGTCCTTCAACGTGCTGGTGAAGGAGCTCCAGGCCCTGGGACTCAAGGTTACGCTCGGCACTACCGAAGACGTGGAGGAATAGCATGATCGACTTCCGGAGCGGCCACGAGCCGAAGAGCTCGGCCTTCGACTATATCCAGATTCGGATCGCCTCGCCTGAGGAGATCCGCGGCCCCAAGGACTCCAAGGAGCGTGAGCGCCTGGAGCTCCAGGGCCAGCGTTCGTGGTGGTCGTGGGGCGAGGTGACCAAGCCCGAGACCATCAACTACCGGTCGTTCAAGCCGGAGCGCGACGGGCTGTTCTGCGAGCGCATCTTCGGCCCCGTGAAGGACTGGGAGTGCCACTGCGGCAAGTACAAGCGGATCCGCTATCGCGGCGTGATCTGCGACCGCTGCGGCGTCGAGGTGACGCTGTCCAAGGTGCGGCGCGAGCGCATGGGCCACATCGAGCTCGCCGTGCCCGTGGCGCACATCTGGTTCTTCAAGACGCTGCCGTCGCCGATGGGCAACCTGCTGGACATGACCCTGCGGGACCTGGAGCGGGTGATCTACTACACGAATTACGTGGTGATCGAGCCCGGCGAGCAGGAGCTGCAGGAGCGCGAGCTGCTGGACGAGGACCGCTTCCTCGAGCTGCGCGCCAAGGCCAAGGCCGAGGGTGACACGGCGTTCCGGGCGGACATCGGCGCCCCGGCGATCCGGTCACTGCTCGAGCGGATCAACGTTGACAAGCTGGCCGACGAGCTGCGCGAGACGGTGGCGACGGAAACGAGCCAGCATCGCAAAAAGCAGATGCTGAAGCGGCTCAAGATCGTGGACGCGATGCGCAACTCCGGCAACGCTGGCGAGCAGCGCAACGATCCGCGCTGGATGATCCTCGATGTCGTGCCGGTGATTCCGCCCGACCTGCGGCCGCTCGTGCCGCTCGACGGCGGGCGCTTCGCCACGTCCGACCTGAACGACCTGTACCGGCGGGTGATCAACCGGAACAACCGGCTGCAGAAGCTGATCCTGCACCGGGCGCCGGAGGTCATCCTCCGCAACGAGAAGCGCATGCTGCAGGAGGCGGTGGACGCGCTGTTCGACAACGGCCGCCGCTCCAAGGCGATCCGCGGGCGCGGCAAGCGGCCGCTCAAGTCCCTGAGTGACATGCTCAAGGGCAAGCAGGGCCGCTTCCGCCAGAACCTGCTCGGCAAGCGCGTGGACTACTCGGGCCGCTCGGTGATCGTGGTCGGGCCCGAGCTGCGCCTGCACCAGTGCGGCCTGCCGAAGGCGATGGCCGTCGAGCTGTTTAAGCCCTTCATCATCCACAAGCTGGTGGAGAAGGGCATCGCCGAGACGGTGAAGCGGGCGAAGAAGATCGTGGAGAAGGAGTCGCCGGAGGTGTACGAGATCCTCGAGGAGATCATCGAGGACCATCCGGTACTGCTGAACCGCGCGCCAACGCTGCACCGGCTGGGCATCCAGGCGTTCGAGCCGGTGCTGGTCGAGGGGAAAGCGATCCGGATTCACCCCCTCGTCTGCGCCGCGTTCAACGCGGACTTCGACGGCGATCAGATGGCCGTGCACGTGCCGTTGTCGTTCGAGGCGCAGCTCGAGTGCCGGCTGCTGATGATCTCGTCCAACAACATCCTGAAGCCGTCCGACGGCCGCCCGGTGGCAGAGCCCAGCCAGGACATGGTGCTGGGGTGCTACTTCCTCACCAAGGAGCCGGCGGACTTCGAGGCGCAGCTGGCGAAGGCGCCGCGCATCGGCTCGTTGGCCGAGCTGGAGATGGGGCTCGCCGTGAAGCGGCTTGAGTTCCATTCGCCGGTGCACGTGTGGCACGAGGGACCGGGCCTGCCCGGGCGCTGGATTGGGACGACCGCGGGGCGGGTCATCTTCAACAGCATCCTGCCCGACGGGCTGTTGCGCGAGCAGGGCTACCAGAACAAGGTGATGCGGAAGAAGGACCTCTCGGAGCTCGTGTTCGAGAGCTATCGCCGCGCGGGGCTCGCCCCCACGGTGCAATTCCTCGATCAGCTGAAGGAGTTCGGGTTCCGTTACGCCACGATGGGCGGCGTGTCCATCGGCGTCGCGGACCTCGAGATCCCGGCGGAGAAGGCGCCGCTGCTGCACGACGCGGAAGCGCGCGTCGAGCGCTTCCAGCGGGCGTACGCCACAGGCCAGATCACGTTCGGTGAGCGCTACAACAAGGTCATCGATGCCTGGACCCACGCGAACAACGACATCGCCGAGGCGATGGTCGCGACGATGCGGAAGTCCAAGGGCGGCTTCAACCCCGTGTTCATGATGTTCGACTCGGGAAGCCGCGGCTCGCGCGATCAGATCCGGCAGCTCGCCGGAATGCGCGGCCTGATGGCGAAGCCGCAGAAGAAGCTCACCGGCGGCATCGGCGAGATCATCGAGAGCCCGATCAAGTCAAACTTCCGCGAAGGGCTGTCGGTGCTCGAGTACTTCATCTCGACGCACGGCGCGCGGAAGGGCCTCGCCGACACCGCGCTCAAGACCGCCGACGCCGGCTACCTGACGCGGCGCCTGGTGGACGTGGCGCAGGACGTCACGATCACCGAAGAGGACTGCGGCACGATCCTCGGCCTCGAAATGTCGGCCTTGAAGGAAGGCGAAGACATCATCGAGCCGCTGCGCGAGCGCATCGTCGGCTGCGTGGCGCTGGACGAGGTGCTGGATCCGCACGAGCTGGATGAGGACGGCCGGGCCAAAGTTCTGGTCGAAGCGGGCAAGCTCGTCATCGAGGAGACCTCGCAGGCCATCGAGGACGCGGGGATCGAGACGGTCAAGATCCGCTCGGTGCTCACGTGCGAAGCCAAGCGCGGCGTGTGCCGGATGTGCTACGGCCGCAACCTGGCCACGATGGACATGGTGGACCTCGGCGAGGCGGTCGGCATCCTGGCCGCGCAGTCGATCGGCGAGCCGGGGACGCAGCTGACCCTGCGGACGTTCCACATCGGCGGCACGGCGGCCCGTATCGCCGAGCAGACGGTGCGGAAGACGAAGGTCGAGGGCGTCATCGAGCACGGCGACCGGCTGACCTTTGTGTCGACGCCGGAAGGCACGAAGGTCGTCACGAGCTACGAGGGCGAGCTGGTCCTCAAGGCGGCGGCCCACGGCGGGACCACGGCGGCCGGCAAACTGGCCGTCCACTCCCGCTTCCAGGTGCCGCTCGGCGCCACCCTGATGGTCGATGACGAGCAGGTGGTGGCGAAGGACGGCGTGCTGTTCACATGGGACCCCTACACGAATCCGATCATGACGGACGTGGCGGGACTCGTGCGCTTCGTCGACATCGTGGAGGACGAGACCGTCCGCGAGGAGTTGGACGAGATCACGGGCCGGCGCCAGCGCGTGATCATCGAGGACCGGGAGAAGAAGCTCCATCCGCACATCGAGGTCGTCCAGAAGAAGGGCGACAAGGAGAAGCGGCTGCGCGACTTCGTCATCCCCGAAGGGGCACAGCTCACCGTCGAGGATGGCCAGGAAGTGTACGCCGGCCAGGTGCTGGCCAAGGTGTCGCGCGAAGCGTACAAAACGCGTGACATCACGGGCGGCCTGCCGCGCGTGGCCGAGCTGTTCGAAGCCCGTCGCCCGAAGGACCCCGCCACCATTTCTGAGGTGGACGGCGTCGTGCGGTTCGGCGAGATCAAGCGCGGCAAGCGCGAGATCTGGGTCCACCCCGAAGAGGGGGAGGCGCAGCTGTACGAGGTGCCGGCGGGCAAGCACCTCCGGGTCCACGAAGGCGACCGGGTGCGGGCGGGCGACCGCCTCACCGAGGGACCGGTGAACCCGCACGACATCCTGCGGATCAAGGGCCCGCGCGCCGTGCAGGAATACCTGCTGAACGAGGTGCAGGAGGTGTACCGCCTGCAGGGCGTGAAGATCAACGACAAGCACATCGGCGTGATCGTGCGCCAGATGCTGCAGAAGGTGAAGGTCGTGGATCCGGGCGACACCGACTTCCTCGAGGGTGAGAACATCGACAAGCTGGTGTTCACCGAGATCAACGAGCGGACGGTCAAAAAGGCCGGCACGCCCGCCACCCGGGAGCCGCTGCTCCTCGGGATCACGAAGGCGAGTCTGACGACGCAGTCGTTCATCTCCGCGGCCTCCTTCCAGGAGACGACGCGGGTGTTGACCGACGCGGCGATCCGCGGGGCCAAGGACGACCTCCTGGGCCTCAAGGAGAACATCATCATTGGGCATCTCATCCCGGCGGGGACGGGGATCTACCGGTATCACGACATCGAGATCGAGCCACCGGAAGGCTTCCAGCCGCCGACGCCGCCGGTGGAAGCGGCGGCGCCCGGGGCGGCTCCGAGTCCGTTCCCGGAGGAAGTTGAGGCGGAGTAGGGGTTGACCTAAGTCAAAGTCGCCGCTTAGCTTTCAAGTCTGTTTCGCAAGTTTTTGGGAACGCCGTAGCGAGGGGTATGCCGACTATCAATCAGCTGGTCCGGCACGGCCGCCGGGACGTGGAGAAGAAGGAGAAGGCGCCCCATCTGCGCGGCAACCCGCAGAAGCGCGGCGTGTGCACGCGCGTGTACACGACCACGCCGAAGAAGCCGAACTCGGCTCTACGGAAAGTGGCGCGCGTGCGGCTGACGAACGGGTTCGAAGTCACGGCGTACATCCCGGGCGAAGGGCATAACCTGCAGGAGCACTCGATCGTGATGATCCGCGGGGGCCGCGTGAAGGATTTGCCAGGCGTCCGCTATCACATCATCCGCGGCACGCTCGACGCGGCCGGCGTGAACGAGCGCAAACAGTCGCGGTCCAAGTACGGCGCCAAACGTCCCAAGGAGGCCGCGAAGTGAGCCGTCGCAAAAAGGCGGTAAAGCGACCGGTGCCGCCCGATCCGCGCTACGACAGCCAGACCGTCTCGAAGTTTCTCAATAACCTGATGACGCAGGGCAAGAAGTCGCTGTCGGAGCGGATCTTCTATTCGGCGATGGATCTGATCGAGCAGCGTACGGGGCAGCCCGGCGTGAACGTGTTCAAGCAGGCGCTGTCGAACTGCAAGCCGGCGCTGGAAGTGAAGTCGCGGCGCGTGGGCGGAGCCACGTATCAGGTGCCGGTCGAGGTACGGCCGGAGCGGCGCACGGCGCTGGGGATGCGCTGGCTGATCCAGTACAGCCGGGCGCGCAAGGAAAAAACGATGGCGGAGCGCCTCGCCGCCGAGCTGATTCTCGCCTCGAAGGGCGAGGGCGAGACGATTAAGAAGAAGGAAGACACGCACCGGATGGCGGAAGCGAATCGCGCTTTCGCGCATTACCGGTGGTAAACGCCTAGACCGACAACTTCGGGACCCTGCACTAAGGGATCCTGCATCGAGAGAGCCGAACGCTCTCCGATGATGGCGGAGCGAGACCGGCCCTGCATGGGCGTCCAGGTCGCCCCGCGTTTTTGCTGAATAAAGGACTGCAATGCCACGCACGACGCCGCTCGACAGGATTCGGAACATCGGCATCATGGCCCACATTGATGCCGGGAAGACGACTACGACCGAGCGCATCCTCTACTACACGGGCCGCACCTACAAGCTGGGTGAGGTGCACGATGGTACGGCCACGATGGATTGGATGGAGCAGGAGCAGGAGCGCGGCATCACGATCACGTCGGCCGCGACGACGGCCTTCTGGACCCGCCTCGGACACCAGTACCGGATCAACATCATCGATACGCCCGGCCACGTGGACTTCACCGTCGAGGTGGAGCGCTCGCTGCGCGTCCTCGACGGCGCGGTGACGGTGCTCGATGCGGTCGGTGGCGTGGAGCCCCAGACCGAGACGGTGTGGCGCCAGGCCGACCGCTACGGCGTGCCACGCATCCTGTTCGTGAACAAGATGGACCGCGTGGGCGCCGACTTCGACATGTGCCTGCGCATGGTGCGCGAGCGCCTCGCCGCCAAGGCGGTGCCGATCCAGCTGCCGCTCGGCTCGGGCGAGCTGTTCACCGGGCTCATCGACCTGGTCCGCGAAATCGAGATCGTCTACGACGACGAAACGCTGGGCAAGAAGTACGTCGAAGGGCCGGTGCCCGAGGCGTTGAGGGAAAAAGTGAAGCAGATGCGACACGAGATGCTGGAGGCGTGCGTCGAGCACGACGACGCGATCCTGCACAAGTACCTCGAGGGGCAGCCGCTCTCCGAGGAGGAGATCCGCAAGGTGCTGCGCAAGGCGACGGTCGCCGGGCACATCGTGCCCGTCATCTGCGGGGCGGCGTTCAAGAACAAGGGCGTGCAGGCACTACTCGATGCGGTGGTGGACTACCTGCCGTCGCCGGTGGACATCCCGCCGATCAAGGGCCATCTGCCGCACCACGACGCCACCCACGCCGAGCGGCCTGCGTCCGACGATGCGCCGTTCGCCGCGCTGGCGTTCAAGATCATGACCGACCCGTACGTCGGGAAACTGACCTTCTTCCGCGTCTACAGCGGCGTTCTGTCCGCCGGCTCCTACGTCTACAACAGCACCAAAGATCGCAGAGAGCGCATCGGGCGCCTGCTGCAGATGCACGCCAACAAGCGCGAGGAGCTCGAAGAGGTGCGCGCGGGCGAGATCGCCGCCGCCATCGGGCTCAAGGAGACGCGCACCGGCGACACCCTGTGCGACGAGGCGCATCCCATCATTCTCGAGGCGATGCGGTTCCCGAACCCCGTCATCTCGGTCGCCATCGAGCCGAAGACCAAGGCCGACCAGGACAAGCTGGGCATCGCGCTGCAGAAGCTGTCCGAGGAAGATCCCACGTTCCGCGTGCACTCCGACCCGGAAACCGCCCAGACGATCATCAGCGGCATGGGCGAGCTGCACCTCGAGATCATCGTCGAGCGGATGCGGCGCGAATTCAAGGTGGACGCCAACGTGGGCCGGCCGCAGGTCGCCTACCGCGAGACGGTGCGCAAGCGCGTCGAGTACGTCGAGGGCAAGTTCATCCGCCAGACGGGGGGCCGCGGCCAGTACGGCCACGTGGTGATCCACATGGCGCCGGGCGAGCCGGGCACCGGATTCGTGTTCGAGGACAACATCGTCGGCGGCTCGATCCCCAAGGAATACATCGGGCCGGTGGAGCAGGGCGTGAAGGAAGCGCTCGAGAACGGCGTGCTGGCCGGCTATCCGATGGTGGACGTGATTGTGGAGCTGGTGGACGGCTCGTTCCACGACGTGGACTCGAGCGAGATGGCGTTCAAGATCGCCGGCTCGATGGCCGTGAAAGAGGCTGCGCGCCAGGCGCATCCGATCCTGCTCGAGCCGATCATGGACGTCGAGGTGGTGACGCCGTCGGACTACATGGGCGAAGTGATCGGCGACCTGTCGAGCCGCCGCGGCAAGATCGGGGGCATGACACAGCGCGCCGACGCGCACATCGTGGCCGCGAGCGTGCCGCTGTCGGAGATGTTCGGCTATTCGACGACGCTGCGCTCCATGAGCCAGGGCCGGGCCATCTACAGCATGCAGTTCAGTCACTACCAGGAAGTACCGAAAGCGAAAGCCGAAGAAATCGTAGCGAAAGTGAAAGGCTGAGATCATGGCGAAAGCAAAGTTTGAGCGGACCAAGCCCCACGTGAACGTTGGGACGATCGGGCACGTGGACCACGGCAAGACGACGTTGACGTCGGCGCTGACGAAGGTGGCGGCCGATAAGGG
>Ga0209220_1000388_pt1 | contig 15521 bp, 15 predicted proteins | sample BlaSpr_A8_OM3_M3_FD_187984 | JGI IMG/M metagenome (GOLD analysis project Ga0209220, IMG submission 187984) | Forest soil microbial communities from Thunder Bay, Ontario, Canada - Black Spruce, Ontario site 2_A8_OM3_M3 (SPAdes) (version 2) | ecosystem: Environmental > Terrestrial > Soil > Boreal... | reverse complement strand
GCTCATGCAGCTCGCTCACCCGAAAGTTGCGGCGGGCGTGGACGAGCATTCGGACTTCCGGAGGCGGCCCATGTATCGGCTCAGGCGGACGGTCCGGCTCACCATGGCGATCGTCTTCGGCGATCGCGAGACGGCGCTGGCCGCGGCGCGCACCGTCAACAAGGTGCACGGCCGAGTCCGGGGCGACGATTACAGGGCGCTCGACCCCGACCTGTTGCTCTGGGTGCACGCGACGCTGGTCGACACCGCCCTCGTGACGTACGAGACCTTCGTCAAGCGCTTGAACGACGAGGAGCGGGAGGACTTCTATCAGCAGATGAAGCTCCTCGGCGAGATGCTGCACGTGCCCCACGACCGGTTTCCTGAATCATTCGACGACTTCACCCGCTATGTCGACACGATGGTCACGGACGGCACGCTGCGGGCCGGCAGCCAGGGAATCGAGCTGTCGAAGCTCGTCCTGCGCCCGAGGCTGCTGCGTCTCCCCGGCAAGGTCTTCATCCCATGGGAGGTGATCACGACGGGCCTGCTGCCGCAGGAAATTCGAGAGCAGTACGGTCTCGCCTGGGGGAGGCGTCAGGAGCGTCTCTACCGGTTGTTCGTGATCGCGGTGCCGAGGCTGGTGGCGGTGACACCGCCCGTCCTGCGCGTATGGCCGCTGCCCGGACACAACGTGAAGATCGCCGCCGACTTCTCTCTCAGCGCTTGATGTAGACGATCCCGAGCGCCCGGGGCCCGGTGTGCGTTCCGAGCACGCTGCCGATCTGGCCCACCGTGACCTCCTGGTCGGGCAGCTCCTTGCGCAGGTCGCCGGCGATGCGCTCTGCGTCGTCGGCCGACTGGGCGTGCACCACGCCGAGGTACTCCACAGGCTCGTCGGAGCGGAAGTATTCGATCATCCGCGGAATGGCCCGCGACCGCGTGCGCACACGGTCGACCGGCTTTATCTCCCCATCTTTCACGAGCAGGATCGGTTTGACGTCGAGCATCGTCCCGATCATCGCCCCGGCGCGGCTCAGCCGGCCGCCCATCTCGAGGTAGCGCAGCGTGTCGAGCAGCGCGAGGACGCGCGTCTTCGACACGCGCTCCTTCACGGCCGCCACAGCCTCGTCCAGGCTCGAGCATTCCGCCGCCACCCGGCACAGGAACGCCACCGGCATCGAAACCGTCTGGCTGTCGACGACCTCGACCCTGAATCCTTCGACGGACGTGGCGCCGACCCTCGCCGCCTCACCCGTGGCGGAGAGGGTCGCCCCGATGTGGATCGAGATGCAGCCGTCGTGGTCCTTGGCGAGCCGCTGGTACAACTCGGCGAACTCGCCCGGCGAGGGGGCAGACGTCTTGGGCAGCACCGTGGACGCGGCGAGCCTGCTGAAAAACTGCTCACCCGTGATGTCGACCCGGTCGCGGAACGTCTCCTGGCCGAAGATGACCTTCAGTGGGACGACCTCGATCCCGAATCGCTCGGCCCATTCGGCGGGCAGGTCGGCAGTCGAGTCTGTGACGACCGCGAAGCTCCGCTTCACCGCAGGCAGGTCTTGTAGCTACTCGACCGACAGGATGAAGGGATAGTGATGCTGCCCGCCGTGCTGGACCTCGACCTCGAGGCCTGGATAGTTGGAGCGGATCGCCGACTCCAGCTTCGCCATCTCCGCATCGCTGGCCTGCTCACCGCGGTATACCGTCACGAGCTCGTAAGAGTCAGGACCCAACCTCCCGAGGGCCTTGTTGACGACCTCCCCGTAGTCCTCCCCGGCGAACTCGAGGCGGTCGTTGATCAGCCCGATCACGTCGCCCTTCTTGACCTTGAGGCCATTCGAGCGGGTGTCGCGCACCGCGTGCGTGACCTCGATCGTCTGCACTCGCTCGGCCTCGGCCTTCATCGCCCGCACGTTTTCCTCCGCGGACCGGTCGGGACGGAACGCGACGACCGCCGACACGCCCTGCGGCACGCTGTGCGTCTCGATCACGTGGACCTTCTTCTTGGTGAGCCCGATGACCTGCTTGGCCGCGGCGACCACGTTCCCGTTGTTGGGCAGCAGGATGACCTCGTCGTACGGCACAGACTCGATCGCCGTCAGCATGTCCTGCGTGCTCGGGTTCATCGTCTGGCCGCCCTCGATGATCGCGTCGACGCCGAGGCCGCGGAATATGTCGACCAGCCCACGGCCGGCCACGACTGCGACAATCCCGACGCCGTTGGGCCGCGTCGGCGCGGGAGCGGCGCCTTCGGTCTCGAGGATCCTGCGGTGCTGCGTCGACATGTCGCCGACGTTGAGCTTCAGGATCTTTCCGTAGCCGCCGGCGAGGTTGATGACGGTCGTCGGGTCGTCGGTGTGCACGTGCACCTTGACCAGCTCAGGCTCCCCGACAACGAGCACCGAGTTGCCGAGCGCCTCGATCTGGTTGCGGATCAGGTCCGTGTCGAGGTTGTTGCCCTCGATCAGAAACTCGGTGCAGTAGCCCCAGCCGCCCTCGGGCAGCGCGAGCGACACCTGCGACGCCGGGGCGTGTGACCTCTTGGTTTCCGGAAGGGTCGAGAGGAATGCCTCTGTTTCCTCGAAGGTCTTCAGCATGCCCTCGAGGATGAGCTGCAGCCCAAAGCCGCCCGCATCCACGACGCCGGCGTCCCGGAGGATCTGCAGCTGGGTCGGGGTCTTGAGCACCGCTGCCCGCGCGCCGGCGGCGGCGGCCGCGATGACGCGGGGCACGTTTGCCTCGGGCGCGCTCGCTGCGGTCGCCGCGGCGCGGCCCGCCTCGCGCGCGACCGTGAGGATCGTGCCCTCGGTCGGCTTGTTGACTGCGCGGTATGCGGCGTTCGCCGCCTCCTCGAACGCTGCGGCCAGCTCCGCCGGTGTCAGCGAGCTCTTGCCTTCGACCGCTCGCGCGAAGCCGCGAAAGATCTGCGAGAGGATCACGCCCGAGTTGCCGCGCGCGCCCATCAGGCTTCCGTGGGACGCTAGCTTGGCGATCTTGCTCACCTCGGCTGCGTTCGATTCCTTCAGGTCTTCGACCGCCGACTGGAGCGTGAGCAGCATGTTCGTCCCCGTGTCCCCGTCCGGCACGGGAAACACGTTGAGCCGGTTGACCTCCTCATGGTTGGCGGCGAGCCAGCTGAGGCTGCCGAGGAGCGCTCTCTTGAAGAGCGGACCGTCCACGCCAACGGCCTTGGCCGGGGCAGCCACTCAGCGTCTCTCTTCGCGAACGCCCTGAACGTTGACGTTGACCCTGCTCACGGGCACGTTCACGGATCGCTCGACCTCGAACTTGACCGCCTGCTGCAGGTTGTGCGCGACTTCGGAGATGCGTATCCCGTACTGGACGATGACGTAGACGTCGATCACCAGGGCGCCGTCGACCGGGACGACGTCGACGCCCTTGTCGACGTGCTCGCGGCGCAGGAGCTCGGCGAAGCCGTCGCGGAGGCCGCGTCCGGCCATGCCGCCGATGCCGTAGCAGCGCATCGCGGCGTGGCCCGCGATGGCGGCGACCGCTGAAGGGAACACCTCGATCCGGCCCCACTGCCGGGACTGGACGAGTGCTGTGGTGGTCTTGGAGGCCATCTGAGGGCTCATGGTACAATTCACGTCCGCGCGCTCGTGATCGTGGGCTGAAGCGCGCCTCATTTCACTCCAGGCGGTGCATATTCCAGTGGCAAGGCAGTGCGCGATCTGCGGCAAGACGCCGCAATTCGGACATCACGTCAGTCACGCCAAGAACCGGGTCAACCGGAGGTTCCTGCCCAACTTGCAGATGGGCCGCGTGACCGTGGACGGCAAGACCTTCCGGGCAAAGGTCTGCACCCGCTGCCTGCGCACATATTCCGGGGCCTAGCCGAAGTCCAGCCCGTGCACCTCGCCCAGGCGGCGAAGGTCTTTTCGTAGCGCCGTCCAGACCCGCTCCTGAGCCTCGACGGCCGGCACGACCTCAGATTTGTCGTCGACGTCCGCGGCCAGGTCCGGTCTCTCCACCATCTCGGCAAACAGGAGCGTCCAGGCCCGCGGCACCACCTCCCTGACCGCATAGCCGCCTCCACCTAGCGCCAGCCACCGTCCTTCGCACAGCTCGTGCGCGAGCTTGTGAAAAACCCGGCCCACGTGGGGCCAGATGCGGGTGGTCCCGGCGAGGTGCGCCAGCGGGTCCAGGTAATGCGTGTCGCAGCCGTCCTGCGTCACGAGCACCGTCGGTTTGAAGCGTCTCAGCAGCGCTGGGACGACCTTGTCGAACGCCTGCAGCCACGGCTCGTCCCATGTGTACGGCACGAAGGGCATGTTCGCGGCGGAGCCTCGCCCCGGCCCCACGCCGCAGTCCTGGGGAAACCCGCTTCCAGGGAACAGCCACTGCCCGCTCTCGTGCAGGCTGATGGTCATCACGTCGGGGTCGCTCTGGAAGATCCCCTCGACGCCATCGCCGTGGTGCACGTCGACGTCGACATAAGCGACGCGATGGCCTCGCTTTTTGAGCCACATGCACGTGATGGCCGCGTCGTTGTAGGTGCAGAAGCCCGACGCGCGGTCGCGATGCGCGTGATGCAGGCCGCCGCTCGGGCTGAACACATGAAGCGCAGCGCCGCTTTCTATCTGTTCCGCCGCCACCAGCGACGCGCCGGCGACCAGCGCGGTGCCTTCGTGCAGCTCGTTGGAGATCGGGTTGTCCGCGGATGCGAATCCCGCAGCCTCGATCGCCTCCGGCGACACGTCGCGGCGCTGCGCTGGGTCGCTGAGCTTGCGGACCAGGTCGATGTAGTCGGGTGAATGGACGAGCGAGAGCTCGTCGATGGTCGCGGCGCGCGGCGGCAGGAGGTGCGCGTGCTCGATCAGGCCCGTCGAACGGATCAACTCAACCGCCAGCTGCACCCGGATCGGCTGCAAAGGGTGCTCGTCGGAAAGGTGATGCTTCATCAACGCGTCGCCGTAGACGAGCGCGACCGGCCCGGGCACGGCAACTTACGCTAACGCTTCATTGATCCGAGAAGAGCTGTTCGAATCGGTGCCCAACTTCTCGGAGGGCACGCGCACCGAGGTGATCGAGGCGATCGCTTCAGCTGCCTCGTCCGCCTACCTGCTGGACGCCGACGCTGACCCTGACCACAACCGCGCCGTGGTCTCGGTGGCCGGCTTTCGGCGGCGGCTGGTCGATGGCCTGCTGGCCGCGGTGGGGGCGGCGATCGAGCGAATCGACCTGCGCGAGCATCGTGGCGTCCATCCGCGCGTCGGCGCCGCCGACGTGGTCCCGATCGTCCCCCTGGGCGGAACGAGCCTGGACGTGTGCCGCGACGTCGCGCACGAGGTCGGTGAGCGGATCTGGAGCCGGCTGTCGGTTCCTGTGTACTTCTACGGACACGGCGAGCAGCACCGCCTGGCCGACATCCGGGCTGGGCGCGCTTCTCTCGACCTGGGCTCCGCGCCCCATCCGACAGCTGGTGCGGTGTGCGTCGGTGCGCGACCGCTCCTCGTCGCGTTCAACGTGATCCTCTACGGCACGGACCTCGTGTCTGCCCGCGCCCTGGCGCGCACGATCCGGGAGACGGGGGCCGGGCTGCGCGGCGTCCAGGCCCTCGCCTTCGAGCTGCCGGGGAGGCGAGTGCAGCTTTCGATGAACCTGTTCCGCACCGACGAGACGACGCCCTCTGATGTGATCGCGGAGCTTAGGCGGCGCGGGGTGTCGGTGGGCGCCGAGCAGGTCGTGGGCCTGTGCCCGGCCGTGGCGGCGAGCCCGGCGGCGGACGGACGCCTGCTCGAAGGCCGCCTGGCCTCCGCCGCTGCGGCGGACGGGGCGCGGCGGTGCCGCGAGCGAGGCGGTGAGGAGCTCGACGCTCTCGCCGTTCGCCTGGACCGCGAGGCCACCGGCCTGGCGACTTTGGCGGCCGACGAGGACGCGATCCTGGCCGGGGCCGAGCGGGCGGCCGCGCTCATCCAGGTGCTGGGGGCCGCGCAGGTGCTGCATCCGGAGCTGGAGGCGATGCTGCTCGTGGCCTCGCGCGGTCTGCGCGCCGCGGTCAGCGAGGCGACCGCGGCGATCTATCGGGCGCGCGTCGACTCTCTAGACGCGCGCCTAGTCTGAGCCCGTCACGGTGTCCAGGGTCACGGTGCACGCGCCACCGTTCACCTCGATGACGTAGGCGTCACGCGTCTGGTTGAAGCCCGGCGTCTGGTAGTCGAGGTTGCCGATGGCGTGCTGAGTCGCGCCCCCGTCGGCGGTGAGGCTGATCGAGCCGCATGACGCGGCCACGGAGGCGGCCGATTGCGCCCTATGCACATGCAGTGTCAGGGCTCCAGCGTTGATCGTGATCGGAACCTTCCCCGAGGGCGGCCCGAGCGTGATGTCTTCGGTCCCAGCGCCCGAGTTGAGAGACAGCGAGGCAACGTGGACGTTCGGGTTCAGCTTCAGCGCCAACACAAAGTGGCGGTTCTGCAGAAAACTTCCGCTGGCCTGCGAGATGCTCAACGTGGCGCTCGAGCGATCGAGCTGGACCTGGGGCTGTGCCCCCGAATATTCAATATGCGCGCGGTACAGGTCGGTGCCGATGTCGGAAGTAGCCGAGAGCGTCACCGTCGCCGATCCGGCATTGATCTCGATCGCAACCTTGTTCAGGCTGCCGACGCTTTCCGCCCAGTCATGCGTATGCGTCGCCGAGGGGTTGGGCGCCAGCGCGACGTAACCGGCGGCGCCCGCGATCGCTAGCAGCACGATCAAGGCGGCCGCGAGCTCGGTGTTTGGGCCGCGCACGGAGCGGCGCACGATGATCTCGAGGCCGATCACGATGAGGATTACGGGCCACAGGTCGAACAGAAGGTAGAGGCGGTCGGCCGGGAGCTTGCCTGTGTTGACGAGCAGCGCGATGACGCCCGCCAGGATGAGCACCGCCGGCCAAAAGAAGCTCCGGTAGCGGGTTGGCATATGGTCTCGGCCTAGCGCGCCCGCCGGGCGATCAGCCAGACGCCCAGGGCGATCAGGACGATGGGCCAGAAGATGTCAGCTCGAAGCCAGTCGAGCAGACCCACGTTCCTGAGCAGGAAGAACACGCCGACCGCAATCAGGACCCCCGGCCAGAAGTACTCGTGTTTCCAGAACTCCCTCACGGTGGGCAGTCTACGGGCGATGGGTCAAACCGGAGCGACCACCTCAAAGAGGCCCGGCTTCTCCTTGCGCGCCGCCTCAATCAGCTCGGCGCCGCCGACCGTCGTCTGCACCGAGGGTGCGCCGAGCAGGTACGCGCGTGTCACACGGCGGAGGTCGTCGGCGCTGACCTCGAGAAGGCGCTGCTTGAACCTCTCCCTCGCCTCTCGGGTGAAGCCAGTCGAGCGGTTGGTCGCCTCGCGGCGGCCTTTGATGTCGGGCGACTCGAGAGGATCTACGTCGCCGCACGCGCCGAGAATCGCCTCCTTGAGCGGTTCCGCGTCGATGTCGCCTTCGGTCACCCAGCGCAGAGCCTGGTCGAAGACGTCGTAGGTGCGGATGATGTTCGGGTCGCGGTACGACCCGAGGTAGAAGGTGCCGCTCGCGACTCCGGACTGCGCGTAGCCGCCGTACGCGCCGCCCTTCTCGCGCAGCTCGCGGTGGAGGAAGGTGTCGCGCAGGTAGTTGGCCAGGACGAGGAGCGCGGGCGAGTCGGGGTGCGTGTAGCGGACGGTCTTGAAGATCCGCACGTTGAACGCGACGGGCACCGGTGCGATCCGCGCCTCGGGCGCTTGCTCCCGCGGCGCAGGCTTCCCGGGCAGTCCGACGGCGCCGTCCGGCGGCAGCGCGCCGACCAGACCCGTCAGAAGCTCCTCGAGGGGGGCGATCATCGCCTCCTCGCACGTGACGATGATCCTCAGCGAGTCGCTGCGGAACAGGTTCGTCCGGATTTCGTCGAGCGTCGCAATGACACCGCTCAGCTCGTTCTCCTCCAGCTTTGCCAGGCGGCGCATCGTGTGCAGCATTCCGATCCCCTGCAGGCGGTCGTTGATCGCGCCTTCCGAGCTCAGCTTCGAGTGAGCGCGCAGCAGGGCGAACTGGAAACCCAGGCCCGCGAGCGAGCTTTCGAGCCGAGTCGCTATCTCGGCGATGATCTCCTTCAGGCGCCGCGGTTCGATCTCGAGCCTTGCAACGAGGTCGGTGAGCAGCTCGATGAACGGCTGAGCGTTGCGGTCGAGGGCCCGGCCTGAGACGACGAACGACTGCAGGAAGTCTTCCTTCGCGGCAAGCGACTGGACCTGCGCTGCCGCGCCGACGCCGCCCGTGTGCGACGCGATGCGGGCCGCGACCTGCACGTAGTCCTGGCCCGCGGCCCCGCTCTGCGTCAGGGCGCGGCTGAAGAGCGGAAGCATGTCCTTCTGCTCCTGGGTCAGCGCCCCAAAGTTGCTGCGCAGGTCGAGATATGTGATGCCGTTTGTGGGCTGGGGATAGAACTCCACCGTGGCCCCGAGCATGGTGGCGTCGCGGCTTGGCACGTCCTCGAACTTCATCGGGATGTCCGACAGCTCGAGCGTCGGGAGCACTGAAAGATCCTGCTTCGCGTCCTGGTCTGCCTTCAGCCGCAGCGCCTCCTCGACGATTCTCTTCTTCTCCGCCTCGTCGAGCCGCGCCTCGACGGCTGCGAGGCGGTCGAGCTCGACGCGCCGCTGGCGCTCCTCAAGGTCCGGGTCGGGCTCGACTGTGAGCAGGGCGCGGTGCATGTTGTCGACCAGCTCCGCCCGGATCAGGTTTTCGAAGAAGCGACCCTCGCGGCGCGCCTTCTCGAGGTGCTCCAGGTCGGCGTCAAAGTCGAGCGCGCTCATCGGGTCCCCGCCGAACTGGTACGGGGGATGGATCGTGAACAGCAGCCTCAGGGCATATGGAAAGCCGGCGTTGGATCGCTCGCGCTTCTCGAACTCGAGGTGATGGATCGCGGCATCGACCTGTGATTGGTCCACGCCGCGGTCAGCCACGCTCTCGAGCGTGTCGAGGATGACCCGTTCGACCTTCTCGGCGTCCTCGCTCGCGATGCCCTTCAACCCCGCCCCGAAAACCGAGTCGCGGAAATCGTCGTGCAGGCCGCTGCCGTCCGCGAGCGCGCTTCCGATTCCCGAGTCGATGAGGGCCTTGCGCAGCGGCGAGCCCGCGTTGCCGAGCAGCACGTCGGACAGGACCCTCATGGCGAGCAGCTTGAAAGAGTCCGCACCGGGCACGGTCACCCACGCGAGAAGCGCCTGGGACTTGCGGGATCGATCCTCGTCCGCTGTGACCGGATATGGCTCAACCGCGCGGCGCGGGTTCTTGAATCGCTTCAGGTCGGGGATCGCGCTGTCGACCTGGATGCGCTCGAATCGTGACAGGACGTTGCGCTCGATCGTTTCGAGCGTCTCGACGAGCGGCCGGTCCCCATATGTGTAGAAGTACGCGTTGCTCGGGTGATAGTGCGTAGCGTGGAACTTTCGCAGCTGCTCCCAGGTCAGATTGGGGATCTCTTGCGGATCGCCACCCGAAAGGTGCTCGTAGGGCAAGCCCTCGAAAAGCGTTTTGCGCATCGCGCGGTCGACCGCCGCACCCGGCGTCGCGAGGCTGCCCTTCATCTCGTTGAAGACCACGCCCTTGTAGCGCAGCCCGCTCGTCGGATCCGCAGGGTCCTCGAACTCGAAGCGGATGCCCTCCTGCTTGAACGCGTCCTCTGAGATGCGAGGGAAGAACGTCGCGTCGAGGTAGACGTCCAGAAGGTTCACGTAGTCCTTCGCGTTGCGGGTGCTGAAGGGGTACATCGTCCAGTCCGGACCCGTAAGCGCGTTCATGAAGGTGGCGAGGGAGCGCCTCGACATGCTGAAAAACGGATCGCGCACCGGGTAGCGCTGCGAGCCGGCCAGGACGACGTGCTCGAGGATGTGTGCTGCGCCCGTCGAGTCGCTCGGCGGCGTCGGGAAGAAGACCGCGAACCCGTTGTTGTCTTCCTTGGACTCGATGTGGATGTGGCGGGCGCCGGTGCGATCGTGCTCTAGCTCGATGTAGGTGCCGTCGAGCCGCTCGAGCGGCTCGCGTCGCTTGATCGTGTAGCCGGCGATCGCGCTTGAAGTTGTGTTTGCCATGTAAAAGGTTGAGTCTAGGATGTGATTCGTGTTCACCGCCGCGGAGCTCGATTTCCTGCGCTCTCAGCGTCTCGCGCGCCTCGCCACCGTCAGCCCCTCGGGTTGGCCGCACGTGGTGCCGGTGATGTACACGATGAATGACGATGGGTCACTTGACTTCGACGTGGACGGGGTCAAGCTGCGGAACCTGACGGCGGATCCGCGGGCGGCGATGGTGGTCGACGCGATGGGACCGAAGCGCGGGATCGCGATGCAGGGGCGCGTTGAGCTGATCGGTCCCGAGCGCGCGCGGCTCCGCCCTGAGCACCAGTTCACCTGGGGTCTGTGAGATCCCCACGAACTCAGAGGACCCGCGATGCAGTCCGTGGAGCGGGCTGCGGAGCGGCTCGCCGTGAGTTCGCGGGGGCCCCAATAAAGATTCGGCGCTTTTCTCTCGGTTTGGGCCTGGTCCTAGCCACGGTCGCGTGTGCTTCCGGGTCCAGCACGGCGGGTCCCTCTTCCGGCTCGCGCGTGACGCCCACGCCTTCGCCGCCGATCTCGTCCGAGTGGACGGAATATCACCGCGACGCGGGCCGGTCCGGCGCGGGACCGGCCGAACCGTCTTTGTCGTCGCCGAAGGTCGCTTGGACCATGGGCGTGGACGGCAGCGTGTACGCGTCGCCGCTCGTCGTCGCCGGCCACGTCATCGTCGCCACCGAGAACAACACCGTTTATTCGCTCGACCTGTTCACGGGCTCCAGCGTGTGGCAGAAACACCTTGGTGAACCGGTAGTGGCGTCCTCGCTGCCGTGCGGAGACATCAGGCCGGTCACGGGAATCACCGGGACGCCGGCCGTGGATCCTGCGACCGGCCGGCTGTACGTCGTGGCGTTCGTCCGACCCGGCCACCACGTCCTGTTCGCCCTGAGCCTGACGGACGGCTCGGTCCTGTTCCAGCAGGATGTCGACCCGGCCAACTCAAATCCTGCCGTCCAGCAGGAGCGCGGGGCTCTCGCCATAGGTTCGGGCTTCGTTTACGTCCCGCTCGGCGGGCTCTACGGCGACTGCGGCGCGTACAACGGCTACGTCGTCGCAATACCTGAGGGGAGCGGCCAGGGGCTCGCGTATCGCGTGCACGCTCCGCGCGGCGCGGGAATCTGGTCGCCGCAGGGCGTGACCGTGGGAGCCGACAGCAGCGTGTACGTCGTGACCGGGAACGCGACCTCAGGCTCGAGCTTCGCTTACAGCAACTCCGTCCTTCAGCTGTCGCCGGACCTGCAGACGTTGCGATCGTACTTCGCGCCGTCCAACTGGGCTTCGCTCGACGCCAGCGACACCGACCTGGGGTCGGTAGGCGCGACGCTCCTTCCAAATGGATTTGCTCTCGCGATCGGCAAAGAGGGGGTCGCGTATCTGCTCAAAGCGTCGAGCCTCGGCGGCCTCGGAGGCCAGGTGACGAGCAGCCGCGTGTGCTCAGGCGCCTGGGGCGGCACCGCGGTGGCCGGGTCGACCGTGTTCGTGCCGTGCTCCGACGGCCTGTACGCGCTTGCCGTGACGCCTACGTCGATTGGCGTCGCGTGGCACGCCGACCGTCCGGTGGTCGGGACGCCGATCGTGGCGGCCGGCGCGGTGTGGGCGATCGACCAGTCCTCCGCGACGCTTTACGCGCTCGATCCCATCACTGGGAGTGTCGTGTTCAACACACCGCTCGGGTCGTCGGAGCACTTCAGCACCCCCGCGGCCACGGAGGGGTTCGTGGTCGCGCCGGCGGGGCAGAAGGTCGTGGCCGTCGCGGTCGTCAGCTAGCCCGCTAGCCCTGAATTTCGCGCAGCAGGTTGGCCATCTCGATCGCCGCTTCGGCGGCTTCGGCTCCTTTGTTGTTCTTCGGTCCGGATCGCGCGAGCGCCTGGTCCCTGTCGTCCGTGGTGAGCACGCCGAAGGCGATGGGGACGCCGGTATCGAGCTGCACTTGCATCAGGCCCGAGGCAGCCTGCATCGCGACGACCTCGAAGTGGAACGTCTCGCCGCGGATGACGCATCCGAGGCAAACGATTGCGTCGTGGCCGCCTTTCTCCGCGAGGGCCAGTGCGGTGACGGGCAGCTCGAGGGAGCCGGGGACCCAGAAGACGTCCGGGTCTTCCAAGCCGTGCTCTTGCAGCGCCTCCTGCGCGCCCCTGAGCAACCGTTTGGTCACGTCCTCGTTGTAGCGCGCCACCACGATGGCGATCGACAGCTCGCTTCCGTCCAGGTCGGGCGTGGCGCCCTTCTCACCCACAGCGCTGATTAGAGCAAGTGACCGAGCTTGTCTTTCTTCGTCTTGAGGTAGCGCTCGTTGTGTGGGTTTGACTGGACTCGGATCGGGACGCGCTCGACGACCTCGAGTCCGAAACCCTCCAGGCCGTAGATCTTCTTAGGGTTGTTGGTGAGCAGGCGGATCTTGCGCACGCCGAGGTCGTAGAGGATCTGGCTTCCGATGCCGTAGTCGCGCTTGTCCGGTGGATGCCCCAGCGCTTCGTTCGCCTCGACGGTGTCCATTCCCTTGTCCTGCAGGTTGTAGGCGTGAAGCTTGTCCAGCAAGCCGATCCCCCTCCCCTCCTGGTGCCTTATGTAGAGGATGACGCCGCGCCCCTCCTCGGCCATCATCTCCATCGCGGCGTGCAGCTGCGCGCCGCAATCGCAGCGGAGGCTGCCGAAGATGTCGCCGGTGAGGCACTCGGAGTGCGCCCTGAGGAGCACCGGCTCTTGTGGGTCGATCTCCCCAAGGACGAGCGCGAGGTGGTTCTCGTGTCGCAGGACGTCCTCGTAGGCGTAGAGCTTCCACGCTTTCTCGGGCTCGCCGATCGGGATCACAGCCTCGACGCGGCGCGCGACGAGCTTCTCGTTACGCCTTCTGTATGCGATGAGCTGCTCGACCGTGATCACCTTGATTTGATGCTCGCTTGCGAACCGCTCGATGTCCGGCATGCGGGCCATCGTGCCGTCTGGTTTCATCAGCTCCGTGATCACGCCGGCCGGATAGAGCCCGGCCATCGTGGCGAGATCGACCGCCGCCTCTGTCTGACCTGCCCTGGTCAACACACCGCCTTCGGCTGCTCTCAGCGGAAACGTGTGGCCTGGCATCGAGAAGTCCGATGTTTTCGCGTCCGGGTCGACGACTTTGCGGATCGTCGCCGCGCGGTCGTGGGCCGAAGCGCCGGTCGTCGTCATGTCTCGGGCGTCGATGCTGACGCTGAACGCGGTGCCCAGGCGGCTCGTGTTGTGCTCCACCATCGGCCCGACGCCGAGCTCATCGAGTCTTCTTGCGAGCACGGGCATGCAGACCAGGCCCGAGCCGTGGTGCGTCATGAAGCTGATGTGATCGGGGGTGACGAGCTGGGCGGCGACGACCAGGTCTCCCTCGTTCTCGCGGTCCTCGTCGTCCACGACGATGACGAACCTGCCGGCTTTGAAGTCGACAAGCGCCTCCGGGACCGTGGCCAGGCTCATGGTTCGACGAAGTCTACCGGCGCAGGTTTCGGGCTACGTATCTTGCTATCACGTCGGCCTCGAGGTTGACGACGCTACCCCGCCTGTAAGGGCCGCCGATCGTGGCCTCGAGCGTGTGGGGGATCAACGCGACCTTGAACGTCCCGGGCGGCTTGTCCACGCCGGCGACGGTGAGGCTCACGCCGTCGACCGCGACGGAACCCTTCAGCGCCACGAACCTGGAGATCGAAGCGGGCAGCTCGATCGTGACCTCCCGTCCGGTGGCCGCCATCTCGACGGCGGCTACCGTGGCGGTCGCATCGACATGACCCTGCACGAGGTGACCGTCAATGGTTGAGGTGGCGCTGAGAGGCAGCTCCAGGTTGACCTCACTCCCCGGTTTCAGCTTTCCCAGGTTGGTCCGGCGCAGCGTCTCGGGCACGATGTCGGCGTAGAAGACGGGGCCTCTCTTCCTAACGACGGTGAGACAGCACCCGTTCACCGCGACGCTGCTCCCGATTTTCAGGTGGCGCGCGATTCCGCCATGGTCGATGCCGATGAGGCCTCGCTCCGCCTCGACGACCTTGGCGACGGCGCTAACGATCCCGGTGAACATTTATGTAACCCGTGATGAGGATGTCATTTCCGAGGCGCGCGAAATCGACCTCGGTGAGCGCACTCGCGTCGGCCAGATGCTCGACGCCCTCGCCGCCAAGTGGCCCGGGCGCAGCCCGTCCCCCGATCAGCCTGGGCGCCACATACGCGTACACCTTGTCGACGAGGCCTTGCGCGAAGAAGGCCGCGTGCACCTCGCCCCCGCCTTCGACGAGGAGGCTGATCACGTTGCGCTTGCCCAGCTCGTCGAGGAGATCTGGGAGCGAGACCCGACCGTCGGTGGCGGCCGGCAGCTCCAGCACCTCGGCGAGACCGACCCTTCCCGGCTTGGTGGTGGCGATGATCGTGTTGGCGCCGAGGACCCGTGCCGACTGCCGGATCCGGAGCTGGGAATCGAGCACGATGCGCACGGGTTGGCGAGCGTCCTCCCCGTCGAGGCGGGCAGTGAGCTCGGGGTCATCGGCGGTCACCGTGTTGATGCCGACCAGGATCGCGTCGTGCTGGTGCCTCAGCCGGTTGCCGTGCCGGCGCGCCTCCTCGCCGGTGATCCAGCGCGACTCGCCGGCGCGGGTGGCGATCTTGCCGTCCAGGCTCATCGCGAACTTGGCGGAGGCGAAGGGGCGGCCCGTCAGGCGGTGCTTGACGTAGAACTCGTTGAGCCTGTTGGCACGCTCCTGGTGGATCCCCAGCGTGGTCCGGACGCCGGCGGCTTGGAGCCTTTGCACTCCCGCTCCGCGGACACGTTGATCCGGGTCGGTCATCGAAATGACCGCGCGCGCAATGCCTGCCCCGATCAGCGCATCGACGCAGCAAGGGCTGCGGTGGGCGTGGGTGCATGGCTCGAGGTTGATGTAGAGCGTGCCGCCTCTTGCGCGTTCCCCCGCCTGGGCGAGGGCGTCCTGCTCGGCATGCGGCTGGCCCGCCGCGCGGTGAAAACCTTCGCCTGCGACGCGGCCCTCGCGGTCGATCACGACGGCGCCGACCATCGGATTTGGACTCGTCCGGAAATCGGCCTGGCGCGCGAGCTCGAGAGCGCGCGCCGACCAATGAAGGTCGACGGCGCTGTGCTCGCCCTCTAGGGGACGTACATCAGCTGTCATTGAAACAACCGAATTAGGTCTATGAGATTCTCCATCTGCTTTTTGCGCTGGATCCAATTTTTGTTCGTTGCGACCTCACCTCAGTGAACTGAAGAGTGAGTTATAGGTGAACAAGCCCTCGGGCTATTAGTACCGGTCAGCTCAAAGAATTACTTCTCTTACACCTCCGGCCTATCAACCTGCTGGTCTAGCAGGGCCCTTACCCGGTTAACCCGGTGGGAGACCTTATCTTGGAGTTGGCTTCGCACTTAGATGCTTTCAGCGCTTATCCAAACCGGCCATGGCTACCCGGCGCTGCCACTGGCGTGACAACCGGTACACT
>Ga0209220_1000387_pt1 | contig 15546 bp, 14 predicted proteins | sample BlaSpr_A8_OM3_M3_FD_187984 | JGI IMG/M metagenome (GOLD analysis project Ga0209220, IMG submission 187984) | Forest soil microbial communities from Thunder Bay, Ontario, Canada - Black Spruce, Ontario site 2_A8_OM3_M3 (SPAdes) (version 2) | ecosystem: Environmental > Terrestrial > Soil > Boreal... | reverse complement strand
CGCTGGTGGGCGCCGTGGTGGGAGAGCTCTTCGGCGCGACCCAGGGCGTCGGCGAGCTGATCTACAACGCGAAGAACCAGTTCGACGCCGCGGGTGTGTTCGCCGGCATGGGCTTGCTGGCTGCCATGGCGCTGGTGGCAGAGGCATTAATCACAGCGCTCGAGGACCGTCTGATCAAGTGGCGGCCGCCGGTCGCCACGGAGACACGGATTTGAAGGAGGAAAAGCGTATGGGTCGGCATAGTCAACGGTTGTTCACGGCGCTCGCTGCGCTCGCGATGTTGGCCGCTTGCGGCGGCACAAGCACCCCTGGCACGACCAGCGGCGGTCTCACTTCCATAAAGCTCATGGTGGGCGGTCTCAACAAGCAGATCTATCTGCCGAACCAGCTTGCCCAACAGCTTGGCTACTTCAAAGAGCAGAACCTGGACGTGACCCTCATCGACGAGGGCTCTGGGCAAGGCTCGGAGGAAGAGGTGGTCGCCGGGAACGTGGACGCCGGCTCCGGCGCCTACTCGCACCCGATGGAGCTCAACCCGCTCGGCAAGAAGATCGAGACCATCTGCCAGTTCGGGATTGCGCCCGGCGAGGCGGAGGTGATCGACGCGCGCAAGGCAAGCACGATCACGTCGCCGGCAGACCTGCTCGGCAAAAACCTCGGCGTCACCTCGATCGGCTCGGGGACGCACACGCTGACCCTTGCGATCCTGGGCAAGGCGGGCGTCGACCCAACCAAGGAGCACTTCGTTGCCGTTGGTGCAGGCGACACGTTCATCGCCGGTATCGACCAGAAGACCATCGACGCAGGAATGACCACTGAGCCCACGATCTCGCGGCTTGTCGCGAGCGGCAAGGGCAAGATCCTCGTCAGCCTGATGACCCCGGCTGACACTCGCGCAGCGCTCGGAGGCGACTACCCCTTCATCGGGATCTTCGCGAAGAACGATTGGGTCAACACCAACAAAGGCGTGGCACAGCGGCTCGTCAACGCCTACGTCAAGACCCTGAAGTTCATGCATTCCCACACCGCGGCCGAGATCGCCGACAAGATGCCACCGGCCTTCTACGCCAACGACAAGGCCCTCTACGTCGCGGCTTTGCAGAACCAGCTGTCCATCTTCGGCACCGACTGCAAGATGCCCGCCGGCGGTCCTGAGACCGTCATGGCCATCGACCAGAAGTTCGTGCCCAGCTTTAAGGGCAAGACAGCGAACCTCAGCGAGACCTACACGAACGAGTTCGCCGACAAGGCCGTCGCCTAAGCCTCAGCCGTTGCGAAGGACCGGGCCGCCACCGCGGCCCGGTTCTTTCATTTCTTCTTGAGCTGGACCTCGACGCCGTCGCCCGACGGCACGACCTCGACGTCGCCCGCCCTCACGCGCACCCCGTCTTCGACGCGCGTGGCGATGACGGAGCCCTCGAAGACGAGCTCCACGAACCTCCATTCCTTCCCGTGCTTGCGCAGCTTGACCACGACGCCTCCCGGGCTGCGCCACACCCCCTCGCCCGCCGGCTTGAAGCCCCTGGTCACCAGCTCGCCCAGGCGATCAGGGATGGTCTCAGGCGGCGGCTTGGGCTCGGGCCAGGCGACCGGCTTCACCACGGTCAGGCGTGGTGGCGAGCTCGGTGCGGCCGGCCTGCGCGCTCGCGCCTGCTCCAGCGAGAGGCGAAGCAGCTCCGAGCCCTCCTCCTGGGCGAAGAAGGCGCCCGAGATCCGGCCCTGGTCAGTCGACCGGCGCTGGCAGTTCGTACAGTCGGCCAGGCCGTCGACGGCCGAGAAGGTGCCGGCCGCGAGCGTCTGGCCGCAAAGGGTCGTAACCGGGCCGCTTCTCGGGACTCGTGGAGTGAGGTGGATTCGCCCGCCGGTCTTGCGCCGGACCGACTCGAGCCGCACCTGCTGGATGCCCATCGCGGTCAATCATGGGGCGTCGGGTAGACGGCTGTCGCTCAGCCCGTGCCGGTCTTGCGGGTGGCCGCCTGAAGCCTCAGGTTCGGCAGTGGTGTGAGGTTCGCCTCCACCTGAGCGCGAAGGTGCTCGAAGTCCGGCGGCAGCGAGAGCTTCTCGCCGAGATGCTCCTTCGGTTCGTCGGAGCTGAAACCCGGGCCCAGCGTAGCGATCTCGAAGAGCACGCCGCTCGGCTCGCGGAAGTAGACCGATCGGAAGTAGAACCGGTCGATCACGGGCGTCGGGTTGCCTCCGCCGTCGATCACTCGCTGGCGCCATGCCTCGTGGTCGGCCATGGTCGAGGACCACGCGATGTGGTGCACGGTGCCTGAGCCGCTGAGGCCGCGCGCCTCGGGAGCCGGGTCGTAAGCGTAGTACGACCCTCGCGAGTCGCCACGCGACTCGAACGAGAACACCTCTGAGCTCGTGAAGCCGAGAGTTTCTGTGAGGAACTGGTGGCTCGCACCTTTCCGGCTCTCGTATGCGCGCACGCCGGCAAAGCCCTGGAGAGCGAACTGGCTGGGGATCTCGGGGTGCTCTGCCACCAGTAGGCGGTCGGCGCTGGGCTGAGCCGTGAGCTCCAGGCCGAGCCCTTCGGGGTCCTCGAAGCGAAGGGCGTCGTTCTCCAGGCTTGATTCAATCCCGGCGGCGGCGAGCCGCTTCGCCCAGAACTCGAGCGCCTCGCGCGAGCCGACCCGGAGCGCGATCCGGTGGATCATCCCCGCGCCGGCCCGCCCGCGGACCAGTCCCGGGTACTCGAAGAACGTCAGGTCGGCGCCGGGGCTGCCGTCCTCGTCGGCGTAGAAGAGGTGGTAGACACTCGGGTTGTCCTGATTGACCGTCTTCTTGACCAGCCGGAGACCCATCACACCTTCGTAGAAGAGGAGGTTCTGGGTGGCGTCGGCCGTGATGGCGCTGATGTGGTGGATTCCGTCTAGCTCTTTCATTTCTCGTAACTTCCAACCCTGTGATCAGGCGGATTTGTTCCGGGGCCGTTATGCAAATGCTTAACCTGGCCCCGAGCGGGATACCGGAGAATGGGCCCCGATGAACCGGGTCCTGGGGCTGAGCCTGGCGGCGCTGCTGGCCGTCGGCGTGCTGGTCGCGATCGTCGCCTCGTACGCCCTTGGGCACCGTTCGCCCGCGGCGTCGCTGGTCACGGTCCGGGGCGTGATCGGGTCGGAGAAGCAGCCCTACTTCCAGGACCCCGACGTGATCAGGGTGTTCCACAACAACGGCTATGACGTCCAGGTCGACGTCGCGGGGTCGCGCCAGATCGCCACCACCGTCGACCTCTCCAAATATGACTTCGCATTTCCAGCGGGTGTTCCGCAGGCGACGAAGATCAAGAACGACCACAAGGCGAAAGCGACCTACTCCCCGTTCTACACGCCCATGGCGGTGGCGTCGTTCAAGCCGATCGTGGACCTGCTGACGCAGGCCGGGGTCGTGACGAACCAGGGCGGCGCCTACCTGCTCGACGTCAACGGCTACCTGAAGCTGGTGGCGCAGAACAAGCGCTGGACCGACCTGCCCAACAACACGAGCTACCCGGCCGGCAAGAGCATCCTCATCACTTCGACCGACGTGCGCACCTCGAACTCCGCGGCCATGTACCTCGCGCTCGCTTCGTACGTCGCCAACGGCAACAACGTCGTGCAGGACGCGCAGCAGGCGCAGGCGGTGTTGCCCGCCATCTCGCCGCTGTTCCTACGCCAGGGCCTCACCGAAACGTCCTCCGAGGTGCCTTTCAACGACTACCTCTCGATCGGCATCGGAAAGAGCCCGATGGTGATGATCTACGAGGCGCAGTTCGTGGCCCGGCAGACGGCGAAGGACGGGTCGATCACCGCCCAGAACGTGCTCATGTACCCGAGCCCGACCGTGCTGTCCAAGCACACGCTGGTGCCGCTCACCGCGCACGGCGACGCCATCGGCCAGCTCCTGCTCAGCGATTCTCAGCTCCAGAAGCTCGCGGTTAAGTACGGCTTCCGCACCAGCGACCCGGCGGCATTCAAGAACTACCTGGATTCGAAGCAGGTGCCGCAGCCCCCGCAGCTGATCAACGTCATCGAGCCACCCGCCTATGACCCGCTCGAAGCCATGATCAGCGGCATCCAGACGGAAATGGCCTTGAAGCAAGGAGGATGAAAACGTGAGCGACCAGACCCCAACCAACGGAGGCGCGAGCACGGCGCTCGCGCTGGTGGCGCCCCAGCCTGTGGCGCAGGTCAGCGACCAGCAGGCGATGGCGGCCGCTCAGCAGGTCGACCCGGCCGCCGCCAAGCAGATCCAGGCGACCGTGAACAGCTACGTCGACCAGCTGATCGCGCTCGACCCGCATTCGCCCAACTTCGACAGCAAGGTCGAAGCGATCCACTCGCTGGGCGACGCAGACATCCGGGCCTCGGCCGCCGTATCCAACCGTCTGCTGCAGCAGCCGGCGAAGGCGATGGACTCCGGCCCGCTGTCCAAAACCTCCGAGGTCTCCAGCAGCCTGGTCAAGCTGCGCCACACGGTCGAGGATCTCGACCCGCAGCGGCAGGGCCTCCTCAGCAAGAAAACGCTGTTCGGCATCATCCCGTTCGGCAACCGGCTGCGCGACTACTTCGCCAAGTACGAGTCGTCGCAGAAGAACATCGATGCGATCATCCAGTCGCTGTACCGGGGGCAGGACGAGCTGCGACAGGACAATGCCGCCCTCGAGCAGGAGAAGCAGAACGTCTGGGCGATCAAGGACAAGCTGCAGCAGTACCTCTACATGTCGGCGCAGCTGGACACCGCGCTCACGGCCAAGATCGCCTCGCTCCAGACGAGCGACCCCGACAAGGCGAAGGCGCTCCAGGAGGACGTGCTGTTCTACGTGCGGCAGAAGCGGCAGGACCTGCTCACCCAGCTCGCGGTGAACATGCAGGGCTACCTCGCGATGGACCTCATTCGCAAGAGCAACCTGGAGCTGATCAAGGGAGTCGACCGCGCCACGACGACGACCGTGTCGGCGCTGCGCACGGCGGTGATCGTGGCCCAGGCGCTCAACAACCAGAAGCTGGTGCTGGATCAGATCGACGCTCTCAACACGACCACCGGCAACCTGATCGAGTCAACCTCAGTGCTGCTCAAAGAGCAGACCGGGAAGGTCTACGACCAGGCCGCCAGCTCGACGATCAACCTGCAGCAGCTGCAGACCGCCTTCAACAACATCTACCAGACGATGGACTCGATCGATGCCTTCAAGCTCCAGGCGCTGGACTCGATGAAGCAGACGATCGACGGGCTGACGACCGAGGTCAACAAGGCCCAGACCTACCTGGATCGGGCGCGCACCTCGGCGCAGAACGAGGCGCAGGCCAGCGGGGACCTGGCCATCCCGGCGGCGTCGGGATAGCGCTTTTGCCAACTCCATCCACCCCCTCCCTGACCCTCCCCCTGAAGGGGGAGGGGAGCAGGGGCTGGCGGCGATTCGCGGCGCTGGTGGCGCTGGCCGCGCTGACGCTGCCGGCATGCGCCCCCGGGGCCAGCCCTGGCCAACCCGCGAACACGCTCACCGTGCTCGCGGGCTCGGAGCTCAAGGACCTCGAGCCGATGCTCCCGGACATCGAGAAGAACACCGGCTGGCACCTGCAGATGACCTATACCGGGTCGCTCGACGGCGCGCAGGCGATCGCCAACGGCGACAAGTCGGACCTCGCCTGGTTCTCCTCCGGCAAGTACCTCACCCTCCTGCAGGGGACGTCGGGACGCATCGTGACGCAGCAGAAGATCATGCTGTCGCCGGTCGTGCTCGGGGTGAAGCACAGCACCGCCCAGCGGCTGGGCTGGAACGGCAACACGAACCTCACGTGGAGCGACATCGCCGCGCAGTCGCGCTCGGGAGCCTTCCACTACGCGATGACCAACCCGAGCTCCTCCAACAGCGGCTTTGTCGCGCTGCTCGGTGTCGCCACCGCATTCGCTGGCAGCGGCAGCACGCTCGACAGCGGCAACATCAATAAGCAGGCGCTCAAGGATTTCTTCACCGGCCAGACGCTGACCGCGGGCAGCTCGGGCGTGCTCGCCGACAACTACGTGCGCGTCCAGGACCAGGCCTCGGTCGACGGCCTGATCAACTACGAGTCGGTGCTCCTGTCGCTGAACACCAGCAACCGGCTGCACGAACAACTCGACCTGGTCTACCCGAAGGACGGAATCCTCACCGCGGACTACCCGCTGATGCTGCTCAACAGCTCCAAGCGCGCGGCGTACGACAAGCTGGTGGCCTACCTGACGTCGGTGGCCGTGCAGCAGAGGATCATGACCACGACCAGCCGCCGCCCTGCGGTGCCGGAGGTCAAGCCTGACAGCCGCTTCCCCAACCAGCTGCTGGTCGAGCTCACGTTCCCGTCGAACCTCAACGTCATCAACCAGCTCCTGCTCACCTACCTCGACGAAATCCGGCAGCCGGACACCGTGGTCTTCGTGCTCGACATCAGCGGCTCGATGTCGGGGGACCGCATCAACGGCGTGAAGGCCGCTTTCGCGGACCTGACCGGCGGCGACACGTCGCTGACCGGGCAGTTCGCACGATTCCGCAAACGCGAGAACATAGTCATCATCCCGTTCAACGGTGCAGTCGTGGACACGAAGTCCTTTGCGATCAACGACAACACGCCCGCAAGTGCGGACGTGAAGGCTGTGCGTGACTACGTGAACGGGCTGCAGCCAAACGACGGGACGGCAATCTACGACGCCCTGGTGGCTGCATACGGCAGGGTCGAGTCCGACCGTCGCGCCGACCCCAATCGCTTTTACTCTGTCGTGCTGATGACCGACGGCGAGAACAACACCGGTCGTGACGCGAACGGCTTCCTCAGCTACTTCTCGCGGTTGCCGGCGGACCTGAAGAACGTGCACACGTTTCCGATCATCTTCGGCGAGGCCAGCCCGGCCGCCCTCAAGCAGGTGGCCGATGTCACCGGCGGGCAAACGTTCGACGCGAGGACGGCTTCGATGAGCCTGGTCTTCAAGCAGATCCGTGGTTACCAATGACCGGCAGCCCACGCCGGCGGACATCCGCCGGCGGCGGGTGCTGATCTACCTCTACAGCGCCAAGAACATCGCCGGATCCGCGCTGGCCCTGGTCGGGCTCGTCCTCTTCTTCACCGGGATCATCGGGAGCTTCATCTGGCCGTTCGTTGTGGTGGGCCTATATGGGGTCGGCGCGCTGGTCGCGCCGGGACCGTCGAGCTACGACCTGACCAGCACCTCGTTCGATCCCAACGACGTCCGGCAGGCACTGACCAGGCAGATGAACGCGATCCGGGGCAAGGTGCCGCCCGAGATCGAGGCCAAGGTGCAGTCGATCAACGACACCATCCTCGGCATCCTGCCTCACTACGGCGAGTTCCCGGCAGGTTCGCCGGACCTGTTCGTGGTCGGCCGGACCGCGACCGACTACCTGCCTCGCGCGCTGCAGAGCTACATCAACCTGCCGCGGGCCTACGCGACCACGCACCCGGTGGCCGGAAGCAAAACGTCGCAGCAGGTGCTGTCGGAGCAGCTGGACCTGCTCGGGTCGAAGATGAACGACGTCGCCGACGCGGTGCACAAGAAGGACTCCGACGCCCTACTCGCCAACGGCCGGTTCCTCGAGGAGAAGTTCGGCAAGTCGCAGCTCTCCCTGCCCGCCAGCTCGTAACAGAATTCCCGGTTCGCGCGTAGAACCGGTACGAAGGTTGAGCGAGGACCAGGTGAAGCGCCTCGAGCGGGCGAAGGCGGGCGACGGCCGCGCTTTCGATGAGCTGCTGGCGCCTGTCCTCGACCCTGCTTTCCGGCTGGCGATGACGATGCTGAATGACCGAGGAGCGGCGGAGGATGCGGTGCAGGAGGCTGCGCTGAAGGCGTGGCGGAACCTGGGTCGGTTCCGGCCGGGAGCGGAGCTGCGGCCGTGGCTGCTGGCGATCGTGGCCAACGAATGCCGGACGGCCAGGCGGGGCCGGTGGTGGAGCGTGATGCGGTTCGCCGACCTCGAGCGGCTGAAGGGCGGAATCTCGTCCGATCGCGGCTGGGCTGAGCGGATGGACCTGGACGCAGCGCTCGATCGTTTGCCGCAGCGGCACCTCCTCGCGCTGACGCTCTACTACCACCTGGACCTCCCAATCGAAGAAGTCGCACGCGTGCTTGGTTGTACGACCGCAGGCGCCAAGCAGCGGGTGCACCGGGCGCTGGCGGCGCTGCGTCCGGCGATGCTGGTGGAGGTGGACGCGTGAGCTCGGACGAGCGCGAGCTTCGGCGCGCGCTGGAGACGCGCAGCGGAGAGGTGTCGCCGGAGTTCCGCCGGCGGCTGTCAGGCACGTTCCTCGAAGGCCGGCCCGCCGCCAAGGCTATTCCGGCCCTCGCGCTGATGGCGGTGATCGTCCTTTCAGGGGTCTCGATCGGCATTCTTCTGATGGCGCGTGGCGCAGACCGGGTGTCGCATGGTGACGTGGCGACGCCTCCGCCGACGCCGAGCCAGATTGTCTTCCCGCATGGGAGCGACATGAGCGCAGCGTCGGGCAGCGTCCTCTGGGTCTATTTCGTTCAGGGCTCTCTCTTCCGCTCGACCGATCGCGGCGACACGTGGGAACGGCGTCCACTGCCCACGGTTCAGGGCGGAGGGAGTCCACAGATTTCGTTCGTCGACGCCCAGCACGGGTGGTACCTGGTCAGCAACTCGCCGAGGCCGGAATGCAGTGGGCAGGACATAAACATCTGGCACACGAGCGATGGTGGTGCGACATGGGAGCCGCTCGGCGCTACGGGCGTCGACTACGTGCAGTGCAAGGAAAGCCTGTCCTTCGTCGACCCTAACCACGGATTCCTGGCTGCGTGGGACTACAACCATCAACCGACCATGTACCGAACGGCGGACGGAGGAAGCACATGGCAGCGCGCGACACTGCCCGATCCTTCCAGTTACACGACGCCAGGCGGGGGCGTGGAGCTCCACGTCGGCGTGGTCAAGCGCTTCGGCAGCACCCTGCTGGTGGCAGCAGCGGATAACCAGAGTTCCGAGTATGTCTTCCGCTCGATTGATGGCGGCGGCGCATGGACGTACGTCGCCCACACAAACGGCGCGCTCGCGAGAGTCGTCTTCGTGACCGCTTCGCGGTGGCTGCTGGTGCAGAACCACTCAGGGTGGAGCGAGACGACAGACGCGGGTAAGACATGGCACTCGTTTCCCAACGACTACTCGGATGCTGCTGGAGACCCGAGCGATTTTGTCTTCGGCGATGACAGCGTCGGCTACGGGACGGCGGGCGTTGCAATCCACCGGACCGTCGACGGCGGTTCGCATTGGACGGACATCAAAACGCCCGGGACCTAGCACCCCGGATAATCGGGTGGATGGCAATCAGGGTCGTGGGTCTCGACGGAGACGACACGCTCTGGCATAACGAAACCCGCTTCAAGCTCACGCAGGGCGAGCTTCGAGATCTGCTGCAGCGCCACGTTCCAGAAGCCGATGTCGAGGCGCGCCTCGCCGACGTCGAGATGAAGAACCTCGGCATTTATGGATATGGGGTGAAGGCATTCACGCTCTCCATGATCGAGACTGCGATCCAGCTCACCAACAAACGGATTCCGGCGGCCGATATCGAGGTGATCCTCGGCTGGGGCAAGCGGATGCTGATGGAGCCGACCGAGCTGCTCCCAGGCGTGGAGGAGGCGCTGCGCGAGCTGAGCCTGCGCTACGACCTGCTGCTCATCACCAAGGGTGACCTCTTCGACCAGGAGAGCAAGCTCGCGCGCTCCGGGCTCGCCGGCATGTTCCTGGGCGTCGAGATCCTGAGCGAGAAGAACGTGGATTCCTATCGTGGCGTGCTGAAGCGACGAGGCATCAAGCCGCAGGAGTTCGTCATGGTCGGGAACTCGCTTCGCTCTGACGTGCTGCCGGTCCTCGAGCTCGGGGCTCGCGCCGTGCACATCCCCTACAACGTGACCTGGCACCACGAGCAGGTGCCGGAAGAGTCGCTGCCGCGACAAGGATGGCAGCGGCTGGGCGGCATCCGGGAGGTGGGCGGCTACCTTTCGGTGATCAACGGCGGGCCGGGTTAGCCTAGACTCCGGTTCGATCCGCAACGACCGCGAAGGAACGATGACCGCCGACACCGAGCCATCTCCAGTTCCCAAGCTGGAGATGCGTGGCATCACCAAGCGTTACCCGGGGGTGACCGCCAACGATCACATCGATCTCAACTTGCAGCGGGGCGAGATCCACGCCCTGTTGGGCGAGAACGGCGCCGGTAAGACCACTCTCATGAACATCCTCTACGGCCTTGCCGTGCCAGATGAGGGCCAGATTCTTATCGACGGCGCACCTATCCGCATCGCGGGGCCCGCCGATGCGATAGCCCGCGGCATCGAGATGGTGCATCAGCACTTCATGCTGATCCCAGTGCTGTCAGTGGCCGAGAACGTCATCCTCGGCTCGGAGACGATGGCGAATCCGGTTTTTCTCGATCGGCGAGAGGCAAGCCGGCGCATCCGGGAGCTCGCCGGGAGATTTGGATTTGAGCTCGACCCGGATGCCAAGATCGAGTCTCTCTCGGTCGGCCAGCAGCAGCGAGTCGAGATCCTGAAGATGCTCTACCGCGACGCTCAGATCCTGGTCCTCGATGAGCCGACCGCGGTGCTGACACCGAGCGAGACCGAGGAGATTTTCGAGCTCCTGCGAAATCTTGCCAAAGATGGCCGCTCGATCATCTTCATCAGTCACAAGCTCAAGGAAGTCCTCGAGATCGCGGACCGCGTCACGGTGATTCGACGCGGAACGGTAATCGGGGAGCGCCGGCCGGCCGAGACGAACGAAAAGGAACTGGCGGAGCTCATGGTCGGCCGCGCCGTCCAGCTGACTGCGGAGAGGGGGCAGTCGCACCTGACCGAGGTGCAGTTGAAGCTCAAGGACCTACACGTGCGCGATGATCGTGGCGGCGAGGCTGTGCGAGGAGTCGACCTCGAGATTCGAGGCGGCGAGATCCTTGGCATTGCGGGAGTCGCCGGCAACGGTCAGGACGAATTGGTAGAGGCGCTGGTCGGGCTGCGCAAAGTCGCGGCGGGTCGGATCTGGCTTGGCGGTACAGACGTCACAGGTGCGTCGCCACGCACGATCAACGAGGCAAACGTAGGATACGTGCCCGCCGACCGGCACCGATTCGGACTCATCCTGGCCTTCCCACTGACCGACAACCTTGTCTTGACCAGCTACTACAAACCGCCATTCGCCCACGGCCTCGTCCGAGATGAACGCGCAATTCTCGATGCAGCCCGAAAGCGGATAAGCGAGTTCGACATCCGGACGCCGTCACCGGCAGTTCCTGCCCAAACGCTTTCGGGTGGCAATCAACAGAAGCTGGTCGTAGCCCGCGAGTTCGACGGCGACACCACTCTGCTCGTGCTCGACCAGCCGACCCGAGGGCTGGACGTCGGGAGCATCGAGTTCATACACCGCCGAATCATTGAGAAGCGCAACGCCGGCACGGCTGTGCTGCTTGTGTCGGCTGAGCTCGACGAGGTAATGGAGCTCTCGGATCGGATCGCTGTCATGTTCCGCGGCAAGCTGGTGGCGTTCCTGGACGGGCGCACAGCCGACAAGAATCAGGTCGGGCTGCTCATGGCTACCGGTGGCGCCGGATCAGGAACGTCCGACGCAGCGGGGGCGGCTTCATGAGTCGACCGGAGGAAGGACGCTCGCAGGCAGCTTCCATCGTCGTACGCGTTTGGTCGCTGATCGCGATACCACTCCTGGCGGTTTTTATGGCCCTGGTCGTGGGTGCTGTGGTCATTGTTCTGTCGAGCACGCTCGTGCTCAAGAATCCTTTCGACCCCATGCTCCCAATCACTGCGTACGCGGCGTTGGCACAGGGAGGGCTTGGGTCTTACGACGCGTTCATTTCGACACTCGTTCTCACCACGCCATTGCTTTTGGCGGGACTCGGTGTCGGCATCGGCTTCAAGGCAGGCCTCTTCAACATTGGAGCGCAAGGCCAGTTCTTGATGGGCGCAGTGGGATCAGTTGCAGTGGCCGTCACGTTTGCCCATGCGCCTGCGGTCATCGCCATCACCGCTTCGCTGCTGGGCGGAATGATCGCGGGTGCTTTGTGGGGCTTCGTGCCTGGGCTGCTGAAGGCGACCTCTGGGGCACACGAGGTCGTGACCACGATCATGATGAATTACATCGCGCTGGCACTTCTTGCCTGGATCGTGATCGGACCTCTACGTCAAGCTGGTTCTGTCTCACCGTCCACGCCCGATGTTGGAGCCGCCGCCCTTCCCATCTTGCTGGATCGCTCTGGGCACATCGGTATTTTCATCGCGTTCGCAGCGGTGCCGATTGCCTGGTTCCTGCTGTACCGAACCACCCGAGGCTTCGAGATCCGCGCCGTGGGCGCCAACCCAGACGCTGCGCGATACGCGGGGGTGAAGCCACGACGGTTGATCGTGCTGACCATGAGCATCGCCGGCTCGCTTGCGGGCTTGGCCGGCGCGTGCACGATCCTTGGCGTCACCCACCAGATGAACACCACGTTCAGCACGACGGTCGGGTTCGACTCGATCACGGTCGCCCTGCTGGGACGATCGAATCCGATCGGAATCATGCTGGCGGCTCTTCTTTTTGGTGCCATGCGTGCCGGCGCCGGCCCGATGCAGATCAACGCCGGCGTCCCCGTTGAGCTCGTCGACTTCATCCAGGCGCTCATCCTCCTGTTTCTCATCGCCAACGTCGTTCTGCGGCGGCTCCTCCGGCTCCGCGGTGTCAGTGGGGCTGAGCAGACCGGGTTCGACACCATCACGCGCTCGTATGGGCGGGAGACCACGGTCTGATGGATGCGATAAACCAAGTGCCTGTGATCGGTCTCGTCCTCCAGTTTTTCGAGTACTTGATCACCGCGCTTCCATTCCTTGCCCATGTCGCGGTGCAGCTGGCTGTTCCGATCTGTCTTGCCGCTCTGTGCGGCGTGATGTGCGAGCGGTCAGGCGTAGTGAACATCGGACTCGAAGGCATCATGCTGACCTGCGCGTTCACCGGTTGGTTCGCGGGAGCGGTGTTCACCGGGCTGCTGGGTCCCGGTACGCCTACACGCATTTTCGGCCTCACAACGCCATTGTTGCTGGCGCTCGGCGCCGCGATCCTCGCCGGGATGCTGGTGTCGCTCTTGCATGCCTGGCTTTCAATCAGCGTGCGGGCCGATCAGATCATCTCCGGGGCCATCATCAACATCGCGGCCATCGGGCTTACCGGGTACTTGAACACTCTGCTCTCGGCACAGACTCTGGCGGCGACCAGCAACTTCAGCGCTCTGGTCATCCCGTCGGCAGTGGCTGGTCTTCCGCTGATCGGTTGGCTCATCAACGCTCTGTTCGGCCAGGGTCCGATCGGCATCGCGACCATCGTGATCGTGATCGTGTTCCAGATCCTCCTGTTTCGCTCCCGGTGGGGCTTGCGGACGCGGTCCGTCGGTGAGCATCCGCGCGCGGCGGAAACAGTGGGGATCAACGTCATCCGCCTTCGCTACCGCAACGTCGTGATGTCAGGAGCACTGGCGGCGCTGGGTGGCGCGTACCTGAGCATGGAGGCTACCAACGCGTTTCAGGCCGGCATGACGCAGGGGCGCGGCTTCATCGGCCTGGCCGCGATGATCGTCGGGCGGTGGACTCCCGTGGGGGCCTTCGGCGCCGCACTCCTGTTTGCGTCATCACAGGCCATCAGCCAGTCAATCAACGTTTCTCCGCCACCGGGTCAGCTGGGAAGCCTCCTCACACACGTTCCGGCGCAATTCTTCGACGCGCTTCCTTACCTGATCACGATCGTCGTGCTCGCGGGCCTGGTCGGGCGCAGCGTTGCGCCGGCCGCGGACGGCCGCCCGTACGAGCGCGAGAGCGCCTCCTAAGGGCCATGCCGGCATGGACGTCGCGGACGTCGGCACGGGATCAGCTGGTGTTGACCAGGCATGAGATAGAGGACAATATCGCCGGTCTACCGCGTGAATGGTCAGCAGTCCAAGGAGGGTTTTGATGGTCATAGCGAGCTTGCCGCGGGTAGCGGCTATATCCCTGGTCGCAATCGCGATCGCCGCATGCGGAGGCTCGTCCACGCCGACAGCGACGTCGAAGTGGAAGATCGCCCTCATGTCCGCGACCGGCACGCTGCAGGATCACAACTTCAGCCAGTACTCGTGGGAAGGGGCAAAGAAAGGGGCTGCCGACATCGGGGCCAAAGACCCGGCAACGGTGGTCCCGAAGGACTCTACCGACTACGCGAAGGACATTCAGACTTTCGTCGACGCTGGGTACAACCTGATCGTAACCGTGGCCTTCGATGAAGGAGTAGAAACCACGAAGGCGGCCAAGAAGAACCCCAATGTCACCTTCATCGGCGTCGACCAGTCTCCGATCTGTGTCGACGAGCAGGGCAACTCGGACGCCACGTTCGCGTGCAAGGGTGATCCTGCCAAACTCCTCCCCAACTACAGCTCGCTGTGGTTCCAGGAAGACCAGCCGGGCTACCTGGTGGGAATGGTGGCCGCGAGCATCACCAAAACCGGCGTGGTCGCGGGGGTCGGAGGCATAACGGTCATTCCGCCAGTCGTGCGCTATCTGCAGGGCTTCGAGCTCGGAGCCAAGGCGTACAACCCGAATGTCAAGGTCCAGATCTCGTACGTCACGACGAGTGACTTCACCAAGGCATTCAACGACCCCGTCGCGGGCAAGGTGCTTGGTGCGCAGCTCATCAGTCAGGCGCACGCTGACGTCCTGTTCCAGGTCGCAGGCAAAACAGGTAACGGCGTCCTTGACGCGGCTTGCGCGGCCAATGTTTACGCGATTGGCGTCGACGTCGATCAGTTCGTTTCATACCCGAACGCCGATCCCTGCATCGTGACCTCGGCCGAGAAGCATCTCAGCAACGCGGTGGAGCAGGCCATAAAGGCGGTCGACAAGGGTACGCAAAAGCCGGGTGACAGCCTGTTCAACGCGGCCAACGATGGGATTGGTGTCTCTCCGTTCCACGGCAAAGACAATCTCATCAGCGCCGACCTGAAGGCCAAGCTCGCCGCTGCGCTTCAAGGAATGAAGGACGGCTCGATCAAGACTTGCCCCGCCAAGTGCGGACAGGTCTGACGTTTCTTAGAGGTAAATTCAGCCGGCGTATCGGCGACTAAACGCCGGGGGCGGAAACGCCCCCGGCCGCCGGCCGGGTCTCCCATGAATGCGCTTGAGGTCATCGGCCGGAAGCGAGATGGCCGCGAGCACTCGCCTGAAGAGGTCGGCTTCTTGATTTCCGGCTACGTCCAGGGGGAGATCCCCGATTGCCAGATGGCCGCGTGGCTGATGGCCGTGTGCATTCGCGGCATGACCCGTGCCGAGACCCTCGCGCTGACCCGCGCGATGGTGGCGAGCGGCGAGGTGCTCGACCTGAGCGGCATCGAGGGAATCAAGGTCGACAAGCACTCGACCGGCGGGGTTGGCGACAAGGTGACCCTGATCGGCCCGCCGCTCGCGGCGGCCTGCGGGGTCAAGGTGCCCAAGCTGAGCGGCCGCGCGCTCGCTCACACGGGCGGGACGCTGGACAAGCTCGAGTCGGTGCCG
>Ga0209220_1000385_pt1 | contig 15662 bp, 13 predicted proteins | sample BlaSpr_A8_OM3_M3_FD_187984 | JGI IMG/M metagenome (GOLD analysis project Ga0209220, IMG submission 187984) | Forest soil microbial communities from Thunder Bay, Ontario, Canada - Black Spruce, Ontario site 2_A8_OM3_M3 (SPAdes) (version 2) | ecosystem: Environmental > Terrestrial > Soil > Boreal... | reverse complement strand
CGTACCGGCCGAGGTGTCCCTCAATGAGCGTTTCCGCGAGGATGCCGAGCGTGTAGAGCATGGTGCCCACCCCGAGGACGATGACCGTCATGGTGAAGACCCGGCCGCCCTGGCCCAGCGGATGGACCTCCTCATAGCCGACGGTCGTCACGGTGGTGAGGACCATGAAGAGGGAGTCGACGAAGTTCCAGCGCAGCAGCATCATGTAGCCGATCGTCCCGTAGAAGAAGACCAGGGTTAGGACGAGGAGCGGCAGCCGAAAGCGCTTTAGCGGGTTGACTGGCGGTGAGTGGATCGTAAGTTTGGGTTCCGGCCAGGGTGGCTAAGAATCCGGACAACGGTAGCATAGGGCGCCGCCAGCGACAACCCGGGACAGGCTCGGTACGCGTTCGAAGTTGACCGCGCGGTGACCAAACCGCGACGATGTGGTGGCGACCCGCCACCAGGAGGCCAGCCAGATTTGAAACCGCTCGCGATCGTCAGCCTGCACGCCTCGCCGGTCGCCGCCCTGGGGGCCGGCGAAAACGGCGGGATGAACGTTTACGTGCGGGCGGTCTGCGAGGAGCTCAGCCGGCGGGGCATCGCGACCGAGGTTTTCACGCGGCGCACGAGTCCGCAGGGGCCGGACCGGATCCGGTTGGCCGACAGGAGTTGGGTGACGCGCCTGGCGGTGGGACCCGCCGAGGACATCGAGAAGTCGCGTCTCTTCGATTTGCTCCCCGACTTCAGCGAGGCCATCCTGAGCGAGCAGCGCCGCCGCCGGGTGAGTTACAGCCTGGTCCACAGCCACTACTGGCTCTCCGGCTGGGTCGCCTCACGCTTGCGCGATGAGTGGAACCTGCCCTGGTTCCACACTTTCCATACCCTGGCACGCGTCAAGAACGAGAGGGCGGCGGAGGGCGCGATCGTCGAGCCAGAGCATCGGATCGCGGTGGAGCAGGCGATCGTCCGGAATTGCGATCATCTGATCGCCTCCAGTGTCCAGGAAGCCGATGACCTGATTCGTCTCTATGGCGCGTCGCGCAGCCGGTTGAGCGTGGTCGCGCCGGGCGTCGATCTGGAGGTCTTTACCGAACGGCCGACCGGTGCGCTCCGCAAGCGCCTTGGTCTGGGCGACGCCGGCGTGGTCGTGTTCGCCGGACGCCTCGAGCGCCTCAAGGGCGCCGAAACCGTCATCCGAGCGATGGCTCACCTTGCCGCCGATCGGACGCAGGCAGAACCGCCGGTCCTCCTGGTGATCGGTGACGACAGCCAGGACGGCGCCAGCGAGAGCCGGTTGAGCGGGGGCGAAAAGGCGCGGCTAGTCGCGCTGGCCGATTCGCTCGGCATCGGCAAGCAGGTGCGATTCCTGGGGTCGGTGGAGCAGCCGGCGCTGGCCGGCTATCTCAGCCTCGCGTCGGTCTGCGTCGTCCCCTCCTACAGCGAATCCTTCGGGCTGGTCGCGCTCGAGGCGGCCGCCTGCGGCACGCCGGTGGTGGCGGCTCGCGTCGGCGGCCTCCCCACCATCGTCAAAGACGGTCTGACCGGCTACACACTGGTTTCCCACGATCCCGCGCAGTACGCTGAGCGGATCGGTCGCCTGCTCGCCGACGAGGAACTGCGCCGGTGCTTCAGCCGTCGTAGCCGGCTGGTCGCCACCCAGTTCAGCTGGAAGGATACCGTCGACCGGTTGGTCGGCGAATACACGGCGCACCCCCAGCCGGTTCTTCGTCCCGCGATCGCCGGCTAGTAACCTGCGGGCGAAATTGACTTCAGGGCGGCGGTTTGCTTTAATTGCCCAACGTTTGATTGATTGACCAAATAAACTCTGGAGAGTAGCGGTGCCCGACCAGACCAAGGAACGGATCGTCGACGCCGCTTATCGCACGCTCGTCAGGCGCGGCTACCACGAGACCTCGATGAAGGACATCGCGGCCGAAGCCGGGGTGGCGCCGGGGCTGGCGCATTACTACTTCGAGACCAAGGAAGACCTGCTGGTCGCGGCGATCGAACATGCCTGCGCGCCGGTGATGAGCGCCTGGGAGCAGGCGGGGATGGACCTCAGCGGGCCGCTCCCGGAGGACGCCGACCCGATGATGGTCGCGCGTATGGGCTTCGAGCTCGCAAAAGAGGAGCTCAAGACCTACCGCGGCCTCTTCCTCCTGACGTTCGACATGTTCGGCGTCGGCCTCCACAACGCCAAGATCGCGGCGGCGGTCCGTACCTTCATCGAGGAGCGGCGCGCCTTCATCGCGCGCATCACTCAGGGTGTGATCGCCGGCATGGCCGACCCGCCGATTGCCTCTGCCGATGCCATCGCGGCCGCCATCTGGGGAAGCCTGCACGGCATCTACCTGCAGAAGGTGATGAATCCTGAGTTCGACGCCGAGGCGGCGATCGACGCGCTAAGCGAGATGACGCTCGCCTTTGCAACCAGACCGCGGGTTTCGCAGGAGGTGGGCTGACATGTTTGCCTGGTGGGGTCACTTCGTCTACCGATTCCGTTGGGTCATGCTGGGCGTTTCCGGGCTCCTGGTGGCCGCCTCGATCGTGGCACTGTTCAACGGCGGCACCACGAAGAACAGCGGCGGGGGGAACACCGAGTCCGGCCGAGCGGTCGCGCTGATGCAGAGTCAGCTGCCCCAAAACGGAGCTGGGTCATCGTTTGTCCTGATCTTTGGCAGCCAGACGATGCCGGTCCAGGACCCCGCGTTCAAACCCGCCGTGATCACCGCACTACAACCGCTACAGGCTGATGCACGGGTGAAGAGCATCGAGACCCCCTTCGATGTCACGGCTGAGCAGGCGCGTGCCATGACGTCGACGGACGGCCACCATGTCTACGCCCTCGTCACGCTCAAGGACGACTACGCCACCGCGCGCCAGTACTACACGCAGCTTCGTGCCAAGGTGCATTCCGATCAGCTGCAGGTCCTCGGTACCGGCAACGTCGCCATCGCGTCCGACTTCGACAAGTATCTGCAAGCCGACCTGCAACGGGCCGAGCTGGTCTCGCTCGTCGTCGTGGTGGTCTTGCTCTTGCTCGTCTTCGGCACGGTGGTCAGCGCGCTGCTCCCACTCGGTGTGGGTGGCGTCGCCGTCGTTGGCGGCCTGGCAGCCGTCGGTGTGCTCGCGCGCTTCACCGATGTCTCGACCTACGCGACCAACATCGTCACGCTGATTGGTCTTGGCGTGGCGATCGACTACTCGCTCTTCATCGTCAACCGCTTCCGCGAAGAGCTGGCTGCCGGCCGGACGACCGAGCAGGCGCTGATCGCCAGCATGCGCACCTCCGGCCGCGCGGTCACGTTCTCCGGGATCACGGTCGCGATCGGGTTGAGCGCCATGCTCTTCTTCCAGGGCTCCTTCCTCGCATCGATGGGTTTCGCCGGCGCCATCGTCGTTGCGATCGCGGTGCTCTATGCGCTGACCTTTCTTGCCTCACTGCTGGCGATCCTCGGTCATCGCGTGACGTGGCTTCGCGTGCCGCTGCCTCGCGGGACGGCGGGTCGCGGGTTCTGGCACGGCCTGGCGATGCGCGTCATGCGCAGGCCGGTGGTCGTCCTGCTGCCGATCGTCGCGGTGCTGCTGGTGATGGCGTCGCCGTTCTTCCAGATCAAGATCGCGAACGGCGATGTCGGGATGCTACCGCCGAACGCGGAGAGCCGCCGCGGCTACGACCAGCTGCAACGGTTTCCCGGCCAGGGCCAGACCTTCTTCAGCGTGGTCGTCCACTATTCGAACGGCGGCCCGCTGACCACTGACCGCATTGGAGGTCTGTATGACCTCGCCCAGAACCTCAAGCAGATCCCCGGCGTGGAGAGCGTCGAGAGCTTGGTCAGCTTCGATTCCTCGCTCAGTCGTTCCGCCTACCAGGCGTTGCTCACCCAGCCGGCCGCAGCCCAGCCGGCGCGGGTGCAGGCCATCGTCCAGGGGACAACGGGCTCGCAGATCGCGGTCCTCTCGGTCGTCACCAAGAACGGCCAGGAAAGCGATGCCTCCCGCGCCATCGTGCACGCGCTGCGCACGATGACCCCGCCCGACGGCAGCAGCGTGCTGGTCGACGCCTTCTCCATCGACTTCACCGACTTCATCCTGCAGCGGATTCCACTCGCGGTCGGCTACGTGATGGTCGTCACCTACCTCGTGCTCTTCCTGCTGACCGGGTCCGTGGTCCTTCCGCTCAAGGCCGTCCTGATGAACATCCTGTCGATCGGGGCCTCTTTCGGGGCGCTGGTCTGGATCTTCCAGCAAGGTCATCTCAGCTCGCTGCTGAACTTCACGGCTGCTCCCCTTGATCCCTCCGTCCCGGTGTTGCTGTTCTGCATCGTCTTCGGGCTCTCGATGGACTACGAGGTGCTCCTCATCAGCCGGATCCAGGAGGAGTACCGGCGGACCGGTGACACCACCAAGGCGGTCGCCGATGGGCTGGAGAAGAGCGGCCGGCTGATCACCGGCGCCGCCGGCATCATGGTGGCGGTCTTCCTTGCGTTCGGCCTGGCGGACGTCGTGCTGATCAAGTCGATCGGTCTAGGGCTGGCGATCGCGGTCGCCATCGATGCCACCCTGGTGCGGGCCCTGATCGTGCCGGCGGCGATGCGGCTGCTGGGGCGGACCAACTGGTGGGCGCCGCGTTCGCTGGCGCGGTGGCACCGTCGATTCAGTCTTGAAGGGCGGATCGCCGCCTAGGCGCTTTCACCGGTTCGTCGCCGCCGCGCTCGATGGGTCGCTTTGACGGGCGCGATATACGGGTGTGCTCCAGGCCCGCGCGCCCCGCAACCGGCCCGCCAGGGGCGGCCACATGCCGGAGACCCGAGTCCGCATCGACCGCGGCGGCTGGCTGCTCTTCTGCGCGCACGGGCTCTCCGGCTTGGGCGCCGGCCCCTTCATCGCCTTTGGCGCCATCTATCAGCGGGAGCTCGGCGCCAGCGCGTTTGAGATCGGCGTCCTGGCCGCGCTTGGCATGCTGGTCGCGACGCTTGTCATGCTGCCCGGAACCCGGCTGGCCGAGCACCGCTCCCTGAAAAAGACGGTAATCGCGGGCTGGGCGATCGCCGTGCCGGCGCCGCTCTGCTACGCGATCGCGCCCCACTGGGGCTGGACCGCCGTCGGGATCCTCTTCCTACAGCTCTCGGTCTTCAACACCCCGGCGATCAGCGTCTACCTTTCACTGGGCGTGCCCCGTGACCGGATCGCGGCGGTGATGACCACGGTGTTCTCCGCGTACTCCCTGGGACTGATCGCCTCCAGCGTGCTGTCCGGCTGGCTGGCCCAGGTGGTCCCGCTGAGCGCGCTCTTCTGGGTGTCCTTCGGGTTCTTCTTGCTGGCGGCGGTTTGCATCGCCTTCCTTCCGTCCAAACGCTCACCCACCTTCACGGTGCCGTCGATCCGTTACCGAGACCTGATGCGCTTTCCCGCGTACCGGGTCATGCTCGGCCTCTTCACCGTCGTGACCGCCATCATCTTCATCCCCTGGACCTTCACCGCCCTCTACGCGCGCGAGGCGGCCCACGTGGACAACTTCTGGATCGGGGTGTTGATGAGCGTCCTCTACCTGGGCTCGGTGATCATGGGCCTGGGCCTCGGGCGGCTGCGCCGGACGCTCGGCAGCGTCACCATCGTCCTCTGCTTCGAGGCGGCTTACGTCCTCTCCGCGATCCTGCTCCTCTCCTCGATGGCCCTGCCGATCCTCGGGTTCGCCTTCTTCCTGCGAGGGGCCTTCTGGTCCTTCCGCCAGGTCATGACCGCCGTCATCGGTGAAGTGCTGCCGGACTACGCCATGGCCAAGGGGTACGGGCTCTTCGCGCTGGTCACCGGCGCAGTGGTCATCGTCGCCTACCCGATCGCCGGCTGGATGTACGGCCTCCAGCTGAGCATGCCCTTCTGGTCATCGGCGCTGCTGATGGCGATTGCCATGCTGGTCACGGTCTGGGTGCGCGCCTACTTCCACGCGAACTACTTGAAGCCGCCCCAGGTCGACACCGTGCCCGACGACGCCCTCCCGCGGGCCGCCTAGCCGATCGGCACCCAGTTCGGGGCGTCGCCGGTGTACGGGTAGTCGGCTTCCCAGTCGGTCAACTGCTGCGGACGGGAGCCGTCGCCGTTCATCACGTAGATCTGGGGCAGCTGGTCGACCTGGCCCACGAAGGCGATCCGCCGGTCGTAGGCGGGCGTGCTGGGGGTCGATCCGTTGGGCGCTTCCTTGCTCCCCGTGACCTTGACGACGCCGCCCACCTCGCTGGCCGAGAAAATATTTACGCGGTAGAGCGCCCCGGAGCTCCCTGCGCCGGTGGCGACATAAATCGTGCTGTTGTCGTTTAGCCAGGCGGCGCCCGTGATATCGAGCGGGCCGCCCCGGCGGTAGGCGCTGGTGCCGCTGGCCGACAGGTCGTAGATCCAGAGTTCGGGTCCCGTCGCGGTCACTCGCCGAAAGGCGAGCTTGGTCCCGTTCGGCGACCAGGCAGGGTGATCGGCAGGATCGTCGAGCCCGGCCGGTTTGTAGCGGCTTCGCAGGTCCAGGTTCAGGATCCACAGATGGCGGACCCCCTGCAGGTCGGTCGTGCTGTAGGCGACCGATTTGCCGTCGGGGCTGAGGGCCACCGGGTCGTTGACCCGCCCGTCGGCCGGATCGGTGAGGGCAACGTCCTCCAGGGTCGTGGGACGGAACCGGCGCAGCGTTCCATCGCGCAGGTAGACGATCGTGCCGTCCTGCGACCAGTAGACCGCGGACCCGTTGATCCCGGGCCGGATCACGGTGCCGGTCGCCAAGTCGACGATCTGGATCGGGCCGCTGTCCGCGTTGCGGGGCGCCTGGACCACGACCAGGCGCTGCGCGCCGGGCGACCAGTCGAAGGAAAGGATGGTATCCGTGATCTGGCTCGGCGCGCTGAGCTGGTAAATCATTTTCGGCGTCGAGCGCCCCAGGAAGGTGTCGGCGTGCGGATCGACGATCCCCACGGCGAAGGCGGGTTGCCCGCGCTGCGCGACCAGGTAACCGATCTTTCGAGACAGGGAGAGCGACCCGGTCCGAAAGCGCGTCTGCACCCGCCCGTAGATCGCGTTGCTGTGGACGTCGAGCGGCTGGTCGAGGGAGACGGTGTAGTTCTGGTTGGGCTGGAGCACCGCGGTCGGGATGATCTCGAACTGGGAGCCGTCGCCGCCCGGCTTCGACCGCAGCAGGAAGGGGACCTCGGGACTCAGCTGGACCGCGGCGCGCATCGAATCCGCCTGCATCGGCCGGCTGAACGTGAGGACGATGTTGCGATCGGGTGCGACGGCGGTGGCGTTATCGGGCGGATCGACCGCCGTCAACGCCGGGCGGCCCTCGGTGGTAAAGCGCCATGAGTGCTCGAGCCCATTCTGCTGCCCGCTGGCGTCGGCGTAGCCGGCATGCATGGAAACCCGATAAGCCGTGGAAAGCTCGAAGTTGACGTGGGCGTGGATGAACGTCAGGGTGTTGCCGCTCCAGGCGAAGTGGCAATTCGTCGAGCCACCGCAGCCCGGCAACGCGGGCGCGAGCCCGAAGCGCGTCTCCACCGACTGGTGGTTCATCGGCCGGTCGAAGCTGATGGTGATGGCCTCGTTGGTCGCCACGTTGGTCGCCTCACGGCCAGGGGAGATGTTGACGATCCGCGGCGGATTGAGCGCACACGCCGAGGCAAGAGGCGCCAACAAAGCCAGGACCAGGAAAACTCCGCGCCGCATGCCCGTTTAGAAGGTTAGCGAGATGCTCGCCTTAGGGGGTCCAGCGGAGGAGGTCTACCTTTGCTCTTCGAGCAGCTGGCGCATCTCGTTGGCCAGGTTGGTCAGCTTGGCCGGATCGACGAACATGATCGAGGTCTGCGAGACCCGGTCGATCGTCCGGTCCAGGGCGTCGATGTTGTGCTCGGTCGTGGCGAGCATCTCCTTGACCTTCTTCGCCCGGTTCTGGAGCGCGTTGTCGGTCATCTGGTTCAGCTGGCTCATCAGCGAGGACCAGTCGATGTCCGGCTCGGCAGCGGCCGGGGGTTGGACGGGCTGGGGCGCCGGCTGATAGTTCTGGGCGCGCTGGGGTGGTGGCGCCGGCTGGGCAGCCGGGCCGCCTTGCGCCGGCGGCACGGCCGGCCGGTAGACGGTGGAGGCGACCGAGGGCGTCATGGCGAGCATCTCTTCCAGGCTCACGGACGCCGGCTCCTCGAGGTCGGCCACGGCCTTGACCTCGATCCGAGTCTTCGAATCGGCGCAAAGGCGGGTCACGATCTCGGGGTCCTGCACCAACAGAGGCTGTCCCCGGGTGAACGCGCCGAGCAACTGGCCGTCGCGCAGCAGGATGATCCCCATCTCTTCCGGGGCGCGGACCAGCAGGCTGCCGTGGATCTTCTCCTCCTGTAGGTACTGGAGCAAGGCGCGGATGTCGACGAAGCGCGCCAGCAGCCCCTGCAGGATGGTCGGCGCGGTCAGCAGCTGATAGATCGCCGTGACCACTTCGGCCGACAGTTCGATGACGTCCATGCTGCCTTCGCCCCGGTCGACGTCGTTCTTGAACAGGGAGAAGGCGGTCCGTCCGGTGGAGACCACCGCGCCGCCATCGTAGAAGCTTTCGATCAGGCTGCCCTGGTAGAAGAGGATCATGCCGCGTGAGGCGGCGCCGGTCAGCCGGAGATAGCCGGTGAGCCGGTCGCTGCTCAGCGAGCGCAGCAGTTTGGGGAAGTCGACGAACGCGGTCTTGAGCGACTCGTACACCAGCTTGCCCACGGGTAGCGGATACAGCTCGGTCGTGGGCGGGCCTTCCTCCGGTGCGGGCGCCGGTTGGGCGGCGGACGGCTGACTCACCACGGGGCGCTCACTGGCCTGCGGTTGCGGCTGGGACGGCGCTGCGGGAGCAGCGGCCTGAGTTGGCGCCTGGCCGTCGCGTGCCGGCGCGGGTCCGTTATCGGCACCCGGTACGCCACGCCGCTTGGCTTCGGCGAGGATGTCGGCGGTCGGTGCCGTAATGGTTTCCTCCGTTGGCAGCTTGGACTTCGGGTCAAAGGAGTAATCGCCCTGGCGCCAGGCCAGCGGCGTGAAGACCGCCTCCTCGCCCTGGCTCCCATTCCCATAGGCGTGGAACAAGTGCCCGAACAAAAAGAACAGCGAGTACGCCTCACCGCCATTTCGGACCTGAAGTGTACCGGTAGCACGCTGGGCTTGTTTCGACTGCAACAGGGTGAGCAGCGGCGTCTGGTTAAGCGTGCCCCTATTGTCGAGAAGCCCGGGCGCCTGCTCGATGGTACTCACAAAAGCCTCCCACCGCCCCGAGATTTCCTGACCAATGCTAGCACAGGCCAAATACGATACCCGAACTGTTCGCAACGCGCTGTGGCGACCTCCCCCGAAGCCGCCCGCTAAGCTGTCAAGGCATGCCCGAATTGAGGACCTGCGACGACGCGTCGGCCTGGGACGCGTTCGTCTCCCAGGCTGCCGATGCCTCCGTGCTGCAAGCCTGGGCCTGGGGCAGCCTCAAGTCGCGCTACGGCTGGGGAGTTCAGCGCTACTTCTGGGTCGAGGGTGGGGTGCCGATCGGGGGAGCCGCCGTGCTTCGCCGCCGCCTCCCTGGCGGCTTGGCCCTGAACTACGCGCCGCGCGGGCCCATCCTTGGCGGGCACCTCGAGCAGTGGCCGGCTTTCTGGCAGGCGCTGCGCGAGCGCCTCGGCCAGGACGGCGGCACGGTCCTCAAGGTCGACCCGGAATGGACGACCGATGCGGAGCGGGCCGTGCTCACCGGAAGCGGCGCGCTGCCAAGCCGCCACCCGATCCAGCATCAGGCGACCTGGCTGGTCGACATCAGCGGCGGCGATGAGGCGATGATGCGGCTCAAGGAATCGACGCGGCGCAACATCCGTTCCGGCATCAAGCAGGGGATCACGGTCGAGGCCTCAGAGGCTTCGGCGGCGATGGACAGCTTCTATGAGCTGCTCAAGGAGACCGCTGCCCGTGAGCAGTTCACGATCCGCAGCCGCGCCTACTACCACGATCTGCTGAGCCTCTTCCGTGAGCGCGGCCAGGTTGCCGTCTATCTCGCTCGCCATGAGGACCGATTGCTGGCCGGGGCGGTGATGCTGTTCTTCGGTTCCAAGCTGATTTACCTGTACGGTGGCACGCGGGAAGACGCCAAGGACCTCAAACCGGGATATCTGGTGCATTGGCGGGCGATCGAAGACGCCCAGCGGCGGGGCTGCACTACCTACGACATGTGGGGCGTGCCGCTCGATCCACAACCCGGCCAGCGTGGCTACGGCTACTACGTCTTCAAGTCGCGGTTCAACGGCGAAATGGTGCGCTTCATCGGGCTCTACGATCTCCCCGTGAACCGCGCCGCCGCGTTGACGATTCGTCTCGCCGAGCGGTTTGCGCGCGCGGGTCAGCCCGAGTTTGTCTGAGGCCGCCCTCGCCGTCACGCCTGGCGAGCGACTGGGGGCTACGGCCTGGGATGAGCTGCTGCTCGCCCAGCCCGAGGCGAACCTGCTGCAGAGCTGGAAATGGGGTGAGTTGCAATCGCGCTTCGGATGGAGCGTGGAGCGGCTCGTGGTTCACGAGGGCCGCTCGGGCGTGTGTTCGCTACAGCGCAGCGCCACGCTCTACCCGGGCGGGGCAATCTATTACGCGCCGCGCGGTCCGGTCGTGGCCGAGCGCGACCGCTTGCTCGTCCTGGATTCGCTGGAGCAGCGGGCGAGCGCCGGCCGGGGGCTGATCCTCCGGGTCGAGCCGAACGCGCAGGTCGGGGACGAGTGGCCGGCCTTCTTCGAGGGTCGCGGATTTTCCAAGGGCAAGGCCGTCCAACCGGAGGCGACCCGGCTGCTGCGCATCGACCCCGACCCGGAGTCGCTCAAGGCGGGCTTCAAGCCGAAGACCCGCTACAACCTGAACCTCGCGGAGAAGAAGGGCGTCACCGTGCGCGCCTCGCGCGATGTCGCGACCTTCGCGCGGTTGGCGGCGGACACCGGCAAACGGCAGGGCATCCACCTACCCGGCGTCGCCTACTATCAGGCCGCGCTCGACCTCTTCGGCCCGTCCGACGAGGTGCGGCTCTACCTCGCCGAGCACGAGGGCGACACGCTTGGCGGGATCATGGTCTTCCGTTTCGGCAAGACCGCCTATTACCTCTTCGGTGGCTCGAGCGACCGCAAACGTGAGCTGATGCCGAACTACCTGCTGCACTGGCAGGCGATGCTCGACTTCAAGGCCCTCGGCTGTAATACCTACGACTGGTGGGGGATCCCGGAGGAACCGGCGCCAGACCATCCGTGGTTTGGTCTCTACCGATTTAAGACCGGCTTCGGTGGCGAGACGGTCCGTTACATCGGCCTCTACGAGCACGTTCTGCGCCCCGGTCCGCTCAGGCTCGAGCGACGGCTCCAAGAACTGAAGGCGAAAGTACGCCCCGCCATGCCTATACTGCGATGACATGGCGAGGGAGCGAACGCTCTCCGAGCAGGCGTTTGAGCAGTTCCCCCAGGCCCTGATCATCGTCGACCGCGAGACGACCGTGCTGTCGGTGAATCCGGTTGGCGAGCGTCTGACCGGGTGGGCCCTGAGGGACGCGGTCGGCCGCCCGGCGGCCGACATCCTCGAGGTGCGCACGGAGACCGGTGTCAATCTCTGTGCGCCCAACGGGGCGTTGCGCCGTGCCCTTCGGCTGGGCACGCGCATCAACACCCACTTCGCCTACCTGTTCCGGCTGCGCACCAGCGACGACCCGGTGCGGGTCTCCTATTCGGTGGCGCCGATCCGTCTCAAGGGAAAGACACCCGACGCGGCGGTGATCATCATCCACGACGTCACGCCGGAGCTGGAGACGATCGAGGCGCGGGATGCCCTGATGCTGGCGGCCTCGCATGAGCTGAAAACGCCCCTTACCACGCTCAAGGGACTGAGCGAGCTCCTGCTCGACTTTGACCTGTCGGAGGCGCAACGCCGCGAGCTCTTACAGGACCTGCATGGCCAGGCTGACCGGATGGAGCGTCTCATCGGTGACATCCTCGCGGTGAGCCGCATCGACTCCGGTCGCATCTCCGTCGACTTCTCGCGTGTCGATGTCGCGTCAGTGGTGCAACATGTCTGCGAAGAGGTGCGGCCGATGCTCAAGGGGCGCATCCTCAAGTGCCGGGCTCCCGAGAACCTGCCGGCGGTCATGGGTGAAGCCCGCAAGCTCCACCAGATCCTGGTGAACCTGCTGACCAATGCCATAAAATACTCCGAGCCCGGGACCCAGGTCACCCTCAACGCGCGCATCGACCAATCGGAAGTGAGGTTCGAGGTGTCAGATCAGGGGATCGGAATCCGCAAGGAACATATGGCCCGGCTCTTCGAGAAGTTCTACCGCGCCGACGATCCGTTTGTGCGCCGTACCTCCGGAACCGGATTGGGGTTGTACATCGTGCGTAGCCTGGTGACCATGCTTGGTGGTCACGTGCACGTGCGCAGCCGCCATGGGAAGGGCACGGTGTTCACGGTCACGCTGCCACGCGCCGAGCCGGCCGCACGGGCCCGACCGCGGGTTGCCGTCGGCGCCCACTAACCAATGGCACCAGCGAAGAAGATCCTGATCGTCGACGACGAGGCCATGATTCGCAAGGCGGTCCATCTCGCCCTGGAGAAAGAGGGATACGAGGTCGTCGAAGCGGAGACCGGTGGCGAGGCACTGCGCCGCATCGAACTGAGCAAGCCCGACCTGATCCTGCTCGACATCATGCTGCCGGACGTTTCCGGGTTCGACGTCTGCCGCGACATCCGCAAGGCGGGGCTGCGGGTGCCAATCATCATCCTCAGCGCGAAGACGGAAGAGATCGACGTGGTCGTCGGGTTGGAGATCGGCGCCGACGACTACATCACGAAGCCGTTCCGCACGCGCGAGCTGCTCGCCCGCATCGCGGCCCACCTGCGCAAGGCACGGCAGGAGGAGGAGGCCGTCAACCAGGGGCGGCTGGAGTTCAAGGACCTGGTCATCGACCTCAACGAGCGCCGCGTCTTCCACGACTCCAGTGAGGTGATGCTGACCCACACCGAGTTCGACTTGCTGGCGTTCCTCACGTCAAACGCGGGCAAGGTCCTCTCGCGCGAGAAGATCCTCAACCACGTATGGGGCTACGAGTACCCGATCGAGACGCGCGTGATCGACGTCCACATCCGCAACCTGCGGCGAAAGATCGAGCAAGATCCTTCCCATCCGTTCTTCATTCTTGCGGTGCCCGGCATTGGCTACCGCTTCACCAGCGCCGGCAAGCTCGGCTAGCGCTCCCGGCGACGTTGAATCGTTTGGATGCTCGGCGCTCAGTGAGTATGAAACCGCAGGGGGGCCTTGTGGTTGCGGCAATAGCGGTACTCCTCGCTGGGTGTGGCGGTTCTACTGCAACTGGTGGAGCCGGAACGCCGACGCCATCGGCGTCACCGACAGCAGCGGCTACGTCGCCCTCTGCGTCGCCCACGACCTGCGCGGTCGATCCGCTGCCCGGGCTGTGTGTCGGGCGGTCGGCGACCGCACAGGAGGAGGCGGCGATGATCGCAGTCGGGAAACCGGCGGCGGAGCGCGACCTCCACGCGGTCGACGCCTCATCATGCAGCGGCAACCAGACCTGTTTTAGGGTCGGCACGCCGTCACGCGCGATGGTCGGAACAAACGCGGGCACGTTCTACGGCCAGGTGGGCGGCGCGTCGGGTGGGGGCGGCGCAGCCTGCTTTGTGTTCCTTTACGAGGATGCGTCCGGATGGCATTTCGTCAACGTCCGCTGCGCCCAGGCCACCGGCGCCATTCCCGGGCCCCAGGATCAGGTCAAGGTTTCCGGGTGCGCCAACGTTCGCGATGCCCCGGGTCTGAGCTCGCATGTCGTGGCCTGCCTGCCAAACGGCACGGTCGTCGACGTCGATAGTGCACCTGTGTATCTCGACGGGCACATCTGGTGGCGCCTCCATGATCGCGGCTGGATGGCTCACGAAAACCTGACCTGACGGGCGCGATCAGGAAGCTGCGGCGCCGGCTGCCGGCCGTAGCTCACGATAAACAGAAAGCAGCCGATCGAGGTTGTCCGACAGGCTGTAGCGCTCGACGGCACGGGCTCGGGCGCGCCGGCCCAGCTCTTCTCGGAAATCGGGGAATTCGATCAGTGTGCGCAGCGCCAGCCGGAGTTGCCCATCGAGATCCTTGGTGTCGAGGACGATGCCCGCGCCGCGCAGGGCCTCTCCGTCGGAGCCGACGTCGGTGGCCACTGGCGCCACCCCGCAGGCCATCGCTTCGAGCAGCGACAGCGATAACCCTTCGACCATCGAGGGCAGGACGAAGATGTCCATGGCGCGCAGCATGGAGATCCGCTCCGCCTCGTCGAGGACCTGGCCGGTGAAGACGACACGCGGGTTTCCATATCGCCGGTCCAGGCGACGCTTCTCGCTTCCACTGCCGACGATCACCAGCTTGACCTCGTCCGCGGCATCGACATCCTGGAAGGCGCGGACCAGCATGTCGACGTTCTTCTCGGGATCGACGCGGCCAAGGTAGCCGACCAGTGCACCGGCCTTCAGCGAATGCTTGAAATCCGACGCGCCCGGCGCGTACTTCTCGACATCGACGCCGTTCGGGATGACGGCGATGATCTCGGCGGGAACGCCATAGTGCTCGAGTAGCGTCTTCTGCTGCTCGGAAAAGATGATCACGCGATCGAAGTTTGCGAGCGACTGGGCATAGAGCCGGTAGACCGCCGTGCTGATCCCCTGCCAGAGGCCGAAGCGGGAGTCGTAGGGGACATGGAAGGTGGCGACGGCCGGCAAGCCCAGCTCGTGGCAGAGCTCGGGGAGTCCGAAATCGATCAGCGTCGAGAAGCTGAGCGAGACGTGGACCAGGTCGACGTGCTCGCGGCGCAGGAGATCGGTGATGCTGCGCTTTGTCCTGGGCGAGGAAATGATGTAGCGGTGGCTGCCCGTCAAGGATCGCAGCGTGAGGCCGTCGTCGGTCACCGCCGCCAGCGTGCCGTGGTGGACGAAGAACACCTTGACGCCGCGCGCGCGCAGCCCGGCGACCGTCTCGCGTGAATAGGTGAGCAGCCCGTCGCCGGCGCGCCCGCTCTGGTGTCCCAGCCAGGCGACGCGTAAGGGCTCGTTCATCGGGTCTCGAGGTCCTCGAGCAACTCGAGAAGAAATGGGCGGTTCTGAAGCTCGGCGTGGGGAACGTGCAGACCGGGCTCGTCGACGGTGCGACCGTCGTAGCGAAGAATGTCGATGTCGATCTCTCGCGGGCCCCAACGCTGGCGGGTGGTGCGGCCAAGCCGCTGCTCGAGGTTCTTGACCGCGTCCAGCAGCGGGCGTGGCTCGAGCGACGTCTCGACCTCGAGCACCTGGTTTAGGAATGGTGGCTGGTCTTGCACGCCGACCGGCGCCGTCTCGGCCACGCGGGAGGCGCGCACCAACGTGACGCCAGCCTCGGGCAGTCCCTGGCGCGCGGCCTGCAGGTATCCGGCGCGATCGCCCACATTACTTCCCAACGCCAGCCAGACCCGTGTCACGCGCCCCGAATGGCATCGGCCATGCGCGCCACTCGGACCATCGCCTTGACGTCGTGGACCCGGACGATGTCGGCGCCGCCGGCGATGCTCAGGGCGACCGCCGCGGCGGTCCCTTCCAGCCGCTCGCTCGCCGGCAGGTCGAGCGTCTTTCCGATGAACGACTTCCGCGACGGGCCG